>Ga0256410_1003034_pt1 | contig 10593 bp, 18 predicted proteins | sample PhyWR1_FD_185983 | JGI IMG/M metagenome (GOLD analysis project Ga0256410, IMG submission 185983) | Leaf surface microbial communities from wheat plants in UC Gill Tract Community Farm, Albany, California, United States - DLSL W.R1 | ecosystem: Host-associated > Plants > Phyllosphere >... | reverse complement strand
TGTTTCTGCTCTGCTAACTGCGCCATTATTCTCTCTCCTATCCATCTCATCACCGGTACAGCCATAGAATTACCGATTGCCTTATAGCGTGGACCATCAGCGCCAATATCGGTATGTCCATCGGGAAGTCCCTGTAATCTTTCGCACTCAACCGGCGTTAGCCTGCGCACCTGATAATCGCTAAGAACGTGTTGCTTATCACCCCCGCCTCCACTGGCGCGCAGAGTGCCAGACAGATCCCCACCCAGCTCGGCAGTTGCGCCGCCGTCTCTACCGCGTAGCGTTACAGCCACAGTTACGGTGCTGTTTTCAAACTGACCGGGAATTCGTGCTCTTAAGGGTGTGTGTATTTCGGTTTCTTTCGCTACCTCTGACGCGGGAGTTCCAAGAATATCAAAGCCTTGGGCGACAAAATTTTCCGTATCGAAATCCATCCTAACACCGTGCGCTGTGCAAGCGCTGGCAACATCAATGCTTCCTGATGTGTTGCCGCCACCGAAAGCTATCAGGTGTCCTGCTTGGGCTTGATTGTCGTCTGCGCCACACGTTCCAACGCCATTTGCAGTAAGGGCGGCAACTTGCGACCCCGCGCCTCTGCTCGGCGCAGTATCCCGGCGCACGCCTTCTGACTCAAAAAGTATTTCTGTGGGATTGATTCGCGGATCAGCACTTGCGACAACGAACACACGGCGGCGTCGTTGGGCCACTCCGAAATATTGGGCGTCTTTGACGATCCACGCGATTGCTCTTTGGGGTCCAAACACACAACCAGCGTTTGACCATTTTTTCCCTGGCGGGATGAGCTGATCATTTTCTCCGGAAAGCGCGCCAAGAAAGCATCCGAACGCGTTGTCTTTTGAGTTGAGGACACCTGGGACGTTTTCCCACACGATGATTGTTGGTCTTTTTCCCTCTGATGCTCGTTTGCTGTCGATTGCATTGGCTAAATCCACGTATGAAAGAGTTAACTGGCCGCGCGGGTCTGAAAGTCCTGCGCGTGCACCCGCTACAGAAAATGCCTGGCATGGAGTTCCGCCAACCAAAATATCCGGAGCCGCAACATCACCATTCAAAACCTTTTCAGCAATCCTGCTCATATCACCCAAGTTCGATACATCTGGCCAATGATGCGCCAGTACGGCAGATGGAAAGTCGTGGCCGCGTTTGTAGTTATGCTCAGGGTCGAACTGGGAAAACCATGATGGTTTCATTCCCAATGGTTCCCATGCCATACTGGCGGCTTCAATACCTGAGCACACAGAGCCGTAAGTGATATTCATTGCAGCTTCCCTGAATACGCGAGCATTCTTTTTGCCTGCTCCAGCGCCTCACTCAGTTCATCGCGCTGCATCTCTGCCAGATCTGCGCGGGCCTGTGCAGCTATTGCTATTTCAAACCAGCGATCTGCTTCTGATGGGTTTGGCTCTACCCGGCTGTTCCAAATATCTATTGCGCTATCTTTATCGCTGGTATTAAGTGTGGAAATACCACAGCCACAGGTTACCCTGAAAGGGAAGTCAGCAAGCTCATCATCTCTAACTTCCTGGGTAAAAGCTTTACCGCCACAATGGGCGCAAGGCTTGATTTCCATCAAACCACCCCCTTTATCATGCCGCACTCTTTAAGCTTGGTGGTGATGAACACCTGGCCCTTACCGGTAATGTGTGGTGTGAAGCGTGAGCGGGTTTCACCTGAAGGAATTTCGTAGGTCTGCTCGGTTACGTCAAAGTGGCCTGAGTCGATGTAGCGCTGGTATGGAGTGTTGTGGCGAGTACCGGCAGTGGCGATCAGATAACCCTGCGCGCGCAGCCAGGCGAATAAACGATTTTGTCCAATACCAACAGCTTTGCCAAAATCACCAATCAGCACGCCAGATGATTTCTCTACGCGTTCTGCGAAATCTACCTTTGGTGCATCAATGGCGACTTTAGCCTCAAGTGCTTGTTTTTGTTTTTCTGAATTGACCAGCGCCTCTAGTGCTTCAATGTAGCTTCCTGGCAACTGAGGTTTATTGGCTAATTCCAATTCCTGCCAGCGATCTACGACAGCCGCAGTGAATTCAGGTGAGAGGCGGGCAACCAAAACAAGGCTGTCTCTTTTATTGAAGTTGTAGCCAGTATACGTGTTTCCGTTGTGGTTGAATTCGAACTGCGCCAACGGCGCGGTTAAAATTCCAGCTACCAGCAACCTTTCTGCTGAGCGCTTTACGTCGCCGTGCTTGCTGTTAACCAGCTCAGCAATTTCTTTGCTGCTCATGGTAATGACTGCGGGGTTTACTAACTGGTTCATATCCTGAACTCCAGAAAGGCGCGAAGCCCGTTGGATTCGACCCTGGCACAACACCAGATCCAACGAGCTTCACAATTTTTGTTGTGATGTTTTTTGCGCTTCTGGCGCTCAATCTTCACGGGGTCGAGTCGTGTCGATGTGGAAAGTATCGTGTAACGCTAAGAATTTTGCAACTGGTTTTGCGCATCTTTCGCCATTAAAAACAGCACGCAGATCGCGCGGCAGTGGCCGCCGGTTGCAGTTACCTGCTTGCCATTGATTTCCGTGGTGGCGCTGCCGTCTTCTTTGAGAAAAACCCCGCCGGTTATTTTAACCAGTCCATCCAGTGTTCGCATGTTGTCGCCCAGCATTCTGCATGGATCGAACTCTTTCCAGAATTTTTCATTGTTGGTTATTTTCCTTTTAACCGTTGCCCTTGAAAATTCTGCATCAGGCGCATTTGGATCGGCTGGGCTCTGGAAGACTATGCCTTCCTCCCAGTCGATGCCCAATGCATTAGCAACTGCAACGTTTAGCTCGTGGCGTCCTAATCCATCGTACTTAGACATTTTCACTCCAGTTCTTAAGCGTGGCAGCAAGCCATGTCGTCCACAGCTGCTGCGTTTTATGGTCACGGTAGCGCTCTGTACTTTCGCACCAGTTAAAAATCAGGCGAGGGAATTCTTGCCTGGCGAACTCCTCGAAGTTGTAGCGGATGCCGTGGATCGGCGTTGCGCTATTCACGGCAATCATCGCCGCTGGTTTGATGGTTGGTGAACTGGTTCATGGCTTACTCCAGTGGTCTTCGATGGATACGCCAAGTCGATGCAGCCAATCAGCAAGCTTAAGCATGGTCTCGCGCTCACTCAGCCCCTGCGGAAAGTCATCAAGTGCAATCCGAGGTGAAACCCTGCCGTAAGCGTCTCGCTCAATCGTGATGCTCTGCTCCAGCGTGGTGTTCCAAATCTTGCTGTGGTGCTTCACCAAATAAACTGACCGGCTGTTACCCTCTTTCACGTCCAGCTTGTAATCAGTCAGGATTACTTGGTTATTGCTGCGAAAAAGGGTTCGCCAGCTCATCCTTCCCTCCCATCATTTTCAATCACCCGATAGGCGATGATGTCTGTTCCGCTTTTTACGGGACTATTGCGCCATGCAAACTCTTGCGCTTGACGTTGAATTAACCCCCCATTGCGGCGCTTAACCTCAACCAAGACGTGACTTTTCACTGGAGGCAATGCCATCTCGCCATTCCAGTGTAACCAGCCATTATTTTCAATCTGCCGGTAGGTGTCCGTTGGGTGTTCCTGCTGCTCCAGTACTGGCAGGGCAATCTGGTATGCCTGCAAATGATAATCACCCTCAATTGAAATTTTATCAATATTCTTCAATCTTAATAAGGTTTCAATTCTAGACCTGCACTTCTCAGCCGTTAACTTCTTCATCAGTAATATCTCCTCGTTTGCTGCCGCCATACTGAAATTTCATGATCGCGCTTGAATGGTTTGCAAAGGAATTTAAAATCATCCTCATTTGCGCCAGGTAGACCTAGGGTTATGAATATGAGTTTCATTATTTTTTTCTCATGCTTAATAAAACATATCCAGGAAGGTAATCGCCCACATCAGCTATATGCGTAACAACTCTTTCACATGCTTCTCCAGTATAATCCCCATCCCACTCCATTAGTAATAAAGTATCTCCTACTGAGAAATCTCTGTCGTTCTTGCGCAGCTCAGCGGTTTTAATTTCATCCAGAACCGGCGTGAAGTGCTGCGGTAAAATTTTCAGTTCGTGTCTCAAAATCCACCACCCTTAGTTTTGCTCTTGCCGCCTTTGTCGGCGGATGAACCCGGCGCGCGGCCGGGGCATAGAATTAGCGTTTAGCTTCGCCGCCCAGATCATTGACGAGCTGGTAAATCAGCGAAGAAAGCTCGCCAGTCATCAGAACAAAGTCAGCATCAAAGCGCGCGCCAACATCCTCGCGATCAATGTCATCGTTTTGTTCGGTGAGTGAATCGCTAAAGTGAATGCGCTTGATGGCGGCCGCGTCCGTAAGGGTGAATGTGATGCGCTCCTGCCATTGCAAAGCCAGCTCGGTGACAACCTTTCCGGCTTCAAGGTGCGTGGCGATCTCATCGGATACCAGATCCTGCTTTTTCGATTTCAGGATTCCGCCATCTTCAAGCACAGCTTTCAGCGTGGCGCTGTCACCGAGTGCGAAACCTGCTGGCATGTCACCAGACTTAACCCATTCGGTGATCGTCAACTCAACAGGGTTTTCCAGCGTCAGCGGAACCACAGGAAGGCTACCGATAGACTTACGCAGCAGCGCCAGTGCATCCTCTGCCTTTTTCGCGCTGGCGGCGTCAACGGTGATCAGGTTGTTGGTTGTGTCAATCCAGATCTGGGTTTGGCTGAACTTGCTGAAAGCGCGCGGCAGAAGGCTATGAAGCACTTCATCTTTCAGGCTGTCTTTTTCGGTCTTCTTCAGCTTGCGCTGCTGCTCACCTTCCAGCTTTTCGATCTTGGCGTTCAGCTCGCGCTTAATGACGTCTGAAGGCAGGTTTTTAGCTTCGGTTTGTGCAACCAGCAGTAACTGGCCATTGGCAGAATAAACCAGGCTTTCACCGACTGGTGCCACCCAACCGGTTTTAGACATATCCTGGCTGCCTGCTGGCGTGAATGCGAAATGCTGCAACTGCTCTTCAAGTTCTTCTGCATTCAGTGGCAGATCGCGGTTAAGACGGTAAACCATAGCGTTTTTGAAAAATTTCATTTGCACTTCCTCTTAGTTTTTATGGGCATTCTTTGCCCGGATTCTGGCAAGCATATCGGCGCCTGCCTGTTGTGTTTTTTCGCTTACAAGACCCATTTCTTCAATGGTGCTTTTGGGTCTCTCTTTGTTTTCCAGCCTGACAACGGGCTTGGGTATTTCTTCGCCTTCCATCAGCTTCCTGGCCCACATCGTTAACATTGAGCTGGCCAGCTTACGTAATTCATCCTGCGTCAGATTGCGCTCAGTCATTTCTAAGCGCATATCAGGCACAATCCAGTACATGACAGCATGAGACCATGGAAAGTCCTCTACGGCGTCGTACAGGCTTCTGTCGTTGCAGAATTTACGGAACTCAGCCATTACCGATTCCTGGTCTGGGAGTCCCAGAGTTTCTACGCTGCCTTCAAAGCACCACTTTATGAATTCACCAGGCGCCGGCCAGAATGGTTTTTCACTAGCGCGCGCGCGGCGCATTCCCGGAACCAGCTGCTCAATAGTCCTGATGCCATTTTCACCGAAAGCCAGAACCCACTGCTGCTTTGCTCGCTTCTCCGCGTCAGCCTCACGGAAAACTGTCTGGCTTGCTGCCGGAAAAATCGTTTTAAGTTGAACAAACAGGCGATCAACAAGCTTTTCGCCATCCTCACCAAGAACGCGATCTTTGCGGTCGGCGCCGTCACGCTCTACCAGCGCCCCGCTTCGGATGTTGTTCACCATCACCTGCATGCTTTTCATGTCTTTCAAAATACGTTCTCCCAAGCCTCTCGGCTGTTCCAGTGTGGAGAGTTATCCTGATAGTTGACAGGTACGCCACCTTTCAGCGGGAAAAGCCCCTGGTACTGGTTTGCGATGGACTGCTGAACAATACCCATCTGGATCGCCTTATTGCCCCCGGAAAGTTTAATCAGGTTGGCGATCACCTTTCCCATGCCCATTGCGTTTTTCTTGTAAGACTTAAAGCCCACAGCCTTACGGAAATTAACCCACTCCATCCAAGCTTCATGATTAAGATCATCAGGCAATAAATATTCAATTTCCGTTGCTGTTTTTTTAGCAACGGCATTTGGTTCATTGACTGGTTCTAAAGAGTGACTGGTTCTGGGTGAATCTCCTGCACCAGGGGGTGGTGAATCTACTGCACTACCCTGGTGAATTTGGTTCACTACCCCTAGTGAATCTCCTGCACCACCCAAAAGAATAATATAAAGATTGCTGGTGTTCCCTTTTGGGCCTGGACGATATTCCTTTTTAACCAAGCTCATTTCGCAAAGCTTGTCTACATGCATCATCACCGATCGACGGCTTATCTCGCACTGATCCGCAATGTGCTGATAAGATGGCCAGCACTCTCCGCGATCGTTGGCATTGTCAGCCAGTTTAATTAAAACCAGTTTTCGCAATGGGTTTCCAACTTTAACCTGCATCGCTCTAACCATAAGCAACATGCTCATATATTCCTACCTTGCATACTTAAGGTGATTGATTGATACTAATCACACTTCATTTGCACTTTTGTTTAGGCTCAATCTTATTGGTTGGGCCTTTTTTTTATTCAGTCGGTGGTGGGAACTTCTGTCCATTCACCGGCTTCCACTTACGCTCAGCCAGTAAACCTCTCAGCTGGTAATAGCGTTCATTTGGCATGTCTTCTTTCCATAACCTGATTGCTTCACGGCTGATGCCCAGAACCTTAGCCAGGTTTACTGCGCTGCCTGCCAGAGCGATTGCCTCTGCTTTCTTCATTCATCCTCCGTCATCTCGTTTTGATGTAAACGACTATACACAAGTAATTTTGTTTGGCAAAGTTTCTTTGCAGAAATATTTCATTAATTTATCCAAAATACTTGTTGACGAGATGCAAATAAACTTTGTATAGTCCGTAACACAGAACGACGCAGTAACTGAACGGCCCAGTAAGGTCGGCCCATCGGCGGGTTCAGGATGAACGGCAGTGATGATGAGCAGATAAGAGAAATAGTCTGCGATTACCAAAGAACATTTGCGAGTGTGCTTTGGCAATTAACAAGAGGATTAGATATGTACCATTTATTTGTTTTTTTAGGGTTTTCTTTCTATTCAGTGGTGATGCTTGCGCTTGGTCTGATGATTATGATTCCGGATGTAAGCAACGCAATCGCAAGTATTATTATCGCCCTTAACTAAAAGAGACGTGCAAATGAAAATTAACGACAGAGAAGGTTTTATTGGATTGCTTCATGAGGCGCAGTCACTTGGAATCATCCAAGAGCTTGCAGATAACGACATGCGAGATATCAGCTTTGTGAATGTTACTAAAAGCGCTTCAGTAACCATAAACATCGAATGGTTCTGCAACCTCGGAACGATAAAAACAGCTGGACTGAATATCTGGTTCAACGAAGTGAAGATATCAACATCTCATCCATCATTCTCGGCTGCAATTGAGTTTATCTACAACGGTAACAAGGCTGCATTTATCGGCAAGGAATACGAATGATTAAAACGTCATCAATACCGGTTTCAATTCCTAACAGCGTATCAGTGTCGCAATGCAATCTGCTGCGCCAGGTGGTCGAGGGTTATGCGATAGAGTCAGTGGGTGAGGTGGTTCACAACATCCCGATGCCTGGCGCTGAATTCTGGCAGCTGCAATCTGATTTCAAATGGGTCACCTACATGATTTTGGGTGAGCAGGCTTACTGCTGGGATGCAGAAAAAAACAAGTGGCTGGTTATGTATGTGCCGGCCGAACACATTCGACAATCACAAATGATCACAAAGGTGCACTAATGAAGAAATTAATCCTGGCGGCGTTACTGCTGATGCCGGCCGCAGCAATGGCTGAAAATAAAGTTATGGTATGTGACGCCAGCCTGATTGCTGGTTTGGGTGAGCAGCCTACCGCAAACTTAGGATTTATCCCGAAAGGCGCCATCATCGCTGACAACGGGATTTCGTTCCAGGTGGTACAGGGAGAAAGTGTTTTAACCTCTCCACCGATGAAGGTTTTGAAATCAGGCGTTCTGCGCGCATTCAGCAAAGATGGCGCTGTATTCATCAAACGCGGTGGTTCATATCAGGTTAGCGCTGACGGTGCTCAGTGGCTTTATTACGATAACTGCAAACCTGCTGGTAAGGGTATCTGATGGATTTCTACTCAGGTTTATTCATCGGGATGGGCGTTGGCGTGCTGATTGGCGCGGCGATCGGGATGTTAGCAGTTGCCTTGTGTGTGGCAGCTAAAGATAAATCAACTGTTCACTAAACAGCGTGGACGCAGCAGAACTGATAAGAGGTGAGTATGAAGGATTACGCAAAGCTGGATGAGTTGATACTCGCCGCTCTAAGCGATAAACCAAGACAATTCGGTACGATTTTCAGCGGCGAAATCTATTCAGACTGCGTAAATCACAGCAAGGATGAGCCAGCGCGCGTGCTTGATCGCCGACTACAAGCGCTGAAGAAGAAAGGGTTAATTTTCTTTGCCAAAGGATGGCGCAAACAAACAACATAATCCGCCACCGAGCGGGTTTCTTTTTACCTACACCAAGGCCAAAACCATGAGCACACAAGATTGCATTATCTGCTGGGTAGTGACTGTGTTGCTGATGGGGTTGGCGATGATAGAGAGGATTTGAGATGGACCAGCTAACCGCAACAGAAGCGCGAATTATCAAAACGTTTGCAGAGGATATGGGCCTTGAATATTTGGCCGAATATTGCGACGACAATGGAATCGAACTGGATGATTTGCTCGATAAACTAGGTCGTATAGCCAGTTCATTCCCGACGCTGGGCCAGTAACCACTGACAACGCTCACTGCCTCCGGCAACCAATAGCAATTAACAAGGCGCCATTGCGATGACGCCTGATTAATAGCTGTGTGTTTTGCCGCTGAAATATGCGGCATTTTTTTTGGAGATAAACATGAACTACGAACAACGCATTCAGGCGATCATTGACCGGTTCAGTGATGCAGACAAAGAGATGCTTGCCGAGCGTGTGCAGCAGGCGCTTCCTGTAACCAAATGCATGGCACCGGTTGAATCAGGAATCATGGCGTGCCTGATGGGCTACTTTTCCGGTCAGCACGCTCAGGCGGTGATGAACACAAACGACATCCAGATCGCTATCGATGATCTGGTTCGCGATGTCGCATACAAAACAGCAGCGCGCGAGTACGCCGCTGAAATTGACAACCAGAACGTAGAAGGTAAACAAGATGAGCTTTGATTTAGTCCAGTTCGTAAACCAGCAGGAACCACTCTTTAAAGGCGCGGTTAGCGATCAGTCAGTCCAATGGGCCAAAGAGTCACAGTTTGCCATCCAGCTTTTCCAGCGCAGTGATTACTTGGCCAAGGCAGCGTTCGGAAACCCTACCAGCGCGCAGAACGCAATCATCAACGTTGCGGCGATCGGCATCTCACTTAACCCTGCGAGCAAGTTGGCTTACTTGGTGCCGCGCGACAACATGGTATGCCTCGACATTTCTTATATGGGGTTGCTGCATATCGCACAGGCAGCCGGTGTAATCAGGTGGGGCCAGTGCAAGCTGGTTCACGCCAATGACACTTACGAGCCTCAAGGGTTAGATCGCGCTCCACTGCACAAATATAACGCGTTCGCCACGGCAGAAGAACGCGGCGCGGTAGTAGGTGGTTACTGCACGGTAAAAACATCTGACGGTGATTACCTAACAGAAGAAATGAGCCTGGCAGAAATTAAAGCTACCGAGGCAACCAGCAAGGCTAAGAATGGCCCATGGAAAAACTTCTGGACCGAGATGGCAAGAAAGACCATTGTGAAGCGCGCCAGCAAATACTGGCCGCGCGCTGAGCGAATGGATCGCGCCACTGACATGCTGAATGAGCATGAAGGTATTTTCACTGAGCCGGTGATGGAATACGTTCCGGAAGAGAAGATTGTTCAGGATGAACAGCAGCGCCTGGCGGATATCAACAGCAAGGTTTCTGAGCTGTGTGACCAGATGGGAATGGCGGCCAGCATGAATGAGCTTAAATCAGTGTTCCAGGATGCATACAAAATGACTAATGGCCTGCCGGTACAGAAAAATGTTCAGCAGATTTACATGACAGAGAAAGCTCGCCTGGAGGCAGCACAATGAAACTTTATGAACTGGCAAATGAGTTCGCAGCACTCAGCAATTCGGACATGGAACCAGAGATGATCGCCGACACTCTGGAAGGCCTGGATTTTGAAATTGAAGTGAAGATTGAAAACTGCCTGGCACTGATTAAAAACGAGCTTGCCGATGCAGAGGCATTGAAAGCAGAGGCTGCCAAGTTAACTGAGCGCGCGAGAATGGCAAATAATCGCGTCGATCGCATTAAGGAATACATTGCAGCTTCACTTGAGACCGCCGGCAAGAAATCACTGAAGGCTGGCGTTCACCAGGTAAGCATCCGCGCACCATCAAAATCGGTTGAAATTCTGGATAGCGGATCGCTTCCACCTGAGCTTGTTGATTACGAAACTCTGATCAAGCCAGACAAGCTCGCCATCAAGAAAAAGCTTGAAGCAGGCATATCGGTTCCGGGCGCGCAGA
>Ga0256410_1003024_pt1 | contig 10618 bp, 9 predicted proteins | sample PhyWR1_FD_185983 | JGI IMG/M metagenome (GOLD analysis project Ga0256410, IMG submission 185983) | Leaf surface microbial communities from wheat plants in UC Gill Tract Community Farm, Albany, California, United States - DLSL W.R1 | ecosystem: Host-associated > Plants > Phyllosphere >... | reverse complement strand
GGGCGGTCTTCCCGTAGAGGCCTGGTTTGACGATTTCTCGATTGAACCGCTGGCATCGGCCTCTATTGCGCAGGTCCATACTGCACGGCTGAAAGAAAACGGTAAAGAGGTCGTTATCAAAGTGATCCGCCCGGATATCGTGCCGGTGATTAAAGCGGACATGAAGCTTATCTATCGTCTCGCGCGCTGGGTGCCGCGTTTACTGCCCGACGGTCGCCGCCTGCGCCCGCAGGAAGTGGTTCGCGAATACGAAAAAACGCTGCTGGATGAACTTAACCTGCTGCGTGAATCGGCGAACGCCATTCAGCTGCGGCGCAACTTTGAAGACAGCCCGATGCTATATGTACCGGAGGTCTACTCCGATTACTGTAGCGAAAACATGATGGTCATGGAGCGGATTTACGGGATCCCGGTTTCCGACGTGGAGGCGCTGGAAGCGCAGGGCACGAACATGAAGCTGCTGGCGGAACGCGGCGTGCAGGTCTTTTTCACCCAGGTGTTCCGCGACAGCTTTTTCCACGCAGACATGCATCCAGGCAATATTTTTGTTAGCTACGACCATCCGGAGAACCCCCAGTACATCGGGATCGACTGCGGTATCGTGGGGTCGCTGAACAAAGAAGATAAGCGCTACCTGGCGGAAAACTTCATTGCGTTCTTCAACCGCGATTATCGTAAAGTCGCCGAGCTGCACGTAGATTCAGGCTGGGTTCCTGCGGATACCAATGTTGAAGAGTTCGAGTTTGCTATTCGCACCGTCTGCGAGCCGATCTTCGAGAAGCCGCTGGCTGAGATCTCGTTTGGTCATGTGCTGCTGAACCTGTTTAACACCGCCCGGCGCTTCAATATGGAAGTGCAGCCGCAGCTGGTATTACTGCAGAAGACATTACTTTACGTAGAAGGGGTAGGCCGCCAGCTCTATCCTCAGTTAGACTTGTGGAAAACGGCGAAACCTTTCCTTGAGTCGTGGATTAAAGATCAGGTCGGCATTCCGGCGCTGGTGCGTGCGTTTAAAGAAAAAGCGCCGTTCTGGATCGAAAGAATGCCGGAAATACCTGAGCTGGTGTACCAGACTTTGCAGCAAAGCAAACAGCTGCAGACCAGCGTGGATACCATCGTGCGCGACTTCCAGGTGCGGCATGTTCGTCAGGGGCAGTCCCGTTATCTGTTTGGTATAGGCGCGGTTCTGTTACTGAGTGGTACGCTGTTATTTATCCACCGCCCGGAATGGGGCATGATGCCAGGCTGGCTGATGGCCGCTGGCGCGGTGTCCTGGCTGATTGGCTGGCGGAAAACGCACTGATGGGAAGCGCCTTTATCACCGCGCATTCGTTGTTGCGCGAAGTCATACGAGCGGCCTGACAAAGAGGCGGCTTGTGGGATGACGTGTATAATGCGTCCTAATAATTCATCATCTGTCATAGAGGAATGTGTATGGGTGGTATCAGTATTTGGCAGTTATTAATTGTTGTCGTCATTGTGGTTCTGCTTTTCGGGACGAAAAAGCTGAGCTCGCTGGGGTCAGATTTGGGTGCATCGATTAAAGGCTTTAAAAAGGCCATGAGCGATGATGAAAAACCTGAAAAGTCTGCTCCGGATGCAGATTTCACGGCGAAATCGATCGCCGATAAGCCGGATGATGCGAAAAAAGACGAGACAAAACGCCACGACAAAGAGCAGGTGTAATTCGTGTTCGATATCGGTTTTAGTGAACTACTGCTGGTGTTCGTTATTGGCCTCATTGTTCTGGGGCCACAGCGATTGCCTGTAGCGGTAAAAACGGTGGCCAGCTGGATTCGTACGCTACGATCGCTGGCGGCCACCGTACAAAATGAGATCACTCAGGAACTAAAACTGCAGGAGTTCCAGGAAAGCCTGAAGAAAGTGGAAAAGGCGAGCCTGGATAACCTGACGCCGGAGCTGAAAGCGTCGATGGATGAGCTGCGTGAAGCCGCTGAATCTATGAAACGTTCTTATACCGCCCACGATCCTGAGAAAGCGAGCGACGAAGCGAACACGATTCATAACCCGGTAGTGAAGGGCAGTGAAGCGCAGCGCCAGGACATTACGCCGGCGACGGCTGAACATCAGGCCAGCGCGCCCGTTCACGCTCCAGCCGCAGAAGAGAGCGTGGCGTCAGAGCAGCCGGCTGCGCAGCCTGACCCTCTCCCGGTCGCCAAAGAAAAAGTTGCCGTGACAGCTTCCGATTCCTCCCCTGCATCGAGTGATAAACCGTAAAAATGGGCGTAGAAGATACTCAACCGCTAATTTCGCATTTGATTGAGCTGCGCAAGCGCCTGATCAATAGCATCATCGCGATACTGGTCATTTTTCTGGCGTTAGTGTACTTCGCCAACGACATCTATCAGCTGGTTTCCGCACCGCTTATCCGGCAGATGCCGGTGGGTGCAACGATGATCGCCACCGACGTGGCTTCCCCTTTCTTTACGCCGATCAAACTGACCTTCATGGTTTCGGTGATTCTGTCGGTGCCGGTTATTCTTTACCAGGTCTGGGCGTTTGTTGCCCCGGCGCTGTATAAACATGAGCGTCGGCTGGTTATGCCGCTGCTGGTTTCCAGTACGCTGCTGTTCTATATCGGTATGGCGTTTGCCTACTTTGTCGTTTTCCCGCTGGCGTTTGGTTTCCTGACCCACGCGGCGCCGGAGGGCGTGCAGGTCTCGACGGATATTCGCAGCTATCTCGATTTCGTCATGGCGCTGTTTATCGCCTTTGGCGTTTCGTTTGAAGTGCCGGTTGCGATCGTGCTGCTGTGCTGGATGGGCGTCACGACCCCGGAAGATTTGCGTAAGAAGCGGCCGTACGTGCTGGTGGGAGCATTCGTCGTCGGCATGCTGCTGACGCCGCCGGATGTCTTCTCGCAAACGCTGCTGGCGATTCCGATGTACTGCTTGTTTGAGATCGGGGTTTTCTTTGCGCGTTTCTATACCGGAAAACGTCTGACGCGTGACGAGGATGCCGCCGCTGAAGAAGCGGGGAGCAAAGAAGAGTAACCAGCCGCCCGTCAGGGCGGTTGTCATATTGGAGAAGCGATGTTTGATATCGGCGTCAATCTGACCAGTCCACAGTTTTCCCGCGATCGCGATGAGGTCGTGGCCCGCGCTCAGGCGGCGGGCGTGACCGGCATGCTGTTCACCGGGACTAACCTGCATGAAAGCGAGCAGGCCCGGCAGCTGGCACATCGCTATACCCGCTGCTGGTCAACCGCCGGCGTGCATCCGCATGACAGCAGCAGCTGGACGGCAGCGGTGGCCGACTCCATCTTTCAGCTGGCGCGCCAGCCGGAGGTCGTCGCTATCGGCGAATGTGGGCTGGACTTCAACCGCAACTTTTCTACCCCTCAGGAGCAAGAGGCCGCCTTCAGCGCACAGCTGGCGCTTGCAACCGAGCTGTCTATGCCGGTTTTTTTGCACTGCCGCGATGCCCATGAACGTTTTCTGACGCTCCTGACGCCCTGGCTGGATAAACTGCCTGGTGCGGTGCTGCACTGCTTTACCGGAACCCGCGAAGAAATGCGTGCCTGTGTGAACCACGGTTTGTATATTGGCATTACAGGCTGGGTCTGCGACGAGCGACGCGGACTGGAGCTGCGCGCGCTGTTGCCGGATATCCCGGCAGAACGCCTGTTGATTGAAACGGATGCCCCGTATCTGCTGCCCCGCGACCTTAGCCCGAAGCCCGCTTCCCGGCGCAATGAACCGGTATATCTGCCGCATATTCTGGCCAGTATTGCGGGATGGCGCGGGGAGGAGGCTCAGCGGCTGGAAGAGATCGCTGACACGAATGTCAGAACGCTCTTTGGCATCCGTTTTTAAGCGTACCGTCAGATTTTATGAAAGTCGGTATTTTTGATGCTTTGCAGTACCTGTTTGTTAAGCAGATTCAGCAGCAGCATGGAGCGCGCTTCACCATCCGGTTCGCTAAAGATAGCCTGCAGGCCTTCAAACGCGCCGTCGGTAATCAAGACGAAGTCACCTTCGTGCGGCGTTTCCGGGTCGGTGATGCCTTCCGGCTTATAGATAGAGAGCTGGTGAATGACCGCGGTCGGTACCGTGGCTGGCTGGGCGCCAAAGCGCACGAAGTTATTCACACCTCGCGTGGCGCTGATAGTTGTAGTGTGGATAATTTCCGGATCGAATTCGACAAACAGGTAATTGGGGAACAAAGGTTCACTGACCGTAGTGCGTTTGCCGCGGATGATTTTTTCCAGTGCGATCGTCGGCATCAGGCAATTCACTGCCTGTCGTTCGAGGTGTTCCTGGGCGCGCTGAAGCTGCCCACGTTTGCAATACAGTAAATACCAGGCTTGCATAATAACTCTTTCCACTCTATTAGCTGCAAGCATAACAAAAGCCTGGGGCGATCGCGAAAGCCAATATAAGTGAAATCAAAAATTCTATGTTCTTTCACTCTAATTTAACAAAAGTACAGCATGACGCTGGCGAACACCGTATAATCAGCCGCCTGTATAGAGGTTAATAATAACTCCATGAAATACCACGATCTACGCGACTTTCTGACATTACTGGAGCAGCAGGGCGAACTGAAAAGAATATCCCTGCCGGTCGATCCGCACCTTGAGATCACCGAAATTGCCGATCGCACTTTACGTGCCGGCGGCCCGGCCCTGCTTTTTGAAAACCCCAAAGGCTACACCATGCCCGTGTTGTGCAATCTGTTTGGCACTCCGCGCCGCGTCGCCATGGGAATGGGGCAGGAGGATGTCAGCTCGTTGCGTGAAGTGGGTAAGCTGCTGGCTTTTCTGAAAGAGCCGGAACCGCCGAAAGGCTTTCGCGATCTGTTCGATAAGCTGCCGCAGTTCAGGCAGGTCTTGAATATGCCGACAAAGCGCCTGCGCGGAGCACCCTGCCAGCAAAAGATCATTGAAGGCGACAACGTTGATTTGACGCGTATCCCGATCATGACCTGCTGGCCAGAAGATGCTGCCCCGCTGATTACCTGGGGACTGACGGTTACTCGCGGTCCGCATAAGGAACGGCAGAACCTGGGCATCTATCGCCAGCAGCTCATTGGTAAGAACAAGCTGATCATGCGCTGGCTCTCCCATCGCGGCGGCGCGCTGGATTTTCAGGAGTGGTGTGCGGCTCATCCGGACGAACGTTTTCCGGTTTCCGTGGCGCTGGGCGCTGACCCGGCGACCATCCTTGGGGCCGTCACTCCGGTTCCCGATACGCTGTCAGAGTATGCGTTTGCCGGCCTGCTACGCGGCACCAAAACGGAAGTGGTCAAGTGCATTTCCAACGATCTTGAAGTACCGGCCAGCGCGGAAATTGTGCTGGAAGGGTATATTGAGCCAGGTGAAATGGCGCCGGAAGGGCCGTACGGCGATCATACCGGCTACTACAATGAAGTGGATAATTTCCCGGTATTTACGGTTACGCATATCACTCAGCGTGAAGATGCGATTTATCATTCAACGTATACCGGACGCCCGCCGGATGAACCTGCGGTCCTGGGCGTCGCGCTGAACGAAGTCTTCGTGCCGATTCTGCAAAAGCAGTTCCCTGAAATTGTTGATTTCTACCTGCCGCCGGAAGGTTGCTCTTATCGTCTGGCCGTGGTCACGATGAAGAAACAGTACGCCGGACATGCCAAGCGCGTCATGATGGGCGTGTGGTCATTCCTGCGCCAGTTTATGTACACCAAGTTCGTGATCGTCTGCGATGATGACGTTAATGCACGCGACTGGAACGACGTGATCTGGGCGATTACTACCCGAATGGACCCGGCTCGTGATACGGTACTGGTAGAAAATACGCCGATCGATTATCTGGATTTTGCCTCGCCGGTTTCCGGCCTGGGTTCAAAAATGGGGCTGGATGCCACAAATAAATGGCCAGGCGAAACCCAGCGTGAATGGGGTCGTCCTATTAAGAAGGATCCTGAGGTGACGGCGCGCGTTGACGCCATCTGGGATGAGCTGGCTATCTTTAAATAACAGTAAGCGGGGCTAACGCCGCTGTTTTGCTCTATAGACCCGACAGAGGGGACGCATGACAACCTTAAGCTGTAAAGTGACCTCGGTGGAGGCAATTACCGATACCGTGTATCGCGTTCGATTAGTGCCGGAAGCGGCGTTTTCTTTCCGCGCTGGTCAATATTTGATGGTGGTAATGGACGAGCGTGACAAGCGTCCGTTCTCCATGGCTTCCACTCCGGCGGAGCAGGAATGTATTGAACTGCATATCGGCGCCTCTGAGCTCAACCTGTATGCGATGGCGGTGATGGATCGCATTCTGAAAGAGCGCGAGATCGAGGTTGATATTCCGCATGGTGAGGCCTGGCTGCGTGAGGACGAAGATCGTCCGCTCATTCTCATCGCCGGAGGAACCGGGTTCTCCTATGTGCGTTCCATTCTGCTCACGGCGCTGGCTCGTAACCCGAACCGCGATATCGCAGTGTACTGGGGCGGTCGCGAAGCGAAACATCTCTACGATCTGGCAGAGCTGGAAGCGCTGAGCGTGGAGCACCCGGGTCTGCGTGTTGAGCCGGTGGTGGAACAGCCGGAAGAAGAGTGGCGTGGGCGCTCTGGCACCGTGTTGACCGCGGTACTGCAGGACTATGGCACTCTGGCAGAGCATGATATTTATATTGCCGGCCGCTTCGAAATGGCAAAAATTGCCCGTGAGCTGTTCTGCAATGAGCGCAATGCCCGCGAAGATCGCCTGTTTGGCGATGCGTTTGCCTTTATCTGATTCTCATGCCCTCTTCTTCAGGGAGAGGGAAGAGAACGGCAGAAATAAAAAACCCGCCCCTGACAGGCGGGAAAAACGGCAACTAAACCCCCTCTCTTCGCCATGGTCACCATAACTGCGTTGGCTGCGCTTATTCACCCGAATCACTGACGGTGGGTAAGTTCATCGGGATGAATAAGGGACATCCGCGTCCCTCACCAAAGGCAGCCTTCGGCTGTTCAAATTCGTTCCTGACGAATTGGCCATTCGCTTGCCGCCTTGTTCTGGCACCCATGGTTTTGAGATAACTCTTTAATCAAACACGCTCGAATACCGTCGCAATGCCCTGACCTAAACCAATACACATGGTAGCCAGACCGAACTGTGCGTCTTTACGCTCCATCTGGTTAATCAAGGTTGTACTGATACGTGCGCCGGAGCAGCCGAGCGGGTGACCCAGGGCAATCGCGCCGCCGTTGAGATTGATCTTCTCGTCGATCTGCTCCATCAGGCCAAGATCTTTAATGCACGGCAGGATCTGCGCGGCAAAGGCCTCATTCATTTCAAAAACGTCGATATCGCTGGTAGCCAGTCCGGCCTTTTTCAGCGCCAGCTTTGATGCCGGTACCGGACCATAACCCATAATCGATGGGTCACAGCCGACCACCGCCATGGAGCGCACGCGAGCGCGCGGTTTCAGCCCCAGTTCGCGGGCACGGCTTTCGCTCATTAATAACATGGCGGCTGCGCCGTCGGAGAGCGCGGATGAAGTTCCTGCCGTGACGGTGCCGGTCACCGGGTCGAATGCGGGTCTTAATGCAGCCAGCGCTTCCACGGTCGTTTCCGGGCGGATCACTTCGTCATAGTTAAATGACTTCAGCACGCCGTCGGCATCATGGCCGCCTGTCGGAATGATTTCCGCTTTAAATGCGCCGGACTGCGTTGCCGCCCATGCGCGAGCGTGGGAACGCGCGGCGAACTGGTCCTGCATTTCCCGGCTGATGCCGTGCAGACGCGCCAGCATTTCGGCGGTCAACGCCATGGCTCATCGGGACGTGGCCCATATGCTCCACGCCGCCAATCAGGCAGACGCTGGCGTCGCCGGTCATGATCATGCGCGCCGCATCGTGCAGCGCCTGCATCGATGAACCGCACAGGCGGTTGACCGTCGTGGCCGGTACCGAATGCGGAATCTCGGCCAGCAGCGCGGCGTTACGCGCAATGTTGAAACCTTGCTCCAGCGTTTGCTGTACGCAGCCCCAGTAAATATCGTCAATCGCGGCCGGATCAAGCGACGGGTTACGCGACAGCAGGCTACGCATCAGGTGCGCAGAGAGGTCTTCCGCGCGCACGTGGCGAAAGGCGCCGCCCTTCGAACGGCCCATCGGGGTGCGAACTGCATCAACAATGACAACCTGTTCCATTGTGACTCCTTAAGCCGTTTTCAGAACGCCCGCCGGGCGGGCTGGTTCTACCGGGGGATAATAGGGTTCGTTATGGCGTGCTTTATTACGCAGTCCTTCCGGCACTTCATACAGCGGACCGAGGTGCTGGTACTGCTGCGCCATATCGAGATATTTTGCGCTGCCCAGGGTATCCAGCCAGCGGAATGCGCCGCCGTGGAACGGAGGGAAGCCGAGACCATAAACCAGCGCCATATCCGCTTCCGCCGGGCTGGCGATAATGCCTTCCTCCAGGCAGCGGACCACTTCGTTGACCATCGGAATCATCATCCGGGCGATAATCTCATCGTCGCTGAAGTCATGTTTTGGCTGACTGACTTCCGCCAGCAGGGCGTCGACGGCCGGGTCTTCTTCTTTCTTCGGTTTGCCTTTACTGTCTTCTTTATACCGCCAGAAGCCGAGACCGTTTTTCTGGCCGAAACGGCTGGCGTCGAACAGCGCGTCGATCGCGTCGCGATAATCTTTCTGCATGCGCTGCGGGAAGCCGGCGGCCATCACCGCCTGCGCGTGGTGTGCGGTGTCGATGCCGACCACGTCGAGCAGGTATGCCGGGCCCATTGGCCAGCCGAACAGTTTCTCCATCACCTTATCGACTTTGCGGAAGTCCGCGCCGTCGCGAAGCAGTTGGCTGAATCCCGCAAAGTAGGGGAACAGCACGCGGTTGACGAAGAAGCCGGGGCAATCGTTAACCACGATCGGCGTTTTGCCCATTTTGCTCGCCCAGGCCACGACTTTTGCGATGGTGTCATCTGAGGTTTTTTCCCCGCGAATCACTTCTACCAGCGGCATGCGATGCACCGGGTTAAAGAAGTGCATACCGCAGAAGTTTTCCGGACGTTTCAGGACGCTGGCCAGTTCACCGATTGGAATCGTTGAAGTGTTAGAAGCCAGAACCGTATCCGGGCGGACTTTCTCTTCGGTTTCCGCCAGCACGGCCTTTTTCACTTTCGGATTCTCGACGACGGCTTCGACCACGACATCTACGCGCTCAAAACCAGCATAATCGAGGGTCGGGTGAATCGTGCCAATAACGCCGGCCAGCTTCAGCCCATCGATTTTGCCGCGCTCAAGCTGCTTGTTGAGCAGCTTAGCGGCTTCGTTCATGCCGAGCGTCAGCGATTTGTCGTTAATGTCCTTCATGATCACCGGCACGCCTTTCCAGGCGGACTGATACGCGATACCGCCACCCATGATCCCGGCCCCCAGCACGGCGGCCTGTTTCGGCGTCTCAACGTTTTTGGTCAGCTTCTTCGCTTTGGCTTTGACATACTGATCGTTAAGGAAGATACCGACCAGCGCGCGGGCCTCTTTGGTGTGCGCCAGCGGGACAAAACTTTGGTTTTCCAGATTCAGCGCCTCTTCGCGGCCGAAACGAGCGGCCGCTTCGATGGTTTTTACCGCTGTTATCGGCGCCGGATAGTGTTTCCCGGCGGTCTGCGCCACCATGCCTTTGGCGATAGTGAAGCTCATGGCCGCTTCAATTTTACTGAGCTTCAATGGCTCCAGCTTCGGCTGGCGCTTCGCTTTCCAGTCCAGGTCGCCGTTAATGGCCTGACGCAGAATGGCGAGTGCGCCATCGCGCAGTTTCTCTGGTTTAACGATACCGTCGACGAGGCCGATTTTCAGCGCCTGATCGGCACTGACATCTTTCCCGGCGGCAATAATTTCCAGCGCGCTATCGGCGCCGAGCAGACGCGGCATTCGTACTGAGCCGCCAAAGCCCGGCATGATACCCAGTTTGGTTTCCGGCAGGCCGATACGCAGATCCGGCGTAGCCAGACGGTAGTCCGTCGCCAGCACGCACTCGCAGCCGCCGCCCAGCGCATAGCCGTTCACCGCAGAAATAGTCGGTACCGGTAAATCTTCCAGGCGGTTAAAGACGCTGTTGGCAAAATGGAGCCACTGGCTCAACTGCTCCTGTGGTACCAGGAACAGGGACAGAAATTCGGTGATGTCAGCGCCGACAATGAAGGCCGCTTTCCCGGAGCGCAGCAACAGCCCCTTAAGATCGTGTTGTTTTTCGAGTACGTCCAGCGCCTCACCGAGGCTGGCTACGGTTGCGGTATCGAGCTTGTTCACCGAGCCGGGAGCATCGAACACCAGTTCGGCAATGCCATCTTCCAGCCAGTCGAGGTACAGGTTGTCGCCTTTGTAGAGCATGTCAGTCTCCTGAATCCAGCAATGTGATCTGGTCGTACCAGATGCAACGGAGTGTGGGATTTATGTTAAAGAATTGCAAATGAGTCTTTAAATAAATGCTGGTCTGATCACACCTGGCGGAAATCACCCTGCCCGGGGCCGATGTGCTAAGATGCGGGGAATTACGATCGAATAAAAGCAAAGGATGAAAGATGGAATCACTAGCCGCGCTCTATAAAAATCATATCGTTACCCTACAAGAACGTACCCGTGATGCTTTAGCTCGTTTTAACCTTGATG
>Ga0256410_1003011_pt1 | contig 10663 bp, 10 predicted proteins | sample PhyWR1_FD_185983 | JGI IMG/M metagenome (GOLD analysis project Ga0256410, IMG submission 185983) | Leaf surface microbial communities from wheat plants in UC Gill Tract Community Farm, Albany, California, United States - DLSL W.R1 | ecosystem: Host-associated > Plants > Phyllosphere >... | reverse complement strand
CACCCTCGTTCAAGGCCTGTTCGGGGCTGGGTGCGTTAAGGGGTAATAGCTGGTCGGTGGCCGTTTCAAGGCCGATGGCAATGCCTCGGGCAACACTGCCGGTGCCCAACGCCAGCAAGCCCGGCAATTCGGCATTTTCAGCGCCGCTAAAGGTGACCGTCACCGAGTCGGCGATATGGGTGTCGCAGTCTTGCAGGTGAATATAAAAAGGCTCTCCGGGGGAACGGGTGTTCAGGTAAAGGCTAGAGGTGGAGATATCGCTGAACTTCACGGGGATCAGTTCGTCGCCAGGGCGAATAGTGCAGGCCTGCGCAACCAGCACGCCCTTGAAGCTCAGGTTGTCTGCTGCGTGCACTTGGCAGGCCAGCAGGCACGCCGTAATGGTGGTGAGCGCGAGGGTTTCAATGACTGATCGCATGCTGCGGTGCCTCATTGGTAGTTCGCCAATAACGTGGCTGACGCGGTGAAGCCACCGGGGGCCAATGTCGAACCCGGGCGTTTGACCGGCACGGCCTCAAGCACAGGCGGTGAGCTGGGGGTAATCACCAACGGTGTGTTGAGTTCCATGGGCTTGCCGTTTTGCAGCAACTTGATGCCGAGGTCGACCACACTCGATTGCACGGCTGACGGCTCGAAAGTGGTGGCGGTGCCACGCACGGTGAGGATCATTTCCCAGGGCAAGGTGTCGGTTGAACAAGTGATGGTGTAATTCACCGGCTGGCGGTAATGCTCGCCATCCACTTTGCTGATACCCACTTCCTTGAAGTCTACTTCTATCGTGCTGCCGCCATTGATGGTGCACGGCGGCGGCTCGATCAGCGTTCCATTGAACACCACGTTAGCCGTCGCAGTGCTGCACAGGCCCAAGGAGAGCATGGTCAACACTACGGACGATGGCCAGAATGTCATCAGGCGTTCCTTCCTCATTGCAGTACCACCACCAAAGTTGCAGCGGCGGTGAATCCGCCGCCGGTCAGGGTGCTGCCAGGGCGTTTGACGGGCACCGCTTGTACGCCGGGCAAGGTCGGGTAGGTGAATTTCACGGCTGTATTGAGCGGCCAGTCGTTGACGCCCAGATCAGCCTTGCTGGTGGCCAACGATTTAGCATCGAATGCAGCCCCTGTCCCTTTGAGTTCCAGAGTCATGGCATTGGAGGATGGATCACTGCACGACACTTCATAGTCCACCACACGCTGATAGTTGATGCCGTCGATGCGGGTGGTTTGCAGTGCATCGCCAAACGGGACGTTAAGCGTTGTCCCTCGGTTGATCTCACACGGTGGCGGTGCTTGCACCACACCGCTGATGGTCACGTTGACGTCTGCCTGCGCGCCCTGACTGAGCGCCCAAAATAAGCAGCCGCTAATCAGGACGGTGGTTAAGCCGGGGCTGAGCATCGTAGGTTCCTCAGTCATAGTTGAGCCTGAAATCCACAACAGCGCGAAATGCACCGTTGGTCAGGGGGGCAGGCGTGCGGGTGGCCTGGACGTACCAGGTCACGGTGTCGCGACCGTGTACCAGAAATAAGGGCTGGCCCCATGACCCCAGGCGTACGTCCCGACCGAGGGCATCGGTGAGGCGCAGCCCCATTCCGGTGATGCCCTGCACTTTCACCAGCCGCGGGTCATCGGGGTCGGCCTGGGCCACAAAGGCCACCGACACAACTGGCTCATAAGGGCTCCAGACCAGACGGCCGGTACGCTCGTTAGGCAGCCCACCGGCAATGCGCCGACAGTCCTGAAATCTCAGCTGGAAAGCCACTGGCTCGGCCATATCGCCGGGCTTGAGCAAGTCGGCGCGCGCGACGTTATTGAGTTCAACGGTCTGGTAGGCCGAAGACATTTCCAACACGCAGGGGGCATGGTTGAGGGAGCCAGTGATGTCCAGCAAACCGTCGCTGTCGATGATGGGCTCTTCGGCCCGGCACAGGTTGGCTGACAACGCCAGTATCAGGCTGGTCAGCGCTAGCACCCGGGCCAGGGGCATGACGCTATTCATGGCGCGAAGAAGCCTTGGGGTCGACGCTGCATTCATTGCCGGCACAGATGAAGCCCAAGGTTGGGCGGCCGCCGTAGTCATTGATATAGGTCAGGTACGGCGTGTTGCCCAGCGCTGCAGCGGTCGGCCCCAGTGTAAGGGCACCTCTGGGCGGGACCATCAGCGGCTCGAAGCCGTCTGCGGTTTTACCGTCCTTGCTGTTGCGCGCATCCACCAGCGTCACGTAATACGGGGTCGGATTATTGACTTGGTAATAATCGCTCTGACGGGTCAGGGTCAACTTTTCCTGCCAGGGGTTAGCCTGTTGCTGCTGGGTCGGGATGATCGACGCCGGGCGGTAGAACAGTTTGATGCGCGTCTGCAACGCAATTTGCAGCGTATTGGTTTTGTCGCTGCGCGGCGGTATTTCACGCAGATTGAAGTAGTAGACACTTTCGCGGTCCTGGGGCAGTAACTTAGCTGCTGGTAGGGCCTGGACCTTGACCTGACTGTTCTTGCCTGGCTCAAGGCGTTGCACAGGGGGCAATACGGTCAGCGGGGTGCTGATTTTTTTACCGGACTCGTCTTCGATCCAGCCCTGGGCCAGGTATGGCAGCTCGGTGTTGTTATTGGTGATGTTCATGCTGACGGCGTCTTTGCTGCCGTCAAAAATCACCCGGGTACGGTCCAGGCCGATGGCGGCCTTGCTGGTGTTGATCAGGCACATCGCCAACAGGCCCAATGCAAAAGGGGCAAAGCGGGGGTTGAGGCTCATGAGGCTTTTTTCTCCAAAACATCAGGCAATACTGCCGAGGCGGGTGTGCTGTCAGCTTTGAAAGGCTGGCACAGCAGGTTCATGGTCGAGGCCAGCCCGTCGACCGGGAGCACCTCTGGCAAGGTCAGATTGCAGCGCTCGGTCCCTCCCCAACTCACGATCATGTGTGAGCTGGGCTGAATGCCGCTCAGGTACACGCTGCCTTCGTCATTGACGATGCCGGTGTCCTGCTGTTTTTCATTTTTGACGCTGGCGCCGAACGGCGGGACGCTGCCATCAGGCAGGTGCAGCATGGCCATGGCCTTCTCACCAGAGATCACCGCCAGGGTGCGATAGCCGATGGCGCCTTCGGTAAGGGTCAGTTCGGTGACCGACTGGGTGGCTTCGATGTTGCTCGGCAGGCTTTCCAGATCAACACTGGCTGAGGTGCGGTAGAAGCTGCTGATGTCCGATATCACCGCTTTGCCGAAGCCGTTGCTGCGGGTCGGCGCGCCGTAACCCCGTATCGGTACATCTGCCACGCCACTGGTGTCGACCATCAGGCGGGTCCCGCCCATGCTGGAGCTGCGGTGCAATGCCGCGCCGTCTTTGGTCAGCGTGCCGCCACCACGGGCAGACAGGCTGAGGTTTGAACGGCTGCCTTTCTCGATACCTGCGCTGAGGTCTATATCGGCTCGATCACCGGCGTGGCTCAGGAAACCACTAACCGAGGTGTCGCTTGCGGCCAACTGATAGTTGTTGCGCTCATTGATACGGTCGCTGTAGCGCGTCGAATAATTGTTGGTGTTCTGGGTTCTGTTGAAGGTGCTGGACAGTGAGCCCGAACGGCCCAGGGGCATGCTGAAGGTAAGGAACATACCTTTGCTGGTGGGCGCTTGACGCTGCTGGGTCTGGAACATGTTGAGGGACATGCTGAGACTTTTGACAGAGCCCACATCGAAGTAGCGCGACACAGAGAGGTTCCAGCGCTCGCTGTCGGGCCGGTCCCAATAGGACTGATTGCTGTAGTCCAGGTAGACCGATACACCGGCATCGCGAAATTGTTTGTTAAAGGTGGCCGTATACAGCGATTTGCTGCCGCCTACTTCGCCGCCGTAGTGACGAACATCGAGGTACTCGCTCATGCTCAGGTAGTCTTTTTGTGAAAAGCGATACCCTGCGAACGAGACCTGGCTATCGTACTCTTCAAAACGTTTGGAATAACTCAAACGGTACGAAGCCCCGGAGTACGTGCCGTCGCGCAACGTGGTGCTGGCTCGGGTGGTGTCCAGTGAAACCGCACCGAAGGCCATCAGGTCGCGGCCAACACCCACTGAAAAAGCGCGGTAATTGTTGTCGGTGATGGCCCCGCCAAACAGTGACCAGCCGTTACTGACCCCCCAGGAAAATTCTCCAGTACTGAATACGTTGCCGTCATCGCCCTCTTGCAGGTTGGAAGGCCTGCCCGCCGCCACTTTGAAACGTACGCTCCCCGGCCGGGTGAGGTAAGGAATGCTGGCGGACTCGACCTTGAAGGTCTGTACCGAGCCGTCTTGCTCCTCCACCCGTACGTCCATCGAGCCACTGACGGCATCGTTGAGGTCCTGGATGCGGAATGGCCCTGCGGCCACCAGCGCTTCATACAGCACTCGCCCTTGCTGGCTGATGACGACTTTGGCATTAGTACGGGCGACACCCACAACTTCCGGGGCGTAGCCGCGCAAGTTGGGCGGCAACTGGTTGTCGTCTGAATTGAGCGACACACCGGTAAACCGAAAGCTGTCAAACAGGTCGGAGTACAAGTAGTTTTCGCCCACCGACAAACGTGCCTGCAGGGCTGGCAATGCGCGGTAAGCATAAAAGCGGTTCCACTCCAGACGCTGAGTGCGACTGCTGTCTTCGGCATCGACACGCCCTTGCCAGTCTGCACGCACCCGCCATGCCCCTACGTTGGCACCAAGGGTGCCATTGCCGCTGAGGTTATTTTTGGCACCATCGTTATTGGCACGAATGGATTGGGCGGTGAGGTTATAATCAAACAACAGGCCCGGCACGCCGTCATCCCACCGCGAAGGCGGGTCCCAGTTTTGCGCGGTGTATTGCAGATAGGCTTGCGGCAACGAGATGCGCAGGGTCGAGGTGCTTAGATCGCCCGCGACTTCCATGCCGGGCAAACTGCGAATATTCAGGCACTCATTGTTTTTCCACCAGGTCAGTTCAGTTCCCTTACCCTCTTTGAGCCCCAGTAGCGCAACCAGTTCGGGCGACAGGCAGGCCTCACTGCCTTTGGGGTCATCCTCGGGAGGGGTGAAAACGATGCGCTGCTCGCCCAGGCTTTGGGCGTTGATGTGCACGTTCATCGGGTAAACTCCGGGCAGGATGAAGCCGCTGCGCGAGAATTGCGACAGGTCGATATTGGAGCGATCGTTAAGATCAAGAATGTCAGTGTTGAACTGGATATCGCCGGCTGCAATTGCGCTGCCAGCCACGACCATCAGCCCGCTCATGACACAGGGCGGCCACACGGCTTTTATCGTTGACGTTTTAAGCATGGAGAACAGGCCAACCATATCAGTAATACTCCAGCCTGAAGCGCACCGCCGCGCGGTGACTGCCTACAGAAAGAGGCTGGTCATTTCCGACCAATTTGAGGGTGTAATGCAGCACTTGGTCCCTGGCGCTGGAGAGCGGAACCATGGCCATGGGCACGCCCGGAACGCTTTCGTGGCCTTGGGCATCGATGATATGGAAGGCCACACCCTGTGAAGAACCATTGGCTGCGAAGGAACGGCCTTGACGGTCCGGTACACCGTCAAAGGTCACGCGTACGTGTTGCCAGTCGGGCAACTTCTCACCCGGACGATTTGGGTTGTTACGGGTGAGTGAGCAATTGGTTAAACGTAAGGTGAATGAATGAGGGTCGCCCTCGCCAAGCCGAATAAGTCGGCCGACGGGCATGGGATCCATTTCAATAACTTGATAAGCGCTGCTCGTATCTATGGCGCAGGCCGTATCAAGAATCTCGCCGCCGAGTGTCACAACACCATTGGGTTGTCCAGCCGACATGACGCTATTAAAAGGAGCCATTAAAAGTGCGAGCGAAGAAGTAATAGCCAACTGCATTATTACATTCACGAGCATGTTCTCATTTTCAATTTACCCTGCCACCTCGCGGCGGCAGGGTAAAAAACTTATTGATAAGCCAATGAGAAGTTAGTGATGGCAGTAAACTCACCAGGCACGACAGCATCTTCTGCGGCTGCGCCTTTCAGGAATGCACCAAACTGCAGATTAGTGTTTGGGCTACCGAGGGTAGTTTTGCTCGTTGGGGTACCTAACACAACCGCTGCACCCGCGCCGTCTGTCATCATAATTCCCGCACCATTTGCAGTACCGACAATGCCCAGCGCGCCCGGTACCGTTGAGGACTCAGCACCTGTAAAGGTAGTCGTCACACTTTTAAGCGTCGTGGTGTCGCAACCTACCAGTTTGATATAGAACGTTTTTGGCGCACTGGTCCCACCTTCATCAAGTTGCGACTTCGCTACTTGCCCCAAGCCTACAGTTTGATCAACGCTTTCCGGACTAATAGAGCAGGCCGCCTCAATAATTGAGCCTTCAAAAGTAACAGTACCATGCCCTGCACTAGGCGCAGCCTGAACCATTGAAGCAGAGCCTGCCAACATGAACATGGAGACCAAAGCAGTTTTGCTTGCAAACTTCATTTTAAATTTCCTTTAGATGATTAAGTTTCGGGAACCACCCTTTAAATTCAACTTGTTTTCAGGCGCAACCTTGCGCACCTTCAACCCAAGAACTTCATCCGTGAGCCATTCAAATAGTGTCACCCAAACGTTTTGCCGCATTATTATTGGCCACACCCCTATTATTTAACTCCTTAAATAGTGACCTGACCCTAACGACGAAACTGGGAAAAAGTTAACTTACCCTAGGCAAATTCAACGTAAGAATTATCTGAAGTTTTTGAAATGGTTAGGATTGAAAGGCGTGCGGCTTGCCGAGGGGGAGAATGAGGAGGCGAAAAAAAACCGCGATCAATGATCGCGGTTTTAAGTGAGCGTGCAGCGAGCTATTTAGCCAACGGAATCTTCGGTGCCCATTGCAGCCATTCCTCTTCGAATTTATCGAACAACGGGAAGGTTTGCTCTGGCCGAGCCGGGTTGCCCATTTTATCGCCCTCTGGCGTGGCGAAGGCAATCCCGCCCTGAACCAGGGTTTCAAGGGACTCGGTACGAATTGTCGCGCCTTTGAACAAACCAAAATCGACACCGAAGCCGCTGGTGTTCCAGAAGCGGCTGCCGCTACGCACCAATGGCGCATAACGCGGCTCGATCAGAATATGTACCAACACACGGTCTGCAGTGTTGCCCAGTTCATAGCCCGTCACCTTGCCAACCGTAACTTCACGGTAAGTTACCGGGACGCCCTCCTTGAGCGAACCACGCCGGGCCGCACTCAATACCAGGCTCAAGCCCTTTTGAGCAGCCACTGCATCAGGTGCTTGATCCAGCGCCACAAAAGCGGTTTGCGGGCCACGGTCTTTTATGGCTGGCTGTACTTCCAGGTACTGCCCCGTGACCAGCGTTTCGAGATTGGCAGTCTTCATCAGGCCCAACTCGGGTTTGACCACCCAGAACTGGCTCCCTGCCCGCGCAATTCGCTCAGGCATTTCAGTAATCAAAGCCTTGAGTACGACCGATTGAAGGTCATCACTCAACCCGACGCTCTCAATGCTACCGACATCCACGCCCTTGAACCGAATAGGTGCACCGCTACGTAGTCCATCGGCGCGAGCCACCTTGATCGTAACTGCAACCCCTTGTTGCATGGCTGAATCATGGTCATTGAAGAGACGAAAACGCGGAATACGCTTTTGCAGAGGGGCGACAGCCTGCGGGGTTTCAAAGGCAATTCCGCCCGCCATCAAGCTTTGCAGGGATTCACTTTTAACTTGGATACCGCCCGTCAATCCCCCCGTGAGCGTAATGCCACTGGCATTCCAGAAACGGGTAGACGCGTTCACCAGATTTTCGTATTCCTTCTCAATGTGCACACCAATCACCAATTGTTTCTTGGTACGGGAGAATTGGTAGCTCTGGACCGAACCGACTTTCACCTGTTTATAGAGAATCGGACTGCCAACCTCCAGCGAGCCCAGGTTGTCGGTGAAAAGCACCATGTGCAGGCCCGGGGAGCGCAGGTCCAGCGGCGGAGCCTTGGGGCGGGCAACAAACTCGCGCTCAGGAGGGCTGCCTTTATCGCCCGGCCGAATGGCGATGTAATTGCCTTTTACAAGGGCCTCCAACCCGGTAATACCGGCCAGTGAGATAGAAGGTTTAACCACCCAGAACTGAGTGCCTTGCACCAGATAATCTTCAGCGAGCGGGTCGAGGGTCAACTCGGCGCTGGCGCTGGTCAGGTCCGGGTCCACTTTCAAAGCCTTGAGGCTGCCGACCTGGATACCCTTGTACATCACGGGTGTGCGACCTGCTTGCAGGCCTTCGAAGTCACTGAGTTTGACCTTCACCTTGATCCCGGCTTGTGCCGCGTCGAAGTCCTCATATAGGCGGAACGGCAAGCTCGGATCCGTCGGTGGGCTGTCCTTGCGGTTCTCCGGCGTGGCGAATGCGATACCCCCGGCGACGATACTGGCCAACGATTCGCTGCGCAGTTTTACCCCGGAGAGGTTGGCATCGATACTGATGCCGCTGGCGTTCCAGAAGCGCGTATGTTTACGAACCAGATTAGCGTAGGTCGGCTCAATGAAGACTTTAATTTCAACCGTGTTCTGGTCTTCAGACAGCACGTAACTTTTGATCTGGCCGACCTGGATCTGCTTATAAAAGACCGGGCTACCGCGGTTCAGTGAACCCAGACGATCGGCTTTAAGCGAAAGGTGTAAACCCGGCTTGGCGTCCGAGAGCGGTGGCTCTTGCGACAACGCTTTGAACTTGCGCATTGGCTCGCCATCGCCCGGGCTGACGGCAATATAATTACCGGACACCAACGTTTCGAGACCGGTGATTCCGGCCAATGACACACTGGGTTTGACCAGCCAAAAACGGGTATTGGTCTTGAGGTATTGCTCGACGTCCTTGTCCATTTCGACGGTGGCAATCACACCCTTGCTAGGGCCTGTCTCGTCGAGAGCCAATGTCTTGACCTTACCGACTGGCATGCCTTTGTAAACCACTTCGGTCTTGTTGGCGACAATACCCTCGCCACTCTCAAAACGTACCTGGATGTCTATCCCGGTCTGGCTGTAGGCGCGCCATCCCAGCCATCCACCGATGATCAGTGCGATGAGGGGGAGAATCCATATGGCCGACCAATTGGACGCCGGACGGGTTTTAGCGGTAGGTAAATCACTCATGGTCGTCGTCCGACTCCGTGTTATCCCAAATCAGCCTGGGATCGAAAGTTACAGCAGCAAGCATCGTTAGTATCACCACACTGGCAAAGGCAACAGCGCCAAAATTGGCCTCAACGCTGGCAATGCGACCAAAATTCACCACCGCGACCAAAATGGCGATAACGAAAATATCCAGCATTGACCAGCGGCCAATGAATTCGATAAACCGGTACATGATAATGCGCTGGCGAGCTGAGAGTGGCTGATGGCGCTGAACTGAGAACAGCAACAAGCCAATGCCCACCAGTTTGAACGTGGGCACTAGAATACTGGCGATAAACACCACCGCCGCAATTGGAATCATGCCGTGTTGCACCAATTCGACAACACCCGACATGATCGTGCTGGGCTCGCCCTGGCCCAACGCGTTGATCGTCATGATCGGTAACAGGTTGGCAGGAATATAGAGAATCGCCGAGGTCAACAGCAACGCCCAGGTACGCATCAGGCTATTGGGCCGTCGTGCGTGAACCCAGGCACCACAACGGGTGCAGGTTTGCTCATCGGTGTCAGGCGCTTGCCTATTGAGTTGATGGCACTCCGTACAAGTCAGAATGCCCGCATCAATCGCCCGCATGAAGATCCTCCCCGGAGAGTGCCTGCCAAATCTGATGGGGTGACATGACCACCTCCAGCGCTATCTGAACCAATAGCAGGCTGACGAAGCAGATCAAGCCAAGCCCAAGGCTCAGCTCTGCCAAATCGACCAGTTTAACGATCGCGACCAGCACGCCCATCAGGTAAACCTCAAGCATGCCCCAGTCGCGTAGATGGTGGTAAATCCGATAAAGAAGCAAACCGTAGCTGCGCCCGATATTCCACCGGATGCTCAACAGAACCGCTAATTGGCACAGCAACTTAAGCAACGGAATGCCCATGCTACAGAGAAAAACGACCACGGCGACGCCTTGCATGCCGGTGTCGAATAAACCGATCACACCACTCCATACCGTGTCTTGCGAGACCTGGCCCAGTAGATTGAGCTGCATGATCGGTAAAAAGTTAGCCGGCACGTAAAGCAGCAACGCCGCAATCACAAGTGCAAGGCTACGTTCAATGACGTTATGACGGTGAGCGTAGAGTTCGTAACCGCAGCGGGGGCATTGGGCTTTTTCACCGAGGGCAAGATGCGGTTTACGCATCAACAAATCGCACTCATGGCAGGCCACTAACTCATCCAGCGGTAACTCTGACACCCGTAGGGGGTCAACCGGATCTGGCATAAAAGGAGTCTCTGGCTCAAAAAATGACTGACCTATTCTAGGGCCCGCCCAACAAAATAACTGTGTCTTATTTCAAGGTCATCTGAAGGTGGATGAGTAGCCAGCCTGCAGGATGTCTCTTGAAAAATAGCCGTCTTAATTTTCGAGCCCAAAAACAAACCCCCTGTCTGCGTGAGCAGACAGGGGGTTTGGAATTTAATCTTGACGATGACCTACTCTCACATGGGGAAACCCCACACTACCATCGGCGATGCATCGTTTCACTACTGAGTTCGG
>Ga0256410_1003006_pt1 | contig 10679 bp, 9 predicted proteins | sample PhyWR1_FD_185983 | JGI IMG/M metagenome (GOLD analysis project Ga0256410, IMG submission 185983) | Leaf surface microbial communities from wheat plants in UC Gill Tract Community Farm, Albany, California, United States - DLSL W.R1 | ecosystem: Host-associated > Plants > Phyllosphere >... | reverse complement strand
GCCGGTGGCACCGAAACGATCCAGCAGATGGCGAACACGAGCGAACAGGGGCATGACTTCCAGCAGGGTCGGCGAAGCGTTATGGAATAATATAACATCAATCCTGACGCGCACCCTTGCCTCCCCCCCTGACTTCCCTTCCCCCCGTCCCGTTACGGGATTCGCGCGCCCCACCATTGATATATTGTAACAATTGACCGAAGGCCCTTGCCCTATGCGCTCCAGCTCCCTCCTGCTCAAACCCCACGCCCTGTCCCTGGCCCTTGCCGCCGCGATGCTGCCCTCGCTGGCCATGGCCGCCGATGATGCCGGCAACCACCGCGACCGCCATCTGACCGAGCTCTCCACCGTGAAGGTCACCGCCTCGCCGCTGCAGGGCGATGCCGAATCGCTGGCCCGCCCGGTTGATGTGCTGGCCGGTGAACGCCTGGACGAGCAGAAGGCCGGCACCCTCGGCGACACCGTGGCCAAGCTGCCCGGCGTGCAGAGCACCTTCTTCGGCCCCGGCGTCGGCCGGCCGATCATCCGCGGCCAGGAAGGCCCGCGCGTGGCGGTGCTGTCCAACGGCATGGGCAACATGGATGCCTCCACCGTCAGCGCCGACCATGCCACCAGCATCGAGCCGTTCCTGGCCGATCAGATCGAGGTCCTGAAGGGCCCGGCCACCCTGCTGTTCGGCAGCGGCGCGATCGGCGGCGCGGTCAACGTGGTCGACGGCCGCATCGCCCGCGAACTGCCGGACCGTCCGCTCAGCGGCCGCGCCGAACTGCGCGGCAATTCGGTCAACGACGAGCGCAGCGGCATGTTCCGCCTGGACGGTGTCAGCGGCAACGTCGTGCTGCATGTCGACGGCCTGGTCCGCAACGGCGATGACTACCGCATTCCCGGCTATGCGGTGATCGATGGCCTGGAAGATCACAGCGGCCACGATCATGAGGAAGGCGACACCGACGAACCGCGTCGCGGCCGTCTGGACAACAGTTCGGTCCGCACCCGCGCCGGCGGCGTCGGTGCCACCTGGCTGGGCGATGACGGCTACTTCGGCGTGTCCGCCAGCACCTACCGCACCAACTACGGCATTCCCAACGGCGCGCACGTGCATGCCGACGACGACCATGATCATGACCACGATCACGACCATGGCGACGAGGAAGAGGGCGAGGAGCATGACGTCCGCATCGACATGGTGCAGAACCGCTTCGAAGCCAAGGGCGGCATCTACCAGCCGACCTCGTTCCTGAAGAACATCAGCCTGCGTACCGCTTACACCGACTACGAGCACACCGAACTGGAAGCCGGCACGCCGGCCACACGCTTCACCAACCGTGGCATCGAAGGTCGCCTGGAAGCGGTGCAGGAACAGATCGGCGGCTGGGACGGCGCGTTCGGCCTGCAGTTCGGCAACAGCGACTTCGGCGCCAAGGGCGAAGAAGCCTTCGTGCCGGATACCGCGACGAAGAACATCGGCCTGTTCGTGCTGCAGGAAAAGCAGTTCGGCCCGTTCAAGCTGGAACTCGGCGGCCGCCATGACCAGGTCAAGCTGGACCCGACCGGTGATTACCGCGCCCGCACGTTCGACGCCACCAATCTCTCCGCCGCCGGCATCTGGACGCTCAACGACGCCGTCGACCTGCGCTTCGGCATCGACAGCTCCGAGCGCGCCCCGACCAACGAAGAGCTCTACGCCGCGGGCGCGCACATTGCCACCCGCTCGCTGGAAATCGGTGATGCGAACCTGAAGACCGAACGCGGCCAGCGCGTCGAACTGGGCATCCACACCCACAGCGACCGCGTCGACTTCTCCGCCTCCATCTACCAGACCAAGTTCAAGGACTTCATCTACCTGGCCGACACCGGCGTGGTCGAATCGCTGCCGGTCCGCCTGTGGACCCAGCAGGACGCCACCTTCAAGGGGGCTGAAGCCGAAGCGCTGTTCCATCTCTTTGAAGGCAACGCTGGCGATTGGGACCTGCGCGTGTTCGGCGATTACGTCAAAGCCGAACTGGATGGCAGCGGCAACCGCAGCGTCGACATCGCCGTCCCGCACGGTGATCACAACCACAACTACACCGTGGATCTGGCCAACACCGGCTACCTCCCGCGCATCGCCCCGGGCCGTGTCGGCGCGGACCTGCGCTGGGCCAAGGATGGCTGGCGCGCCTCGGTCGGTGCCGTGCGCTACAGCAGCCAGAAGGACGTCGCCCAGAATGAAGAGCCGAGCAACGGCTACACCCTGGTCGATGCCCACTTCGCCTACCGCTGGGACCGGACCGACAGCAACAGCTACGAAGTCTTCCTGGACGGCAGCAACCTGACCAACCGCGAGGTCCGCCCGCACACCTCCCTGCTGCGCGACTACTCCCCGCTGCCGGGCCGCGGCGTGGCATTCGGGATCCGCGCGTACTTCTGATCGATTCACTGGGTGGTTGCTTGACCCGAGGGGGCTGAAAGGCCCCCTTTTTTGTGCTTGACTAACTACGTGCATATGCACGCATCATCCAGCCACCCACCCCGGCACACGCCCATGGACCCGCTGACCCAGAGCCCCTGCACCTGCTTCCGCCTGCGTCGCGCGGCACGCCGGCTCTCGCAGATCTATGACGCCCACCTTGCCCCCGCCGGGCTCAGCCTCAACGCTTACTCCATCCTGCGTCGCGCCCCCGCACCGCGGCAGCTGGGCGACCTGGCCGAGGCGCTTGGCATGGACCGCACCACGCTCACCCGCAACCTCAAACCGCTGCTCACCGCCGGCTGGCTTGAACAACGCCGCGGTGATGACGCCCGGCAACGCCTGATCGTCATCACCGCTGCCGGCAAAGCCTGCCTGCGCCGCGCGCGCCCCCTGTGGCAACGGGCGCAGAACGAAGTGGAAACCACCTTCGGCCCCACCCCGACCGCCCGGCTCAACGCCCTGCTCGACCAACTCGACCACGCCCTGCCCACCGGAGCCGACGCATGAGCACGTCAACCACTGCGACCCGCGCCCCCGCCCCCGCCATGCATTGGGGTCTGCTGGTCGCCGCCTCCGCCATCCTCATGGTCACCATGGGCGTGCGCCAGACCTCCGGCCTCTACGTCGACCCGATCCACCGCGGCACCGGCGTCAGCATCGTCGAGATCAGCTTTGCGCTGGCCATCGGCCAATTCGTATGGGGCGCGGTGCAACCCGTGTTCGGGGCCGTCGCCGATCAGCGCGGCGCGTTGCCGGTGCTCATCTTCGGTGCCCTGCTGCTGGCGGCCGGGCTGCTGCTCGCACCGCTGCTGACCAGCCCGTTGGGCATGACCTTCACCCTCGGCCTGCTGATGGCCGCCGGTGCCGGCGCCGGCAGTTTCTCCGTGCTGATCGGCGCGACCGCCCACCGCCTGCCGGCCGAAAAGCGCTCGTTCGCGGCCGGCCTCATCAATGCCGGCGGCTCGCTGGGCCAGTTCGTGTTCGCACCATTGGTCCAGTGGATCATCGGCACCGCCGGCTGGGCCCGCGCCATGATCACCATGGCGGTGATCACCCTGCTCTCGGTGCCCTTGGCCTGGCCGCTGCGACGTCGCGCAGGCGACCATGCGCCCACCGCCGGTGTCACCGATGAAGGCGGGCTGCGCGCGCAGTTGCGCGTCGCGGCGCGCGATCGCAGCTACTGGTATCTCCATCTGGGCTTCTTCACCTGTGGCCTGCACATCGCCTTCCTGGTCACCCATCTCCCCGGCGAAATCGCGCTGTGTGGCCTCTCGCCCACCGTCGCCTCGTCCTCCATCGCGCTGATCGGGCTGTTCAACGTCGCCGGCAGCCTGATCGTCGGCGCCCTCGGCCAGCGCTACCGCATGAAGTACCTGCTGTTCTGGATGTACGCCAGCCGCGCCGTGATGATCGGCGTCTACCTCGTTGCGCCGCCCACACCACTCACCTTCTACATCTTCTCTGCCGCGCTCGGCTTCACCTGGCTGGCGACCGTTCCGCCCACCGCCGGCCTGGTCGGCAAGCTGTTCGGCCCGCGCTACCTCGGCACCCTGTTCGGCCTGACCCTGCTCTCGCACCAGTTGGGCGGTTTCTTTGGTGCATGGCTCGGCGGCCTGGCGCTGGCCCACACCGGTAACTACCTGTGGATGTGGTACGCCGACATGGGCCTGGCCGTGCTCGCCGCGTTGATCAACCTGCCGATCCGCGAAGCCCGCATGGGCGGCTGTCACGGCGTGCCCGCGCCGCGCTGAGCTCACCCGCCCTCGACATTGCCCAGCGCGCGCCAACCCGCGCGTGCCAAAACCGACGCCCCCCCTTCCGCGCCGGACAGTTGTGTCCGATGATGCGCGCATGCCTACCCAACGTGCCGACGCGGCCGCCCGCCGTGCCCAGATCCTCGACGCTGCCGATGCCGTGTTCGGCCAACACGGCGTGACCGCCCCGTTGGACCTGGTGGTCGAGCGTGCCCAGGTCGGCCGGGCCACGCTGTACCGCAACTTCCCTGACCGTGCCGCCCTGGTGGAGGCGCTGCTGCAGCGCACCGTCAACCGCATCGCGCGCCAGGTGCAGACCCTCGGCGACCGCGACGATGCACTGTTCGAAGTGCTGGAAGGGATGGCGAACCGGATCGTGCAGTCGCCGGCATTATCGGACTACTGGCGCGCGGTGGATCCGGATCAGATCCCGATCCGGGCCGCGCGCGAAACGATCTTCGAACTGCTGCGCGAACCGATTGCCCGTGCGGTGGCCGCAGGTCTGTGCCGCCCCGATCTGGAAACGACGGACATTTCACTCATCTCAGGCATGCTGGGAGCCGCGCTGCGTGGCAAGACGCGTGACGAACGCGCCCGGCTGGCCACGCGCGCCCTGCAATTGCTGCGTGGCGGATTGCGGGGGCCTGCCGACGGGGAGGGATGATGCCGCAGTACCTCAAGCCGGTTCCGGACTGGGAGGAGCACGAAAAACCGACCCTGCCGGGCTCGGCTTCGATGCCGTGGCATCCGCCGCACCGCCGCCTCGCCTATGCGCTGGTGGCGCTGCTGGTCGGGATCACCGGCGGCCTGGGCAATGCGCTGGTCAGTGCCAACCTGCCGTTCCTGCAGGGCCAGCTCGGGCTCACCCCGGCGCAGGGCAGCTGGCTGGTGGCCGCGTATGCCATGGTCAACGTCACCGCCAACCTGCTCGCCTTCAAGTTCCGCCAGCAATACGGCATCCGCCTGTTCGCCGAGATCGGGCTGGGCCTGTATGCCGCGCTGGCGGTACTGCATCTGTTCGTCGGCACCTTCGAAACCACCGTGCTGATGCGCGCGGCCAGCGGCTTCGCCGGTGCGGCCTGCAGCACCTTGGGCACGCTGTACATGCTGCAATCGCTGCCGCGCAAATACACCGGCAATCTGCTGGTGATCGGCGTGGGCATCTCACAGCTTGCGGTGCCGATCGCGTGGCTGGTCTCGCCCGGCCTGGTGGACACCGGGCAGTGGCACAACCTGTATCTGTTCGAGGCCGGGCTGGCACTGTGCGCGTTCGCCGCCGTGGTGGTGCTCAAGCTCCCGCCGGGGGCACAGATCAAGGCGTTTGAACCGCTCGACTTCCTCACCTTCGCGCTGCTCGCTCCCGCCGTCGGCCTGCTGGTTGTCGTGCTGGCGCAGGGCTACACCCGCTGGTGGCTGGATACGCCGTGGCTGGGCTGGGCACTGGTCGCCTCGATCGCGCTGTCCACCACCGCCTTCATCATCGAGCACTACCGCCGCAACCCGTTGCTGCAGACGCGCTGGCTGGCCAGCCTGCCGGTGATGCACTTCATCATCGGTGCGTTCCTGATCCGCTTCCTGACCACCGAGCAGTCCTATGGCGTGGTCGGCCTGATGCGCACGCTCGGCATGGGCCCGGACCAGATGCGCCCGTTGTTCGCGGTGATCCTGGCCGGCGTGATCACCGGCATGGCCGCCAGCTCGCTAACCTTCGGCCCGAAGCGACTCATACCGCAGTTGTTGATGGCCATCCTGCTGCTGGGCAGCGCGGCCCTGCTCGACCAGAGCCGTACCAGCCTGGATCGCCCGCACGACTTCTTCGCCAGCCAGTTCCTGGCGTCCGTCGGCGCCGGCATGTTCATGGGGCCGCTGATCATGCTTGGCATCACCCAGGCGTTGAAGCAGGGCGTGGACCACATGATCACCTTCCTGGTCACGCTCTCCATCACCCAGACCCTGGGTGGCCTGGCCGGCTCGGCCGTGCTGGGCACCTACCAGCTGCACCGCGAGCAGGTGTATTCCGGTGCGCTGGTCAGCCAACTGGATCCGGCCGACAACGTGGTTGCCCAGCGCTTGAAACAGCAACAGCAGCTCTACGCCAGGCTGATCACCGACCCGGTGCAGCGCAGCGCGCAGGGCACCGCGCAACTGGCGCAGATCACCCGCCGCGAAGCCAACGTGCGCGCGTTCAATGACGTGTTCGCGCTCAGCGGCCGCGTCGCGCTGGTCTTCCTTGGCTGGTTGCTGCTGCTGGCGGTGCGCACCGCCGTGCTCAAGCAATGGCGCAAACGCCACGCGCCGACACCTCCCCTTTCCGCGCCGACGCCTGGCAGCGTCGCGCCCCGATGAGCCCGCCCATGTCGACCCAACCCCCGCACGACGATACCGCCCCGGAGAACGTCAACCCACCGCCGCCGACCGATGCTGCGCCCGCCCCTGCGCCGCCGCCCGCGGCGGCCCCCTCGGGCGTGCCCAAGTACCTCAAGCCGAGCCTGCGTGCTGTGATCATCATGATCGTGATCGCCCTGATCGGCATCGCGCTGATCCTGCGCGCCTGGTCACTGTGGCCGTTCGAGACGTCCCGGGTGACCACCGACAACGCCTACGTGCGCGGCCAGATCACCGTGCTCGCGCCGCAGGTCAACGGCTATGTGACCGAGGTGCTGGTCAAGGACTTCCAGCACGTCAAACAAGGCGAACCGCTGCTGCGCATCGACGACCGCATCTACCGCGAGAAAGTCGTCCAGGCCGAAGCCGATCTGGACAGCGCCAAGGCCGCGCTGGCCAACTCCGATCAATCCCAGGCACAGAACCGCGCGCAGATCCAGGCCGCGCAGGCCAACCTGTCTGCCGGCCAGGCCGAGCTCTCGCGCTCGCGTACCGAACTCAAGCGCTACGAAGAACTCGCCGACCAGCAACTGGTCGCCCTCAACGACCGTGACAGGTTCCGCACCACCACGCAATCGGCGCAGGCCAGCGTGCTGCAGTCGCAGGCCCAGATCCGCATCGCCGAGGAAACCCTGACCTCCACCCAGGTTGCCCGCAAAGGCCTGGAAGCCCGCGTCGAGACGGCCCAGGCCCAGCTGGAACTGGCGAAGATCGATCTCGCCAACACGGTGATCCAGGCGCCGCGCGACGGTCAGGTCAGCGAAGCCTCGGTGCGCCTGGGCCAATACGTCACCGCCGGCTCGCAGCTGCTGTTCCTGGTGCCCGATGCCTTGTGGGTGGTCGCCAATTTCAAGGAAGGCCAGACCTGGAAGATGCGCATCGGCCAACCGGCCACCTTCTCCGTGGATGCCTTCGATGGCCAGAAGCTGCACGGCCACATCGAACAGATCGCCCCGGCCACCGGCTCGGAGTTCAGTGTCCTGCGTCCGGACAACGCCAGCGGCAACTTCACCAAGGTCGTCCAGCGCCTGCCGATCCGCATCTCCATCGACCCCGATCAGCCGCTGGCACCGCGCCTGCGTCCGGGCATGTCGGTGATCGTCAAAGTGGATACCGCTGCGGAAGGGCGCGAGCCGACCGATGCGACGCCGTGAAACGAAAAAGCCGCGCAGATGCGCGGCTTTTCAACATCAACAGCGTACCGACCAACGGTCGGTACCTACCCCGCACAGCGCGCGCACAGGCCATGCACTTCCAGCGTCTGCGCCTGCGGCTGGAAACCGAGCTCCTTCGCCCGCTTCTCCAGCTGGCTGACAATCTCCTTGTCCTCCAGCTCCACCGCACTGTGGCAACTGTTGCAGATCAGGAACGGCACCGAATGCTGCGCACTGCTCGGATGGTGGCACGCCACGAACGCATTCACCGATTCCAGCTTGTGCACGAAGCCATTGGCCATCAGGAAATCCAGCGCGCGGTACACCGTCGGCGGGGCGTCGGCACCGACGCCCTTGCCGTTGCGCACCCACTCCAGCAATTCGTACGCCTTCACCGGCTTGCCGGCCTCGGCAATCAGGCGCAGCACGTTCGCGCGGATCGGCGTCAGCCGCAGCCCGCGTTCCGAGCACACGCGCTCGACCACCTTCACGAAGTCGGAGGCGTCGTGAACGTGATGGTGCGGAGCGGTACAAGCGGTTTTTGCGGACATGCGCGGTCTCCTGTGGTCAGGCCGTCGGTACTTTAGTGAGTGCGACCTCGATGCGTTTCAAGGCCTCTTCACGCCCGGCCAGGAACACCGTCTGTGAAATGTCCGGGCTGACCTGGGTGCCGGTGATGGCCACGCGCAGCGGCTGGGCCACCTTGCCCATGCCGATCTCAAGCGCCGTCGCCACGTCATGCAGTGCCGCCGAAACGCTCTCCACCGTCCACTCCCCGGCCGCGCCCAACAGCTCGCGGGCCTTGCCCAGCGCCAGTTCCGCGCCCGGCTTCAAGTGCTTGGCCACCGCGGCCTCGTCATATTCGGTCAGCGGCTGATACCACACCACCGCCTTCTCGGCCATTTCCTTCAGCGTCTGCACGCGGTCGCGCAGTGCCACCACCACGTCGGCCGGCGCCGGACCGGCGTTCAGATCCAGGCCCAGCTTGTTCAGCTGGTAGACCAGGTGCGGAGCGATGTCGGCCGGTTGTTCGGTCTTCAGGAAGTGCTGGTTGACCCAGCCCAGCTTGGCCATGTCCAGGCGCGCGGCCTTGGAATTGCAGTTGGTCACATCGAACAGATCGATCAGTTCCTGGCGGCTGAACAGCTCCTGGTCGCCATGCGACCAGCCCAGGCGGGCCAGGTAGCTGAGCAGTGCGTCCGGCAGGTAGCCGGCGTCCTTGTACTGCATCACGTCGGCCGCACCGGTGCGCTTGGACAGCTTCGCGCCCTGCTCGTCCAGGATCATCGGCATATGGCCGAACTTCGGCACGGGGGCGCCGATGCCCTCGTACAGATTGATCTGGCGCGGGGTGTTGTTGATGTGGTCGTCGCCGCGGATGACCTCGCTGATGCGCATGTCCCAATCGTCCACCACCACCGCGAAGTTGTAGGTGGGGAAACCGTCCGGGCGGAAGATGACCATGTCGTCCAGCTCGCTGTTGGCGATCTCGATGCGGCCCTTGATCAGGTCGTCGAACACCACCGTGCCCTCGAGCGGATTCTTGAAGCGGATCACGCGGTTCGAGTCGTCCTTGTACGGCAGGCCCAGCTCACGCGCGGCGCCGTTGTAACGCGGCTTTTCCTGCTTGGCCATGGCGGCCTCGCGCATCGCGTCCAGCTCTTCCCTGGTCTCGTAGGCGTAGTAGGCCTTGCCATCGGCGACCAGCTGCTCGGCCACTTCCAGATAGCGGGCCACGCGCTGGGTCTGGTAGATCGGGCCTTCGTCATAGCCCAGGCCCAGCCACTCCATCGCCTCCAGGATCGCGTCGATCGCGCCCTGGGTGCTGCGCTCGCGGTCGGTGTCTTCGATGCGCAGCACGAATTCGCCGCCACGGTGACGGGCCTCCAGCCAGCAGTACAGCGCCGTGCGGGCGCCACCAATGTGCAGGTAGCCGGTGGGACTGGGGGCAAAACGGGTGCGGCAGGTCATGGAGGGCTCAGGGCGGGAAACGGAATCCCGGCAATTTTACCTGTCCGGGCCGGACCCTGCCTAAATCGGAGAATCCCTACTGTCTGCTGCGTGCGAGCGTGGTCTGATGACGGAATCCCCGCTTTCCTCAGGCATGCCATGACAGCGTCGCGCTTTGCCCCTCCCGGACCGCCTCGCCCGCTGGCTGGCGCGATCACCGCCGTAGTGGTGCTCGCCGCGCTGAGCGGCTGTTCGGCACCCGGCACGGGCGGTAACGAGCTGCCCGCGCAGCACCAGGCACGTCCATCGGCCCAGGTGGCCCAGGCTTCGCCCCTCCGGCCAGCTCCGCCGGCCGTGACTACTGCAGCGACCGGCGCGCAACCGGACGGTCTGGTCACCCGACCTCATCCGGCGCCCGGGCATCTGGACGCGGCGCTGGGCTTGAACGAGGCGCTGAGCTCGGATCGGCTCTGGGGACTGCTCAATGATTCCGCCGCGTTTGAGCAGACCATGGCAGCGCTGGACCGGGCCTACGCTGCCGATGCGGATGCGCAGGACGTGCGCAGCAGCTATGAGCACGCGCTGCAGCAACGCTTGGGCACAGAGTCGGATGCACCGAAACTGAGCCGCTTGGAATGCAGCATCTCCCATTGCCTGGGCGAGATCACCGGCACGCTGGAAAATCCGTCCGCACTGTTCGGTGAGCCACGTGATGCCGCGGGCCGCCAGTTGCCGGTCAATGCGGCGATGGTGACCAGCATTCTGCCCACAGACGGCGCACCAGACGGCTACCGCCTGGTCTTCTCGCTCGATCCCACGCCCCGCACCGGGCCGTCGCCGGCCCGGTAACCCGCTCCTCAGGGCGTCAGCAACGGCTTGCGCGGCAGCTTTTCATCGCGCATCGCCGCGTTGTAGACGAACGAGGCCACGATGGCGGCGGCCTGCTTCAGGTCCTCCGGCTCGGCGTGGTCCCAGGTGTCCAGG
>Ga0256410_1003000_pt1 | contig 10687 bp, 8 predicted proteins | sample PhyWR1_FD_185983 | JGI IMG/M metagenome (GOLD analysis project Ga0256410, IMG submission 185983) | Leaf surface microbial communities from wheat plants in UC Gill Tract Community Farm, Albany, California, United States - DLSL W.R1 | ecosystem: Host-associated > Plants > Phyllosphere >... | reverse complement strand
CACCGCTGCCGGTGCGCAGTTTCGAACTGCACATGGCATGGCGCGGATCCCAGGACAATGATCCGGGAGAGCGGTGGTTGAGGTCGCGGATTCAGATGTTTTTTGGGGACCCCGATAGCTTGTAACCAAGCGCCACCAGGTCGCACGAACCTGTTTATAACAAACGGGTTATGGGCACTTTAAGTCCACCGCCACCTATCCAGATCCAATGGAGTTTACGGCTCTTACGCATGAAGCCATTTAATCGCCGACGCTTCCTCACTATGACGTTGCAGGCCATGGCCCTCGCGCCGCTTTTGCGTGTTCGCCCCGCGCTTGCCGACGACACCTTTCGACCCTTGCGCGCAGTCGCTGCGCAACAACGGCTCTCGTTCGGCTTCGCGGTAGATCCCGTCCTGCTCGATACCAACCCGTCGTATCGGGACGTCGTGGCCCGGCAAGCAGGCATCGTGGTGCCGGAAAACGCGTTGAAATGGGCCAAGGTTCACCCCGCGCCGGACCGCTACACCTTCGCACCCGTGGACCTTATCCTCGCATTTGCGCAGGCGAACCATCAGCACATGCGCGGCCACACACTGTGCTGGCACCGCGCCCTGCCCGACTGGGTCACCCGCACGGTCACACCCGCTAATGCAAAGGAGGTACTGACGCAACACATTGCCGAGGTGGTAGGCCGCTACCGGGGCAAGATTGTCTCTTGGGATGTCGTCAACGAGGCCATTCAAGTTGACGACGGGCAGGCAGGCGGGCTGCGCGACGCCTTCTGGTACCGGATGCTCGGTCCCGGCTATATCGACCTGGCCTACGAGGCCGCGCACCGTGCCGATCCGGACGCCGCACTCTGCTACAACGAATACGGACTGGAAAGCGACTCACCCGCTGGCACGCGCAAGCGCGCCGCCGTGCTTGCCCTCCTGCGGACCCTGAAGCAGCGCGGCGTGCCGGTGGATGCGCTGGGCATTCAGTCCCATCTGCGCGCTGCGGACCCGCATGGCTTCGGCCCCGGGCTCGCCGCGTTCCTGCGGCAGGTACATGACCTGGGCCTCAGTGTCTACATTACCGAACTCGACGTCGACGACAGCCACATGACGGGTGACGCGAATCAACGCGACGCCATCGTGGCCGATACCTACAAGCGATACCTGGACCTCGTGCTCGTCACGGGCACGGTATCCGCCGTTTTGACCTGGGGTGTATGGGATACCGCGCACCGCACCGGTGCTACCCCTTCGATGGGACCACTGGCGCAGCGACCGCTGGTGTTCGGACCGCAGGGCGTAATCAAACCCGCCAGTTGGGCCGTCGAGCATAGCCTGGCATGGAATCGCTATCCATGACTCATCAGTAAGGCGAAGCAACGCCTGCGAAAGATGCCGACAATTCACCGAGACCGAAATCGTTTGCCAATCTGCGCGTGGCCCGTGCCAGCAGGGTCAGATCCAGCCCCACGGCGACGAAGCTGGCGCCCAGTTCGAGATAGCGCCGGGCAAGCGTGGCATCGCCTGTCAGCGTGCCGGCGGCTTTGCCACTGGCAACGATGGTGCGTATGGCGTTCTCTATCGCTTGCTGCACGTCAGGGTGCTCGGGATGCCCGCGATGGCCCAGGGATGCGGCCAGATCTGCCGGCCCGATGAAGATGCCATGCACGCCGTCGACGGCGCAGATGGCTTCAAGGTTCTCGAGCGCAACCCTGGATTCAGCCTGTACCAACAGGCATACATCGTCATTGGCTGTCTCCAGGTAGTCAGTGTGCCCTCCCCAACGCGAAGCACGCGCCGCCGCAGCACCCACGCCTCGTGTTCCCTGCGGCGGGTATCGGGTCGCGGCCGCCAGCGCAATGGCCTGCTCGGCGGTATCGACCATGGGCACCAGCAACGTTTGCACGCCAATGTCGAGCAGTTGTTTGATCATTGCCGGATTGCCATCCACCGTGCGGGCCACGGGATGGGCCGGATAAGGTGCAACAGCCTGCAATTGTGCCAGTGTGCTGCGCACGTCGTTTGGTGCGTGTTCACCGTCGATAAGCACCCACTGGAAGCCTGCCGTGGCGCAAATTTCGGCGCTGTAGGCATTGGCCAGTGAGAGCCAGAGGCCGATGACCTTATCGCCTCGCGAAAGCGCAGTCTTGAACGGATTTGCCATGATTGCCTGTACTCCTCTGTTGTCGTTGTCGGAACTAGTTCAGGCCGCCCTGACACAGGTATTTGATGTGCATGTAGTCCTCCAGGCCGTAGCGTGAACCTTCGCGGCCATACCCCGACTCTTTGACACCCCCAAACGGCGCGGCCTCTGCGGCGAGCGCACCTTCGTTGATGCCCACGATGCCCGACTCCAGCGCCTCGGCCACACGCCACACGCGTTTGACGTCCTGGGTGTAAAAGTAGGCCGCCAACCCGAATGGCGTGTCGTTGGCCAGTTCGATCACTTGCGCTTCAGTCGTGAAGCGGAAAATGGGGGCCACGGGGCCGAATGTCTCTTCATTGCAGAGCTCCATGTGCGAGGCAGCATTGATCAACACGGTCGGCGCGTAGTAGTTCGGACCGTCTGCGACGGCGTCTCGGATACGGCAACCGCCGGTGGCGATCTCTGCGCCTTTTGCAACCGCGTCATCCACATGGCGGGCAATCTTGTCGATGGCGCGCGCGTTGATCATCGGACCCACCTGGGAATCGCCGTGGGAAGCCGGCCCAACCTTCAGCGCGCTGACGCTTGCCACCAGCTTTTCAACGAATTGATCGTGAACGGCGCTCTGCACGTAGATTCGATTGGGGCACACGCAGGTCTGACCGCCATTACGAAATTTGGAGAGCATGAGGCCGTCCACCGCAGCGTCGAGGTCCGCATCGTCAAACACAATGAAGGGGGCATTGCCGCCCAGTTCAAGCGAGCATTTTTTCAAGGTGTCTGCTGACTTTCGGGCCAGGTGTTTGCCCACTGGCGTCGACCCGGTAAAGGTGATCTTGCGCACCCGTGAATCAGCCAGCCAGGCGTCTACCACTTCGGGTGTACGCTCGCGCGAAGCGGTAACGATATTGAGTGTGCCCGCCGGAAAACCGGCTTCCTCGGCCAAGCGCACAAGCGCAAGGGAGGTCAGTGGCGTGTCTTCGGCGGGCTTGCAGACGACGGTGCAACCGGCCGCCAGGGCTGGCGCGATTTTGCGGGCAATCATCGCCGCCGGAAAATTCCAGGGTGTAATCGCTGCAACCACACCAACCGGCTCCTTGATTGCCGTCATGCGGCGACCCGAAACCGGCGCCGGGATCACATCGCCATAGGCGCGCGTCGCTTCCTCGGCAAACCACTCAACGTAGCTGGCGGCGTAAGCCACTTCGCCCCTCCCCTCTGCCAGCGGCTTGCCCTGCTCCAGCGATATGAGCCTGCCCAGGTCCTCCTGGTGCTCCAGAATCAGATCATTCCAGCGCTTGATCAATTGCGCGCGTTGCTTGGCAGGCGTACTTCGCCAGGCGGCAAAAGCCGAATGAGCGGCATCGACGGCGTCACGGGCGTCAATCGCATTGCTGTCGGGCACTTGCGCAAGGTGGCTGTCGTCGGCCGGGTTGGTGACCGTCAGCAGCGTCTGCGAATCGCTGCTGCGCCAACGGCCGCCAATGAAATTCTGCGTTCGAATCAGGTCGGTGCGGGTCAGTTTCAAGCTCATGCCGAGGTTCCTTAAAATGTGTGAAAACGGGTTGGATCAACTGACGATACCCAGGTGCCAGGGCACGAACTCGTGATCCCCAAGCCCCAACAATTCGCTCTTGGTCGAGGCACCTGAAGCCGCCTGCAGAATGTGCTCGAAGATGCGTTCGCCCATCTGCTCAACCGACAACTCACCGTCAAGAATGAGGCCGCAATTAATGTCCATGTCTTCTTCAAGACGGGTGAACATCGCGGTATTGCTGGCGAGTTTGAGGGTGGGCGCAGGCTTGCTGCCGAACATCGAGCCCCTTCCCGTGGTGAAGCAAATGAGGTTTGCACCGCTGGCGATTTGACCGGTGGCCGCGACAGGGTCGTAGCCCGGTGAATCCATGAACACGAACCCGGCCTTGTCAATCGGCTCGGCGTACTCGTACACCGCCTGCAACGGTGTCGTGCCGCCTTTCATGGCGGACCCCAGGGATTTTTCGAAGATGTTGGCCAGACCGCCGGCCTGATTACCGGGGCCTACGACGCCATTGAACTGGCCATTCTGACCTCGCGTGTAGTCTTCCCACCAAGCCAGGCGGTCCAGTAACTTCTGGCCCACCTCGGCACTGATCGCACGTCGCGTCAGCATAAACTCCACGCCATGGATCTCGGGTGTCTCGGACAGAATGGCCGTGCCGCCATGACGCACCAGAATATCCATCGCAGCGCCCAATGCCGGGTTGGCGGTGATGCCTGAGAAGCCATCGGAACCGCCGCATTCCAGTCCGATTTTCAGGTGCGCCGCACTGACCGGGACTCGCTTGACAGCATTGGCTTCGGGCAGCATCGCTTCGATCGCAGCAATGCCTTGAGCAATGGTTGCACGCGTGCCGCCGGTATCCTGCATCACGAATGTGCGCAGATTACTATCAGGCACCAGTTGCTGAGCATCGACCAGGCTGGACACCTGGTTTCGCTCGCAACCCAGGCCGACGATCAGTACAGCAGCCAGATTGGGATGGCGCGCGTACCCGGCGATGGTGCGCTGCAGCACGTCGAAATGATGACTGGGAGACGACATGCCGCACCCGCTTGTCTGAGCGAACGCGACGACGCCATCGACATTCGGGTAAGCGGCGAGCCGTTCGGCCGTGAAGTGTTCGGCAATCTTTTTGATCACGGTCGACGAGCAGTTCACCGACGACAGCAGCCCGATGAAGTTGCGCGTGGCGACACGCCCGTCGGCTCGCACGATGCCCATGAAGGTCGCACGCTTATCGAGTGCCACGTACTCCACCGGGCGCACATTCTCACAGAAACCCGGGTCCCGGTCGAAATCGATGAGTGCGATGTTGTGGGAGTGAACGTGCTCGCCCTTGAGGATATTGCGCGAAGCGACACCGATGACCGTGTCGTACTTGCGCACAGGCTCACCGGCCACGATGTCCTGCGCTGCAACCTTGTGCCCGGCCGGCACTTGCGCACGGATGCGTACACCCAGCTCGGGCAGCTCGTCGCCAAGGCCGATCAATTGGCGGGCGACAAGGACGTTGTCACTGGCATGCAGACGTATCAGTCGGTGAGTGGCATGGGTCGTGTTAGTCGTCATAAAACAATCCTTGGCATCCAGATTACGGCGTCGGAGTTGCAACGCCGGTGTCATCCCGGCGTTGGCGCTTAGCGGCTATAGGGTTCATTCAACACCTGAGAGGGCGCGACGGCGTGGCGTGGCTCGGGCTCGGTTGGCGTGGACGCAACGATGGGCTCGACCTTCTTCAGCAGCAGGGCGTAGTTCAGGATGCCCAGCATTCCGAGCACCGCCGAGAAGACCAGCGCCATTTTGAATGATCCGGTCGAGGCCACGATGAAGCCGGTAATCACCGGCCCCAGTACGCCGCCGAAGTTCGCCACCATGTTCTGCAAGCCGGCGACGGTGGACGTCATGTTCTTCGGCGCGACGTCTCCCGGCAGCGCCCAGACCTGCGAGGCCGCGACGGTGGTGCCGGCCTTGGCGATGCACAGCAGCAGGACCGTGAGCCCGACCGACGTGGTCAACGGCGCCAGACCGATACACAACGCCATCGAAAGCCCCACGATGAGAAACAGTTTGCGTGTCGCGGTCAGCGACAGGCGCCCACTGTGGACCACCCTGTCGGAAAGCCACCCGGCAGCGATCTCGGCGAAGAGGCCGCAGATCAGCGGAAGCGAAGCGACCATGCCCATCTTGAGCAGGCCCATCCCCTGCTCCTTCACAAGGTAGGTGGGCAGCCAGGTGATGAAGAAGTACGAGATGTAATTGATGGTGAAGAAGCCCAGGCACATCGCCCAGATATTGCGGTGCTTGAGCAGTTCGTACCATTTCATCGCAAGCGTGGTATCGACACCGTGCTGCTGGGCCTGACCGCCCCGGATGTATTCCACCTCGGCGGCGTTTGCGCTTCTGTGCGTCTCCGGTGTGTCCGAGAAATACCACCACCAGATCAGGCTCCAGACCAGACCGGTCAGGCCCACGATCACAAACGTCATGCGCCAGTCGAACGTCATCATCAAGGTCACAATCAGCGGCATCGCCACGGCACCGCCGAATTTCGAAGCACTGTCAAAAAGCCCGGAAATAGTTGCCCGTTCCTTGTCGGGAAACCATTTTGACGCGATTCCGGCGTTGGCCGGATAAGCGCCGGCTTCACCGACGCCCAGTACCACGCGCAGGCCAACCAGGGAGGCAAAACCTGTCGCAAGTCCTGTCGCCGCCGTTGCAAGCGACCATGAGCCGACGGCTATCCCAAGCCCCATTTTCTGCCCGAATTTGTCTGCCACCCAGCCGGCAGGGATTTGTAGCAGCGCGTAAGACCAGAAAAACGCGGACAAGACGATACCCATCATCTCAGGGGTCAGGCTGAACTCTTTAATGAGTTCGGGTGCTGCGACGGAAAGAACCGTGCGATCGATATAGTTGATAGCGATGGCAAACCACATCAGACCTGCCACGACCCAACGAGCGTTGGATTTCCTGCCTGGACTCACTGCGGTGTCATGTAACGGTTTTGTCGTCATTGGAGTGCGCATTGCTTGTCTCCGGTTATTGTTTTTGTTCTTGGATACTGACCCGCGCCTACATTGCTGAACAATGAATAAGCGGACATACTTCATAACCTTTTTGACATCTAAGCTTTTTCTGCTGGGGATAGAACAGGTGAGCGACATCGATAGAGTTTTGCGCTCCAATCTCAAACTCAAGCATTTGCAGCTCGTCGTAGCGCTGGATGAATTCCGTCATCTGGGGCGGTCGGCGGAATTCTTGTCGCTTACCCAGCCGGCAGTCAGCAAGTCGCTGGCGGAAATCGAAAAGATGTTCGGGCTCGAGTTATTCATCCGCTCAACCCGAGGGACCCGGCCGACCGCCTATGGCGAGCAGGTTGTGCGCTTTGCGCGTTCGGTGCTGGTGGATTTTGACCGTACCTGCGAAGACATCGCCTCAGTCGCCAGCGGCGGCGCTGGCCGTATCCGTGTCGGCGCAATGGTCGTCGCCACACCTGGATTGCTGGCAGGTGCCGTCGACCGCCTCAAGCTCAGCTCGCCACACACGACGGTGTCGATCGAGGAAGGTGATCTCACGCGCCTGTTGCCGAGGCTGCGCACAGGCGAGCTGGATCTGATCGTGGGTCGGCTGGAGCCGGGTTACAGCTCTCCGGACCTTGAGACGCAGGCGTTATACACCGACACCATGCGCGTCGTCGTCGCCGCGGATCATCCGCTGGCCACGGTGGCCTGCCCCACCTGGGAGCATCTGGCGACGCTGCCCTGGGTCGTTCCCCCGGCGTGGGCATCCTCGCGGATCAAGCTGAGTCAGATGTTCTACAAGCACACCCTGCAACCACCCGCCGACATCATCGAAACGTCGTCCTTTTTGGTGATGATGACGTTTATGCGCAAACGAAGCTGCGTCTGTTTCGTCGCCACTAAAGTCGCGCATTACCTCGAGTCCGTAGGCCTGGGTTACACCTTGGCGCTGGAGGTGCCGATCGAATTACCGCCGGTGGGTATCATTTTGCTGCGTAACGGGCCGAGACCCCCCGCTGCAAGCACCCTCATCAAGGCGCTACACGAAGAGACGCTGGACATTGGAGGGCAGACCGCGCCCGAGTAAATGCTCAGGCGACGGTTGCAGTGACCAGGTGAGAATCCGGATTACACGCTGTCCCCGGCTTCAGACCGCAGCAGCGATGGCCTTGCCCAGCGATTCGGTGTTGCCGGTGCCACCGATGTCGGCGGTCAAGGGCGCATGCTCCGGGCCCATCGCAAGCACGGTTTCGATCGCTGTCAGCACGGCGGCGCCGGCTTCGGGATGGCCCAGGTGTTCGAGCATCATCGCGCCGCACCAGATCTGCCCGATCGGATTGGCGATGCCTTTGCCGGCGATGTCGGGCGCCGAACCATGCACTGGCTCGAACAGGCTCGGGAAGTTGCGCTCCGGGTTGATGTTGGCCGAGGGGGCGATGCCGATGGTGCCGGTGCAGGCAGGGCCCAGGTCGGAAAGGATGTCGCCGAACAGGTTGCTGGCCACCACCACGTCGAACCAGTCCGGGTGCAGGACGAAGTTCGCCGTAAGAATATCGATGTGGTACTTGTCGACGTTAACGTCCGGATATTTCTTGCCCATTTCCACAACGCGCTCATCCCAGTAAGGCATGGTGATCGCGATGCCGTTGGATTTGGTGGCCGAGGTCAGGTGCTTCTTCGGACGGCTTTGTGCCAGGTCGTAGGCGAACTTGAGGATACGGTCGACGCCGACGCGAGTCATCACGGTTTCCTGCAGTACGATTTCGCGATCGGTTCCAGGGAACATCTTGCCGCCGACACTGGAGTACTCGCCTTCGGTGTTCTCGCGCACCACCCAGAAATCGATGTCGCCGGGCTTGCGGTTCGCCAGTGGCGCCTTCACACCGGGCATGAGTCGGCAGGGCCGCAGGTTGACGTACTGGTCGAATTCACGGCGGAACTGCAGCAGCGAATCCCACAGGGAAATATGGTCAGGCACCACGTCCGGCCAGCCCACGGCACCGAAGTAGATAGCATCGTAGCCCTTGAGGGTGTCGAACCAATCGTCCGGCATCATCTTGCCGTGCGCCAGGTAATAATCGGCACTGGCGAAGTCGAACCAGTCCCATTGCAGCTCCAGGTTGAACCGGGCCGCTACAGCGTCGAGCACACGCACGCCTTCGGGCATCACTTCCTTGCCAATACCGTCGCCGGGGATCACTGCAATTTTGTACTGGGTTTTGCTCATGGATTCGACTCCAGGGTTGATGGGGGCAGGGTTCTCAGTGTATGCAGTGTGCTGGAATTAATAATTAGCCTTGATGGAAAGCCATTCTTAGTTTTCAGGAAAGAATCCATGAGCATGATCGATGACCTAAGCTTCTTTCAGCAGGTGGCTACGCGCACCAGCCTGACGCAAGTGGCACGCCATCTCGGGCTGTCGCTGCCTGCCGTGAGCAAGCGGCTGAGTCAACTCGAGGCCAGGCTTGGGGTGCAGTTGTTGCAGCGCACCACGCGTCGATTGTCGCTGACGCCCGAGGGCGTGCTGTATCTGGAGGGCAGTCGCCCGATTCTGCGCCAGCTCGAGGAACTGGAGAGCGCACTCGGCAGCCGTCAGCCCACCTTGCAAGGCCGGTTGCGGATCAATGGCACGCTGGGTTTCGGGCGGCGACACCTCGCCGCCGTGGTCTCAAGCTTCGCCCGGCTGCACCCGGAACTTGAGATTTCTCTTGAGCTGACCAGCCAGCCCCTGAGCATGCTGGACGATCAATTCGATATCGGCGTGTGCATGGGCGAGCCGCCGGACTCACGGTTGATCGGCATTCGTCTGCTGGAGAATCCACGCATTCTCTGCGCCTCTGCGGGCTACCTTGAAGGTATGCCCGAGCTGACGCGTGTGGCGGATCTGGCACGGCATAACTGCATTGTTCTGCGGCAGTTTGGCAGCGACTACGCGATCTGGCGTTTCAGCAAGGATGGCCAGGAGTACTCGCACAAGGTCAGCGGGACGTTGTCGAGCAATGACGGTGAGGTCGCGTTGAGCCTGGCGCTGGACGGCCATGGATTGATTCTGCGGTCGCGCTGGAATGTTCAGCAGCATCTTGAAAGTGGCCGCCTGCAGGCAGTACTGACCGATCACCAGGCACCCCAGGCTGATATTTTTGCGGTGTATCAGCACCGGCGGCATATCCCCCAGCGCATCTCGGTCTTCGCCCGTTACCTTGCCCAGGCGCTGGCGGAACGCTTGCCGTTCGCGGCCCTCAAGTGAGCAGCGAGAGGTGCGCCATGCTGGCCAGTCAGGCCACTGACCTAGAGCGGTGCAGCAAAAAAAACCAGCACTTCTTCGAGCAGCAAATCAGGCACTTGCTCGGCGATGTAATGGCCGCAAGGTAGCGCCTTGCCGCGAACATCCAGGGCGACCTTGCGCCACTCTTCAAGCGGGTCGAAACAGCGTCCCACCGTACCCTCCTCGCCCCAGAGCACCAACAGCGGCAGCGTCAGATGATTACCCGCCGCGATATCGGCGCGATCGTGCTCCAGATCGATACCGGCCGACGCGCGATAATCCTCACAAATGCCCCGCGCACTGCCCGGACGTTGCAGGCAGCGCAGGTACTCGCCAAACGCTTCGTTGGTGAAGGGCTCGAGGCCGGCGCTACGGCTGCCCATCACACTGCGCAAATAGAGTTCAGGGTCTGCCTCGATGAGCCCCTCCGGCAATGGCGCTGGTCGAATGAGGAAGAACCAGTGCCAGTAGGCGCGGGCGAAGGCTTCGTCTGTTTGCGCGTACATCGACAGGGTCGGCGCGATGTCCAGCAGCACCATCTGCTGCACCGCCTGCGGATGGTCGAGGACCAGGCGATGGGCCACGCGCGCACCGCGGTCATGGGCAAGGACCCTGAACTGCGCAAAGCCCAGCGATTTCATCAGCTCAACAGCATCGAGCGCCATTTCACGCTTGCAATAACCTGCATGCTCGGCATCGGCAGGCGGCCTGTCACTGTCGCCATAGCCGCGCAGA
>Ga0256410_1002999_pt1 | contig 10688 bp, 9 predicted proteins | sample PhyWR1_FD_185983 | JGI IMG/M metagenome (GOLD analysis project Ga0256410, IMG submission 185983) | Leaf surface microbial communities from wheat plants in UC Gill Tract Community Farm, Albany, California, United States - DLSL W.R1 | ecosystem: Host-associated > Plants > Phyllosphere >... | reverse complement strand
ACGGATATTCAGGTGAAATATAAAGCACTGCACGATCATATCGTCGGTGCTTTCTTTTTTCCAGAGGAACGAAGGATTTGACATTTTCCCTCATGGCTTTCAGGTGCCAGGCGGAAGAGAGAGAAATCGACTAAGAGATGCTTGCTGTTACGCTGTCGCCGAACCCGTTCCACTACATGGCGCCAATGAGGCAACTCAGGCTGTGATTGATAACGGAGTGAAGGTCTGGAGTGACAGAATCATGCAGCTTACTCTGTCTGAATAAGTAAAGTCAGATATCCCCCTTAGTGGCGTAGTCTAAGGGGGAAAGCGGTGACTATGGCTGCTGACGCCAGTAGACAGCCTCAAATGGACGTAATGTGAGTCTTCCTGGCTGAGCAGGGGCATCCGGATAGTTACTCATTAAGATTTCCCACTCACCGGAGAAGGTCGCCTCATCCCACTGTTGTTCTTGTGCGCTGAGGTTAGCGGCAACCACTAGCGTTTGCCCATTCCACTGACGGCGATAACACCACAGAGAAGGGTGGTGTGGCTGGAGGTCGTGATAATCCCCATGAGTGAATATCGCTTGTGCTTTACGCAGGGCAATCAGTCGCTGGTAGGTATAAAATACCGAGTCAGGGTCATCGAGTGCAGCGGCTGCGTTAATCTCGTGATAGTTATGGCTGACATCAATCCACGGCATACCTGTGGTGAATCCGGCATGAGAGCTGGCATCCCACTGCATTGGGGTGCGGCTATTATCTCGTGATTTACTGGCGAGAATAGCCAGTAAATCCTCAGCCGTATCACCTTCTGAACAGCGTTTAGCGAAGATGTTCAGGCTCTCGACATCGCGATACTCTTCGATGCGACTAAAATGAGGGTTAGTCATTCCCAGCTCTTCACCCTGATAGATATAAGGCGTCCCTTGCATACCATGCAGTACCATCGCCAGCATTTTCGCTGAGGTTACACGTAGCTCGCCTTCATCCCCGAAGCGGGAAACGATGCGCGGTTGATCGTGGTTACACCAGAACAGGGCGTTCCAGGCAACGTTGTGCATACCTTGCTGCCAGTAGCTGAACAGCGTTTTCAGTGCTACATAGTCAGGTTTTGCCAGCGTCCATTTTTCTCCACCCGGGTAGTCGACTTTCAGATGATGGAAGTTAAAGGTCATCGATAGTTCGCGGCCATCAAGTGCACCGTATTGCTGACAGTTTTCGAGTGTCGTGGAGGACATTTCACCGACGGTCATCAAACCACGTGGAATAAAGACATCGCGACTAAATTCTTGCAAAAACTCATGAATACGTGGGCCATCGGTATAAAAACGACGACCATCTCCTCCATTGATATCATTCGGGAAAGCGGTATCTTTCGAGACCAGGTTAATCACATCCAGACGCAGGCCATCAACACCACGATCAGCCCAGAACTCACAGACCTCTTTTAGCGCACTACGAACTTGCTCATTTTCCCAGTTAAGATCAGCTTGTTCAGGTGCGAAGAGATGCAAATAGCACTGACCACTTTCGGCGTGCCAGCCCCAGGCATTACCACCAAATTTAGACTGCCAGTTATTAGGCAGTGCATCTGGGGTGCCATCGCGCCAGATATAGAACTGGCGATAAGGGCTGTTTATATCTTGAGCCGATTTAAACCAGTTGTGTTCAGTTGAGGTATGGTTGAACACCATATCAAGGATCAGACGAATGCCCCGCTGATGTGCTGCCACCACTAGCTGGTCGAAATCATCCATAGTGCCGTAAATGGGATCGATAGCGCAGTAATCAGCAACGTCATAGCCATTATCTATCTGTGGTGAGAGGTAGAATGGAGTCAGCCAGATGGCATCAACGCCCAGCTTTTGCAGGTAATCAAGACGTTTAATTACCCCTTGAAGATCACCGGTACCACGACCCGTCGTGTCCTGAAAGCTCTTGGGATAAATCTGGTAGATGACGCCTTGTTGCCACCAAGGTGAAGTGTTGTTCATAACGGATTCCTGCAGATAGATGGAGGCAGTTTTACTGCCTCCTAAGAAAGGGATTAAGCGATATCGAGGGTACCCAGACGTGCTTTGCGTTTATAAACGAAACTGGTGAGGACGATAGGTATCACCACTGCGATAACAATTGCGACCGCATAAATAGCCCAGAAACGTGGCTGGATAGACAGAATACCTGGCAGGCCGCCGACACCGATTCCGTTAGCCAGTACGCCATTTAAACCACATAGCAATCCAGCAATACCGGAACCCACCATCGCGCATAACATCGGGAAGCGGTATTTCAGGTTAATACCGTACATCGCCGGTTCGGTGACACCGAGATAGGCTGAAATGGCTGCCGGAACAGAAATCTCACGCTCATTCTTTTTACGGCTACAGATAATGATACCGACGACTGCGGAGGCCTGAGCAATGTTAGATAAGGCTATTAATGGCCAGACAGGTGTACCGCCCATACTTTGTACCATCTGTAAATCGACGGCCAGAGTGGTCTGGTGAACGCCAGTAATAACCAGAGGGGCATACAGGAAACCAAACAGTGCCGCACCCACTGGGGCAAAACTACCGGTCATCAGACTACGTACCAGGAAGGCAACGCCGTCACCAATCATACGACCGAATGGGCCGATAAGCGCGTGAGCCAGGAAGACGGCAATAATCAGGGAACAGACAGGAACGATAACCAGATATAAGTAATCCGGTACGATGCGTTTAAAGAATCTTTCGATCCAGGCTAAAGCGATACCCGCCAGTAATGCTGGAATAACTTGTGCCTGGTAGCCTACTTTCTCGATCGCGAACAGGCCAAAGTTCCAGACTTCCGGAATTTTGCTGCCAAGCTCATAGGCGTTCATCAATTGCGGAGAAACCAGGGTGATACCCAGCACAATCCCCAGAATCGGAGTACCACCCAGTTTACGTACTGTTGACCAACAGATGCCTACTGGCAGGTAGAAGAAAATAGCCTCGCCAATCAGCCACAAGAAGCTATTCAGTCCTTCCAGAGAGGGATACATCTGGACCAGAGTCTCACCGTTACTCATCGGTAAATCACCGATGACATTACGGAAGCCGAGGATCAAACCACCGCTGATCAGTGCCGGGAGCAGTGGGAAGAAGATCTCCGCGAAATGTGAGATCAACTGCTCGTACCATTTCATATTCTGGCGGGCGGCGACTTTTACCTGCTCTTTGTCTTCAGAGTTATGGCCGGTGGTCACCAGCAATGCCTTATAATAGTCATCGACGTCAGTACCAATAACGACCTGAAACTGACCGGCATTGGTAAAGCAGCCTTTCACCATCGATAAGTCTTCAATCTCCTTCGGGTGGGCATTTTCTGGATGGTTGAGAACAAAACGCAGTCGGGTAATACAGTGTGTTACTGAGGCGATATTGTCGCGACCACCGACTAACTCGATCAGTTTATCGATATCCTGCTGTTTAACTTTGCTCATATCGTAATCTCTAGGCGGGTAAGAAACATACATTAAGCTTAGCGGGTGATTCGGTTTTTAGAAAAGGGAACGTTCCCAACTTCCAACGAAGATCACATTAAAGAGATCTTTATCGCTTATTGGAGTCGGCTGGGAATAACTATTTGCTGCAATATTTTCTGTTGAGAGACTTGAGCTATCAGCTGTAATGCAGCCCGACTCCCTGCTTCGCCGTAGCCAGGATCAACGGTAATAATCTCAGGATGAAGAAACGACATCAGGGGAGTGTTGCCGACACTGGCGAGCTGAATATTATCCCGTCTCTGCTGCTGCAAATATTTACTGGCTCCTAAGGCCAAGGTATCGGTCGCACAGAGCAGAGCTGTAGTTTCAGTGCTGAGCACTTCAGACGCATGTTCATAGCCTTGCTTCATTGCAAGACCGGGCAGGGTAGCATGAGGCTCTAGCTGATATTGCTGGCAAAAATCCAGATAGGCCTGGTGACGGCGGTAGCCGGTTGTCACATCAGCATGCGGTACACCGAGAAAACTAATATGGCGGTGACCACGTTCATATAATGCAGACATCAATAGATGGATTGCACCTTCGTCGTCATAACAGACGGAGGCAAAACCCGGTGCATCGCGCGCCATTAATACCAGCGATGAACGCCATGGCTCTAACATCTTTTCAGTGATACCCGTAAAACCAAACAGAATCACGCCATCAATATGACGTCGCTGCAAGATACCCAGATGCTCTGCCACTTTATCTGCCGAAAACTGGCTTTCCATCATAATCGGGTCATAACCCTGGGCGTAGAAGTGGGGCAGCATGGTTTGTACTGCCAGATTCTCAGACAGTGAATCAAGACGGGTAACAATGATAGCGACCACTTTATCACTCTGGCCACGCATGGCGCGTGCCGAACGAGAGGGCATAAAATTATGCTGCTGCATCACAGCCTCAATACGCTCACGGGTATCGGCGTTGACGCCGCTTTCATTGTTGAGAACACGCGAGACAGTCGACTTGCCAAAGCCACTCAGACGAGCAATATCTTTAATCGTAAGGCGGTTTTGCATGGTCATTTTCTCTCGTAATCTCATAGGTTTTTATAGTCAAAACAAATCTGTTCTTATAGATCAACAGGTACTGCGGCTCCCTGCAAGTACAGAGAGCTGCTGAGCGGAGATAGCCTATGTTATTCGGGGCGCAGAGTAAAAGCCCTCATAGCAGGAATTTTGAATAACACCCAGAAGCCTGCTGAGATTGATTCAATATTTTCTAATTATTTGATGCATGTATCATAAAGAAATTTTTTTTGTGTTAATTTATATTAAATAAATTCATTTTTTAAGCATTGGTGCTTTCCTCTTGTATCCAGGAGGGAATAAATTATTTATATTTATGGTTTTATTACAATCTCATTTAAAAGATCAGTATATATCTCACTTATTCAAGCAGATGATTAATTAGTCCTAAGCGATAACCTTGTAAATTAAACACACAGAAAGGTATTTTAATTAAATACTAATAGAGTTATTCATCTATTGTGTTTTATACCCTAAATAATTCGAGTTTCTTGTAGGCGCTGAATAAATCCTGGTGATGAGCATAGATAAACTATGTGATTCGGCAGGATTTATGAAAGCAACACCCAGGCAACTTGAAGTATGACGGGTATATATGTGAATTTTAAATCATCCACAAAATAGATAGATCAAGGAGTTTGATGATTAAGTATCTCAATTATATATTGAGAGTCACTTGAGACATATAATTTGCCATAGGAGGGCCGCTGATCATATCTTTATTTAATTATATATATGAGGAACTACTATGGCCGTTAACCGTGAAGTTTCATATTTTGATAATATAAAATTCAATATCATTTTTAATAATAAAGAAAGGATATATTCATACTCAATAGAAAGATCCGGCTCATCATTTTTAAAATTATCTTTTGTAAACATTAAATTACCACAATATTCTTATGTTGAGTTTCAATATGGGAAAAATGCTATACAGAGAGCGTTTTTTAATAATACTGATAAAACAGTAATTATTATTCCTGACGAAAGGGTGAACATTAGAGTCATTTTAACAAAGCCATTAAGTGTAGATGATATATTTTCTCTTGAACTGAGATCAATTGAATATAATGGTGACTCAAGAGAGATTATTGGTCTAAAAGATCAACGAAAACCCTATATGTATTATGACGGAACTGAAATAGGCGAACATACTTTAGCAACGGGTTCAGCAAGAATGGGAGGCTGGGGGACTTGCTCGTTAATTGGTAATGAAAACCATGTGCTAACTAACCAATCTGTCGTCGTTAGTGATACCGATTTAGCTTATGGTGAAATATGGTTTAACTGGTTTAATCAATCTAGTGATCCCGAATCTCCCGTTAATGAACCCGTTCGTTTAAAACCAGGTCGTATATTAACAATGGATCTTGATAGTTATCGTGATCAGGGTTGTGCATTATTGACGCTGGATGAGTTTGATTATGTAAATTCTAATGTGAAAGAATTATTTGGTGGATTAGAAATTAGTAAAAAAAATCCGCATCGAGGGGAGAGTATTTACCTCCCTCAATATGGAAATGGTTCTCCGGGTCCAATGTATATTAGTGACATGATAACTCTTAGCAATGAGAGGTATGCTGCGATAGAAACCATTCAACCTGGTGGAGATAAAATAACGCATAGTGCTGATACCGGCCCGAGGGGAGCACTCGGTTCTCCCGTAATATCGAGAGATAGTCATCAAATTGTTGGGTTACATAGCATAGGTATAGAAGCTGTAAATATGGGGATATCGGCTCAAAAATTAAATGCTGAATTAGATTCCTTTATTAGCGACAGTAATGAATCTGTTACTGGATTAGGAAACGTCACCTCTTTTAATCTTGAATTAACACCTTTTGATATAATGGGTCGCTTAATTCCAATAGACTTAGATAAAAAAGGGACTATCCTACCTTTTGATACCGTTACCATAGATGATGGTGATAGTTATTCACTGATTGAAGTGGAAGCCATCGATCTTATCACGGATGAAGTCTTCTCCTTAACATTTAAAGCCAGCCTGGTGGGTGATGAGTATCAAACTAATATTCATGATAATAATATCACTGGAAATACTTTTCTGAAGATATATGACTTTGATACCGATAGTTATAGCTTGTTAAAATTTTGGTTAGTTTTCAAAGTTAATGATTCTATTGATAATATAAGAAATTATGTTGTCAGAACAGTGTTAGATTATTATGATCCTTATGAAATTCCATTTGATATAGAGAGTGCTGAGGTTTTAGATTTAAACATCTGGAAATATGATGAGTTAAGAGAAAGTTCAGTTTCTTATACTATCGAAGGATATGATTCTTATGGATTTGTCACCTTTAATCACGGGCAAGGTCCTGTAAATTTAGTTCATGCTGATGAAGGTTATTCCGAAGTAAAAGCACTCTTAAGACATTCGTCGGGTGATGAAATATTAGTTAACTTAAGGGGTGAACGTGATACTGATTGCTATACACGGCCTATGAATTCATCCATCGGATGTGAATCATTCGAGAAATATTCCAGGTTAACGTTGTCATTCTATCCTGAAGATAATGACAATCTGGTATTTTCAGATGAGGGTATTTATGAAGGTATAGTTCCGCTACAAGCAAGGAAATGGAATAGTACCGATACTGAAGATATTTTAATCAATATTAGTTTGCTGGATCCTTCTCTTAATTACGAACCTGATTGATTGTGAACCTGAATCCAAGACGATCATACTGATAGTGTGAGATATTACCTGGGAACAATTTGGTGGTTTGTGAATTAATGTAATATTTAATCTTATCTGTACTCTTCCGATATCAAGTTATCCCTCAGTGTCAGGACGCTATGACACTGAGGGAAATCAGCGTAAATATACCTGTCATATTTCGAGTTACTTAGGGGTTACAAGTAACTCGAATTATTTAGGGTACACTGGCTTATTATGGTTAGCGACGTACGGCGATAGCTTCGATTTCGATTTTCACATCTTTTGGCAAACGAGCCACTTCAACACAAGAGCGTGCTGGGAACGTTGCATTATGTTCAGTGAAGAATGCTTCATAGGTAGTGTTTACGGTAGCGAAGTCATTAAGGTCTTTCACAAAAACAGTCGTTTTTACGATATCGCCCACTTTCAGGCCAGCAGCTTCAACAATCGCTTTAACATTTTCCAGCGACTGACGTGCCTGAGCAGAGACGTCATCAGGCACAGTACCGGTTTTAGGATCAACCGGGATCTGGCCGGAAGTGATAATCATGCTACCAAGATCAACACCCTGGACATAAGGACCAATCGCTGCTGGGGCATTTTCAGTACTAATAATATGAGACATTTTTCTTCCTCAGTTGGCAGGTCGGGCAGACGGTAGGTCGTCTGCCAGAATCAGTAAACAGGCCAACGGCCTGTTTACCCGATAAATCACCGCTATTATAGAGAGAGATAGCGCATTGTGGTTAGCGATAGATCAAGCTGCCAGCACGACATGATGGGCAAATTCTTTTTCACAGTATTTACACTTAAGGCTGATCTTTTCCGCCCGTTTTTCTACCGTAAAGTAGGATGATACCGGTTCATTACGACTGATACAGTTACTGTTTGGACATATCAGTACATTCTCGATGAACTTAGGCATGCTTGGACGACTCTTACCGACGACTTCATAATTATCAATACGGTTTACCGTTGCTTGTGGCGCATACAACGCCAACTGGTTAACCTGATCATCAGTCAGAAAGGTATTTTCTATTTTGATTAAGTCTTTACGACCTTGCTCGCGAGACGGTAAATTCAGACCGATGGTGATACGTTGGTCGGTTTTCGTAAGTTTGAACAAAGTCAGTAGCTTAAAACCTACCTGAGCCGGGATATGATCGATAACGGTACCGCGTTTGATGGCTTCAACCTGTAACTTATTATCATGTGTCATTTTCAGTCCTCTCACTTAAACCAGTTCGCTATTCAATACCAGAGCCAGCAATGCCTGGCGGGCAAAAATACCGTTACCTGCTTGCTGGAAATACCAGGCATGCGGGGTTTTATCCACATCAGTGGTTATTTCATCAACACGTGGCAGAGGATGCAGCACTTTCATGTTCGCGCGTGCTCCTGCAAGGTCTGCTGCCCGCAAGATAAACTGGGCTTTGACGTTGGCATATTCTGAAGGGTCAAGACGTTCTTTCTGGACTCGGGTCATATAAAGAATATCCAGCGAGTCGACGACTTCATCGATGGCCTGATGGCAGCTCCAGCTAATCCCTTTTTCATCCAGCATATCGAGAATATATTGCGGCATCGACAGCACTGAAGGAGCAATAAAATAGAAGCGATTACCCGAGAATTTAGCCAGTGCCTGGGCCAAGGAATGCACAGTACGACCATATTTTAAATCACCGACCATGGCAATATTCAGATTCTCAAGACGCCCCTGGGTTTCTTGAATAGTAAATAAGTCCAGTAGCGTTTGAGTCGGATGCTGATTAGCGCCATCACCCGCGTTGATAACTGGGATATCCCCGGCAAATTCCGTTGCCAGACGAGCGGCACCTTCTTGCGGGTAGCGCATCACAATCGCATCAACATAGGTTCCGATAACAGAAATGGTGTCTGCCAGTGTTTCCCCTTTTTTACCCAGTGAGGTATTACCGCTGTCAGAAAAGCCGACTACAGAAGCGCCCAGACGATGAATGGCGGTCTCAAAAGAGAGACGTGTACGGGTTGAGGCTTCAAAAAAGCAGCTGGCGATAACCTTATACTTAAGCAACTCAGGCTGTGGATGTGCTTTTAGCTTTGCGGCTGTAGCAAGAACCAGTTCGAGTTCATCGCGACTGAGATCATTAATGGAAATGATGTGTTTCTTATAAAGTGGATTTGTCATATTTCTCTCCTGTTCTCGAGTCTCGAGCGATGGACAAAAAAAAGCCCCTCAACGAGGGGCTTTAGAAATTTGAATAGGCAACGGGAGGAAAAACGCCATAGCAACATCGGCAGTTTGTCGATGTGGTGTAACGGTCTGATAGAGACAATGGCGCATGCTTCCTCCTGGCAAATTGTCGCGCATTATACGCGGGTGTTTTTTGACTGCAACAGATTTAATCAGACTTTTTTCATCGATAGCAATCGGTTGCTATAACCAGCGCTGCTGACTTCTGGCTTATCCTGTTAAACGGCTTCTGTCCCTGTGAATACACCTCAAAGTGGGGGTTTTACCCTATGACCTGCTGCGGTTGTATGAACTTCCGCAAGTCTGTGATTTTTTTGTCATCTTATGATCTGCGTCGCTGGTGGTGGGCTAAAAAACCACGCTAGACTGAACATCTTAAAACAGCGTTTTAAATAAAGAGGGCATCATGATCATTGGTAATATCCATGCACTGCAAGACTGGCTGCCGGTAGAACTGCGTCAGGCAATTGAACACGTAAAAGCGCATGTCACTCCGGATACGCCTGTCGGCAAGCATGATATTGATGGCAATAACATCTTTATGCTCATTTCTGAGGACAGCACTGAGCCTCTGGCTGCGCGTAAAGCGGAATATCACGCTCGCTATCTGGATATTCAAATTGTTCTGCGTGGTCAGGAAGGCATGGTGTTCAGCTGCTTACCTGCCGGAAAGGCTGATACCGAACGTCTGGCAGACTGGGACATTGCTTTCCTGCCTGCGGGCGAGCAAGAAAAAAGCGTTGTCTTAAACGAGGGTGATTTCGTCGTCTTCTATCCAGGCGAAGTACACAAGCCTCTGGTTGCCGTGGGCGAGCCTGCTGTCGTGCGCAAAGTGGTGGTCAAAGTTAGCCAGAACTGATGTCATAGTCGCTGCACAGAGTCCTCTCCCGCAGGAGAGGACCCGTAAACTTACAAATCAGGTGCCAGAGTCGCCACCATCACCGCCTTAATGGTATGCATACGGTTTTCTGCCTGATCGAACACCACACTGTGTTCTGACTCAAATACCTCGTCTGTCACTTCCATCCCATTGTGTAAATCGAAGGTTTCCGCCATCTGCTTGCCCAGCGTGGTTTTTTCATCATGGAAGGCTGGCAGGCAGTGCAGGAATTTCACCTGTGGGTTACCGGTTAAGGCCAGCATTTGCTTATTAACCTGATAAGGGCGTAGCAGCGCGATACGTTCAGCCCATTTCTCTTTGGCTTCGCCCATTGATACCCAGACGTCGGTATAAATAAAGTCAGCGCCT
>Ga0256410_1002992_pt1 | contig 10725 bp, 9 predicted proteins | sample PhyWR1_FD_185983 | JGI IMG/M metagenome (GOLD analysis project Ga0256410, IMG submission 185983) | Leaf surface microbial communities from wheat plants in UC Gill Tract Community Farm, Albany, California, United States - DLSL W.R1 | ecosystem: Host-associated > Plants > Phyllosphere >... | reverse complement strand
ACTTGATTTCATAGCGCCATTCACCCTCCGGCGCAGAATCCACCAACGTGGCCAGCTCAGGCTTGAGGCTTTGCGGCAGCGCGGACGCAACGGCATTCTCCAGCTTCTTCGCGCGCGTGGGCGTGGCGCGCCTGGCGGGGGCCTTGTCGACAGGTTTGGCCTGCGCCGCCCTGGTCTTTTTCGGCACGATGGTGCGCTCGCTCAGCACACTGTGGGGCTCGGCCTTCACCACGTCGTAATCGCTCTCGGCGCGGGCGAACTCGTCCTGATGCTTGATCAGAAACCATTGCTCCTGCTTGCCCGGCATATGCGTCTTGACCAGGTTCCACACGCCCCCGAGCTTTTCGCCCTGCAACTCGAATTTGAGGCGGCCTTTGGCGTAAGCTTGCGCCGGATCCGACAGCGGTTTCCAGAGGCCGCGGTCCCAAACGATAACGTCGCCGGCGCCGTAATGACCTTCGGGTATGCTGCCTTCAAAGGTCGCGTAGTCCAGCGGATGATCTTCGACATGCACGGCCAGGCGCTTGTTTTTCGGGTCCAGCGAGGGCCCCTTGGGCACCGCCCAGCTTTTGAGGGTGCCGTCGAGTTCCAGGCGAAAGTCGTAATGCAGACGGCTGGCGTCGTGCTTTTGAATGCAGAACTGCAGGGCGTTCGGCTCGGTACGTTTCTTGCCCTTGGACGCGCCGCCTGCGGGTTCGGAAGTCGTGTCGAAATCACGTTTGTGGTGGTACTCGTCCAGAGCCTTGTTCGCCTTTGGTGTCTTCTTTGCGCGTGTTTTGCGCGATGAAAGCTCGATCCAGGTGGGCGCATGATCACTGGCGTGCTCCTCGCCGCGCACCCAGGCGTCGACACCGGCGTTTTTGAGATGCGGGGCGAGTACCGGGTTAAGCAGGAGATGGTCGATACGCAGGCCGGAATTCTTCTGCCAGTGTTGCCGGAAATAATCCCAGAACGTGTAGACCCGCTCCTCGGGATACAGGTGACGCACCGAGTCGACCCAACCCTGGTCCAGCAACCGTTGATAACACTCGCGGCTCTGCGGCTGAAGCAGCGCATCCTTGAGCCATGAGCGGGTGCTGTAGATGTCGAAGTCGGTGGGCACCACATTGAAATCTCCCGCCAGCACCACCGGGTGTTCGCTTGCTTGCAGCGTGCGTGCATGTTCGATCAGGTGTTCGAACCACTTGAGCTTGTAGTCGAACTTGGGCCCCGGCTGCGGGTTACCGTTGGGCAGGTACAGGCAACCGACCACCACCCCGTGCACGGCCGCTTCGAGGTAGCGCGACTGCGAATCGTCTTCCGCGCCGGGCAAGCCTTTGTGAATCAACAATGATTCGGAGTCGCGGGCGAGAATCGCCACGCCATTCCAAGCCGCTTGCCCATGGTGCAGGCAACCGTAGCCGGCCGCCTCAAGCTCGGCAGCCGGGAAGGCTTTGTCCTGTGCCTTGAGCTCCTGCAGGCAGACAATGTCCGGCTGCTCTTTGTCCAGCCACTGCAACAGGTTGGGCAACCGCGCGCCGATGCCGTTGACGTTGAATGTGGCGATCTTGAGGTTCTGCATGGCCTCGATCCTTCAATGTTCTCGGTGCTTTCTTATCCGAGTGTCGAAGAACGGAGCGAGTTCTAAATTTGTTGCCTGGGCACGGCGCCCGTATCCAGTTGAACTGCCAGCGGCTCAGGCTGCCGAAACGCAGACAACCCCAGAGGACACCGCGATGACCGAAGAAAAGAAGAAGCAGCCGGAACAGGAACAGCAAACACCCGCGCATTCAACCGAGCAGGAGCGTGAGCGACTGAAGGACTTCAACAAGGACGGTATTCCGCCGGGGGCCTGCTGACGAGTTTTGACAGCCCCTGCGGACCTTTGCGGGGGCTATCACTGTTTTATTTGAAGGTGGTTATGGCAATACCCTCGGTGATCAACGCCCTTTGCACGGCCGGCCTCTCGATAATGGATTGAATGCGTTGAGTCCAGTGCGGGAAATGCAGACTCATGTCTATATCGATCCACTTTCCCCACATCCAGAAAACCAGCAGCACTGGATGAACAATGTTGTAAGTCGCGCCATCAGCTCGCGCTGCAAGGCGCTGCTCGATAAACCGGTAGTTCTCCATCACATTGCTGCGGCCTTTTTCAATGACCTCAGGGAATAGACGTTCATCGTCGACAAATCGTTGCGGCCGCCACACCTGCCCATACGCAAGGCCGTGCACTGTCCCTGATAACCAGTTCAGCCACTCAAGGCATCGTGCCGACTCACCTGGCGTGTCCGGGATGAATCGCAGCGGTGAAGACTGGCTTGCCAGGTAGAACAAAATGGCGGGCAACTCGGTTAGCACGCCGGCTTGTTCGCCTATGAAGCCGTCCCGGCAGAGCAGAGCGGGCACACGACCTTTCGGGTTGATACTCAAGTATTGCGCAGTTTGTGTGCCGATGCCTTTCACTGCCGAGCGCAACTGCAGCTCGAACGGCACGCCCAGTTCCTCAAGAAGAATATGGGCCGCAAGTGAGCAGGCACCGGGTGAGTAATAAAGAAGGTACATACAGGCCTATTAAACGCTTGTGGGTGGCTTTTATTGATGCGGTCAATACCGTTCAGATTGTAATGAAACGACTCAGCCCCCGGTTGCTCCCCCCTGTGGTGAGCGGGCAAGCCCAATGCCGTTCAGTTAAGCGCAGATTCCCTGTGGCGAGCAGGCTTGTCCTGCGTTGGGCTGCGCAGCAGCCCCAAAACCAGGCCCTGAGCCGTGTCAGGTACACCGCGCTTTCCTTGATTGGGGGCGCTTCGCACCCCAACGCGGGGCAAGCCCGCTCGCCACAGATGTCCGACACCAAAGTCGACATCATCGTCACGTTTCTCGCAATAAACTCTATCAGCCCCACCCATCAAGGCGAGCGGGCGACGGCCGAAACTGAAGCGGCAATGTACGAGCGACACGCAACGCAGCGGTTCAGCACGCAGGTCTGAACGCTACGAACCCGCATGCTGATCCCCCAAAGCAATCGTTAACTGGCAAAATCCCCTCCAACTTGATTGCCTTGGAGACCACCATGCTTCGTGCGTTTGAACGAAGACTCGACCCATTCCCCCCTGACGAAGTCCCCCCGCCACCGGAGGGCCTGGTGCGCTTTTTGTGGGCCTGCACCCGTGGGGCGCGGGGTTATATTCTGGCGTTTGCGCTGCTGAGCGCCGCGGTGTCGATCTACGAAGCCTGGCTGTTTTCCTTCCTGGGTCAGGTCGTTGATCTGCTGTCGACCTGGCAGGCCGGCGGTGATGCGGCCGCGCAGGAAAGCCGCGTGCTGTGGGGCATGAGCATCGTGATGGTGTTGAGTGTCGCCCTGGTGGCGCTGCGCACGATGGTGCAGCACCAGATATTGGCGATCAACCTGCCGTTGCGGCTGCGTTGGGACTTCCATCGCTTGATGTTGCGGCAAAGCCTGTCGTTCTTTTCCGATGAGTTTTCCGGGCGGGTCACCACCAAGGTGATGCAGACGGCGCTGGCGGTGCGCGATGTGCTGTTCACGATGATCGAAATCCTGCCCGGCATCGGCGTGTATTTCATCGCGATCATCGCGCTGGCCGGCGGCTTTGCGCTCAAGCTGATGCTGCCTTTTGTTGCCTGGATCCTGTTGTTCGGCTTGGCCATGCGCTACTTCGTGCCCCGTCTGGGCAAAGTGGGGCAGGAGCAGGCCAACGCGCGCTCGTCGATGACCGGCCGTATTTCCGATGCCTACACCAACATCACCACCGTGAAACTGTTCTCCCATTCCAACCGCGAAGCGCACTTTGCGCGGGCGGCCATGGAAGATTTCAAGCAGACCGGTTTTCGCCAGATGCGCCTGGTCAGCCAGTTCGAAATCGTCAACCAGGCGCTGGTGGTGGCTTTGATCATGGCTGCCGGAGGCTATGCGCTGTGGCTCTGGCACCAGGGCGAAATCGGCGCAGGCGCCGTGGCCGCGATCACCGCCATGGCGTTGCGCATCAATGGCATGTCCCACTGGATCATGTGGCAGATGACCTCGCTGTTCGAGAGCATCGGCACCGTGCAGGACGGCATGGGCACCCTGACTCGCGGCGCCAAGGTGCAGGACGCGCCGGACGCGGGTGAGCTGGTCACCTCCGGCGGCGCCGTCACCTTCGACAACGTGCGTTTCAACTACAACGGCGAACGCCAGGTGCTCGATGGCCTGAGCCTGGACATTCGCCCGGGCGAAAAAATCGGCCTGGTCGGCCGCTCCGGCGCGGGTAAGTCCACGCTGATCAACCTGCTGCTGCGTTTCTATGACGTCGACAGCGGCGAGATCCGGATTGACGGGCAAAACATCGCGCAGGTGACCCAGGACAGCCTGCGCAGCGCCATCGGCATGGTCACCCAGGATACGTCGCTGTTGCACCGCTCCATTCGCGACAACATCGCCTACGGCCGTCCCGATGCGAGCGACGCGCAAATCCGCACGGCAGCCGCCAACGCCCAGGCCGATGAGTTCATCAGCCGCCTGAGTGACCGCCAGGGCCACACCGGCTACGACACCCTGGTGGGCGAGCGCGGCATCAAGTTGTCCGGCGGCCAGCGCCAGCGTGTCGCGATTGCCCGGGTGATGCTCAAGAACGCGCCGATCCTGCTGCTCGATGAGGCCACCAGCGCGCTGGACTCCGAAGTCGAAGTGGCGATCCAGGAAAGCCTCGACGAGATGATGCAGGGCAAGACTGTGATCGCCATCGCCCATCGGCTGTCGACGATTGCCGCCATGGATCGACTGATCGTCATGGATGACGGCCGCATTCTGGAGCAGGGCACCCACACCGAACTGCTCGCGAAAAACGGCATCTATGCGCGGCTGTGGCACCACCAGAGTGGCGGGTTTCTGGGTGAGGATCGCGGCGTGGCGCAGGTGATGGACTAAAGCCGGGAAGGGCAAACCGACTCGCCGCGGGCGAGTCGGGATCACGCAATCGCGGGCACTTGAACGCTCTCAGTAAACCTGTGGAATGACGATGTCCGGCGGCGTGGGGCTGCGCAGGTAATCCTCCTGCCTGACACGCTCGGGCAGCTCGATCATCGGCACCTCGACTTCTTCGTAGGGCATTTGCTTGAGCAAATGATGGATGCAATTGAGCCTGGCTTTCTTCTTGTTGTCCGCCTGTACCACCCACCAGGGCGCTTCAGGGATATGGGTGCGTTCCAGCATGATTTCCTTCGCCTTGGTATAGGCCTCCCAGCGGCGGCGCGACTCCAGGTCCATGGGGCTCAGTTTCCATTGTTTGAGCGGATCGTGAATGCGGCTGAGAAAGCGCAGGTGCTGTTCCTGATCTGAAATCGAAAACCAGTATTTGATCAACTGGATACCGGAGCGCGCGAGCATGCGTTCGAACTCCGGCACAGTGCGAAAGAACTCTTCGTACTGCGCCTCGTTGCAAAACCCCATCACCTGTTCGACGCCGGCGCGGTTGTACCAGCTGCGGTCGAACAGCACGATTTCGCCCGCCGCCGGCAGGTGTGACACATAGCGCTGGAAGTACCACTGCGTGCGTTCGCGATCATTCGGCGCGGGCAGGGCGGCGACCCGGCACACCCTGGGGTTGAGCCGCTGAGTGATGCGCTTGATGACGCCGCCCTTGCCGGCGGCGTCGCGGCCTTCGAACAGGATCACCACCTTGGCCCCGGTCTTGACTACCCAGCTTTGCAGCTTCACCAGTTCGCCCTGCAGGCGGAACAGTTCGCTGAAATAAACCCTGCGCTCGGTTTTCTCGGGGCTTTCCTCAATGTGTTCATCCAGCAGTGCATTGAGGTCATGGCCGTCTTCGGTCAATTCCAGTTCCAGCTCTTCGTCACTGTGATCGAGCAGTTCACGGCGGATGCGCTGGATCAGGGCGTCGTCTGTTGCAGGCATGGGGGACACTCGCGTGGTGAGGATGATCGAGTGTTAGTCGCATCTTGTTACGAAGTAATGACATGAAAATAAGCGTTTGACGCCGTAAAACGGGACAAAACCGCGCCTGCCATTCATTTTTCATAAAAACGTAACAAAGCTGCTGCAAAGTCCCGGGAGCCCGAAAAACAACACGGAGTTCCTTGAATGAAAAGCTTGATGAAGTCAGCTGCACTCGCCGTCGCGGTCTCGCTAAGTGCCACTTCGGTGTTTGCTGCCGAAAGCATCCGCCTGACCGGTTCCGGCGCCAGTTTCCCGGCCCCGATCTACCTCACCTGGTTCAAGGATTTCAGCAAGAAAAGCGCTGGCGTGACGGTGGACTACCAGTCCAAGGGGAGCGGGGCGGGCGTACAGGACTTCCTCAACAAGACCGTGGACTTCGCCGCCAGTGACTCGGCCATGAAAGACGAAGACATCGCCAAGGTCGCCGAAGGGGTGCAATTGCTGCCGATGACCGCCGGCGAAATCGTGCTGGCCTACAACCTGCCGGGCAACCCCAAAGGGCTGAAGCTGCCGCGCGATGTGTACTCCGACATCTTCCTGGGCAAGATCACCAAGTGGAACGACCCCAAGATCGTTGCCGCCAACCCGGACCTGAAACTCAGCGATACGCCGATCACCGTGGTGGTGCGTGCGGACTCCAGCGGCACCACCGCCGTGTTCACCAAGCACCTGGCGGCCATTAACCCTGCGTTCAAGGACGCGCTGGGTGAAGGCAACACCGTCAACTGGCCGGCCACCGACAAGTTCATCAAGTCGCCCAAGAACGATGGCGTGACCGCCACCGTACGCCAGACCCCGGGTGCGATTGGCTACATCGAATACGGCTTCGCCAAACTGGCCAAGGTTGACTTCGCCCAGTTGCAGAACAAGGCCGGCCAGTACGTGGTGCCGAATGCCGAAAGCGGTGCAGAAGCCCTGGCGGCGGTAAAAATGCCGGAAAGCCTGGTGGCCTGGCTGCCGGACCCGGATGGCGCCAAGTCCTACCCGATCACTTCCTACACCTGGATGATCTTCCGCAAGGACAACGGCAACCCGGCCAAGGCCAAGGCCATGCGTGAAATGGTCGAGTACAGCCTCACCGAAGGTCAGAAAATCGCTGACTCGATGGGCTACATCCCGCTGCCGGCTTCGGTGGTCGAACAGGTTCGCAAAGCGTCGGCCAACATCCAGTAAGGCTTGCCAGCTCACTCCCGGCGCAGGCGCTCAGCCACGCCGGGAGCGCGTCCTCCCTGTTGCGGAATCAACCCATGAACTCACCTTTTGTCGTACCGGTTAACCCGGACTCTGCGTGTCAGCCACCGTCCACCAAGGATTTCGTGGTTGACCGCACCTTCCGTGCGCTTGCACGCATCGGCGTAGTGCTGGTGCTGGCGCTGGTGTTCGCGCTGGTGTTCGAAGTAGGGCGCAAGGCGCTCCCCGGCATGGAAAAGCACGGTTTTGACGTGCTGCTGGGCAGCGTCTGGGATGTCAATCAGGGCAAATACGGCATTCTGCCAGCGATCTGGGGCACGCTGTACAGCGCCTTCATCGCGTTACTGATCGCCGGCGTTTTCGGCGTCAGCATGGCCATTTTTCTTACCCAGGATTTCCTCCCGGCCAAGCTGGCTGCGGTGTTTCGTACCATCGTCGAACTGCTCGCCGCCATTCCCAGCGTGGTGTATGGCCTGTGGGGAATCTACGTGGTCATCCCCGCCATCCGGCCGCTGACTGCATGGCTGAACACGGAGCTTGGCTGGATTCCTTTTTTTGGCACGTCCTTGAGCGGCCCGGGCCTGCTCCCGGCCGCGCTGGTACTGGCCATCATGATCCTGCCGACCATTGCCGCCGTGTCCCAGGACGCGCTCACCGCCGTGCCGATGAAAACCAAGCAGGCGGCCTATGGCATGGGCACCACGCACTGGGAAGCGATTCTCAAGGTGATGGTGCCGTCGGCGGCCACCGGTATTTTCGGCTCCCTGGTGCTGGGTCTCGGTCGCGCCCTGGGTGAAACCATGGCGCTGGCGATGCTGGTGGGTAACGCGAACAACATTTCCCTGTCGCTGTTCGCCCCGGCCAATACCCTGGCGGCCTTGCTGGCGCTGAACTTTCCTGAAGCCGGGCCGAACGAGATCGAGGTGTTGATGTATGCAGCACTGGTGCTGATGTTCATCACGCTGCTGGTCAACGTGGCAGGCTCGATGCTCATGCTTTATGCCCAGCGGGGGACCAAGCAATGACCAACCTCACTCTGCCCGACGCCGCGCTGCCCAGCCTGCAACGCCGCTTCGAAGGCCGCGCCCTGCGCAGCCTGGTGTTGACCACGCTGGTCTGGCTGGGCGCGCTGCTGGCCAGCGTGCCGCTGATTTCCGTGCTGTATATGCTGATCACCCGGGGCGGCGCGCGCCTGAGCCTTGAACTCTTCACCGAGCTGCCACCCACCGGTTTCGAGACCGGCGGCGGTTTCGGCAACGCCATGGCCGGCACCCTGGTGATGGTCGGTATCGCGGCGGCCATCGCCGTGCCGGTCGGCATCCTTGCGGCGGTATTCCTTGCCGAGCTGGGGCCAGACAGCAAGCTGGCGAGCGCGGCGCGCTTTGCCGCAAAAATGCTCACCGGCCTGCCGTCGATCCTGGCCGGGGTGTTTGCCTACGCGTTGGTGGTGATGACCACCGGCACCTACTCGGCCCCGGCCGGTGGCGTGGCGCTGGCGGTGCTGATGCTGCCGATCGTGGTACTCACGGCCGAAGAGTCGATGAGAATGGTGCCCAAGATCATGAAGGACGCCGCGTACGGCATGGGCTGCACCCGTTCCCAGGTGATCTGGAAAATCGTCTTGCCCACCGGCATGCCGGCGATCCTTACCGGCGTGATGCTGGCCGTGGCGCGCGCGGCGGGCGAAACCGCGCCGCTGCTGTTTACCGCGCTGTTCAGCAACTACTGGATCTACCACGACGGCAACCTGGCCGTCATGAACCCGACAGCCTCGTTGGCCGTGCTGATCTACAACTTCTCCGGCATGCCCTTTGACAACCAGCTCGAACTCGCCTGGGCGGCCTCGCTGGTGCTGGTGATGATCGTGCTGGTTGTGAATGTCGTGAGCCGTATTTTCGGCAAACCCAAGTACTAAGAGCGGGAGCATCTGAATTTTGAACGTATCAACTGCGCAAATTGCTGCTCCGTTTGTGACCGACTCGCCTGTGGTCATGGACTGCAAGCTGGACAAGATTTTCTACGGCAACTTCATGGCCGTGCGTGACAGCCATGTGCCGATCGAAAAAAACAAGATCACCGGCTTCATCGGGCCGTCGGGCTGTGGCAAAAGCACCGTGCTGCGCAGCCTCAACCGCATGAATGACCTGGTCAAGGGCTTCCGTTTCGAGGGCCATGTGCATTTTCTTGGCCAGGACGTGTACGGCAAGGGCGTCGACCCGGTGGTGGTGCGTCGTTACATCGGCATGGTGTTCCAGCAGCCGAACCCGTTCTCGATGAGCATCTTCGACAACGTGGCCTTTGGCCTGCGTTTGAACCGCTACAAGGGCGACCTGGGCGACCGTGTGAAACACGCACTGCAGGGCGCGGCGCTGTGGGACGAGGTCAAGGACAAGCTCAAGGTCAGCGGCCTGTCGCTCTCCGGCGGCCAGCAGCAACGGCTGTGCATCGCGCGCGCCATCGCCACCGAACCTGAAGTGCTGCTCCTGGACGAGCCGTGCTCGGCGCTCGACCCGATTGCCACGCGCCGTGTCGAAGAGTTGATGGTGGAATTGAAGAAGGACTACACCATCGCGCTGGTCACCCACAACATGCAGCAGGCAATACGCGTGGCGGATACCACCGCGTTTTTCTCGGTGGATATTTCCCAGGGCACACGCACCGGCTATCTGGTGGAGATGGGCGCCACCGCGCAGATCTTCGGCAAACCCCGCGAGCAAATGACCGAAGACTACATCAGCGGCAAGTTCAGCTGAGCATCACCGCCCCATCAACACCGCATACCTGCAAACGCCAAAGGGAATTGGCGGGCATCCGGTAGATTTTCTTACCTCGCGTTTTCAAGGAGTTTCAATGTTTGCAACGCATCGCCTGGACCTGCCGGCCATTGAGCGCGCACTGCGTGAAGTGCAGGATCGCTTCGCCGAACTGAGCCGGCACTTCACCGAGCCGCGCGATCCGCTGACCGACGAAGTGCTGCACAATGTGCTTGAAGGCTATGCGTTGATTGACGACTATGTCGCACGCGGCGTTGACCTGTTCGATCTGCATCAACTGAACCTGATGCTGGAGATCAACGCCGTGGTGCTGTGCGGCAAGGACCCGGCGCGCCGGCTGGAATACGCGCAGCACCTGGCGGCCACCGAGGAACACTTCTTCAACAACGTTGAAGGCGGGATCAAGGACCTGTTCAACTGGTATTGTGCGTATCGCAGCGAATCGGTGTGGAAGCGCGCGGCCGGTGTCTATGTACGCATTCTCAGCAAGCCGCAGCTATTCATTGAAGGCAACAACCGCAGCGGTTCGCTGATTGTCAGCTATTTGCTCATGCGCGCAGGTTTACCGCCCTTCGTGCTGACGCTGGAGAACGCCGAGGGCTATTTCAACCCGTCCTCGGTGATCCGCAACTCTGCAAAACATGGAGTCAAGGCGTTGTACGAATTGCCCAAGATCAAGAAAAAATACGCGGCCTTTCTGGAACATCAGGCACCCGACCCAGGCAAGTTTTTCCTGGGCGACCGCCCCCGGCCGCTGCATCAGGGAGGCCATTGATGCGCGCCTTTCCACGCATGCGTATTTCCTTCGATATTGACGACACCCTG
>Ga0256410_1002990_pt1 | contig 10729 bp, 8 predicted proteins | sample PhyWR1_FD_185983 | JGI IMG/M metagenome (GOLD analysis project Ga0256410, IMG submission 185983) | Leaf surface microbial communities from wheat plants in UC Gill Tract Community Farm, Albany, California, United States - DLSL W.R1 | ecosystem: Host-associated > Plants > Phyllosphere >... | reverse complement strand
AGTGAATCGATGAACGGTCAATTAGCCTTGTCGATTCGAGATTGAAGAGGCTTTTTAAAGAACTGAGTACCTGTGGATTTTTTCGTGGTGTTTTCAGAGCTTCCAAAAAACATTTTGACTGGGCTCTATATCGGTAGTTGTAGCCTGAAAAAAACTAATTGTGCCCCCATTTGTGCCCCCGCTTGCACCGGCTGTGCTAGCGATCGTGAATGGCGATTCCTGATAAACACCAGTGTGGCTTTGGCTAGCTTTCGGTGTAACTCCTCATTGGATCTGGAGGGAGGGCTATCAGTGGCAGGACGAGTTGAAACGCGGCGGTGTCGCCGTGCCCGAGCAGCCAAAGAACTTCGACTCTAAGCACACGTTCCGGGAGTCAAGGCTCCAAGCATTATTTTTACCATTCCAGCACACTACCTGTTCTCACCCGAACGATGGCCTGACAAAGCGTACGCGCTTTATCAGCACATTTTTGGAATGGGTAATTCCTATCCCGACGATGGTTTCTTCTATATGGGGATAACCAAGCGACGATGGCAAACCCGGTGGGCTGAACATCTTCGAGCAGTGGAGAAGGGAAGCAATCTACATTTTCATCAAAAATTTAGAGAGGAGAGGGAAGCGGGAAGGATTACTTACATCCATCATAAGGTGATGGCGATCACGGACGACCTGGATAAACTCTACAACACTGAGAAATTTTTGATCGAGGGACACTTGGATGATGAGCGAAGGCTCAACATGATCCCAGGTGGCAAGGCTGGTCTCCGATACCTTAGGGAACATTCAATACTCAATGACGGAGTAATTGCTACACCGGATAAGCGAGACGGTGTCGTGGATACGTGGCTAACTGGCCATCAAGGGAAAAGCCTTCCTCCCATAACTATCGCCGACAGGTGGCAGGACGAGACTTGGGCCGCCGCCCAGATATGCAGCCGTTCAGACCGCCTTTCAATACTCCAAATCACGGCCATTCGTGACTTAGCCACCAGCCATTGCCCACAAGAGATTGCTAAGAGAACAGGGGCGAGAGTCGACCAAATCCAAAGCATCATCAGCGGGAATGCTTATTCGAGAGTGAAGGGGGTTCCATAGGTAGACTGCCGGGTTCATTGGTGCGGCGGGGCACTGGTTCTGGGAGCGAGCCTTCGAAGAGCGACCTCAAGAAGAGCAGGACCGCACTGACTGCCTGCAATGCAGGCGACCGCCACCCAGACGGATGCCATCGGCACTCAGACCCGCGCCGGGCTTTTGACTAACAGGCACGGTCCTTGGGCGTTAAGTATCCAATACCATCCTAAGTCGCACTTTTCGTCGGCCCGTACCGAAAAAGAAGAAGCATTGCAGTTGCACTGGCAAGCCCGCAGGCGAGCATCGCGACATGGAAACCATGCTCCATCGCCGGCACGTAAAGCGCCGAGATTGCAGGTGAGCTGCTCGATTCAACGCCGTGAGAGATCACATGGCGTGCGATGTCTGATGTGATATTTGTCCCTTGGTCATGCGCCATGCTGGCGAGCCTGGAAGCAGCCTCTCTGCTCAAGAGTGCGCCAAGAAAAGCCACGCCAATCGTCATGCCCATCTGGCGCAAGGCGTTCATCGTGGCCGAAGCCGCACCGGAGTGGTCAATCGGCGCGCCAGCCATGACGGCCATGCTCGTAGACGGGACGGCAAGCCCTGCGCCCAGGCCCAGCACACCGGTGAGTGTGCCAACGATCCAATAGGGGGTATGCGCGGTGAATACAACCATTGCGGACATCGCCAGTGCGGTGAGGCCATAGCCTGCCACCAGAAGCCAGCGCACGGCGATCATCGCACTCAGGCGCCCATACAGGATGGATACGCAGCCGGTGATCACGAACTGCGGCATCATGCGCCAACCGGTTTCAACCGCAGACCAGCCTTGAATCGTCTGTAGATAGATCGAGAAAAAGAACAGGCTGCTGTAATACGAGAAGCCAAGCGTAAAAGACGCGTAGTTCACGATGGCGAATGAGCGGTGGCGAAACAGTGCCAGTGGCAGCAACGGTCGTTTTGCGCGCATTTCCACCACTAGGAACAGAACAAACCCCAGCAGCGAAAGCGGTAGCGCAATCAGTGCTGCGACCCCGTTCAATCCCTGCTCGCCAACCGCTATCAGCCCGTAGGTCAACGTGGCAAGGCAAAAAACGCTGAGTACCTGGCCGGCCAGGTCCAGGTCCGTGTGATCGGGATACTTGCGCTCCCTGATGCCCCAGACGCCCAACCCGATGGCCACCATTCCGAGGGGCAGGTTGATCAGGAAAATACTCTGCCATCCCAGGCTGTGGAGCATCAGGCCGCCCAGTAACGGCCCCAGGATAAGCGCCAATGCGCTGAATGCCGACCAGCCACCGATCACGTGGGCGCGTTCCTTGGGGTCGGGAAACGCATGGCTGAGGATTGGCATCGCGCCCGGGATCAATAGCGCGCCAGCAACCCCTTGCACCGCTCGACCCATGAGCAGCAGATCCAGTGATGCAGCCACGGCACAGAGCCCAGAGCCGACGGTAAACAGCACCACACCCGTCAGCCAGGCCCGCTTATGCCCGTAGCGATGAGCGATCGGGCCAGATGACAGCATGAAAGCCGACAAGCAGATGGTATAGGCATTGATGACCCATTGCAGGCCCGCAATATCGGTCTGCAGCGCCTGTTGCAGGGTCGGCAGCGCGACATTCACGATGCTGATGTCGAGCGTGGCGAGGAATGTGCCCAGGTAGGCTGCGCCCAGGGCCGCGAGGCGGGGGAAGCTGCGGCTGGAGGCTTGGTGGGGTGAGGTACAGCGCTCAATGTTCATGCCTCATGATATTAATCGACTGACCGTCGGTCAATGGATTGGCCGGTATTTTGGGTGCCTCTGGAGGATCTGTCCTTTAAACTGATTCTATTTGCCGAAATTTGCGAACGAGCCGATGAAAGTTAAAGCCCCCGCCAAAGCGTTGCCGGCCAAGATGGCTGGCCGCCCCAGGACCAAGCCTGCCGAGGTACGTCTTGACGAGTTGATGGCCGCGGCCGAGACGCTGTTCCTTGCACAAGGGGTCGAGGCCACCACGATCAACGAAATCGTCGAGGCCGCACAGGTTGCCAAGGGCACGTTCTACCACTACTTCGCATCCAAGAACGAAATGCTCGATGCGCTTGGCAGGCGCTACACAGAACACTTCATGCTCAGCCTGGAGAAGGCCATGGCGCATTGCGCGCCGGATGACTGGGCTGAACGGCTTCGCGTGTGGATTCACGCCAATGTCGAAACCTACGTGGCAACTTTTCGCACGCACGATATCGTCTACACCAATCACCACCATCACGATCGAGCCAACCAGGCGAAAAACGCCATCCTCGATCAACTGCTGGAGATCATCGACGGAGGCAAGGCGGCCGGTGTATGGGCGCCGGAACAACCCCGGGTCGTGGCATTGCTGATCTACTCAGGTGTGCATGGCGCGACCGATGACATCATCGCCACCCAGGCGAAGGATTGCGCCCCCTTTGCACAATCGGTAGCGCAGGCTTGCCTGCGCATGTTGTCGCCCGCCGTCACCGCCCATTGATTTCACCGCGCCCGGTGGCGTGAGTAGCCCGGCTGGGGCGTTTTCAGCCCCAGGTGCTCCCGGAGCGTGGTGCCGCTGTAGTGTTGCCTGAGCAGCTTGCGCCGTTGCAACTCGGGAACCACCTGCTCAACGAACGCGGTAGCACCCCCTGGCAGGTGGGAGAACATGACGTTAAAGCCATCCGCTGCGCCATTGTCCAGCCACAGCTGCATCTGGTCCGCGACCATCGCTGCGGTGCCGACCATCTCCAGGCCTTGGTAGCCGCACACGCGCCGAGCCAGGGCAAGGATGCTCAACTGCTCTTGCCGTGCCAGTTCGACCAGCCTGTCCCGGCCACTCTTGCTGGCGTTGCTCGCAGGCATTTGCGGTAGCGGGCCGTTCCTGTCGTAGTCGGCGATGTTGTGCCCCAACGCAATCGACAGCGTCGCCAGGCTGCTTTGGTCGTCGACCAGGTCGTCCAGCAGCTGTCTTTTCTCCTGCGCCTGCGCGATGCTGTCCCCGAGCACCACAAAAACCGCAGGGATGATCTTCAAGTCCGCCGTACGCTTGGCTGCAGCAGCTCTGGATTGCATGTCTGCGTAGAAGTGTTGCGCCGAGGGCAGGTCGGTCTGGTAGGTGAAGACCACTTCTGCCGTTTGAGCGGCGATCGCTCGCCCTGCCTCGGATGCCCCGGCCTGCACGATGACCGGGCGAGCCTGGATGGGCCGGGCAACGTTGAGTGGGCCACGGACCGAGAAGCTGGCGCCCTGATGGTCGAGTACGTGCAACTTCTGCGGGTCGAAGTAGAGACCGCTTTGTGCATCCCGGCAAAAGGCATCTTCATCCCAGCTTTCCCATAGCCCATCCATCACGTCGCAGAATTCCCGTGCCCGCAGGTACCGGTCGGCATGAGCCATGTGTGGGTCCTTGCCGAAATTGGCGGCCTCGTTCGGATTGCTTGAGGTCACCAGGTTCCAGCCGCATCGCCCTGCGCTGATCAGGTCAAGCGAAGCCAGCCGGCGCGCCAGCATGTACGGCTCGTTGTAGGTGGTGCTGGCCGTTGCTATCAAGCCGATATGCCGGGTTACCGCCGCCAGCGCGGGAAGCAGGGTCAGCGGGTCGAGTGTGGTAACGCTGTGACTGCGCATCAGTGATTCGACAGGTGCGTCCCGCAGGGCCAGCGAGTCGGGCAGGAACAGGCCGTCGAAGCAACCTTGCTCCAGGGTTTGCGCGAACCCTTTCATGTGCTCAAAGCTCGACTGGAAGCCAGGTTGTGCACCGGGGTAGCGCCAGGCGCCGGCATGCACGCTTGGCATCGCAAGCAGGATGAGTTGGCGTTGCGACTCAGTCATCAGGTAGCCCTCTGTTCAGGGATTGTCGTGTCGAGCGGTCCACCACTAGAAAGGGTTGCCCCTGCGAGCAGCGCTCCAGTCGCGCCTGCACGCCATACACCGTCTTGAGTAGGGCGGGGGTCAATATCTCGAGCGGTGGGCCGCTCGCATACACCTTTGCTTCGTGGATCACCACCACATGGTCGGTAAAGCGCAGCGCATGGTTGATGTCATGGATGGCCATCACCACACACATAGATCGCTCCAGTGCCAGCCGGCGCAGCAGGTCAAGCACCTCGAACTGGTTCTGCAGGTCCAGGGCGCTGGTGGGCTCATCCAGCAACAGCACGCGAGGCTGGCGTATCAGTGCCTGGGCAATGGATACCAGCTGGCGTTGCCCTCCACTGAGCGCCGCTAGTTCTCTGTCTGCCAGCGCATTGATCTCCAGGGTTTGCAGCATGCGGGTGACAGCGTCCATCTCCTGGCTCTCGACCGACCAGCCACTGCCTTGCTTACTGGCCAGCAGTACCGCTTCGAACACCCTCAGCGAGGAGCCTGCCGAAATGTCCTGTGGCACGTGGGCAGGCCGGTTGCGGTGATGTACAGGCCAGGATTCGACGGCTTTTGCGGCTATTTCCACCGTCCCTCCACCCTGCAGTTCGCCGGCAATTCGGCGCAGCAACGTAGACTTGCCTGCGGCGTTGGACCCCAGCAACGCCGTGACGCTGCCCGTACGCAACGGGCCGAAGTTGACACCCTGCAGCACCTTGCGCGCACCGAACGCGGCCGATACATCGCGAACATTGAGTAAATCAGTCACCGTTGTCGGGCCCGTAGAATCAGCGTGAAAAACAGCGGTACGCCGACCAATGAGGTGACGATACCAATGGGAAGGGTTTGTCCCGCCACCAGAGACTTGCTCAGGACCGAGGCGGCAGACAGCATCAATGCACCGCACAGCGCGCTGGCCGGCAGCAGGAAGCGTTGGTCTTCGCCGACCAGCATGCGCGCGATATGGGGGGCCACCAGGCCAACGAAGCCGATGGTGCCGACGAACGAAACACAGACCGAGGCCAGCAGGCTGGCGAGCAGGATGCCGCGCAGCCGCAGGCGGGCCACGGGAACACCCAGGCTGGTGGCGCGGGCTTCACCCAGGCGCAGGGCGGTCAATGCCCAGGCCTGGCGAGCGAACGCCACAGACACGGCCACTAGAACGACGCTCATGATGCCCAGCTTGAGCCAATTGCTTCGCGAAAGGCTGCCCATGGTCCAGAACACCACGGCCGACAGCGCCTGATCGGGTGCCACGTACTGCAGGGCTTCCAGCAGCGCGGTGAACGTGAACACCAGGGTCGTACCCAGCAGCACAATCATCTCGGTGGTGATACCGCGCTTGCGGCTCAAATGGTGGATGAACAGCGCGGTGGCCATCGAGACCAGAAACGCATTGACCGGGATCGCGAAGGCAACTGCCGATGTCGGAAGCACGCTGACGCCCAGGATCAACCCAAGCGCCGCGCCGAAACTGGCTGCCGCCGACAGGCCCAGGGTAAAGGGGCTTGCCAGGGGATTGCCGAGCACGGTCTGCATCTGCACGCCTGCCAGCGATAGGCTGGCGCCGACCACAAGGGCTGTCAGTGCTACCGGTAGCCGGATTTCCCACACAATCACGCGAATCGACAAGGCCGCATCGTTGTCCCACAACGCGTGCAGTATCTGCAGCACACTGTAGCGTGCCTGGCCTATCGAAAGATCGAGCAGGAAACACATCACCGTCAGTACAGCGATACCGACCAGCAGGGTCAGGCGCCGCCTGGCCAGGCGGTGATAGATAAGGCGGCCCTCTGCGAGTGACGCGGTCGGTGAGCGGGTTATCGATTCAGTCATGCATAGGCTCCATCCAGGCTGAGCCAATAGCCAGGCTGATAGGGAACGGGAAGGAAACGCGCATGCAACTCGCGAAAGGTTGCATCCGGGTCGAGTGAGGCGAACAGCTCGGGGTGCAGCCACTTGGCGACCTGCTGCAATGCGATGAAGTAATAGGGGTTGTCGTAGAACGGGTGCCAGATGGCATGGACCTGCCGGGCCTTGATCGCCCGCAGTGTTCGATAGGCGGGCCGACGCATCAGGCGGCCCAGGCGGGCCTGCCCCTCTGCAGGGTCTGCACCGGGCCCCAGGTTGACCCAGTCGCCGGCGGGCGAGTAAAGGGACCAGTTGGCACCCGTGACAATCACCACGTCGGGGTCCGACGCAATCACTTGTTCGGGGTGCAAGGTGCCAAACGTGCCATGAAGAAAAGAGCTGCCCAGGTTGTCGCCACCAGCGGCTGCCACCAGTTCTCCAAAGTTGCCGTCTCCGTAGGTGAGGCAGCAATCTTCGTACAGGCCTGCCGCGCGTTCGATCATCACGCTCGGCCTGGAGCGCACCGACTCCAATGGCTGCGTTACCCGTTCGATCTGCTGCTGTCGGAAGGCCAGGAACGCCGCTGCGCGGTCAGGCCGCCCCAGCAGTGCCCCGAGTATTTCGATACTGCGAGTGGTGTTGCCGAACATCCGGGTTCGGAAGTCGACAAACACAACGGGAATCCCCACTTGCGCCAGTCGCGCCATCAAGCCAGAGGACTCGGCTGCGGGCTTGGAGCTCAGGTTCATCACGACAACGTCAGGCTCCAGCGAGATTGCCAACTCGCTGCCGATCGAATCCAGCGTGGTACTGGGAAAGGACGGGATACGGGAAATTTCCGGAAACCTGCGCAGGTACGCCTGGTAGCCATCCAGGTCGGCTGCGCGAAAGTTGTCCCCCCAGCCCACGACATTGCTGAAAGGATCGTTCGGGCGCAGCAATGCCACCACGTAGGCCAGGGGCCCATCACCCAGCAAGATACGTCGAACCGGGGTGTCGACGCGCACGCCACGCCCGGCGATGTCCTCGATGACGAGCGAGGATCGACTGGCCGCCGCCGGACCGCAGGTGGCAAATACAACGCCGGCGCTCAGGAGGCCACGCAGCACATTGCGCCGTGAGCTGAGACTGTTGTTCATGGCGCTCACCACCGGTAGTTCAGGGTTGCAGTGACCGTACGATCCTGCCCGATGAAGCAGTACATCTGCGAGCTGCAACTGGCAACGTACTGCTTGTTGGCAAGGTTGCTCACATTGAGCGCGACCGCCGAGCCTTTCCATTCGGAAATCAGATGCCCCAGGTCGTAGTTCAGTGCCACATCCACCAGCGTGGCGTCAGGCACCTTGAACGTGTTGGAGGGGTCGCCATACGTTTCACCCAAGTAGCGAACCCCGCTGCCCAGTTGAAGACCAGCGAGGGGGCCACTGCCAATCAGGTAGTCCAGCCACACCGCGGCGCTATGCTCAGGTGTCTGCACCAGCTGCTTGCCCTGGTAGCGGCTGTCCTTGATTAGCGCATTGTCGAGGTAGGTGTAGCTGGCGATCAGGTTGGTGTTTTCAGCAATTTCGGTTGTGGCCTGAAGGTCCAGGCCACGAATACGAACCTCTCCAGCCTGGTTACTGAAGCCAAGGTGGTCGGCATCGCTAGTCTTGACGTTGGTCTGGTTGAGCTGGAAGACCGCGGCACTCATCAACGTCTTCGAGTTTTGCGGGTGGTACTTGATGCCCACTTCGGACTGCCTGGACTCCATGGGAATGAACGTATCACCCTTGTAGTCGGTACCCAGCAGTGGGTCGAAGGAGGTGGAGTAGCTGACATAGGGCGCGATTCCCGCATCGAACTGATAACTCAGCCCTGCGCGGCCGCTCCACTTCTTGTCGTACTGGCGTGTGGTACGCGATGTCGCCGAATAGCTATTGGTCTGGTCATCGGTTTTCGACCAGTCATGTCGCGCGCTGAGCGTCAGGCGCCAGTGGTCGTAGGCAATCTGATCCTGAAGGTAGACGCCTTCTCGGGTGAGGGCTTGCTTGACGCGCCATGGCGCTGCCCGGCTTGCTGTGAAGTCGGGGGTGATAGTGGGGCGATAGTTGGAACCATAAGGGTCGAACAGGACAGGACCAACGCTGTACAGGTCATTCTTTACAGTCCCTTTCGAATAGTCGATCCCGGCCAGGACGGTATGCGTCGTGGGGCCAAGTTCAATGTCGCCGCGCAGGTTGTTGTCCAGGGACAAGGTGTTCACTTTTGCTGATGTCTGCTCGTAGGTGCCCTTAAGCTGCGGCCTGCCATCAACTGCCTGATACCCGTAGACAATGCCTCGCTGCAGGTCCGAGTCGATGTACATGTAGCGGGCATTGCTGGTGAAGGTCCAACCATTGGCAAGCTCATGTTCAAACAGCGAGCTCAGCGAATTCTGCCGGCGTGAAGACCCTTCGAAATTCATGTCGGTGAAGTTTCTGTGCCGCTTGATTTGCGGATAAGGGCTGTTGTTCAACCCCAGTACCGCTGCCGGAAGGCTGTTGTAGTTGGGCAGGTCCGGCTCGCGAGAATGGGTCGCCATCAAGGTCCATGACGTGTGCTCGTCTGGCAACCAGGTCAACGAGGGCGCCAGGTACAGGCGCTCGTGTTGCACGTCTTCAACTTGGCCGTTGCTGTCCAGCCCGCTTGCGGTAAAACGGTATAGCAGGGTCTGGTCTTCGTTCATCGGCCCTGTGGTGTCGAAGCCAATATGTTTGCGCTCGAAGCTGCCGTATTGAATGTTCAGCTCATGGGACACCTCGGCCTGAGGTTTTCGGCTGACCTGGTTGACGATCCCACCGCCTGTGCCTTGGCCATAGATCGACGCGGAGGGGCCGCGTAGCACTTCGACACGCTCCAGGGTGTAGGGATCGATTTGCGGCAACCAGCTGCCAGCATTGCTGATGATTCTCAGCCCATCCAGGTAATAGTCCGCATCGACCCCGCGAATTCGCGTCAGATCTATGTAGTCCCCAAAACCGCCAAATTTCTCACTCGTAGCGCCTGCGGTGTAACGCAATGCCGCACTGGTGCTGGTCGGCCGTTGCAGGTCCATCTGCTGGCGGGTCACCACCGAGATCGATTGCGGCATCTCCAGGATAGACGTGTCGGTTTTGGTGCCGACCCGCGACACCTCGGCGACATAACCGAGAACCGCTCCATTGTGCTCCGTTACCAGGCTATCCCCTGTGACGTTGAGCGCCGGCAGGGTGTATACACCCTCGAATTCGCTCGAGACCGCATCTGCTTTCTGGGCACCCGGCTGCGCTTGCTCCGCATGGGCACCGCTCGTGCTGATTGCCATAGCAGTCGTCGCGATGACGGTGTAACGCTGAACAGTAGCGCGCAGCTTGCACTGTGATGCGGATGAGTTTGAAGCCAGATGGACGGAGCAGTTCATTGCAGCCTTCGGGTCGGGAGGAAATGAGGGCGCAACTATAATTATCGACTGACCGTCGGTCAATATGAATGATTGCTATTCAGTTATCAGGTGTTGGTCGTTTGGATTTCTCAATCTGTGGGGTAGAAGGGCCCTTACGGGCTTTTGAAAACCGGCTTGATCATGGGCCGACGGTTGTTGTGCAAGTAATGTCTGTAGTCAGCCGCTGCGACATCAACCCAGCAATCGCGCGGGCTGCTCCAACGACAATGAGCACTCTGCGTCTTTGAACTGAGGTGATCTGATAGCATTCAACGGCGATAGGGAACTGTAGCAGGTGACTTTTCGAGAAGAAGATTGTTGAGCCTCAGGCTGGGGGCATCCTTTTCAGACCATCCAAAGCATGCCCTCAGATGTGCCCCCAATGTAGCAATCCACTGGAAGTGAACGAAGCCACATGGTTTGTGGAAAGGCAAAAATGATCAGTAGAATTGCCTGTCCTACGAGGCAGAAAGACTCTCAGGCAAGCCAAAAAACATTTTGACTTG
>Ga0256410_1002989_pt1 | contig 10732 bp, 5 predicted proteins | sample PhyWR1_FD_185983 | JGI IMG/M metagenome (GOLD analysis project Ga0256410, IMG submission 185983) | Leaf surface microbial communities from wheat plants in UC Gill Tract Community Farm, Albany, California, United States - DLSL W.R1 | ecosystem: Host-associated > Plants > Phyllosphere >... | reverse complement strand
GAACTCCTGGCCGCCGCGCACATTGCGCAGTAAGAAAGACAGGAAACCCACCACTTGTGGCGAGCGGGCTTGCCCCGCGTTGGGGTGCGAAGCGCCCCCAATCCAGCAAAACGCGGTGTACCTGATCCGGCTCAGCACCTGGTTTTGGGGCTGCTGCGCAGCCCAACGCAGGACAAGCCTGCTCGCCACAGGGAATCTGCGCTTAACTCAACGGCAGTAGGACAAGCCCGCTCGCCACCACGCAATTATGTGAGGTTCTTATGACGAATTTGCATGGCAGGACCGCCCTGGTCACCGGCTCCACCAGCGGCATCGGTCTGGGAATCGCGCTGAGCCTGGCCGAGGCCGGTGCCGACTTGATCCTCAATGGCTTCGGCGACGCCGCCGCAGTGATCGCCCAGGTGCAGGCGTTCGGCGGCAAGGCGGGGCATCACCCGGCCGACGTCAGTGACCCCGCGCAACTGGCCGACCTGTTCGCCTACGCTGAGCGCGAATTCGGCGGGGTGGATATTCTGGTCAACAATGCCGGCATCCAACACGTGGCGGCGGTGGAGGATTTCCCGGTGGAGCGCTGGGATTCGATCATCGCAATCAACCTGTCCTCGGTGTTCCACACCACGCGCCTGAGCCTGCCGGGCATGAAGGCCAAAGGCTGGGGGCGCATCGTCAATATTGCGTCGGTGCATGGTCAGGTCGGTTCGGTGGGCAAGGCGGCGTATGTGGCGGCCAAGCACGGCGTGATCGGCCTGACCAAGGTGGTGGGCCTGGAGACGGCTGCCAGCAACGTCACCTGCAATGCGATCTGCCCGGGCTGGGTGTTGACCCCGCTGGTGCAAAAGCAGATCGATGATCGCATCGCCGAGGGCGCCGACCCGCAGCAGGCGCAGCATGACTTGCTCGCCGAAAAACAGCCGTCGCTTGAGTTCGTCACGCCGCCGCAGTTGGGTGAGCTGGTGCTGTTCTTGTGCAGCGACGCCGGTAGCCAGGTACGCGGCGCCGCGTGGAATATTGACGGTGGCTGGCTGGCGCAATGAACCCCCGACCTGCAAGAGGCGGGGGCCAAGGTCAGCCTTATGAAAAGTGACGCGGTACGTAGTTGATTTTCTGCAGGGCATGTTTGGGCGGCTGACCCACGCCCGCCGTGTTGATCAAGATCAAATCACCGTGCCTCTTTTCCACGTGTTGCGTGACTTTGTTGACAAAATCACGCTTCAACTGGCTGTCAGCGAGCTGTTGCGCGGCAACGTCCGTCAGGCCCGGGTACTGGTTGGCATAGTGGCTCAGCAATTGGTTACGGGAGGACGTGATGGACGTCGACCCGTTGTGAATCGCCACCGTCCCCTCGAACGCTTTCACCGGTCGGTTGATTGCTTTTTGAAACTGGCTTGCGAACGAGTGTCCCTTGCCTTCTGCCGAGTGACAGATCAACAGCCGCACATTGTCAAAATCAGCAGGGTCAACGCCTTTGTTTTTCAGCAGATCTACCATCTGATTGGCGTTATAGGCTTTTCCATCGATCACTACCTCGGAGCCATTGCGCAACAGCTTGTCGACCCAATCGCGTCGAGTGCCGTGGGCCACGATGTTAAGACGTTTACGCCCTTTATAAACGTCGGTGAAGGTGTGGACTTCGCTGCCAATGAATTTCAGGTCTTTCATCGCGCCTCCCATCTGTATGACGTTGTCCTGTGCCAAACCGCGATCCAGCAAGGTAGCGGCACCGGGCGTCAGCGCGGGTTCGGCGGTCAGTGGCGCAGAGGTCTCGGGGGTGAAATCACTCAGCGGCGGGCCATAGGCCTGAGCCGTCTGTGCATCATAGGCGTACCATTTTTGCGAGGCGTCATCGAATTGCGCGACAACGGAGATGGGTTCACCGCCTGCCCCCACGGATCCCATGGCAATATCCGGTCGCTGTGCAAGCTCATTCAACTGCAAAGGGCTCAAGCGATGCTGACGGTTGATGTCATAGCCACCCGCCGACAATTCGCCAATGTTGTCGACCAGCGCCACCTTTGACGCGATTTTCGTCTCGGCGCCTGCCTCACTCAACGACCCGACAAGCTTGCTGCCGGCTTTCACTAAAAGCCCCTCACCTTCTTCGGCGAGTTTGTATTCGGGGACCAGAAACCCGAACACATCGAGCCCCGCGTCTGCAAAGGCCTCGACATAGTTGCCCTCTTTCGCTGCCTGCGCGGCTGCCACGAACGGAATCATCCTGAAGAGGGTATCTTTGATGTCTTTTTCAGACTTCTCCACGCGCTCATAGTGGGTGACGCCTTTCGCTTCGTTCTTGAGCGTTTCAAGGTTGAAAAGAAAAAAATCAGCGGCGCTTTGCGCCAGTTTTTTCGTGTTGCGGGTGAAAAAACTTCTCGGAACACTGTCGGTATCGGCGGGTTCATCACTGGATAGCGACTGTGCGTCCTCTTTGGCCGAAACGCGAACCTCGTCAAGAATAATATTTGTATATACCGAACGCGTCCTGGGGCTTGTCCCCTCCTGGTAAGCCTTGAAGTCAAGTGCAAAAGGCTGGCCAGCTTCCTCGCCCTGCGTCACCCCGCCGCTGAACACCATGGGGGCCTCATTGGCGTTGCTCGGGCCCAACGGGAGCGGGTCCGGCAAGCCGGTTTTTTTCTGCAATATGCCCTTGCCCGGAAACAGTTCGTAGTCTGTTGGCGGTGATGTTCTTCGAGTACGGATGATCAAGCCGTAATGCCCTTTATGTGAGGCAGCCTGATCGGCATAGTCCTCGCGCGAGTTAACGAAAAACCCTTCGCGAGCCGAATATAACGTGGGGGTGCCAAATTCAAAGTTTCTGCGATCCTTCAGCGGCAAACGGGCAATCATGTTCTGGATATTCACGGCCACAGAGCTTTTCAGCTTTTCACTGTAGCGATCCATACTTTCATCAAAACGTTGTCCGATAACCGGCAGCGTGCTGGCGGCATTTTTTATACGATCAAACGGAATTTTCTCATCATCGGGTACCCACTTGGCGTCTGGATTATCCAACACGCCCGCCATGTAGAGCTCCAGAATTGAAAAATGCTCGGCCCACACATCCTCCAACTGGAATATCAGGCTCATCTGGATGCCAAGCAGCTCTGGCCGGGTCAGAGAGGGCGCGTGCCTGATCGACCGTTTTTCGTAGTCGATGGTGTCACCGAACGTGGCTTTCAATTGCGCCAGCGCCATGTCCCTGCGTGAGGGCACGGCCGCCTGCTGGGCATTACTGGCCGCGATCAGTTGGGAGAGTTGTTGGTTGAATCGGCTTCGCGCCAGTTCGATCTCTGCGTTCGAATAGGTGTCGTCCGAGCGTTTCGCAATCATTCCATTGACGACACCCCAATCCACCATCGCATTGCGTTGCGCTTCAGCCTGCATGACGTGCTCACTGGGCGAAATCGGCTGAGTGCTGCCGAACGTCATGATCTGCTTGAAGGTCATGGATTGTGACGCGCCAGGGAATATTTTTTCGATACGCGCCACGGCGATGCTGAAGCTGGCCCATGTGTGAGAGCCATAGACCAGGTCGGCGGGCACATCCGCAACCAGAAGCTCAGGGGCGGTTCCGGCCAGCAGCAATCGGGTCGCGACAGGCGCCATTGACTGGCTGACGCTGCCTTCAACGACCAGATGCCTGGTCAGATCGTCGACAATGGCTGCCGGCGTCTTGCCCCAATTGCCCTGCCCGGCCAGATCGTAGCCGGCCACCCTGTTACGTTGCGTGCCGGCCAGCGGATCCAGACTGAGTACGATTGCCGCCGCCGCCCACTCCGCACCGCCCGCCGCATCGGCTTTACCTTGCAGCGTGACCCGCAACGATTCGCCCAGCGCATTGGCCTGAGGGCTGGACACCAGCTGTTTGAGTCTCTGAGCAGTCGGATAGTGCTCACGGGTTTGGTCAGTTTCCTCAAAGACCCGCTTGTACAGGGCGGAGTCAAGCGCCTGAGTGCTCCAGGTCTGAATCAGTGCTCTTGGCTCGCGGCTAAAGGTAAATGGGCTTAACAACCGCCAATAATTATCCCGCGCTGACGGTTTGGGCAGCGGCGAAGCCAGCACGGTGAGAAGGTTCGCCACCTGCTCACGGTTGCCTGGGACGCTCAAGCCACTGCCCTGAAGAAACTGTCTGAGGCTGACCGTATGACCCGGCTGGACGCTGTGGGACTGCCCGAATGATGAATGTGGATGCACGTCAAACGTTGTGCTATCGAGCAGGCCATTCAAATTGCTCGCCGCTTGAGGCGGCAGTGACGTGACAACCCTGGTAAGGCCCTGGATCAGGTTGTAGCGGTCGCGAGCATTGGCCAATGCCAGTTGCTGAGTGCCGAGCGCCGAGCGCCTCCAGTGAATATCGTTCGCCGCGCTGGCGGGGCCCCAGGGTCAAGCTGGGCGTGCCAGCGATCCGGTCCGCCGCAGAAGCGGCCTGTTCTTTGGTGAAGTTCTGGGCGTCTTGACCCAGAAAATTGCCCACCACCCTCAACGGGGGCGAGTTGTCAGGATAGCCGGAAGGTGGCTTGATCAAATTGTCGTGCCGATCGAACACAACACCCGCGGCATTCAGGATCGGAGCCGCCACACTCGCCCAACCCGCGTCGCTGTCCAGGCTTCTGACTTCGAACTCGTCATTGAAAGCGCCGGACACCTCCTTGGTAATCGGAGAAATGACCATCGTTGACAGGTCAAGGCCACTCTCCTTTACCCAATGCTGGAATTGCGGGTTATTAAAGGCATCACAGTAAAGTTGCCACCAGTGGCCCAGCGTCGACCGCATGGGGATGTCGTCCAGGCGCGTGCTCTCGGTGAGGTGGCCGCTCCAGGAAGCATTGCGCAGGGCTGCGACGTACTGAGCAGCCAATGCCTTGTCTGCCTTGGCACGAGAGGACTTATCCGGCTCACCCATGACAACGCTGTAGTGGTCATCGATATCTGCCAGCACTTGCTGCTGCGCCCCAAGCGCCTGCGGGCCACGCATGGTTTGCGAGCGCTCTGGATCGCTGGCAGGAATGGCCGCGAAGACACCGGTCGCGCTCATCTGGACGGCCCTTGCCCGAGCCTGCTCCCGGGTTGGATTTTCGGTGTTGGGTTCACCGTAAAAATTACCAATGGCTTCAAGATGCGCGGGGGCAGTCGGCGGCCCAAGAACGACGCGAGTGCCAGTGCGTGAAGGTGCGAGTACTCTCGCCACGCTGAGGATGGGGCCCGAAACCTCTTTCCACCCCGCATCCGTTTCGGGTCGCAGAAACTCTCTTTTACCGTTGAAGAAAGCCGAAAGGAAGCCGGCGTGGGGCTCCAGCAGGATGCTGGAAACGTCGAGCCCGCGTGTCTTGGCCCACTGCACGAAGTTGGGGTTGTTCATGGCATCGCGATACTGTTGCCACCATTTGCCGAAGGTTGATCTGGCCGGGATATCCGCAAGCTCAGTGTCTAGATAGCCGCTTTGGTTGGTCCATCGCGCGGACGACAGCGCCTGGATGTAATTGGCAGCCAGTTGCCGGTCCGAAGCGTCGAGCGAAGTCGCCAACTGCGCCGCAGGTGGCGCGCCGGATGTTGTGGAGCGGGCGACGCGCGAGGGTGAGGCCACCACGCCCCCTTGGCGCTGTACATCAGGAAATCGGTGCTCGTCGGCGGGATAAGTATTCGAAAAACCTGTGTTGGAGATCAGCATCAGAACGGTACTCGGATAGTTGACGTACGCTTGATTGGTAAAAAATCCAAAATAGGTTGCCGACCAGTAGTACAAAAGTATGTAACTTTTCTCACGCTGGGATCTGCGATCAGATCGCGGTTGGCGTACTGCGTCGAACTGGCCAGAAGATGAAAGGTTTCAGCCCAAAGGCGGGGTTTTGCAGAAAAATCTTCAGGGCATGCTATTTTCCGAGGGTAGTCACCCGGCCGTTTCCCACGGGATAATGGGTGTTGTCATTTTTCAAAGCGTCAGGCTCAGGGCTTTTTTCATGAATGGAACATCCACCGGTAGCGAAGCCGGCGCATTGATTGCGCGGCTGGACTGGGCACGAAGCCCCCTCGGTGAGGCCAATGAGTGGCCGCAAAGCCTGCGTACAGCGGTGGATATTGTCGTGCACTCGCCGATGCCAATGCTCCTGCTGTGGGGCCACCACCTCATCCAGCTGTATAACGATGGCTTCGCACAATTGGTCGGCAACAAGCACCCGCACGCATTGGGGCAGCCGGCGCACCTCACCTGGCCGGAACTGCAGGACTTCACCGCACCGATCTACGACGCCGTACTCGGCGGCCAGGTGCGTACCTTCAGCGACCAGCGCTTTGTGCTGCAACGCGAAGGGCGCGACACCGAGATCTGGCTCGACCTCACCTACAGCCCGGTGCGCGATGAAAGCCGACAGGTCGCTGGCATCCTGGTCACCGCCATCGAGACCAACGAGCGCCGCCTCAAGGCCATCGAGCTGCAACAGCGCTCCGAAGACAGCCTCAAGGCCCAGCACAACACCGAGCAACGTCTGCAACTGGCACTGGCGGCGACCGACGCGGTGGGCACCTGGGACTGGGACATCGGCGAAGACCGCTTTATCGCCGACGCGCATTTTGCCTTCCTGCACGGCGTCGACCCCGATCAGGCCAGCCTGCTGCCGATCAGCGATTACCTGCTGGGCGTGCACCCCGAAGACCGGGGCATGGTCACGCGCAGCATCAAGCATTGCATCACCTTCGGTACCGAATACGCCGAGGAATACCGCCTGATGCAGGCCGACGGCGAAGTGCGCTGGGTGTTCGCCCGGGGGCGTTGCTACAAGGACCCTCAGGGCCGACCGGCGCGCTTCCTCGGCGCCGCGCTGGACCTCACCGAACGCAAGCACACCGAACAAGCCCTGCGCCAAAGCCAGACCGAGCTGCAACTGATCATCAACGCGATGCCGGTGCTGATCGGCTACGTCGATCATGAACAACGGTTTCGCCTGAACAACAGCGCCTACCTTGAGTGGTACGGCATGACGCCCCAGGAGCTGTACGGCAAGACCATCCGCGAAGTGCTCGGCGACGAGGTGTATGCCGGGCGCCAGGACAAGATCGCCGCAGCCCTGCGCGGCAAGGCCTGCAGCTTCATGACCCTCACGCCCCACCGCGACGGGCGGCCACGGCATGCGCTGATGAAGTACCTGCCGCGCTTCAGTAACGACGGTTCGGTCAATGGCTTTTATATCTTTGTGATCGACGAGACCGAACGCAAGCTCACCGAAGAAGCCCTGCGCCACCTCAACGAGAACCTCGAAGAACGTGTGGCCCAACGCACCCAGGCGCTGGCCGAGGCCAACCAGCGCCTGCAGAACGAGATGTACGAACGCGAGCGCGCCGAAGACGCACTGCGCCACGCGCAAAAAATGGAAGCGGTGGGCCAGCTCACCGGCGGCATCGCCCATGACTTCAACAACATGCTCACCGGCATCATCGGCAGCCTCGACCTGATGCAGCGCTACATCGCCGGCGGGCGCAGCGAAGAGATCGGCCGCTTTGCCGATGCTGCCGTGTCCTCCGCCCACCGCGCGGCCGCCCTCACCCACCGGCTGCTGGCGTTCTCGCGGCGCCAATCGCTCGACCGTCAGCCCACCGACCCCAACCAGCTGGTGGCGTCGCTGGAGGATCTTTTCCAACGGACCAAAGGCGCGCACATCTCGCTCAAGGTGCAACTGGGCCAGGACATCTGGCCGGTCAATACCGACGCCAGCCAGTTGGAAAATGCCCTGCTCAACCTGGTGATCAACGCCCGCGATGCGATGCCCGATGGCGGCGAACTGCTGATCGAAACCGCCAACAGCTACCTGGACGGCACCGATATCACTACCCTCGAACCGGTCAAGGCCGGCGACTACGTGATGCTGGGCGTGAGCGACAACGGCAGCGGCATGGCGCCGAAAATCCTCGCCAAGGCGTTCGATCCGTTCTTCACCACCAAGCCCATCGGCCAGGGCACCGGCCTGGGTTTGTCGATGATCTACGGGTTTGCCCAGCAGTCCGGCGGCCACGTCACCATCCACAGCGAACCGGGCCAGGGCACCTGCGTGCGCCTGTACTTGCCGCGCCTGCACGGCACCGCGCTGGAAAACAGTTTGCCGGCGCACTTGAGCGAAGCGCCGGTGGCCCTGGCCGGTGAAGCGGTGGTGGTGGTCGAGGACGACGCGGCGGTGCGCATGCTGGTGGTCAATGTGCTCGACGAACTCGGCTACACCGCGCACCAGGCGGCGGATGCCCGTGCGGCGCTGCCGTTGCTGGAGTCGGACTTGCGCGTCGACCTGTTGGTGACCGACGTCGGCCTGCCAGGCATGAACGGCCGGCAACTGGCGGAAATAGCACGCCAGCATCGCCCCGGTCTGCGCGTATTGTTCATGACCGGTTACGCCGAGAAAGCCGCCGAGCGCCAGGGCTTTCTGGAGGACGGCATGGACATGGTGGCCAAGCCGTTTTCCATCGACCTGCTGGCCACCAAGATCCGCAGCATGCTCGGCGTGGCCGACTGAGTTCAGGCATAATCGCGCGCCGTCGCCCACCTGGTAGAACACGATGAAAGCCCAAGCCCGTCATATCCTGGTGAAAACCAGCGAAGAAGCCGAACAACTCAAGCAGCGCATCGCCAAGGGCGAAGCCTTCGATGTGCTGGCCAAGAAGTATTCCACCTGCCCATCGGGCAAGCGCGGCGGTGATTTGGGTGAAGTGCGACCTGGGCAAATGGTGGGGGCGATTGATGCGGTGATCTTCAAGAAGCCCGTAAAGGTGGTGCACGGGCCGATCAAGAGCAAGTTCGGGTATCACCTGGTGCAGGTGTTTTACCGCGACTGAGGGGTTGGCTTTACACCGCTATCGGGGGCAAGCCCCTCCTACACTTGAAGGTGTTCACCATTCAAATGGTGGGAGGGGGCTTGCTCCCGATCCGCCACAGGCGGCCATTCACTCTCTGGGTATCAGCGCACCCGGCACCTGAATCACGCGGCTCGCCAACCGATGCCCCGCCAACGCAGCCTCCTGCGGCGAACCGCCCTTGAGCCGGGAGGCAAGGTACGCCGCGCTGAACGAATCCCCCGCCGCTGTCGTGTCCACCACCTTTTCGACCTTCAACGCCGGCACGGCAACGCGCACGCCCTCGCAGCGAATCCGACACTCATCCGCGCCGCGCTTGAGCACCACCTCGGTAATCGCCGGGTACGCCGCGAACACCTGCTCGCTGTCGGTATAACCAAACAACGCCTGCTCGTCATCTTCGGTGAGCAAGGCGATGTCCACCTCGGCCATGACCTTGCGATACGCCTCCCGCGCCGCCTCGACACTGGTCCACAGGCGTGGCCGGTAGTTGTTGTCGAACACCACCTTGCCGCCCCTGCGCCGGGTTGCGGCCAGCGCCTGCAACAAACGCTCGCGGCCGATCTCACCCAATACCGCCAGGGTGATGCCGCTGAAATACACAAGGTCATAGCCCGGCAACGCCGCCAGGATCGGCTCGGCCGCGGGCGTGGTGAAACAGTCGCGCACGGCCGCCTCGTTGCGCCAGTAGAGAAATTTGCGTTCGCCATTGGCGTCGGTCTGGATGCAATACAAACCCGGCAGGCGCCCCGGCAGACGCTGGACCCTGCCCAGCCCCAAGCCCTCGTCGGCCCATTGCTGGCACATGGCATCGCTGAAACTGTCATCGCCCAGGGCGGTGACGTAGTCGACCGTGCCCACCGCTCCCAGCTCGCGGCGCAGGTACACCGCCGTGTTCAGGGTGTCACCGCCGAAGCTCTGGTGCAGGCTGCCGTCGGCGCGTTGTTGCAGTTCGATCATGCATTCGCCGATCAGGGCGATGCGCGGTTGGATGGTCATGGCGATGCTCTCCGGTGTGGCGAAAGGCCTCATCGCAGGCAAGCCAGCTCCCACAGCTGAAGGTATTCACAATTCAAAATGTGGGAGCTGGCTTGTCTGCGCTGAAGGCGACTCGGTCTAGAAACAGGTCTGCAGGGACTCGATCACGCGCAACTCGTCATCCACCAGGCACCCCACCTGCCACTTGTCGAAGGTCAGGCAAGGGTGTGACGTGCCGAACGAAATGATGTCGCCAATGCGCAGCTCAACCTGCGGCGCCACGGTCATGAACGCATGCTGGTCCATCACCGCAGTGACCTGGCACGCACTCACGTCATCGCCCTCGGCCGGCACGATGCCGGCCCGATAGCGCTTGAGCGGCACCGGCAGGCCGGCGTCATAAGCCACGTCGCGCTTGCCCAGGGCAATCACCGCAAAGCCGGGCTCGGGCAGCGACTGCACGTGGGCCCAGACTTCCATGGCCGGTCGCAGCCCTTCGTCGAGGTCGTTGCGCCGGTCGAGTACGCAGCATTGCGCGTCCTTGTAGATGCCATGGTCATGGGCCACGTAGCTGCCGGGGCGCAACACGCTGAGGAAACGCCCGGCGGCGTTCTGCTGTTCGAAGGACTCGGCGATCAGGTCGTACCACGCCGAGCCCGACGCGGTGACGATGGGCTTGGCCAGGTCGAATGCGCCGTTGTCCTGCAGGTCCACCGCCAGCCGCACCAGGCTCGCGGCGAAGTCGCGGATACCGCTGATGGCGTGCTCGCCGTGGATCACACCTTCGTAGCCTTCGATTCCGGTGAGGGCCAGGGCCGACTGCGCCTTGATCGCGGCAGCCAGCTCGCGCACCTGCTGCTCACTGCGGCAACCGCAGCGGCCACCGACCACGCCGTATTCGATCATCACGTTCAGGCGCAGGCCG
>Ga0256410_1002987_pt1 | contig 10737 bp, 3 predicted proteins | sample PhyWR1_FD_185983 | JGI IMG/M metagenome (GOLD analysis project Ga0256410, IMG submission 185983) | Leaf surface microbial communities from wheat plants in UC Gill Tract Community Farm, Albany, California, United States - DLSL W.R1 | ecosystem: Host-associated > Plants > Phyllosphere >... | reverse complement strand
AAGCCCGACAGCGAGGTGAACTCGGGGTTGGTCTCGATCAGATAACGGCTGGTCGGGTCGGGATTTTTGACAAACAGGCCGTATTCGCCCTTGGGCAGCTGGAAGTTCGGCGCGGTGGTGGGGTCGACTGCGGCGAAGGCGGTGCCGGTGTAGTCCACGGGCACGAAGCCGCCGCCGGGGGCGACGGCAGCCACTGGCAGTACGCTGCCGGCTGCCTGGGCGCTTGGGTCGTTGGCGTGTTTGCTCAGGTTGATGTTGATGCCGCCGACCGGGATGCCGGTCTGGTCATCGCCCAGGCGTCCGGTGAGTTGGGCCAGGGTGTTGTCGTGCAGCGTGCCGTTTTGCAGGGTGCGGGTGACATTGAGGTTGACCGTGCCGCCAGCTTGCAAGGTGGCGTCGTAGCCGGGGCCGCTGTTGTCGGTCCAGGTGGTGACGTCGCTTATGTAGGCGAAAGGAAAGCTATTGGGTGAGCGGTTTTTCAGCTCTTCGAAGCGCGCCTTATCGAAATGCCCAGCCGCCGTGGCCGCATTGAAAGCGGGAACGTCGACATGTTGCATGCTTTCAAACAAATCATCGGAAATGCGCCCTGGCGTGCTGACGACAATCTTGCGCTGCCCTGTGCGCGTGGCGGCGCCCTGGTTGAGCAGGTCACCGGCGGTGATACTCAGGTCGCCATTGGCAGCCATCAGGCTGTAGCGGTTCTGCACATTGTCGCCTTGCAGCAGCATGTTTTTGCCAGCCACCAGGCGCGCCGCCACCGAATCTTTGGTCGCCGCCTCAAGGTACGTCTCGTAGATGGTGATCAGGCCTTTTTCCCAGCTGTCTTTCTCACCGCAGTGCTGGCCACAGACCCAACTCAAGCTGCCTGTGGTCAGCGTCTGACCGAGTTCGAACTCATCTTTGGCGTTTTCGATAAAGCCTGCATTGATGCCAATCGAGCCTTCGCTTTCCACGGTGCCGGAGCGGTTGCTGAACAGCACGGCAGGCCCGCCGTCCCGTGCGGCGAAGCTCAGGTTGCCTTTGCTGTAGACATCGCCATAGAGGTTGCTGAAACCATTGCTGCGCAGAGTCATGTCGCCGCCGCTGAACAACAGCGAATCGGCAGCGTTGGTGATGCCGTTGACGGCAGTGAGGTTCAGCGCACCCTGGGCACCGAGGGTGCCACGGTTGTTGATCTGTGCAGCGGCGATATCCAGCTGTTGGCGCGCGGTGAGGAAGCCGAGGTTGTCCAGGGTGCCGCTCAGGTTGAGCCGCGTATTGACGGCCGCCAGACGCCCGCCGTTCTGGCTGAGGTTATTGGCCGTCACCGTCAGGTTTTGCAGGGCCGAGACGCGGCCGCTGTTGGTGATGTCGCCACCGGTGGTGATGCTCAGGTCACCGTCGCTGAGCAGTTCGCCGCCGTTGTCCAGGCTGGCTACGTCAAGCACCAGGCCCTTGCCGCTGGCCAGACGGTCGCCCGCCTTGAGGGCCAGGCCCTGGGCACTTTTGTAGGTGAGCACTTCGTTGAGCTGCACGCTGCCCAAGCCGTCGACCTTGCCGAACGCCCAGTCGGCGGTGCCCATGCCGTTGATGCGGCCCAGGCTGCCGCTGAGGCTGGCGGTGTTGAGGTGGAACAGGCCCAGGCCCGCATGCTGCACCTGGCCGGACTGGTTGTTCAGGCTGGCGGCGTCGAGGCTGAAAGCGGTGCTGCCGAATTCGAGGGCGCCGTTCTGGTTGTTGATCGCGCCGCTGAGGTTGAGGCTGCTGCTCGCACCGCCCAGCGCGCGCAGTTGGCCGCCGGCGCTGTTGTCGAGGTTGCCGCCGCTGAGGGTCAGGCCCTGGTTGGCTTCGATCAGGCCGCCACGGTTGGTCAGGGTGTCGCGTGAGGTCAGGGCGATCCGGTTGCCGCTGATCTGGCCGTTGCCACTGTTGTCGAGGGTGGCGCCGCTGACGGTCACCTTCTCTTTGCCGAACAACTTGCCGCCGCTGTTGACCAGCGTCTGGACCGTCAGTTGCAGGTCGCCCACCAGACTCGCCATCAGGCCGTCGCCGCTGTTATCGACCTTGGCGGCAGTCACGTTGAGCGTGTCGCCTTGCACCGTGCCGCCCTGGTTGTCGAGGGTTGCGGTGTTCAGTTCCGTCAGGGCGCCGCCGCTGAGGATCAGGCCTTTGCGGTTGCTCACGTCTTGGCCGTTGTAGCTCAGGCCCTGGTTGCCGGCCAGCAGTTGCCCGGCGTCGTTGTTCAGGTGTTGGGCGGCGATGTCCAGGCGCTTGCCGCGCAGGGTGCCGGCGTTGTTGTTGAGGGTGGTGAGTTGCTTGACCAGCACGCTGCGCTCGCCGGCATCGATGACGCCGTCGACGTTGGTCAACAGGTCGCTGACATTGAAGGTGATATCGCCGCCATTGCTGACCAGCGCGCCCTTGCTGCTGTTGTTGAAGGTTTGCGAGGTCACCTCGACGCTGTTACCGAGCAGGATGCCTGCGCTGTTGTCCAGGCGCTCGCCTTGCAGCTGCAGCAGGCCTTCGCTCTGGATGCGGCCCTGGGCGTTGAGCAACTGGCCGGGGCCCTTGAGCAGCAGACTCACGCCCTGGGCGCCACCAGCAAGGAGGCCGGCCGCGCGGTTGTCGAGGCCCGAGGCGCGCACGTCCAGTTGGTCACCCAGCACGCGACCGGCACGGTTGTCGATCTGCCCGCCACTCACATTCAGCAGCAGTTGCTTGCCGGTGATCACGCCGCTCTGGTTGTCCAGGTTCGCGGCGCTCAGTTGCACGTTGCCCTGCCCGGCCTGCAAGCGGCCTTGGGCGTTGTTGAGCTGTTGCGCGACGGCGAGGGTGAGCGTGCCGGTGTTGGCGCTCAACACGCCATTGGCGTTGCTGCTGAGCGTGCCGGCCGTGAGGTTGAGGTCGGTGGCGGCCTGGGCAAAACCCTGGCTATTGTTGAAGGCGTTGGTAGCGTTGAGGTTAAGTACGCCGCTGTCGGCTTGCAGCAGGCCCTTGAGGCTGTTGTCGATGTTGCCGGCGTTTACTGTCAGCGCGTTGCCCAGCAGCACACCGTTCTGGTTGTTCAGGTTGCCTGCGTTCACCGTCACTTGGCTGGCAACGATTTGCCCACCGCTGTTGTTCAGCTCGGTGCTGTTGAGCGCCAGACTGCCGCCGGACATTTCGATGCGGCCCTGGCGGTTGTCCAGGTTTGCGCTGGTGAGCGTGGCGGCCTGGCCGTCACCAAAGCGGATCAAACCGCCAAGGTTGACGATGGCCGGCGCGTCGACCACCAGCGCCTGCTCGCCGAACAGACGCGCGGTGGCGCCCTGGTTGCTGAGGTTGGCGCTGCTGACGTTAACCGTCTTGGCCTGGATGATCGCGCCCTGGTTGGTCAGCGCCTGCGCGGCGGTGATCGCCAGTGCACGGCTGGCCAGGAGGTTGCCGCTGGTGTTGACGGTTTGCGCGTTGATCGCCAGGTCGCCGGAGGTATTGCGACTGTTGTCGGGGGCGACGCCGGCTTCGATGATACCGGCGTTGGTGAGGTTGTCCGCCGTAAGGTCGATGCGTTGGCCGGCGGCGATGCTCTTGCGGTTGACCAGGGCCTGGGCGCTGGTCACCTGCACGTTGCCGGTGGCGTAGACCTTGTCGGTGAGGTCGACCGTCTGCGCGGTGACCTTGACGTTACCGGTGGCGGCCGCCTGCGCCATGCTCAGTCGGCCGTTCGCGTCCAATTGGATGTCGCCGCCGCTGGCGGCCAGGGTGCCGTCGAGCTTCACGCCCACGCCAGCTTCGGTGCCCACCAGTTTGATTGCGCCGGCGTACATGCCGCCCAGGGCCGATGAGTCGATCGCCAGCTCGGGCTTGGTGCTGCCGTCGTCGGCGCGCGGGGTGGCGTTCAGGGTGTTGGCGTCGACGTCGTTGCGCCCGGCAATCACGTTCAGTTCACGCGCGTTGATCTGCGCGTTGATTTTTGCCGTGCGGGTGATGATCTCGAAGCGGTCGACGTTGCTGGCGTTGAGGCCTTCGCCGTCGATGGTCACGGCGCCGCCGTCGACCTGGTAGCGCTGCAGTTGACCGTTTGCGTCGAGCACCGGCTTGCCGGTGGTGAGGGTTACGTTGGGCGTGTTGATAAAGCCGCAGCCGCTGCAGGTAACGCCGTACGGGTTGGCCACGATAACCTTGGCCGATTGCCCTGCCACTTCGGTGTAACCGCGCAACTGGCTGGGGCTGCCGCCGTTGACTTCGTTGAGGATGACGCTCGCCGCGCCGCCCTTGAGGTTCGGGTTGCCGACGATGAAGCCGCCCAATTGGGTATTGGTCACCGCGCCATTGGCGTTGTTGAGGATCACACCGTTGGGGCCGACGTTGTAGTCGCTGTAGCGGTTATGGGACAAGCCCGCGCCATTGGGCGTGGCGATGTTCACCACGGGCACGCCATTGCCCGCCTGGCCGACGGTGGTGCCGGGTGCGCTCACCACGATGCCTTCGGCCTGGGCCAGCAGCGGCTGCCAGAACAGCGCGTTGGCCAGGATCAGTGCCAGCCCGCGCTTGGGCAGGCCGAAGAACGCGTTTCGCGGCTTCAGGGCAGCAGAAGGTTGGCGGGCCAGGAAGGCAAATTGGCGAACATCCATTTCAAAATTCTCGTTGCTGCGGGGCGTTTAATTACAGGAAGAAATCCAGGCGGAAGTAGATCGGCGCTTCGCGCTCGGTGACTACTCCGGGTCTTTCCAGCGAGTGGGCAAAGGTCACGCTGGTGCTGACGTTTTTGCCACGGGCGAACAGCTCCAGGGAGTTGCTGGACACCCGGCCGTGGACGTCGCCGTTGTAGCGGTCGTTGGTGATCACGCCCTGGTCGTAGCCGACGCTGGCGCCGTATTCGGCAAAAGCCGGGCGCATCCAGTCGAGGGTCACGGGGCGCGCCCAGCGCACTTCGTTGCGCCAGTAGCCGCCGCTGTCGCCGGTCAGCAGTTGGTCCTTGAAGCCGCGCACCGAGGCCGAGCCGCCGAGGCTCATGCGTTGCGGCGAGAACAGGATGTCTTCGCTGCGTTGGCCGGTGGCCAGACTGCTGAAGCTGAACGACTCGCCCCACAGGCTGAACGGTTGCAGGTAGCTGACGGTGGCGGTGTATTTGCGGTAGCGCGAATTGGGCTGGCGCCGGCCAAGCGGGTCGCGTTCGTCCTGGGACTGGGCGTCGAACAGGCCGATGCCGTTTTGCATGCCCAGGTCCAGGTTGACGAACGCGGTGCCAATGCGCCGGCCGTGGTTGATGCCCAGTTGCAGTTCGCTGAGGCGGTTGCTGCTGGGCGCGGTGCGCACGTCGAGGATATAGTTGTTGGTGCGCAGGTGCGCCAGGCCGACGTTGACCGAGGTCTTGCTCACGTCATCGCGGTGGATCACTCGTTCGGCGCGCAGTTGGTGGTTCTGGTTGTCGCCGTCCTGCTTGAACTTGAAGTTGTTGGTCACGCCGAAGGTGCGGTAGTCGCTCTCGCTGTAGGTGTAGCTGAAGTTCCACCAGCCCCACGGCACGTTGTAGTAGAGCATGGTGTTCTTCGAGGTTTTCTGGTGGTCGCTGACCGCGTCGTGGCCGCCGCGCAGAATCAACTGATCGGCCAGGCCCAGCGGGCTGTCCCACTCCAGGCCTGCGCCCCATTGCTGCTCGCCGGTGCTCTTCTGGCCGTCGTTGTTGCGCGACAGGCTGGCGCGCCAGGGCTTTTGCGGGGTGTTCTTGACCACCACGTCGCTGCCGCCGATCTGCTGGCCGGGGGTCAGTTCCATTTGCGCTTGTTTGGACGGCAGGCGGTTGAGCTGGTCCACCAGTTGCTCGACTTCGCGCAGGTTCAGCGGCTCGCCGAGTTTGCCGGGAAAGGCCATGGCCAGTTCGCGGTCGGTCACCGTGCTGCCTTCGGCACTTTTGAGCGCTTCGAGTTTGCCTTCGACCACCAGCACCTGCAGGTGGCCGCTGGAGAGGTCCTGTTGCGGCAGGTAGGCGCGGCTGGTGACGCGGCCTTTGGCGATGTAGTAGTCGGTGATGACCTTGAGCAGTTCATTAAGCTGCGACACGCCCAGGCATTGGCCCAGGTAGGGCTTGAGCAGCATGGCGCGGTCGGCGGCGGGCAGGCTGTCGGCGCCTTTGAGTTCGATGTCCGAAATCTGGAAGCAACGGCTGTCGGCCGGCGCGGCCGGGGTATCAGGCTTGGCTTCTTTACCGGGCAGGTCCTTGAGTTCCTGCAGGCGCCGCTGCTGTTCTTCGAGCAGGCGGTTCTGCCGGTCGCGGATCAGGTCCTGATCCCCTGGCGTGGGGGCGGCGAACGCGCTGTTCTGGCTCACACAAGTGAGCAGGAGGGTGCACAGCAACAACCGAATCCGTAGCGATAGGGACATGTTCGATCCGTCGAAAATCAAGGGTCGGCAAGCTACCATCGAAGCGGTGTCAATCCAATGAATGGGATTTGACGGCACGCGGCACCGGCAGAGTTGCAACCTCTTGATAAATAAAAATAAAAAACAATAAAAAGCGTAATCGTGCCGTGACTGAAACGATTATTCCGACAGACGGATACGCTTTTGATTATGAATCGGCTGATAACCAATGACTGCCATTAAATAGCCATTAGGCAATTTCCGAGCTAGGGCTTAGTACCGAAGGATGCCGATAAGTTCGCGGGGGGAATGTGAATTGGATCGCATAAATGGCAATTGCAGAGGTTATTCAGCTGTGCAGATTACTGTGGGGGGGGCTTTTTGTGGCGAGCGGGCTTGCCCCGCGTTGGGGTGCAAAGCGCCCCCAATCCAACAAAACGCGCTGTACCTGATACGGCTCAGCGCCTGGTTTTGGGGCTGCTGCGCAGCCCAACGCAGGACAAGCCTGCTCGCCACAGGGAATCTGCGCTTAACTGAACGGCATTAGGGCTTGCCACAATAGCCCGCACGGCTATGGCTGTGGGAGCAAGCCCCTCCCACATTTGGATCTGGGCGCCGTCTACGTTCGGAATTTTTCCTGCCCCGCCACCAGCGTCAGCGGCGCGCGTTCCACGTCACGGGAGACGTGGGATTTCACTTCGCCCACGCCGCCCTCTTCGTCGTTGTGAATCACCAGCACGCCCGGCCTGCGCAGTTGCTCGAGGTCGCCCTGGGCCAGATTGAAGCTTTCACTCAGGTGCTGGTCGCTCAGCGCATTGGCCTGGGCGCGGCGTTGGGCGAACTTGCGGCCCTTGCGTTGCTGGTAACGCGCCCAGCTGACGAGGATCAACGCGTTGAACACGGCGATCCACAGGTAGATCTGCAGGGTGTTGAGCGCCGCGAAGATCGGCGCTTCGATTCGCGGCCCGCCATGGGTTTCCAGCATGGCGCCGATGCCGCGCGCCAGCAGCCAGACCAGGCCGCCCCAGGCGAGCAGGGTCAGCGCCACATCGATGAGCCACATCACGGCATGTTGGCGAGTTCTGACAAGTTTCATGTCACGCCTCCTTTTCGATTGGTTTGATGCCACGGTCCGGGCTCACCCAGCGCGCGCGTTTCTGGTGCTGGTTGAACAGCACCTTGGGGAAGCTGACCAGCGTGGTAAACAGGCTGACCAGCCAGAACACCATCGGGTACCACACGGTCCAGAACAGGGTTTTCCACAGGTCCTTTTCGTAGCGCCGGTCGATCAGGATGCTCACGGCGAACTGCATCAGGCACACCATCGCCAGCACCAGCCCGGTAAACGCCGGCGGCATCAGGGAGTCGACCGCAATGGCCTGGGGCAGTGGGATGAATTTGCCCACGCCCCAGAAAATCACCGAGAGCATGAAGGTGAAGGCCCAACCGGTGGACAGGCAGTATTCGAACAGCAGCGGCCACAGGTAGCGATGGCGCCATTGCCAGATGCCACGAATGTTCTTGAACAGCACTTCGGCGCCGCCCTGGGCCCAGCGCAGGCGCTGCTTCCACAGGCCGCCGACGGTTTCGGGCATCAGGATCCAGCACAGCGCGCGCGGCTCGTAGAAGATCGCCCAGTGATCGAGTTGCAGCTTCCAACTGACGTCGATGTCCTCGGTGATCATGTCGGTGCTCCAGTAGTCGATGCGGTCCAGCGCTTTCTTGCGAAACGCCACCACCACACCGGACACCGTGAAGATGCGCCCGAACACCCGCTGGGTGCGCTTGATCAAGCCGATGATCGACGAGAACTCACCCACCTGCACACGACCGATCAGGGTCGAGCGGGTGCGGATGCGTGGGTTGCCGGTGACGGCGCCCAGGCGCGGGTTGTCGAGCATCGGTGCGACCAGGTAGGCCGCCGCGTTTCTGTCGAGCAGTGCGTCGCCGTCAATGCACACCAGGTATTCGCTGCGCGCAGCCACGGCGCCCATGCGCAGGGCCACGGCCTTGCCCTGGTTCTGCGCCAGGTGCAACACGCGCAATCGCGGGTGTTGCAGGGCCAGCGCGTCGAGCAGGGCGGCGGTGTTGTCCTTGGAGCCGTCATTGACCGCGATGACTTCGACGTTGGGGTACAACTGATCCAGCGCGGCATGGATGGTCTCACCGACGTTATCGCCCTCGTTGTAGCAAGGGATGATGATCGAGATCAGCGGGTTACCGGCCAGGGTCGGCGCGGGGGTGTCTTCTTCCCACGGCCAGTGGCGTTCCCAGTGCAACCAGAAGTACAGGCCGCCGGCGATCCACAGCGCCGACATGAACAGCGGGTAGAAGAACACGAAGTCCATCAGGAACTGCCCGGTGACCAGGAAGATCAGGCCCAGGGGCACGCCCAGCACCAGCGCCAACACGAATAAAGCCAGGATTCTGTCGAACATGGTCAAGGGTTCCATTGATTGGAAAGGGCCGGACGTACCGTCTTCAGGTCCGGGGAATTTTCCAGAAAGTTATCCGGGTAGTAGCCGAAGCTGGTGACGCCCTGGCGCTTGAGCACGCCCATCCATTGCGCCATTTGCACACCGTCGATATCCGGCGCGGTCTGGGTGCGCCAGTCTTTGGCCTGCAACTCGAACACGGTGCGCTCAAGCGCACCCGGGCGCGCCTTGACCGTGGCCACCAGCTTTTCCAGCCAGGCATTGGATTGCTTGAGCGTCTGGCCTTCCATCAACGGCATGGCCATGGGCGCAGTCCAGTCGTAGGCCTGGAGGAAATCGTCGAGGTTCTGCGCGAACCACGCTTCGCTGTCGGGGTTGAGCATCGGCTCGGCGAAGATATTGCGCGCGGTCTGCACCTGCGGGCCGCCGATGGCGCGCACCCTGGCGGTGAGCTCATGGGTGAAGTCGATCAGGTAGCGGCTCTTGAAGCGGGTCCAGCGCTGCATCACGGCCGGGTCGGCACGCAAGGCGGCGATGTTGTCGGGCAAGCCGTTGGCGGCGTACGCCTTGAGCGCGGCGGGGCTGGCGTCTTCGAAATCCGTCAGCACCGCGTCGTCGTGGTAGAGCACGCCGTCGATGGCACTGTTGCGCGCCAGGTCCTCGTAGATTTCACCGATGAGCCTGCGCACCTGCGGGTCGAACGGCGACAGGCGTTTGTATTGATCGGCGTCCGCAGCCACCTGGCCGGTGTGCGGATCCCACCGCGTGACACGCGGCAGTTTGGGGTCAAGGGCGAAGCTCAGCACCGGCATCCAGGCATACACGGCGGCATGGGCGCGGGTGCGCAGTTGCCAGGCGACACGGTTGAACAGGTCGGCGCGCACCGGCAGGTGACGGTTGGGAAAGTACAGCGAGTGCACCAGGCCGTCGCCCTTGGGGTCGGCGAAGGCTTGCAGGAACACGGTGCCTGCGCCCATGTCCACCACGCGCTGCACCAATTGGTCGAGGTTGCGTGCCTGCTGGGCCGGGTCCGGGTCGTAGACGTTGTCCAGGTCCACATGCAGCACGCGCATCGGCGCCTTGGCCTGTACGGCGACGATGCTGTTGGCGAAGTGCTCGCCGTCCGGGTCGGAGGCCACCAGAAAGCGCGGGCTGTCCATCAGGTTGCCCAGGCTGTCGAGGCCGTCTTCCAGGGTCAGCGCCATCTGGTAGCCCTGCTCGCCGACCACCGCCAGGGACGTGCCCTTGGCCGCACCGTAGGGCCATACCCACACCCGTGGCGCCTTGCCGGTCACGCTGCGGATCTTCTGGCTGATGGCCGCGACGTCAGCGCGCATCCGCGCCTGAAACTGGGCATCGGTTTCGTAGCGGCCGGTCGCCGGGTCGTAGCGCATGGACGTCGCCGCCGGTTCCAGGTTGCCCTGGGGGTTGGCCAGAATGCCTTTGTGGTTGTTATCGGTGTGCGCGGCGATTTCCACCAGGCCCGATTGCGACACTTCGCGGATTTGCTGCCAGGTGAGGAATTCGCCGCGCGGCCGTGGCGCGCCGGCAAAGTCCACCGGCTTGTCGAGCGGCGTATCGATCCAGTAGCCCACCGGCGCCAGCAGGGCCGGCCAGTGATAGGCGCGCAGAATCGGCATCACGCGGGTGTAGAAGCTGGCGTAACCGTCGTCGAAGCTGAGCATGATGGCTTTGGGCGGCAACGCCGGCCCGCCACGGCGCGCGGCCAGGATCTGGTCGACGCTGACCGCCTGGTAACCGTTCTCGCGCAGCCAGGCCAGTTGCTCGATCAGGCGCTCGGTGCGCACGCCGACCACGGCCTGGTCGGGGTCGCGGTCATTGATGTCGTGGTAGGCAATGCCCAGGAAATGGTTTTTCGGCCACGGCGCTTCGTTGGCCGGTGTCGGCCGCTCGGCGGGTGGAGTGAATGGCGCGGGTTGCTGGGCGCAGGCACTGGCCAGCAATACACCCAGGACCAACA
>Ga0256410_1002985_pt1 | contig 10758 bp, 6 predicted proteins | sample PhyWR1_FD_185983 | JGI IMG/M metagenome (GOLD analysis project Ga0256410, IMG submission 185983) | Leaf surface microbial communities from wheat plants in UC Gill Tract Community Farm, Albany, California, United States - DLSL W.R1 | ecosystem: Host-associated > Plants > Phyllosphere >... | reverse complement strand
GAACATCGCGAGCGTGCCGAACACCACCACGGTGGAAACGGCCACCGTCACCTGCTCGGCGCGCCCGCGCACCACCGGTTCGGCCGCCATCACCGCCGCCGCCCCGCAGATCGAGCTGCCGGCGCCGATCAGCAGGGCGCTTTCCTTCTCGAGACCGAACCATCGCGTGCCGGCCCACCAGGCCAGCGCGAACGTGCTGGTCAGCACCAGCGCATCGATCAGCACCCCGCTGATACCGACCTGGCCGATATCCTGGAAGGTCAGGCGCAGGCCGTACAGCACGATGCCCGCCCGCAGCAGCCAGTGCTTGGAAAAGCCGACCCCGGCGCCGGCATGGACCGCCAGCCGCGGGTAAAGGGTGTTGCCCAGCGCGATGCCCAGCACGATGGCCAGGGTGAGCGCGCTGATGCCGTGCGCCTGCAGCCACGGCAGTGGCGCCAGTCCCATGGCCGCAGCTGCAACGGCGCCGGTCAGCAGCAGCCCGGGCAGGCGGCCGCGCCAGCGCTGCGCGGTGGTGGGTGAGGGCAGGGCGGCGGCAGAAGTGTTCACAAGGGTCTCCAGTCAAAGCACAGCCCTAGGCTGCGCGTCGCCGATGAACCTGTAAAACGCATTGTTCATGTCAATTCGACCTATTTGGTGCGTTAATTGGCCTCATGCACCTCACCCTCCGCCAATGGCAGGTTTTCGTCTCCATTGCCGACGCCGGCACCACGGCCGCGGCGGGCGCGCAGCTGGCGTTGTCGCAGTCGGCCACCAGTGCCGCGCTCAACGAACTGGAGAGCCACCTGGCCAGCCCGTTGTTCGACCGGATCGGGCGTCGGCTGGTGCTCAATCCGCAGGGGCGGGCGCTGCTGGATCCGGCCCGCGCGCTGCTGGTCGCCGCCGCCGATCTGGAGCGGCTCGCCGGCGCAGGGCAGTCCAGCGCCGGCGTCCTGCCTCTGCTGCTGCGGCTCGGGGCCAGCACCACGATCGGCAACTACCTGCTGCCGTCCTGCGTCGCCGCGCTGCTGGCCGATAACCCGCAGGCGCAGGTGGACCTGCGGATCGGCAACAGCGCGGACGTTGTCGCGGCCGTACAGCGGCTGGAGGTCGATCTGGGCCTGATTGAAGGCCCGTGCCATGAAAGCGGCCTGCAGGTGCTGCCGTGGCAACGCGATGATCTGGTCATCGTGGCCGCCCCGGGAACGACGCCCACGTGCATGGACGTCGCGGCGCTGGCGCAGGCCCGCTGGCTGCTGCGTGAGCCGGGTTCGGGCACCCGCGAGGCGGTCGAGCAGGCGCTGCTGCCGCACCTGCATCACTTTGCCCGCGCCATGCAGTTGGGCAGCACCGAGGCGATCAAGCAGGCGGCTGCGGCCGGGCTTGGCCTGGCGTGCCTGTCGCGGCATGCGGTGGCCGATCTGCTCGCGCTGGGCAGCGTGCGCGTCGTGGAAACGCCGGTGCCGCCGATGTCGCGCCAGCTGTGGGTGGTACGCCATCCGGCCAAGCGGGTGCCCGCGGCGCTGTGGGCGCTGCTGGGGCTGCCTGCGGACGCGTTCGGTCAGGAGTAAGCGACGCGGTTGCCGTCAGACCGTACAATGGTCGGATGCCTCTGATTACTCTGCAAAACGTCGACTTCAGCGTCGGCGGCCCCCTGTTGCTGGAAAAAGCCGAACTGTCGATCGAGCCGGGCGAGCGTATCGCCCTGATCGGGCGCAATGGCGCCGGCAAATCGACCCTGCTCAAACTGCTGTCCGGCGATCACAAGCCCGATGATGGCGAAGTCCGCGTGCAGCAGGGGGTGCGCATCACCCGCCTGGAACAGGAGGTGCCGCACGGTGCCGCCGGCAGCGTCTTCGACGTGGTCGCCGACGGCCTGGGCGAACTGGGCCAGTGGCTGGCCGAATTCCACCACCTGAGCATGGCCGACGATTTCGACGGCGATGCGCTTTCGGCCGTGCAGGCCAAGATCGACGCCGCCAACGGCTGGGGCCTGGACCAGCGCGTCAGCGAAACCCTGACCAAGCTCGACCTGGATGGCGAGGCCGAATTCGCGCGCCTGTCCGGCGGCATGAAGCGCCGCGTGCTGCTGGGCCGCGCGCTGGTGTCCTCGCCGGATCTGCTGCTGCTCGACGAACCGACCAACCACCTGGACATCGAAGCCATCGACTGGCTCGAAATGTTCCTCAAGAACTGGAACGGCAGCGTGGTGTTCGTCACCCATGACCGTCGCTTCCTGCGTGCACTGGCCACCCGCATCGTCGAGATCGACCGCGGCCAGGTCACCAGCTGGCCGGGCGACTGGGCCAACTACGAGCGTCGCCGCGAAGAGCGCATGAACGCGCAGGCGCAGGAAAACGCACGCTTCGACAAACTGCTCGCGCAGGAAGAGATCTGGATCCGCCAGGGCATCAAGGCCCGCCGCACCCGCGACGAAGGCCGTGTGCGCCGCCTCAAGGCAATGCGCAACGATCGCTCGCAGCGCCGCGAACTCGGCGGCAACGTGCGCATGGAAGCGGCGCAGGCGGAGAACTCCGGCAAGAAGGTGATCGACGTCAAGGACATCTCGTTCGCCTTCGGCGAGCGCGTGATGGTCAAGGACTTCAGCACCGTCATCCTGCGCGGCGACCGCATCGGCCTGATCGGGCCGAACGGCAGCGGCAAGACCACGCTGCTCAAGCTGCTGCTGGGCGACCTGCAGCCGCAGAGCGGCGAAGTGCGCGCCGGTACCAACCTGCAGATCGCGTATTTCGACCAGTACCGTGCGGTGCTGCGCGAAGACTGGACCGCGATCGAGAACGTGGCCGAGGGCCGCGATTTCATCGAGTTCAACGGCAAGCGCAAGCACGTGCACGCCTACCTGCAGGACTTCCTGTTCTCGCCCGAGCGCGCCCGCGCGCCGATCACCCGTTTGTCCGGTGGTGAGCGCAACCGCCTGCTGCTGGCCAAGCTGTTCGCGCAGCCGTCCAACCTGCTGGTGATGGATGAACCGACCAACGATCTGGACGTGGAAACCCTCGAGCTGCTCGAAGAGCTGCTGAGCGATTACACCGGCACGTTGCTGCTGGTCAGCCATGACCGTGACTTCCTGGACAACGTGGTGACCTCCACGATGGTGATGGAAGGCGACGGCGTGGTCGGCGAGTACGTCGGCGGCTACACCGATTGGCAGCGCCATGCTGCACGCGTGGCCGCCGCGGCTGCGTCCGCACCGGTGGTGGCGGCCAAGCCGGTTGCTGCGGCCGCCGCTGCTGCCGCGCCGGCCGAGCCCAAGCGCAAGCTGAGCTACAAGGACGCGCGCGAGCTGGAACAGCTGCCGCTGAAGATCGAAACGCTGGAGAAGGACGTCGAAGGCCTCACCGCCGCGATGAACGACCCGGCGTTCTATCAGCGCAGCGCGCCCGACATGGCCGCGCACAATGCGAAGCTCGCCAAGGTGCAGGCCGAGCTGGATGCCGCGTACGCGCGCTGGGAAGAGCTGGACGCCTGATCCAGCAATCGGTGTAGAGCCGACCGTTGGTCGGCTGGCGTTGCCATACCGGTAGTGCCGGCCGCTGGCCGGCTCCAGGCAATCCAGAGGAGAGCCGGCCAGCGGCCGGCACTACCTCATGGCGCCCGGACGGAAGGCAGCCGACCAACGGTCGGCTCTACCGCCGTCACTTCAAGCCGTGCAGATCCCGCAGCTGGGTCGGCCGTGAGCCGAAATAGGCCGCCAGATCGGCGATGTCCTGATCACTCAGGTCGGTCGCCTGCGGGGTCATCAGCGCGTGCTGACGATCCCCCGCGCGGTAGGCCTGCAGGCTGTGCGCCAGGTAATCCCCGTACTGCCCACCCAGTTTCGGATAGGTCGGGTCGATCGGCTTGTTGCCGTCCGCCCCGTGGCAGTCGATGCAGCTCTGGCCGGTGGCTTTGCCCTTCACCTGGGCACGCGCCTCACCGGCGGCGATGCGGCCGGCCGGCAGGCCGGCGGAGGAGCCGGACCCGTGTTCACCACTGGCGTGGCCCGGATCGGCGGCGGAATCTGCGCTGTTCTCCACCTGTGACTGCGAGCACGCAGTCATCAGCAGGGCAACGGACAGGGCGATGGCGTAACGCTGGAGTGGCGTGGCTTTCGACATGAGCGCGCTTATTTGACGGTGGACAGGTAAACAGCGAGATCGGCGATCTCCTGTTCGCTGAAACTCATCGACTGCGCCTGCATCGTCGGATGCTTGCGCTTGCCGTGGCGGTACTCGGTCAGCGCCTGGCTGAGGTACTCACGGGTCTGCCCGCCGATCTTGGGCACCTTGTAGCTGGGGTAGGCGTTCTTGTACCCGGTGATGCCGTGGCACCCCTGGCACGTGTAGGCCAGGACCCGGCCATTGTCGAACCGGCCGGTGACGGCGGCGGGCGCCGGCGCGGTGGCGGCCGGAGCGGGGGTGGCGGGTACTGCAGGAGCGGGTGTTGCGGCCTGTGCGGCGGCCCCGAGGGGCAGGAGGACGGCCAGAACGAGACAAGCGGCGAGCGGCTGCGGGCGCATGATGTCCTTTTCCGATAAACGGGTCTGGTCGTTCCGGCGTGGGGTACGGAACTGGGCCGAGTATAGCCTGCCATTTCATCTAGCTGAAACCGGGCCCGGGAAGCCATCGCCGCAGGTCACCATGACCTTTGGGATATGGTGTGGTCGTGACGTGGTGCATTACTTTGCTACCACACCTGCCCACGCATCCTTAGGGACACGACGATGTCGCGACACACTTTCCTGCTCGGCCGCACCGGACGCTGTGCCGCTGCACTGCTGATCACCTCCACCCTGCTGCTGAGCGGCTGCGGTGGCGCCGGCCCCGCCGAAGCCAACGCTGCTGAAAAGGACGGCAAGGCCGAGAAGAAGGTCGATGCGGTACCGGTCGAAGCCGTCGCTGCCAGCCGTCGCGCCGTCGCTGCCAGCTACACCGGCACGGCCGCACTGGAACCGCGGGGCGAGTCGCAGGTGGTCGCCAAGACCTCTGGCGTCGCGCTGGTCGTTCTGGTCGAGGAAGGGCAGCAGGTACGTGCCGGCCAGCCGCTGGTGCGGCTGGACCCGGACCGTGCGCGCCTGGCGGTTGCCCAGAGCGAAGCGCAGATGCGCAAGCTGGAGAACAATTACCAGCGTGCCCACAAGCTCGTCGGCGAGCAGATGGTCAGCGCCGCCGATGTCGACCAGATCAAGTACGACCTCGACAACGCCCGCGCGCAGTACCGCCTGGCAACGCTCGAACTGTCCTACACCACGGTGGTCGCGCCGATCTCGGGCGTGATCGCCTCGCGCTCGATCAAGACCGGCAACTTCGTGCAGATCAACACACCGATCTTCCGCATCGTCGACAACTCGCGACTGGAAGCCACGCTCAACGTGCCCGAGCGCGAGCTGGCCACGCTGCGCCCGGGCCAGCCGGTCACGCTGATCGCCGACGCGCTGCCGGGCAAGACCTTCCCGGGCACGGTGGACCGCATCTCGCCGGTGGTCGATGCCGGCAGCGGCACCTTCCGCGTGGTCAGCGGCTTCGGCGAAGATGCTGAAGGCCTGCAGCCGGGCATGTTCGGCCGCATCCGTATCGACTACGACCAGCGTGCCGATGCTCTGGTGGTGCCGCGCATCGCACTGCTCGACGATGGCGAGCCGGCGGTGTTCCGCGTGCGCGAGGGCAAGGCCGCACGCGTGCCGGTCAAGCTGGGCTATGCCGAAGGCCCGTGGGTGGAAATCCGCGAGGGCCTGGCCGCCGGCGACCAGGTGGTTACGGCCGGCAAGGTGGCGCTGCGTGACGGCACCGCGGTGCAGGTGATCGGCGCCAAGCCGGCCGCCACTGCCGTCGCCAAGCCGGCGCCGGCCAAGGCGGAGAGCCGTCAATGACAGCGGCCGGCAACGACCACGGCAATGATCCGCACCAGGGCGAGCGCCCCGGTGCCCAAGGCGGCGGCCTGGTGGAATTCGCCACCCGCCGCCGCGTCACCATCGCGATGTTCACCGTCACGCTGATGCTGTTCGGGTTCATCGCACTGGGTAATCTCAAGGTCAATCTGCTGCCCGACCTGAGCTACCCGACCCTGACCGTGCGCACCGAGTACACCGGTGCAGCGCCGGCGGAAATCGAAACGCTGATCACCGAGCCGGTCGAAGAAGCCGTCGGCGTGGTCAAGAACCTGCGCAAGCTCAAATCGATCTCGCGTACCGGCCAGAGCGATGTGGTACTCGAGTTCGCCTGGGGCACCAACATGGACCAGGCCAGCCTGGAGGTGCGCGACAAGATGGAAGCGCTGAACCTGCCGCTGGAGGCGAAGTCCCCGGTGCTGCTGCGCTTCAATCCGTCCACCGAACCGATCATGCGGCTGGTGATCTCGGCGAAGACCGATCCGTCCAGCGATGCCGAGGCCGTGCGCCAGCTCACCGAGCTGCGCCGCTACGCCGATGAAGACCTGAAGAAGAAACTGGAGCCGGTCACCGGCGTGGCGGCGGTCAAGGTCGGCGGCGGTCTGGAGGATGAAATCCAGGTCGACATCGACCAGCAGAAGCTGGCCCAGCTCAACCTGCCGATCGACAATGTCATCAAGCGGCTCAAAGAAGAGAACATCAATATCTCCGGCGGTCGCCTGGAGGAAGGCTCGCAGCGTTACCTGGTGCGCACCGTCAACCAGTTCGCCGATCTGGAGGACATCCGCAATCTGCTGGTGACCACCCAGAGCAGCAACGGCAGCGCCGCCGATGCAGCGATGCAGCAGATGTTCGCCATCGCCGCCTCGACCGGCTCGGATGCCGCCGTGGCCGCCGCCTCGGCCGCGCAGAGCGCATCCAGCAGCAGCTCCACCAACATCGCCAACGGCGTGCCGGTGCGGCTGAAGGATGTCGCCACCGTGCGCCAGGGCTACAAGGAACGCGAAGCGATCATCCGTCTGGGCGGCAAGGAAGCGGTCGAGCTGGCGATCTACAAGGAGGGCGATGCCAACACGGTGTCAACCGCCGAAGCGCTGCGTGCGCGGCTGGAGCAGATCAAGGGCCAGGTGCCCGGCGATGCCGAGCTGACCACGATCGAAGACCAGTCGCGCTTCATCGAACACGCCATCAGCGACGTCAAGAAAGACGCCGTGATCGGCGGCATCCTCGCCATCCTGATCATCTTCCTGTTCCTGCGCGATGGCTGGAGCACGTTCGTGATCAGCCTGTCGCTGCCGGTCTCGATCATCACCACGTTCTTCTTCATGGGCCAGCTCGGCCTGAGCTTGAACGTGATGTCGCTGGGCGGTCTGGCGCTGGCCACCGGCCTGGTGGTGGACGACTCCATCGTGGTGCTGGAGAGCATCGCCAAGGCGCGCGAGCGTGGCCTGAGCATCCTGCAGGCCGCCATCGTCGGCACCCGTGAAGTGAGCATGGCCGTGGTCGCCTCGACCCTGACCACCATCGCGGTGTTCCTGCCGCTGGTGTTCGTGGATGGCATCGCCGGCCAGCTGTTCCGCGACCAGGCGCTGACCGTGGCGATCGCGATCGCGATCTCGCTGTTGGTCTCGATGACCCTGATCCCGATGCTGAGCTCGCTCAAGGGCCGCCCACCGCTGGCCTTCCCGGAAGAACCCGCGCATCAGCCGTGGCAGCCGGACAGCCGCTGGTTGAAGCCGGTCGCCGGCAGCCGTCGTGGCGTAGGCACGCTGGTGCGCTGGATCTGCTTCGGGATGGCCTGGTCGGTGATCCGCGTCTGGCGCGGTCTGGTGGCCGTGGTCGGCCCGGTGATGCGCAAGGCCAGCGATGTGGCGATGAAGCCGTACGCCGGTGCCGAACGCGGTTACCTGAAGCTGCTGCCGGGCGCGCTGCACCACCCGGGCAAGGTGCTGGGTCTGGCCGCGCTGGCCTTCGTCGGCACGATGGCGCTGGTGCCGATGCTGGGTGCGGATCTGATCCCGCAGCTGGCCCAGGACCGCTTCGAAATGACCGCCAAGCTGCCGGCCGGCACGCCGCTGAAGCAGACCGATGCACTGGTCCGCGAGATGCAGCTGGCCCATGCCAAGGACGACAGCATCGCCTCGTTGTACGGCGTCAGTGGCAGCGGCACGCGCCTGGATGCCAGCCCGACCGAGAGTGGCGAAAACATCGGCAAGCTGACCGTGGTGATGGCCGGTGGCGGCAACGCACGCACCGAAGCGGCGATCACCGAGCGTCTGCGTGAGTCGATGCAGCAGCATCCCGGCGTGCAGGTCGATTTCGCCCGCCCTGCGCTCTTCAGCTTCTCCACCCCGCTGGAAGTGGAACTGCGCGGCCAGGACATGGCCACGCTGGAAACGGCCGGCAAGGCGCTGGCCGCGATGCTGCGCAACAACCCGCACTACGCAGACGTCAAATCCACGGTGGAAGAGGGCTTCCCGGAGATCCAGATCCGCTTCGACCAGGAGCGCGCCGGTGCCTTGGGCCTGACCACGCGGCAGATCGCCGATGTGGTGGTCAAGAAGGTGCGCGGTGATGTGGCCACGCGCTACAGCTTCCGCGACCGCAAGATCGACGTGCTGGTCCGTGCCCAGGAAGGCGACCGGGCCAGCGTGGACAGCATCCGCCGGCTGATCGTCAATCCGGGCAGCAACCGGCCGGTGACGCTGGATTCGGTGGCCGAGGTGGTCGCCACCAACGGCCCGAGCGAGATCCATCGCGCCGATCAGACCCGCGTGGCGGTGGTCTCGGCCAACCTGCGCGATATCGACCTGGGCGGCGCCGTGCGCGAAGTGCAGGACATGGTCGCCAAGCAGCCGCTGGGTGCCGGTGTGGGCATGCACATCGGCGGCCAGGGTGAGGAGCTGGCCGATTCGGCGCGCTCGCTGATCTTCGCCTTCGGCCTGGCCATCTTCCTGGTGTATCTGGTGATGGCCTCGCAGTTCGAGTCGCTGCTGCACCCGTTCGTCATCCTGTTCACCATCCCGCTGGCGCTGGTCGGTGCGATCCTGGCGTTGATGCTGACCGGCAAGCCGATCTCGGTGGTCGTGTTCATCGGGTTGATCCTGCTGGTGGGCCTGGTGACCAAGAACGCGATCATCCTGATCGACAAGGTCAACCAGCTGCGCGAGGCCGGTGTGCCCAAGCGCGAGGCGTTGGTGGAAGGCGCGCGCTCCCGCCTGCGGCCGATCATCATGACCACCCTGTGCACGCTGTTCGGCTTCCTGCCGCTGGCGGTGGCGATGGGCGAAGGCGCCGAAGTGCGTGCGCCGATGGCGATCACCGTGATCGGTGGCCTGCTGGTCTCCACCCTGCTGACCCTGGTGGTGATCCCGGTGGTGTACGACCTGCTGGATCGTCGTGGCGACGCCTACTACCGCGCGCGTGGCCGGCACCTCAAGACGCCGCTGGCCGATGCCGGCCATGACACCGCACAGGAGCCGGCATGAGCATTGCCGAGTTCTCCATCCGCCGGCCCATCACCACGATCATGTGTTTTGTGTCGTTGGCGGTGGTGGGCCTGATCGCCTCGTTCCGGCTGCCACTGGAAGCACTGCCGGACATCTCCGCGCCGTTCCTGTTCGTGCAGGTGCCGTATACCGGTTCCACGCCGGAAGAGGTCGAGCGCAACATCATCCGGCCCACCGAAGAAGCGCTGGCAACGATGACCGGGATCAAGCGCATGCGCTCCTCGGCCACCTCCGAAGGTGCCAGCATCTTCATCGAGTTCACCGACTGGGACCGCGACATCGCCATCGCGGCCTCCGATGCCCGCGAGCGCATCGATGCGATCCGCAGCGACCTGCCTGACGACCTGCAGCGCTACAACGTGTTCAAGTGGTCCAGCAGCGATGACCCGGTGCTGAAGGTGCGCCTGGCCAGTGCCACCGACCTGACCGGCGCATACGACATGCTCGACCGCGAGTTCAAGCGGCGGATCGAGCGCATCCCGGGGGTGGCGCGGGTCAACATCTCCGGTGCCCCACCGAACGAGGTCGAGATCGCGATCAGCCCGGACCGGTTGACCGCGCACAACCTGAGCATCAACGAGCTCAGCGATCGCCTGCGCACGCTGAACTTCTCGATCTCGGCCGGGCAGATCGACGACAACGGCCAGCGCGTGCGCATCCAGCCGGTGGGCGAGATCACCGACCTGCAGGAACTGCGCGATCTGGTGATCGACACCAAGGGCCTGCGCCTGGGCGACATCGCCGAGATCCGGCTCAAGCCCACGCGCATGAACTACGGGCGCCGCCTGGACGGCAACCCGGCCGTCGGTCTGGATATCTACAAGGAGCGCAGCGCCAACCTGGTGGAGGTCTCGCGTGCCGCGCTGGCGGAAGTGGAGGCGATCCGCACGCAGCCCTCGATGCGCGATGTGCAGATCAAGGTAATCGACAACCAGGGCAAGATGGTGACGTCTTCGCTGCTGGAGCTGGCCGAGGCGGGTGCAGTGGGCCTGCTGTTGTCGATCACGGTGCTGTTCTTCTTCCTGCGCCATTGGCCCTCCACGCTGATGGTGACCCTGGCGATCCCGATCTGTTTCGTGATCACGCTGGGCTTCATGTATTTCGCCGGCGTCACGCTCAACATCCTGACCATGATGGGCCTGCTGCTGGCGGTCGGCATGCTGGTGGACAACGCCGTGGTGGTGGTGGAGAGCATTTACCAGGAACGTGAGCGGATGCCTGACCAGCCACGGCTGGCCTCGATCATCGGCACCCGCAACGTGGCCATCGCGCTGAGCGCCGGCACGCTGTGCCACTGCATCGTGTTCGTGCCGAACCTGTTCGGCGAGACCAACAACATCAGCATCTTCATGTCGCAGATCGCCATCCCGATCTCGGTCTCGC
>Ga0256410_1002979_pt1 | contig 10773 bp, 10 predicted proteins | sample PhyWR1_FD_185983 | JGI IMG/M metagenome (GOLD analysis project Ga0256410, IMG submission 185983) | Leaf surface microbial communities from wheat plants in UC Gill Tract Community Farm, Albany, California, United States - DLSL W.R1 | ecosystem: Host-associated > Plants > Phyllosphere >... | reverse complement strand
AGAGTATGGCTATCTTATGACCTGGAATTTTATAAATATAGCGACGGATTGTTTGGCAATGGCTCGTCTTATTTCATAGACAATGTTGAGGATGATGGCGGCCCTACAAGCATTCATTTCTTATCTAATATCGAAAAGGATAGAATGGCGAGATTCAGCATCAATTATTGCGAAAAAGATACAGTGAATTATCTCGCCTTGTTAACCTATTATCAAGAGAGAGAAATGAAAACCGATACGCTTATTAATAAATGCCGTAAACAAGTGGAAGAAAAGACATCCCGAAAGCAAGTGCAAGAGCCGGAAAAAGAAAATGCACCATTTGACGGTGGTGGAAAAGGTGTGATCTATATTCCTCAAACGGTAGAAAGCAAAAAATAAAATGAAAAAACTACTTACCATAATTTCCATAAGCGCATTATTTATTTTTTTAAGCTTTATCATTTACAAATGGTTTATCCGTGAAAAAAAGTACACACCTGGCACAGAGCGTTGTATCGATTGTGCGCTTATAGATAATGATACGCTCCAGCGGATGGTGGGTACAGTAGAAATAGACAAAAATGGTAAATGGCTGTTTACAGACAGATTAACGAATTTGACCTATAATTTAACACCTTGTGATTTCAATTGCGGTAGAGAAGAGGTGAACTATTTTGATAAGATCAACCTCAAAGATCCCGCTACCCAAAAACAATTATACTTTGATATTGAAGGGAAATATTCTCGCAAGAAAAACGAATTGATGTACAAATCTGTCATTTCTTTAGGAAAAAGAATATTTCTGAATATCAAAAAAACAAAAGAAGCCACATTCGACCATATCAGGGAAAGACATACCCCGCTGGAAGAACAAACGTTTCTGCTTAAGGAATCACACTATGCAGGATTGCGGAGTTTTCTGCCCCATTATTTTAACAAACAACAACTGAAGCTGCCCATCCCCATAAAAGAAGCAACCTGGGAAACCGGCGACAGCACTTTGATAACGATTTGGTTTCAGCAAAAACAAAACCTGTGGCAACCCATTGAACACTATGAATGGAGAAAAGGAACGGAGTTTTAAAGGAAAAAATAATGAAAAACTATTCACAATGATAATCTTAACCATTTTCGTACTAACATTTATGATTGACTGGTTTGTAAAAATCTGCACAGGCCTTTACTACCTTAAAGAAGCAGTTGTAAGGTGGAAATTTGCTATTTATTTTGGAGAATGCGATGATAAAACATTTTGCCAGTCCCTAAAATCAGCATCAGCTTTAATCAATTATTAAATATGACAATTATTTCATTGAAAGACTTTATTTTGACAGGAAACTTTGGACAAATTTCTTTAGGAATGACAAAAAGAGAAGTCATTGAGTATTTGGGAGAGCCAAGTGAAACGATAGACTTCGGAGCAGGTGTAAGTGAACTTTTTTATAATGGATTTGAATTCTTTTATTGGACTGACAATGAAAAAATATTTGGAATTCAAAATGATAGTATAGAGCAATTATTTACCAAAAACACAAAATATATTCTCAACAAAAACACAAATGTGGACACTTCATTTTTTTCATTTAGCAAAACTTTGACATATAAAAATCTGACAGAATATTTAATAAAAGAAAATATTACATTTGATAGGGTTAACAAAGGAGAATATGACGAAATTAAATTTTTAAGTGGAGTGACTTTTGACTTTGAAAATTCAGAACATATGGAAAATATTGATTTTGACAGAAACAATCTAAGGCTAAATGGAATCAGATTTCACAAAATTGAATAAAGCAAAGCTGTTGTAAACAAGAGTATTGCGTCAGTCGGAGATATGTAAGACTCAATGGTAAACAGAAGTAATAATAAATATCAGCTTTACTGCTTCGATTCCGCCCGAATGCAGACTTTAAAAATGTTGGTCTTTTTATATCAAATAGTGGATAACAAAATTAAAAATGAATGTATGAATTTTAAAGAAAAAATTGAAATTGATTTTCTTGAGTTTTTCAAATTTGGTAAGTTTGACTTAATTAGATTGGGACAAACTAAAGAGTGGATTTTAAAAGAATTCCCTGAACCAGACAGTCGTTTTACTGGCGAAATGCTTAAAAATGGATTTGATATATGGACTTATGGAGACATTGAATTTCATTTTGCAGGACAAGAATTATTCTTAATCTTTTCTGATTACTTCAAAACATTAAAAGGTGGAAAGAAACTTAAATTAAATAAATGGATATTGTCGGACATAAGTAAACTAAATTTGTTATATGTTTTGACTGAATTAAATATAAAAGGCATTGATTATAAGAAAAGAACTGACAATTTGAGTGTGACATTAAGACTAAACAGTGGTGTTGAATTGACCTTTGAAAATATAAATAAAACAGACAATTTAAGTCCAAACGAGTTTCAGATGGTAGCATTTGGTTTAGTAGCAGAAAATCCGAATAGATGGAAATAAACCTACTGGTATAAGGATTCCAAATCGGGATTGAAGTGCTTTGATCGAGAATTTTGCAAGATTCAATAGCAGTAATTGGCTACGTCGAATCTTTGATTTCTATTGAACTTTGTGTCGAAATCCCCACTATAGCAGAGCTCTAGATTTAAACTTCCCAAACTGAAATTATCAACTTATGGATATAGAAAAACACATTAAACAACACATACTGAGAATTTGCAAAATGGACTCGTTGTGACTTCGCCAGAGCAAAGGCAGAATTTAAAAATAGCTACATTAGGTTTTTACTTTCTATTGCCTGACTTTGAAAAAATAATTAGTAAATACATCAATATTGATATTGACAAAAAACAGTTAATTTCAGACATTCAGAGAGAATATACAAAAATTTATCAAAATGCAAGTAAAAAAAGTAAAGCTGAAATTGACGAGTATTCAGACGACTACGAGGAACCTGTACCAATTGAAATTTTCATATTAGATGTGTTTGATAATGCAACTTCTGATAGAGAAAACTTAGAAAGTTTGACTAGGCTGTTCACGGGGATTATTGACACATTGGACTACTACGAAAATTTTTCGGATGAACCGGAATATTGGAACAACTTGTTGGAGAAAGAAATCACACTTCAGAATGAAATTTTGACCACATTAAAAAAGAAAGAGACTTTTGACACTGCAATTTATCAAAAACGATATGGAAATGTAGAATTTAACCAACTGTAACAACGTAATTTGATTGAATATTTTTACAAGAAATTTTTTTGATAAAAATTTAACTTCGGGGAGTCCCGAACCTTTAGCTACTATTTTAAACAAACACTATGCAAATAAAACCTTTATCTAATCAGACAAGAAACGAAATTTTATTTGAAAGTTTCATAATCGAAAATCTAAACTCTTTCGATGAACTACTTAAAGTTTATCATAACTATAAAAGAAATAATTCTGAAAACACAATAATTTTTACCCTTGATGATTTAGGACAAGCTGAATACACAAGTTCACATTCAATAATGTCAAATGACCTTGACAGAACAGAAGGTTATGATTTATCTCGAATTGACAAAGCGTGCTTTGAAGATGGCGAACATATCGGCTACCTTTCAACACCATCTGAATTTTTCATCAGAAAACAAAACTTTTTGAAACAAATAAAAGATATTGACTTTGAATCTGTTTGTGAGAAGGAATTAACAATTGACGAAGATGAAATTTCAATTTTAGAGAAAATAAATCAGTCGCCATTTGAATATTTAGACCAACAACTAATTCTTAAAATTGTACCCGTAGAAAAACCATACGAAGGAATTTGCGGATTTCCGAATGGATATTTTTCAAGCGACCTAAATCCTTTTGAAAATTATGCTTTAGCCAAACACTTATTTGAAAAATACAATTTTGAACTTTTTGGAATAGGTGCTTCATTGTTAGGCTTTATTAGTAATGAAAATTTGGAAGAAAATAAGTTAAAAGAATTGATTCTTGACTTATCAAAATTGTATAACACAAGCGAAATAGCGTTTGAAAAGTTTGTTGAAATAATAAAAAACAACAATTATCTATTTTTAAAATATATTGAATATTTGGAAGAATAAAAATAGCCGTCTTATATAAAGCGAGCCGACTGCAGTGACATTTTAAATTTGAACTTTACGCTTCAGTTTCGAAAATGCAAGTTACAAATCATAAAGTGTTATATTGATAGACCAAATCTAAACACAAAAAATGAAAACACTTAAAATTACTTTTTACATTTTCATATTTATACTGTCGGTAAATTCATCTTTCGGGTAAATATTAAAATTAGCCGACTTAAGAAAAGCATATAATTCTCAAAACCTCACCGAACATAAACAGATATTATCAAAAGGTTTTAAACTATTAAATCATACGATCTTAACAAACCAAAAGAAATTTAAATACCAATCAAATAAAAAAGAAATCGTTGAATTGGTATTCACAGAAGATGGAGAAGGTAGCGAGTATTTAAGTATTATCTATTATTTGCCGTCAGAACTGGTATACAAGAAATTTCTATCCACTTTAACAGCGTATAAATTCAAGTATAGCAAACGAAATCAACGCTATCAACTGCCAACAAGTTCCTATTCTGGCAAAAATGTTTATCCCCAATGGGTTAACGCAACACAATGGAACAAAATACTACGTTTTAGAATATGTAAGTTATGCAGATAAGGCCATATCGGTACCAAGTGCCGGATCTGTAAATAAGATTAAACCACCACCGATAAATGGAAAATAAAATTGAATCAAAATAAAGGAGCAATAATATATACTTGAATTAAAAGACTACTGTAACATTGCCTCTACAGATTTTAAAAGTTTTTTATAAAATAACATAGAAAACCTAAAAACACAATAAAAAATGAACACTGAAACCTATGCATAGCTCTACGCGGCTGTCAGACTGATCTTCGGCATTTCAATTTTTTTCGGGTTACTCGGTTTTGTGGTAGCTTTTGTAGCTCAGTTTGAAGCAATAAAAGAGTTGGGATTGTTTTATTACTTAATGTGATTTTTTGGGACTTCTTAACTTTTTTAGTTACACAAAATTATATGATAACGTTAAGAATGAGATTATCACCCTGTTAAAAGAACCAAGCACCACGACCACGATACATCAACAAGATTATACTTTTGGCACGGAAGCACCGTGCTCAATAGCAGTTTTTGCTTCATCAATACTGCTTATACAACAAATTTTCACTCTTGGTTTTGTCATTTCGCTCCACTATTGCAAAATAATTGTTAGCTGTAGTTTTTGTTTAGTTTAATTCTATAATTTATAAATTGTACAGACATTATTATTAAATAAGACGTTGTTATTGCAAAAACCAGCGAAAATTCTTTGTCGATTTTATGGTATGTAAGACCAATAAACGTTAGAAATGCAATTAGTGGAAACACTAAAAATGTCAGCATTGATAAAGTTATGTTGTTTCTAATTTTACTATTTAAATTGAAGAAAATCGTAATAGATAATATTCCATAATTACATTATACAAAATGCAAATTCCATAGATTATCCCTGTCGCATTAAAATGTAATGCAACATTATCTGTTTTTTCAATTTGAAGTATTACGGTTACTAAAAATACGGATGATACTAACGCAATTGTTATTGATGTCCATAAAATTCTAATAAGATAATTTTTCATTTTATTAGAAGTTTTTAGGGTTTCCATTCTTCAAGTTTTCCTTTGTTGTTCTTTTCAAATATTTTTTGTGAAGGAAGTTGTATGTAAAGTATATTTAGCAGCTTGTACTTCTGTATCAATGTTTCTATATCAAAATCTTTTTCGTTTTTATTGACTTCATAAACAATTTTCAATATGGTATAGCTATTACCTTTTATTTTTTTTGTTTCAGTTGGAAGCCACTCTATATAATAATTTTCAGATTTTGCTTTTAAAACTTTTTCATTTGTGGCATTTTGGATATAAGTGCCTACAATTTTATCCATCCAATCATCAGCTCGTTTATGGGTGTTCTGAAATTCAATTTTCCCATCGTCTTTGTACCAATATTTATGCACTTGGTTATAATAACTTTTGTAGGTCAATTTACAAGGTTCGTTCGGCTTTATGCATAGGACAGTATCAATTACAAGTTGAATGTAATTGTTAGAAAAAATATGATATTTGCCCTTAATTTGTTTAACATCGCTTTGTTCTAAAGTCAAATTCGTGCTCACAAAATTTTGTTTATCAAATTCAATTAAAAATTCAAAATTATTATATGGGTCTTTTGTGTTTTCAGTATAAATTTCAGAACCTATTCCGTATCCATAGCCCCAAAAAGATTGAGATTTCCACTTGGTGTTTTCCAGTTTCAAAGTTTGGCTATTTGCATTCGTTGATCCAAGAACCAATATTAATAAAATAAGTAGCAATGAAAATGTAGTTGCTGTCCTCATATTGTTTAAGGAAAAAATTGGACTGTTATAATAAGATTGTTTATTGCTGGCAAAGTAGTTTTGTTCGATTAAAGTTATCATAGTTATTAATATCGTTGAGTGAGTAGTTTGTTCTTACAAATATATTATCTCTGTTAATATTTCCGACCTTGTTTTTAAAGTCCGTAATACTCTTTTTGAAAATTTAAACTAATAGATTATACGTCAAAACATCAATTCAATATTTTGATAAAACAATTGAACTTCAAAATCTGAAAAAACTCCCAAGCTTCTTAACATATTCTAATAATTTTTCTAATACTTTGACGATTAACTATCAAATTTACACATTACAGTAATATTATGAATGATGCGCAACAATATGCTTATTCCAAAGATTAAATTATAGAAAGGTAATAACAACTTATTTACAGAAATTTTTACTCTTTAATTTTAAATAGGTTTCTCAAAGCCGCCATATCATCACTCACTTTCTTATCGAGAATTTTCGCATAATGTTGAGTTGTCTTTAGATTCTTGTGACCAAGCGTTTTGCTTACACTTTCAATTGGAACGCCATTGGATAATGTAACTGTAGTGGCAAATGTATGCCTGAAAAATCGGAATGAGCATTCTTGTGGAAGTGTCAGTTCCAAACAGTTTAGATTTTAAACTCTCTGCAGTTACAAAGTTTTCTTCTTTCAGCATCACGTAGTGGAAATCGTAAACTTTCTGTTCCAAAGTTTTAAGATAGAGATTTAGTGTTTTGGCTTCTTGCGAATTACCTAACGCCTTGTGTGCTTTAACATCCCATTTCTTCGGATCGATATACCTTTTGGCAGCAATGTCTGGTGCCTTGCCGTCTATCGTAATTCGTAAGTAGATGGGAGCGGTTCCATTTGTTCTGATTTTATTCTTTTTTATAAAGAATAGCAGGTTGAATGTTTTGTTCATTGTGTGATAACTTTAATAATTTACTTTTTGTTACCACTTTTTGCAAGATGTACAATCGTTAGACTCCCTATTGGTATGGTTTTCCCTGATTTTTCGTGCCCCATTTTTGTAATTTTCGGAATGGGACACGAAATAGGACATATAAATCGCGACCTATTTTGATTTTTCTGATACTAGCGCAAAAACAAAAAACGCTGTAAACATCAATGTTTACAGCGTTTTAGCTTATTTTGGCTCCCCAACTGGCGGAGAGTGAGGGATTTTGTAACCTCCCTTCATTCCTTTATTGATAAGCGTTGAGCTGTAGCATCTTTTAATTGGCCTTAAATAGGTCACCTGCAAAAAAGTGGTAAAATCCTAATTTAAATTTTACTTAGTAAAACTAGGAATTTTCGTTCTAATTTGCAATTTTCTTGACTAAAATTTAAACTTCTTTTTGAACTGCCAGCTTGGTAATTTTAGTCATAATTTCTTTGGTAATTATATACTTTCATGTACCAATTCAAAAAAAATAAAATACTATTTATTTTATAAGCAATTATACTATACATCGAGAATTGCAATTTATTTTTCAGTGTAAAAATAAGTCTGGTTCATTTAAGTATATAGTAACCTTATTTATTCTATTCGGCCTATGAAAAATAATCTTTGTCCACTTTTCGAAAATTATGATAAATGAAAAGTAAAAAAGTGCGATAAATTTTTAAGGAGATTCAAGCTTCTCAGATATTATAGGTGATCAGAGATTTTAAATAATTTTTCTTAAACTCGATAAAATAAATTTTCTGTCATAAATAATTATTTTTATCAATTACAAACTGTTTTTAATCATTTTACAGGTATGCTTTTTGTTTATTAACTAAAAAATAATCAAATCCAAATTGTATATTATGAAAAAAAACAAACTATCTGACATCAAACTGGAGCAATTGAAAGAGCATGAGACTGACAACTCTGATCAGGCACTTACAACTAATCAAGGTCTAAAAATAAGTAATAATCAGGACTCTCTGAAATCGGGAGAAAGAGGACCAAGTTTATTGGAAGATTTTATCTTGAGAGAAAAAATCACTCATTTTGACCACGAGAGAATACCTGAAAGAATTGTTCACGCGCGTGGCTCCGGAGCACACGGCACATTTAAAATCAATAAAAGTCTGGCAAAATACACCAAAGCAAAATTCTTATCAGAAGAAGGAAAAGAAACACCTGTTTTTGTGCGCTTTTCTACCGTTGCAGGAAGTGCGGGAAGTACAGATCTTGCGCGAGATGTACGAGGTTTTGCCATCAAATTTTACACTGAAGAGGGAAATTATGATCTGGTAGGGAATAATATTCCAGTGTTTTTTATTCAGGATGCAATGAAGTTTCCTGATCTGGTTCACGCTGTAAAACCTGAACCCGATAATGCCATTCCGCAGGCTGCATCTGCACACGATACATTTTGGGATTTTATTTCCTTAATGCCGGAAAGTATGCATATGATTATGTGGGCAATGAGTGACAGGGCGATTCCAAGAAGTTACCGAATGATGGAAGGTTTTGGAGTTCATACTTTCAAATTTATTAATGAGGAAGGGAAAATACATTTTGTGAAATTTCATTTTAAACCGAAGTTAGGTGTTCATTCCGTAGCTTGGGATGAAGCGACTAAAATTTCGGGAAAAGATTCAGATTTTCACAGGCGAGATCTTTGGGAGGCCATAGAAAACGGTGCTTTTCCGGAATGGGATTTTGGAGTACAAATTATTCCTGAAGAGGATGAACATAAATTCGATTTCGATCTGCTCGATCCTACAAAGCTGATTCCTGAAGAAGAAGTTCCTGTTGAATTGGTCGGAACTTTAACGCTTAACAGAAATCCCGATAATTTCTTTGCGGAGACTGAACAGATAGCTTTCCACCCTGGCCATTTGGTCCCAGGAATTGATTTTACCAATGATCCTCTGTTGCAGGGAAGATTGTTTTCTTACACTGATACGCAGTTGTCAAGATTGGGTTCTTCGAATTTTCACGAGATCCCTATTAACAGATCCATTAATACTGTTCATAATAATCAGCGTGACGGACATATGCGCCAACAGATCGTTAAAGGAAAAGTAAGCTATGAGCCAAACTCTATCGGCGGCGGCTGTCCTTTTCAGGCGATGTGGAAAGATGGTGGTTTTACATCACAAGAGGAAAGAGTCGATGGAAAGAAAATACGAGCGAGAAGCCAAAATTTTGTAGATCATTATTCGCAGGCCAAATTATTTTATAATAGCCAATCGGAACCTGAAAAGATACACCTTCAAAATGCATTGATTTTTGAATTGTCAAAAGTTACAATTCCTGCAATCCGTGAAAGAGTGGTTGGGCAATTGGCTTTTATCAATAAAGATTTGGCGGCATTGATCGCTAAAAAAGTGGGTGTTGATGTTACTAAACTAAAACAACCTAATGGAAGTATTCCTGCAGATGCCGATCCGAAAACCTTACAAAGCCCTGAAAAAGAACCTTCAACAAAAAGTTCTGATGCTTTAAGTATGAAAAATACGGTTAAAAATACTATAAAAAGCCGTGTTATCGGTTTTATTATGGAAACCGGTGTGAATGCAAAAGAAGTGAATACGTTGAAATCAAAACTTGAAAAAGAAGGTGCTGTTGTACAGATTATTGCAGGAAGCCTAGCGCCTTTAAAGGCAGATGACGGAACTGTTTTTGAACCGAAACATTCACTTACAAGTACAGCCAGCGTTTGTTTTGACGCATTATATTTTGCCAGCGGTAAAAAGTCTGCAGACAATTTATTGAATGCAGAAAACAAACCGGGAACTGTTCATTTTGTAAACGAAGCTTATAAACACTGTAAAGCCATCTATTTCGGAAATGAAACTGATGAAATACTGAAAGCAAGTAACGTGGGCAAAAAAACACATGAAGATCCGGCAATCATTACTTCTCAAAATCAAAGTTCTGATGATGCTTTCATTAAAGCCATTGCCAATCACAGGGTTTGGGAATTGGAAACTGAAAGAAATAATCCCGCTTAAAATCAAATCACCCCAAAATATTATAAGTTATGAAAGCAGCAGTTTTTCACGCACCAGGTAAAATAACCTGTGATACAGTAGAAGATCCAAAAATTGAGGATCAAAATGATATTATTTTAAAAGTGACATCAACGGCCATTTGTGGAAGTGATCTCCATATGTATTCAGGAGGAATGCCTCAGTTGAAACCTATGGTCATGGGACACGAGTTTATGGGAATTGTAGAAGATGTCGGCAAAAACATTACGCACCTACGGGTTGGAGACAGAGTGGTGGTGCCGTTTCCGATTGCTTGTGGCGGATGTTATTTCTGCGAACACGACCTTCCCGGAGCTTGTGAAAACAGTAACCCTGATCATTACGGCCCAGAAGGTGGAATCCTGACAGAAAAAGGCGGCGGAATGTTCGGCTACACAGAT
>Ga0256410_1002973_pt1 | contig 10780 bp, 8 predicted proteins | sample PhyWR1_FD_185983 | JGI IMG/M metagenome (GOLD analysis project Ga0256410, IMG submission 185983) | Leaf surface microbial communities from wheat plants in UC Gill Tract Community Farm, Albany, California, United States - DLSL W.R1 | ecosystem: Host-associated > Plants > Phyllosphere >... | reverse complement strand
TGATGGAAGACGGCGAGGGTCGGGTGATCGACTTCAAGAACACCCTGATCCTGCTGACGACCAACGCCGGCACCGAGCTGATTTCCCAGGTGTGCAAAGACCCGGCGAACGTGCCGGAGCCGGAGGAAATCGCCAAGGCCCTGCGCCAGCCGCTGCTGGAGATTTTCCCGCCTGCGCTGCTCGGCCGCCTGGTAACCATCCCTTACTACCCGCTGAGCGACGAGATGCTCAAGGCAATCACCCGCCTGCAACTCAACCGCATCAAGAAGCGTGTGGAGACGACGCACAAAGTGGCCTTCGATTACGACGACGCGGTGGTCGACCTGATCGTCTCGCGTTGCACCGAGACCGAAAGCGGCGGGCGCATGATCGACACCATTCTCACCAACAGCCTGTTGCCGGACATGAGCCGTGAGTTCCTCACGCGCATGCTCGAAGGCAAGGCGTTGGCGGGGGTACGGATCAGCAGCCGGGATAATGAATTGCACTACGACTTCAGCGACGCAGATTGACCTGACGGAACACGGTCAAAATGTGGGAGCTGGCTTGCCTGCGATAGCGGTGTATCAGTCAACATCAATGTTGAATGTTCAATTGCTATCGCAGGCAAGCCAGCTCCCACATTGGATTCGGTTCCTTCAGTAATCAAGACCTTTACAGGACGCCCAATGCTATTCAACCAAGCCTCACGCCTGGCCAAGATCACCAGCCCCCTCGGGCCGGATGTGCTGCTGCTCAATGAAATGGGCGGCGGTGAAGAGCTGGGCAGGCTGTTCAACTATGAGCTGCAATTGACGTCCCTGGACGCCAACATCGACCTCAACCAGTTGCTCGGCAAGCCCATGAGCGTGGGCCTGCAACTGGCGGACGGAGGTGAGCGGCACTTTCACGGCATCGTCGCGCGGTGCAGCCAGAACATCGACCAGGGCCAGTTCGCCAGTTACCAGGTGACGCTGCGTCCTTGGTTGTGGCTGCTCAGCCGCACGTCCGACTGCCGGATTTTCCAGAACCTGAGCATTCCGCAGATCATCAAGCAGGTGTTCCGCGACCTGGGGTTTTCCGACTTCGAGGACGCCCTGAGCCGGCCGTACCGCGAGTGGGAATACTGCGTGCAGTACCGCGAGACCAGCTTTGATTTCGTCAGCCGTTTGATGGAACAGGAAGGTATCTACTACTTCTTCCGCCACGAGCAGGACCGCCATGTGCTAGTGCTGGCCGACGCCTACGGCGCCCACACCACCGTGCCCGGCTACGCGTCGATCCCGTACTACCCCAAGGACGAGCAGCAGCGCGAACGCGACCACATGCACAACTGGCACCTGGCGCACGAGGTGCAGCCGGGATCGATGGAGCTCAACGACTACGACTTCCAACGCCCCAGCGCCAGCATCGACGTGCGCTCGGCCATGCCGCGCCCGCACACCGCCGGCGACTATCCGCTGTACGACTACCCCGGCACCTACGTGCAAAGCGAAGACGGCGAGCACTATGCGCGCACCCGCATCGAAGCCCTGCAAACCCTGCATGAACAGATCGAGTTCAACGGCAACGCCCGTGGCCTGGGTTCGGGGCATTTGTTCAGCCTGACCGGCTTCAGTCGCCAGGACCAGAACCGCGAATACCTGATCGTCGGCTGCCGCTACTACATCGTCCAGGAAAGCCTGGAAAGCGGCGGCGGCTCAGGTTCGGCGCAGTTCGAAAGCAGCCTCACCTGCATCGACGCCCAGCAGAGTTTCCGCCCGCTGGCCAACACCCATCGGCCCATCGTCAAAGGCCCGCAGACCGCGCTGGTGGTCGGCCCCAAGGGCGAGGAAATCTGGACTGACCAGTACGGCCGCGTAAAAGTGCACTTCTACTGGGACCGTCACGACCAATCCAACGAGAACAGCTCATGCTGGATTCGTGTATCGCAATCCTGGGCCGGCAAGAACTGGGGTTCGATGCAGATCCCACGGATCGGCCAGGAAGTGATTGTGAGCTTTCTGGAAGGCGACCCCGACCGGCCGATCATCACCGGCCGCGTGTACAACGCCGAGCAGACAGTGCCCTACGACCTGCCGGAGAACGCTACCCAGAGCGGCATGAAAAGCCGCTCCAGCAAGGGCGGCAGCCCAGCCAACTTCAATGAAATCCGCATGGAGGACAAGAAGGGGTTGGAGCAGTTGTATATCCACGCCGAGCGCAATCAGGACATCGTGGTGGAGGTGGATGAGAGCCATTCGGTGGGGCATGACCGTAACAAAAGCATCGGGCATAACGAGACGGTGACCATCGGCAACAACCGCCTGCGCATCGTCAAGCAGGAAGACATCCTCTCAGTAGGCCAGAAGAAGACCGACAGCATCAGCCAGAGCTACGTCATCGAAGTGGGCGAAAACCTGCGCCTGGTCTGCGGCGAAAGCATTTTGGAGTTGAACGCCAGTGGGCAGATCAACCTCACCGGCGTGCAGATCAGCTTCTATGCCAGCGGCGACGCAGAGTTCAACACCGGCGGCGTCCTGCACCTGAACAACGGCGGCGGCCCCGGCGCCACGCCGGATGGCCAGGGCCAGAAAGGCGCCATCGACGCCAACATCAAAGCCGCGTTCCCCGCGCCTAAAAGTTCCTGACGAGACCTGTTTTCATGACGTATCGAATCAACGAATTCCAGTTTCAACTGCCCGCCAGTGAGTTGCAGGACGCGACAATCAATATCCTCAAGTTCCCTGAATTGGGAACATCCCTGATTGTCAGCCGCAGCCTGCTCGCCGAGGGTGAAACCCTGCACAGCAACTTCAACGACCAGCTCCAGCGCCTGGAAAAGCAGGTGCAGGATTTGCGCTACCAACCCGGTGTGGACGTGCGTTTGGGCGCAGCCCAAGAAGTGGAAGGCATCGAGCTGCGCAGCCAGTTCAACAAGGGCAATGACAAAGTGTTCCAGTACCAGTTGGCGCTGGTGCTACCGGGAACGCGCAAGATGCTCGCCTTGAGTTACGTGAAGGCCGACAAGCTCGGGGATGCCGAGGCGGCGCATTGGGCGTTGATTAAAAATTCGCTGTCGTTCGACGCTGTTTCTTGATGAGCTGCTTGTATGTCTGACGCTCTATGGGCTGCCCGGATGGGCGATGCGCTGACCCACACCTCCATGATGGCCGACATCCTCGGCGGTGTGCTGGAAGTGGCGGCCAACGTGGCGATTACTGCGCTGGCGACTGCTGCTGTCGCGGCGGCCGTGGGGGTGACGATTGCTACCGCCGGTATCGGCGGCTGCATCCTCGGCGCGGTGGTGGGCATTGTCGTCGGCATGGCCATGAGCAAGACGGGGGCCGACAAGGGCCTCAGCAAGATGTGCGAGAGCTTCGCCAACGCGCTGTTCCCGCCCGTGGTGGAAGCCACGATTGCGGTGGGTTCGACCGACACTTTCGTCAACAGCATTCCGGCTGCACGGGCCGCAGGCTCCATTCCCTCGCACGTGGCGCCCGCTGGCACAGAGCTTGAGCAAGTGCCGCCGGAGCCCGACCCCGAGCCACGACCCGAGCCCGGCTTTCTGGACATGGCCGAGGGTTTCTTCTCCCAACTATGGCGCCCCACTGTCGCCACGCCTGCACCGGGCGTGGTACCGGCCCTCACCGACATGGTCCTGTGCGCCCGCCATCCACCGATGCCACCACAGCTTCTGGCCGAAGGGTCTGACAAAGTCACCATCAACGGCCAGCCCGCCGTGCGCAGTGGCGACCGCAGCATGTGCGATGCGACGGTGGTGTCGTCGGGGCTGATCTCGCCAAACGTCACCATTGGTGGTGGGACGGTGGTGGTGCAGGAGATTCGCAGCGGGAAAACCCCTGGGGTGGGGTTGGCGATTGAAGCGCTGATGATGCTGAAAGGTGCCAAAGGCAAGACGCTGAGTAATTTGCCGTGCATGTTGCTCGCGGGGGTAACTTCTTATGCCGTCAGCCAAGCGATGGGCGCTGCAGCCAATGCGACGATGGGGTCACCTAACCCGGTGCATGCGGCAACTGGGGCCAAGGTATTGGGTGGCGAGACTGAGCTGGATTTTGTATTGCCCGGCATCCTGCCAATCGATTGGCAACGTTTTTATAACTCGCGAGATGAGCGCCGCACCGGGATGTTTGGTGCAGGCTGGAGTGTCCCGTACGAGATCAGCGTAGAGATACTGCTACACCCTGACGGCGGTGAAGAATTGCTCTACACCGACGAGCAAGGCAGGCGAATCAACCTTGGCGGTATATCACTTGGCAGCGCGATGTTCAGTCCGGGAGAGGGTTTGAGCATTCGGCGACATCGCAATGGTCAGCTGCTGATCGAAAGCGCCGACGGTATATATCGCTTGTTCGAATCCACTCCGGCAAACGTATCACTGCTACGCCTTACTCAGCTTGGTGACCGCAACGACCATCGCATCCACCTCAACTACGACGCCGCCGGGCGTTTGGTGCAGTTGCACGACAACCTTGATCTGGTGCAGGTTGAATTAATCCGCGACCAGGGTCACGTGTCCAAGATTGAGCGTGTTTACCCTGATCAGCGTCGTGAAGTGCTCGTGAGTTACAGTTACAACGCAACTGGCGATCTGACAGAGGTGCGCGATGCCACCGGTCAGATACAACGACGCTTCAGTTACGACGCAGGCAGGCGGATGGTAGAGCACCAACTGCCTGCCGGACTGCGCTGTTTTTATGAGTGGGCCTTGGTTGAGGACGTGGAATGGCGCGTATCACACCATTGGACCGATGAAGGCGATGCTTACCATTTCGAGTACGACCTGAGTGCCGGTATCACGCGCATCACCGACGGCATGCAGCGCATCAGCATTCGTCATTGGAACAACCAGCACCAAATCACCAAGTACAGCGACAATCTTGGCCAGACCTGGCTGTTCGACTGGAACGATGAGCGCCAATTGCTCGGTGCTACCGATCCTCAGGGCGGGCGCTTTGAATATAGCTACGACGAAACCGGTAACCTCATCAGTGAAATCGACCCGCTGGGCCGTCGCGATTCGACGATGTGGCTCGAACACTGGGCATTACCTCTGGTTGAGACCAACCCCGCCAACCACAGCTGGCGCTATCAATACGATCAGCGCGGTAACTGCATCGCCGCCACCGACCCGATGGGCCACATTACCCGTTATCGCTACGACAGCCACGGCCACCCCGTGGAAATCATCGACGCTACCGGCAAAAGCAAAAAGCTGCGCTGGAGTCCGTTTGGGCAATTGGTCGAACACATCGATTGCTCGGGTTATTCGACGCGATTCGGTTACGACGAGCGGGGATTTTTACAGTTCATCACTGATGCGCTCGGAGAACGTACTCAGTTCAGCCATGACGCCCGTGGGCGGCTGATCAGCAGCCAATTGCCTGACGGGCGAACCGAACAGTACACACGTGATACCAGTGGCCTATTGCTGGGTTACACCGACCCGGCAGGGCACACCACGTTGTATCAACACAATAGGCGTGGCCAGGTGTGTCAGCAAACGGATGCCTATGGCCGACGGGTGAAGTTCGCTTATGACAGCTATGGACGGCTGAAAGCCCTGATCAACGAGAATGAAGAAAGCTACCAGTTTGTCTGGGACGCCGGGGATCGCTTGACCGAACAGCGAGACCTCGATGGCAGCGCCAAGCGCTACACCTATGATCTGCTGAACCACATGACTGCAATGACGGCCGTTCCCGCGCATTTCGACAATACTCTGGTCAACGCTGCCGAGACGCCGTCACCTATCGTTCACCGGATGGAACGCGACGCTGTTGGCCGACTGATTGCAAAAATGACCGATGATGGCCGCACCGAATACGTTTACGATTCGCTGGACCAGCTCTGCGCCGTCACCTTTACCGATCTGTCGGGCGATACCCAAGTCCTGAGTTTCGCATACGCTCCTCTCGGCCGGTTATTGACCGAACAAAGCCCTATGGGCACCTTGCAACATCACTATGACGAACTCGGCAATCTAACCCAGACCCAACTGCCTGACGGCCGCTGGCTTAATAGGCTGTATTACGGCAGCGGCCACTTGCATCAGATCAATCTGGACGGAGAAGTTATCAGCGACTTCGAGCGCGACCGCCTTCATCGTGAAGTGCTACGTACTCAAGGCCAGCTCAGCACACGTAGCGAATACGACCGGAGCGGTCGCCTGCGTTCACGCCATTGCCGTCATAGCCACCAGCCCATGCTGACGCCGGCGGCAATGCAACAGCACTTCGAATACGACCCCGCTGACAATTTGACCGGCAAACTCGATCAGCAACCAACGACCCAGCAGCGCCAGCTGTTGCACTACGACGCTACCGGCCGCATCACTGCCAGCCAGGATAACCTGCTGGGCCAGCGCGAAACCTTTACTTACGACGCCGCCGCCAACCTGCTGGACAGTCCGCACCCCGGAGCGGGCCTAGTAGTACATAACAAGCTGATGACCTATCAGGACAAGCGCTACCGTTATGACGGCTTCGGACGCATGATCGAAAAACGCAGCACCTCCCGAGGCGTACAACGATTTGCCTACGATGCAGAAAGCCGACTGATTGAAGTCCGCAATGAAAACGGCAACGTGGTGAAAATGCACTATGACCCACTGGGCCGACGCATCAAAAAAACGGAACACGGTATTGATGGTTACCCACTGAGTGAAACTCGTTTTTCCTGGGACGGCTTGCGTCTCTTGCAGGAACACAAATACAGCCAGACCAGCCTATACGTGTACGAAAATGAGGGCTATGAACCCCTGGCCCGCGTAGATGGCATTGGACAACTGCAGAAATTGCGTTATTACCATAACGATCTCAACGGCCTTCCGGCACAACTCAGCGAAGCTGACGGCCACATCGTCTGGCAGGCAACGTACCGGGTGTGGGGCAACACGCTGGAGGAAGTGCGAGAACCTCATTACATTGAAGAACAGAACCTGCGATTCCAGGGGCAGTATCTGGATCGAGAAACAGGGCTGCACTACAACACTTTCAGATTCTACGATCCGGATATAGGGCGCTTTACATCCCCTGACCCGATCAGCTTGATGGGAGGACTGAATCTCTACTTATACGGCTTCAACCCTTTCAGCTGGGTTGACCCGCTTGGCCTGGAAGGCATTGAGCTGGGCCCAGGTGAGCAATTAGGAAACCCGAAGGACATCAACTTTGCCCAGCGAACCATCAATAGCGCGTTCGATACTCCCGAAGGAAAAAAACCTATCCAATCTGTCGTCAACCAAGTTAAAAAGGGCAAACTGAAAGTTACCGATTTCCCACCAATTGAAGTGGTGAATGTCAAAGGCCAGCTTGTCGCACGGGATGGCAACAGCCGCCTGGCGATTGCTGTGCTGGGCAAGGCAAAACAAATTAAGTACAAGGTCATTACCGACCCTACCCTGCTACGCGACTTTAATACCCGACTCAGGAATAATGGCTTGCCAAATAGCGGTACGTCCAAAGTACCAACATGCAAAGGATAACGGCTATGACAGTACCTACAAGTAAAGATCGGGCATTCGCTATTGAGTTGCCAGTATGGCAGGCGCCGAATGACAACGTTCGCATCACCCTTGAGCGAGATGATGTAAGAGCCGAGTTTCCTACTTGGACCAAAAACGCAAACTACTCCAAATATATTGGCATTCTGGATTTCTCTAATGTATGGGCCCTCAGGCTGGAGCGTAATAAACACCTGCACTATTACGAAAACCGCGAGGACGATGAGTTCAAGTCCTCCTATTGGGTAATCCCTGAGTCCTCTTGGCTTGAAGGCCTGACAAAAGAAAGGGATATCACTTCACCCAACTGGAGAGCCTATGACAAGAACAAATACACACACTATATTATCCAAAGCCATGATTATTACATTGAAATTATTGCGGGTGACGTGCGCTTTTCAAAAAGAACTGGCAGGTCCAATGATGACTCTAAATAAGAGGACGGCGCGTCTACACCCGTGAGCTTGCTGGTTGGCCTGCAGGCTCTGTAACACCAAGGACAAAAAATGGGCACCCGACCCAGTCGGCGTGCCCATTTTTCCTACCACCCCGCCCCGTTCGAGACGGTAACGCCATTACGCGTTAACAGTGTCTTTCAGCGATTTACCCGGTTTGAACGCAACGGTGTTGCTCGCCTTGATTTTCACCGGCTCACCGGTTTGTGGGTTTTTGCCGGTGCGGGCGCCGCGATGGCGTTGCAGGAAGGTGCCGAAGCCAACCAGGGTGACGCTGTCCTTGCGGTGCAGGGCGCCGGTGATTTCTTCGAGAACAGCGTTAAGGACGCGGTTAGCCTGTTCTTTGGTGAGATCCGCTTTTTCAGCGATGGCGGCTGCGAGTTCTGGTTTACGCATAGGATGAAGCCTCTTTGACGGTTTTTTGTTGTTATGTCCGTGCCGCTCTCTGGCGGAACGGCGCCCAAAGCGCCGCAGGCTCTACTCTGCGGCAGACGGGAGTGAGGATGGCATGCCCACAGACGCCGCGCCAGCCTCACGGCGACCTTTCTCTGGGCAAAAACGTGCTTATTCCGACAGAACGACAGGCATTTACGCCAGCAAAGGCGGGAGTTCCTTGTTGAGCGCCAGTTTTTCCATCACAGCGCTGCCAGTCAGCGCGTAGCCCAGCAGGCGGCCGCTGGTGTCGCGGCACAAGGCCTTGATGTTGGCGCCCTCGCCTTCGACGCTCCACACGCCTTCGGTGCCCCGTGGCGGTGGTGAGACCACCAGCGGGCAGACCGGGGTTTTTACCGTAACCGGCATCGGCCCGTAGCTGACCGCCGTGGCATTGCCGACCAGCGTCTGGGCCAGGGCGCGGGCGCAGGTCATGAGGGGCATCACGTACAGCAGGTTCAGACCCTCGACCTCGGCGCAGTCACCCAGGGCATAGATATTGGCGTGTGAAGTCTTGAGGTGGCGGTCCACCATGATTCCACGGTTGATCTGCAGGCCGGCGGCGGCGGCGAGGTCGACGCGCGGGCGCAGGCCGATGGCCGAGACCACCAGGTCGCACGGGATCACCTTGCCGTCCGACAAGTGGGCCTCAAGGCCCTCCGCCGTACGTTGCAGGCGGTTGAGCACCGGGCCCAGATGAAAACGCGCGCCCAGGCCTTCCAGGCCCGCCTGTACCGCAGCGGCCGCCGCCGGGTGCAGCAGGGTCGGCATGACGTGTTCGCACGGCGCCACCAGGTCGATTTCATAGCCACCGAGTATCAGGTCGTTGGCGAACTCGCAACCGATTAGGCCGGCGCCGAGCACCAGTACGCGGCGTTTGCCTGCAGCGGCGGCGCGAAAACGGGCGTAGTCTTCAAGGTCGTTGATCGGGAAAATCAGCTCAGCCGCATCGCCTTCGACCGGCACGCGTACGGTTTCGGCGCCCCAGGCCAGAATCAGGTCGCGGTAGGCCACCGCTTCCTCGCCGATCCACAGGCGCTTGTGGCCGGGGTCTATACCGCTGATGCGAGTGTGGGTGCGTACTTCGGCCTTGAGTTGCTCGGCCATGGCGCCCGGTTCAGCCATGCTCAGGCCATCGGCTTCCTTGTTTTTGCCAAAGCCGTTGGAGAGCATGGGCTTGGAGTAGGAGCGCCCGTCATCGGCGGTGATCAGCAGCAAAGGCGTGTCGCTGTCGAGCTTGCGAAACTCCCGGGCCACGTTGTAACCGGCCAGTCCTGTGCCGATGATCACGACAGGTGCGTTCATTCCTTTCTCCTTGTAATACGGTTCTGAAACTTCGAATCAGCCGATTTCGATCATCTCGAAATCCATCTTGCCCACGCCGCAGTCCGGGCACAGCCAGTCTTCCGGGACGTCTTGCCACAGGGTGCCCGGCGCGATTCCGTCATCCGGCCAACCGTCCTTTTCGTCGTAGATCAGGCCGCAGACTACACATTGCCACTTCTTCATCAATTGCTTCCTCAGGGTCCAGGCATCTTGGCCGGCGGTCGATATCCCGCATTGCCACGCGGCTCAGGGCGTTTTGTACTGACAGGGGCCGCCGGATGCAAGCATGTTCGGCGCAAACGGCCGGTTCAGCCCGGCAAAAGGTCGGGACGCCATGGTAAGCTCGGCGCCTCTTTTGCTGCCCATACTGACTCGCCGTGCCGCACTCAACCGCGCTTCCCGATGCTTGCCAATGGCTGTCCCAGAACCTTCTGCGCCCCACACCCGCGCCCCTGATCCTTGATTGGCTGTTCGACGAAGGCTCGCTCACGCGGCGGCTGACAGGGTTGTCCAACGACGCGTTCAGCGTGACGCCGCTGGTCGAAGGCTGGCAAGCGCTGCGCGACGACGAATGCGCTGCGCTGGGCCTGCCACCGGCCACACTGGGCTGGGTGCGTGAGGTGTACCTGCGCGGGCACGGCCAGCCGTGGGTATTCGCCCGCAGCGTGGCGTCGCGCAGTGCGTTGCAGGGTGACGGCTTGCACATGGACGCGCTGGGCAGCCGCTCGCTGGGTGAGTTGTTGTTCTGTGACCAAGCGTTTACCCGTCAGGCCATCGAGGTCTGCCATTACCCACGTCAGTGGCTGCCCACGGCGGACCGGGCCGAAGGGCTTTGGGCACGCCGCTCGCGCTTTGATCGCGGGGCATTGAGCGTGCTGGTGGCGGAAACCTTCCTGCCGGGCTTCTGGCAGGCGCTGCATGACCATCCGGAGAGTTGCTGATGTATCAACGTGTGCTCAAGTCCCTCAATCGCCTGAACCCCAGGGCCTGGGATTTCATTCAGTTGACGCGCATGGACAAGCCCATCGGCATCTACCTGCTGCTGTGGCCGACGCTGTGGGCGCTGTGGATCGCCGGCAAGGGC
>Ga0256410_1002971_pt1 | contig 10790 bp, 8 predicted proteins | sample PhyWR1_FD_185983 | JGI IMG/M metagenome (GOLD analysis project Ga0256410, IMG submission 185983) | Leaf surface microbial communities from wheat plants in UC Gill Tract Community Farm, Albany, California, United States - DLSL W.R1 | ecosystem: Host-associated > Plants > Phyllosphere >... | reverse complement strand
GCGGAGTTGGGCGTATGGATGGTGAACGTACATGCCAGCGGTGGTACCCGCATGATGAACGCTGCCAAAGAGGCGCTGTTGCCTTATGGCGCGGATGCACCGCTATTGATTGCCGTCACCGTTCTCACCAGTATGGAAGCGGAAGATCTGCGTGCCATTGGTATCGAACTCAGCCCGGCAGAGCAGGCGGAAAGATTGGCTCGCCTGACGCGCGACTGTGGTCTGGACGGCGTGGTCTGTTCTGCACAGGAAGCTTCACGCCTGAAAGCTGCCTGTGGCAACCAATTCCAACTGGTTACCCCAGGTATTCGCCCGGAAGGCAGTGCCGCAGGCGATCAGCGCCGCGTGATGACGCCGGTGCAGGCTTTGGCCGCCGGAGTTGATTATATGGTGATCGGCCGCCCAATTACGCAATCCGCCGATCCAGCGGCAGCGCTCAGCGCTATTCGAGCCTCATTGGCTTAAGGAACCCAACATGAATAATGATAATAGCCGCCTGGTGTACTCCACCGACAGCGGGCGTATCAAGCAGGAAGAAGCCAAGCCAGAGCGCGCCAAAGGCGATGGCATCGTGCGGATTCAACGCCAGACCAGCGGCAGAAAAGGCAAGGGGGTTTGCCTGATCACCGGTGTCGATCTGGATGATGCGGCACTGGATAAACTGGCTGCCGAACTGAAAAAGAAATGCGGCTGTGGTGGCTCGGTGAAGGATGGCGTGATCGAGATACAGGGCGACAAACGCGACCTGCTTAAGCAATTGCTGGAAGCCAAGGGCATGAAGGTTAAGCTGGTAGGCGGTTGAGCAGCTAAATGAAATATGCCGCAGTGTGTCACTGCGGCTGCATTCATCGAAATGATAAACGTAAAAATAGACCTGAAAGATTTTTTTCAATTAGACGTCAAAGCGTGAACGCTTTTGTCAGCCTATCGGCAGAGGTATCAGCGAGCCGTGGCTTATTTTCCTACCTGGTGACCGATGATTCCACCAACGGCGGCCCCACCCAGGGTTCCCAGTGCGCTTCCGTCGGTCAGTACTGCACCGCCTACCGCACCTGCACCAGCACCAATCGCCGTGTTGCGGTCACGTTTAGACATATTCGAACAGGCACTCAGCGACAGGGCCAGGGTAATCACCACGGCGGCGGTGGCAAAACGTTGATTAATGATCATAATGAGTTCTCCTTAGCATCGGCTATATGGAACTACTTTGCTGGCATAGTACAGCTTAAGTATAGGCAGTAATCAGCAAACTGGCCTGAGACTGTCTTCCAGACAACCTTGAAATAAAAAATGGCATTTATTGCACAAAACAGGGCAATAAAAAAATCAGGGCGGTGTTTTCGCCTTAATTCAGTATAAATATCTAGTGCGGGATAAATAGGGAAATAGTCTTAATTTAGCTCGGGTCGGCAGGCGATTATTCCGAATCAGCCGCCACATATCTTGGTATATCCAGCAGAACTCTACGTGGTCTTTAGCGATCTATCCCATACCGCCCAGTGGCATGCCTGCCGACAATATACCCGTCGTCTTTCAAGTTGCAGCGTTGTTACCTGCGCTATCTCACCTCAGTCACTTACGAAAAGTAAACTCCTGAGGATGAGATAGCTTGTTGCCTAGCTGCAACTTGAAATTCATAGGGTATAGCAGTAGAGCCGCCACAAGGAAAAGATCATGCTTAACGAACTGAAACAACAGGTGCTGGAAGCCAACCTTCAACTTCCGCGCCATCATCTGGTGACCTTTACCTGGGGCAATGTCAGCGCCGTAGACCGCCAGCAAGGGCTGATGGTGATCAAACCTTCCGGCGTTGAGTATGATGCCATGACCCGTGAGGATATGGTGGTGGTGGAACTGGAGAGCGGCAAGGTGGTGGAGGGGAGTAAAAAGCCTTCTTCCGATACGGATACCCACCGGGTGCTGTACCTGAACTTTGCTGCCGCGGGTGGGATCGTTCACACCCACTCGCGCCATGCTACTATTTGGGCACAGGCCGGATTAGCCATCCCCGCCTGGGGAACGACACATGCAGACTACTTCTATGGTGATATTCCCTGCACTAGGCTAATGCGGGACGAAGAGATCAACGGCCGTTATGAATGGGAAACCGGGCAGGTGATCGTCGAAACCTTCAAAGAGCGCGGGTTGGATGCTGCCCGGACACCTGCGGTGCTGGTGCATTCCCACGGTCCATTTGCCTGGGGCAAAGATGCTGACAGCGCGGTGCATAACGCCGTCGTGTTGGAAGAGTTGGCCTATATGGGGATCTTCTCGCGCCAGTTAGCGCCTGGGTTGGGCAATATGCAGCAGACCCTGCTGGACAAGCACTATCTGCGCAAGCACGGTGCGCATGCCTACTACGGTCAGTAACCTCACCACGGGACCGAAGGGCCCCGCAGCCGTTATTCGTTAACCAGATCCAACTTGATACCTTGCCGTTTGAGCAATTGCTGGTAGTCGTTGGCGATGCGTGAATCGGTGATCACCCGCCTAATCTGGCTCATTGGTTCCAATGGATTAGGTTGGATCTGGCCAAATTTTGATGAGTCGGTCAGCACGATATTCTCTACGCCTTTGGCTAACACCGCATTGACCACGTCGGCACGCATCATATCGCGGCCGGTGAAGCCGGTTTCCGCGTGATAGCCATCCACCCCGATAAACGCCTTGCTGAAGTGCACCTGCTGGATACACATGCGGGTTAACGGGCCAACCACGGTTTCACTCTTCTTCTGATACATGCCGCCGAGTACGATCACATCGCAGTCGGTCTCTTTAAGCAGATGGGCGATGTAATGGCTGACGGTGATCAGCGTGACGCGCTTGCGCTCGGCCAGATAGCGGGCCAGCAAGGCGTTGGCACTACCGCTCTCGATAAAGATGGTTTCGCCATCGTTGACCAGCGATGCAGCATATTGTGCCAGCTTCTGCTTAAGCGTGAAGTTGGACATCATGCGGGCATCAACGTCGTCGCTTTCCAGCGCAACGGCAGAACCGTGAACGCGTTTCAGATAGCTGCGCTTTTCCAACAAATTGAGATCCTGGCGGATCGTCACTTCAGAAACGCCAGAGGCGCGCGCCAGCTCGCCAACGCTGATGCGCCTACGGTCATTCACCAACTGCAAAATGGTTTGTTGTCTTGAATTCATAGCGGCCTGATAGGCGGCCACCAAAGGGTGACCGCAACGATTCACTGATTAAAGAGTATGTTCGGTACGCGCGATAATGTCATCCTGCGCATCTGGGGATAATGCGGTAAAGAAGGCAGAATATCCAGCTACGCGTACCACTAAATCGCGATATTGGTCAGGATGTTGCTTCGCGGCCAACAGCGTTTCCCGTGACACAATATTATACTGCACGTGCCAGCCATGGTAAGCCTCGAAGAAAGTGCGCAGCATCAGCATCAGTTTTTCGCGGTCACGCGGGTTCTCCAGCGTGGACGGATTCAGCTTCTGGTTTAGCAACACGCCACCCAAAATCGACTCGGTGGGCAGTTTGCTCAGCGAGTTGAACACCGCCGTTGGGCCTAGATGGTCGGTGCCGGAGGCTGGGCTAGCCCCTTCCGCCAATGGCGTATGCGCTTTACGGCCGTCTGGAGTAGCCATGGTGGCAGCACCAAACGGGACGTTGGCCGAAATGGAGGAAGTGCCCGCGTAGTAGGTACCTCCGATCGGGCCACGGCCAAAGCGGGTATTGTGATACTGTTTCAGTTCGTCGATATAGGTCTGATAGGCACGTACCAGCAGTTGATCGACATCATCCACATCGTTGCCGTATTTTGGTGCCGCGTTGATCAAGCGTTGGCGTAACTGCTCGCCGTCCAGCCCAGCAAAGTCATTAGCAAGAGCCTGAGCCAACTGTTGCTGACCAATGATCCCCTGATCGAACACCAGCTTGCGTACCGCTTCCAGGCTGTTACCCAGGTTGGCGATCCCGACCTGCAGGCCGGAAACCCAGTCATATTTCGCGCCGCCTTGTTTGACGCTCTTACCGCGCTCGATGCAATCATCCACCAGGGCCGAGCATACAATGTCGTGGGCATTTTCTTCCAGTACGGTATCGACTACGCACTCAATCTCAATCGATTTGCGGGTGTAATAGCGGATCTGCTTATCCCAGGCATCCAGCACCTGGTCAAACTGGCTAAAGTTGCCCTGAGACAGACCCAACTCTTGCGGCAGGAAAATCTTGCCGGAGGTGGCGTCGCGCCCTTGCTCCAGTGCTGCCAACATCACGCGGGCAAAGTTGATAAAGCTCATCCCGGTACAGCGATAGCCCCATTTGCCGCCAACGGCGGTTTCGATACAGCCGATAGCGGCGTAATCGTAGGCATCCTGTGGTTCGACGCCCAGCTTGATAAACTCGGGGATCACGATCTCATCGTTGTTAAACGCCGGCATGCCGAAGCCGCAGCGGATCACCTGCACGCAGGCGTCGAGGAAATCATTACTGATCCCGGCGTGATAGCGCACGCTGAGGTTGGGCTGCGTAGAACGCAGACGGCCACAGGATTCCAGAATGGTGTAAGAGAGTGGGTTGACGGCGTCACATGGCTGGCCATTGACCAACTTCTGGCCGCCGATGGTAACGTTCTGATACAGCGGGCTACCGGCGGATGCTTTGGAGTGCGAGCCGGAGCGGATCTTGTTCACTTCCAGCAGTTTCAACCAGCAGCTGTGCAGCATCTCGATGGCTTTTTCGCGTGACAGGCTTTGCTCCAATTCCACGTCACGGCGATACCAAGGATAAAGATATTGGTCAAGGCGGCCAAAGGACACCGAGTGACCGTTAGATTCGATCTGCAGGAATAGCTGGATGAAGTAACACAGTTGCAGCGCCTGCCAGAAGGTCTGTGGTGGTTGATGAGCGATCAGTTCGCAGTTGGCTGCCATGGTTAACAGCTCTTCACGCCGCCAGATGCGTTGCTCTTCCTGGGCCATTTCATGAGCCAACTGGGCAAAGCGTAGGATATGCTCGCTGAGAGCGTCCAGCGAGATGTCGATAGCCTTGAGGAACTGTTCCTTATGCAGGTCGTCCCAGTCCGTCAGGTGCAAGCGTTCACGGCGCTCAGAAACTTTCTCACGCAGGCCATCCAGACCTTTATCCAGCAACAGCGGGAAGTTGACCGCCAGGTGTGCATCGCCAGACGTCATGTTGCCTTCGGCCTTGATGATCCCGGTAGCCAGCAGGGCTTTTTGTTCATCGGTGAACATGCCGTAGCAGCGATCCTGCACGGTCTGACCACGCCACCAAGGGCACAGGCTGTGCAACACCGTTTTATCCTGTTCGCTGACGGAGAAGCCAGCGCCGGGGCGATCGGCCAACTCGTCAATTTCGCTTTCGATCCAACTGACGGTGTATTCCGGGAAGATCGGCGCGGCGCGAAGCTGGCTAGCCTGGTTACCGATAATCAGCTCATCATTCTTGATCCAGATGCTCCGTTTGGCCAAGTGGTTAGCCAACGCCATGGCACGCCTTACCGGCAGCGGTTTATCCTGATGCTGCTGGTAAGTTTCGGTGTAGTGCTGGGCGCGTTCGGTACACACCGGTGGCTTGACGATATGGATCAGCGCGTTCTTGTGCGCTAGCGTGCGTTCGGTCAGGGTAGTCAGATCCAGCGTTGTCATGGTGTTATCCTCGCAAAATGGCGGTCAGACCTTTGGCGCTGGCGTAATCTTCTGCATAGGCCAGCAGTTCGGGGTCGTCTAGTGGGGTACGGGAAGCGTAATAAGGTGCGCCGAGCAGATGGTATTTATTCATCCCCAGCGTGTGGTACGGTAAAAAATGGATCTCTTTGACGCCGATCTCATCGGCGGCAAAGTCGGTAATAGCGCGGATAGAGTCTCGATCGGCGTTAAATTCGGGGATTAACGGCACCCGCACGGTGATCTGAGTGCCAGCGGCGGCCAAGCGGCGGAAGTTATCCATCACCCGTTTGGCGGAGCCTTCGGTCCATTGCTTGAAGCGAACTGAGTCGACGTGTTTCAGATCTGCCAGCATCAGGTCTAGCCAGGGCAGAGATGGCTCGATATAGGACCAAGGCGTATGCAGGCAAGATTCTACGGCGGTATGGATACCGGCCTCGCGCCCGCGTTTGAGCAGTTCAGCCGCCACCTCTGGCTGCATGAACGGTTCACCGCCGGACAGTGTCAGGCCTCCGCCGGTACGCAGATAGTAAGGCTTATCGCGCATCACTTCGGCCATCACCGTCTCAATGTCGAGTGCCGTGCCGCAGACGCTCAGCGCGCCGGTTGGGCAACAGCCGTTTAATGCGTCATAATCGGCGGAGGTCAGTAACGAACGTTGCAGGCTCAGGGTGTTGTCGTCAACGCGGGTGATAGCGTGCGGGCAACTCTCACTGCACAGGGTACAGGCTGCCAGACACAGGCGCTCATCAAATAGCAGCTCCTGCTGACGCGAACGGCTTTCCGGGTTCTGGCACCAGCGGCAGCCAAGTGAGCAGCCCTTAAGGAACACCACGCTGCGGATGCCTGGGCCGTCATGTGTTGAGTAGCGCTGTAGATTGAAAAGCATTCGTCACCTGTGAAGTTTAAAATCTTCTTACGTAAATTAAATAGGTTTCGAATGAAAGTTGATTTGATTTTAATCAAATGATAAGGGCTTTTTTCGCTTATTATGTTCAGAGTTTGAATCTGCCCACAAAAGAATCAGGAGAAGGTTATGGAACTGTATCTCGATACTGCCGACGTCAGCGCAGTGAAACGTTTGGCGCGCGTCTTGCCGCTGCACGGTGTGACCACCAACCCAAGCATTGTTGCCAAAGAAGGCAAGCCGATCTGGGAGGTTCTGCCGGCCTTGCGTGATGCGTTAGGCGGTACCGGCAAGCTGTTTGCCCAGGTGATGGCCAACGACGCGGAACGTATGGTTGCCGAAGCCGTCCTGCTGAATCAACGCGTGCCGGGCCTGGTAGTGAAGATCCCCACCACCGCAGAGGGGCTGGCGGCAATCAAGAAGCTGAAATCCATGTCGATCCCTACCTTGGGTACCGCCGTTTATGGCGCTGGTCAGGGGCTGCTGGCGGCGTTGGCCGGGGCAGAGTATGTGGCACCTTATGTTAACCGTCTGGACGCACAGGGTGGCGACGGCGTTGAAATGGTACATGAGCTGCAACAGCTGTTATCGCTGCATGCTCCTCACGCCAAGGTGCTGGCGGCCAGCTTCAAAACGCCACGTCAGGCGCTGGAGTGTCTGTTGGCAGGCTGTCAGTCGATTACTTTACCGGTGGATGTGGCAGAGCAGTTTATTTCTACCCCGGCGGTTCAGGCGGCGGTAGAGAAGTTTGAACAGGATTGGCAGGGAGCTTTCGGCACGACGCTGATAAGCTAAAATGCATTGAAAAGGGCGGCACTGGCCGCCCTTGTAGGTATTCGATGAGCCAGTTTCACCGGCTCATCCTGTAGAGTGCCGTTCAGTTAGATACGTCCGGTTTCTTCACGCAGTACAATCGTGCTTTCACGTACCGTAGGCGTTTTGGAACTCAATGCGCGGCGCACCACGAAGAAGGCCGAAACCAGCATCGTCACCGCAACCAGCATAAAGAAGGCGCACAAGGCGGCGTTAATCTGATTGGCAAACACGATGGTCTGCATATCCGCAATGGATTTGGCCGGGGCGATAACCGTGTTCGATTCAATCCCGGCAGAGAATTTCTTCGCCTGAGCCAGGAAGCCGATGCTCGGTTTCTCATGGAAAATCTTCTGCCAGCCCGCCGTCATTGAGGTGATAAACAACCAGATGGTCGGTAAAATGGTCACCCAGGCGTAACGCTGTTTCTTCATCTTGAACAGCACTACGGTGCCCAGGATCAGCGCCATTGATGCCAGCATCTGGTTACCAATGCCGAACAGCGGCCACAGCGTATTGATCCCACCTAACGGGTCCACGACGCCTTGATAAACGAAGAAGCCCCAACCGGCCACGGCCACGGTGGTGCCGGCCAGGTTGCCGAACCAGGAACGGTTGTTCGCCAGCCGTGGAATGGCTACGCCAACCAGATCCTGCACCATAAAGCGACAGGCGCGGGTGCCCGCATCCACCGCAGTGAGGATAAACAGGGCTTCAAACAGGATGGCAAAGTGATACCAGAAGGCCATCATCGCCCGGCTGTTAAACACCTCGCTGATAATATGAGCCATGCCAACGGCAAAGGTTGGCGCGCCACCGGCTCTGGACAGCACCGACTTCTCGCCCACATCATGGGCAATCTGCGTCAGCGTTTCCGGGGTGACCATAAAGCCCCAGCTGTTAATTGCCTGTGAAGCACTTTCCACCGTGGTGCCGATCAGCGCCGCCGGCGAGTTCATGGCAAAGTAGACGCCTGGGTCGATCACCGAAGCGCAAATCAGCGCCATGATGGCCACGAAGGATTCCATCAGCATGCCGCCGTAGCCGATGAAGCGGATATGGCTCTCACGCTCAACCAGCTTCGGCGTGGTGCCACTGGAGACCAGGGCGTGGAACCCGGAGATTGCGCCACAGGCAATGGTAATAAACAGGAACGGGAACAGTGAACCGGCAAACACTGGGCCGCTGCCATCGATAAAGCGTGATACCGCCGGCATTCTCATTTCTGGCATCGCGAACACAATGCCCACCGCCAGCCCCACGATCACACCGATTTTCAGGAAGGTAGAAAGATAGTCACGCGGAGCCAGCAGCAACCACACCGGCAACACCGAGGCGACAAAACCATAAATCACCAGCACCCAGGTCAGGGTGGTGCCGTGCAGGGTAAAGAACGGCCCCCAGTATGGATGCATGGCGATGTTGCCACCGTAGATGATCGCCATCATCATCAGCACAAAGCCGATCAGCGAAACCTCGGCAATCTTGCCCGGGCGGATAAAACGCATGTAAACGCCCATAAACAGCGCAATCGGGATGGTGGCAGCAATGGTGAACAGACCCCAAGGGCTGTCCGCCAGCGCTTTGACGACTACCAACGCCAGCGCCGAGAGGATGATGATCATCACCCCAAGTGCACCCAGCATGGTTACCACACCGGCAAAGGCGCCCAACTCCTGCTTGGCCATTTCCCCCAGCGAACGCCCGTCGCGGCGGGTGGAGATAAACAGGATCAAGAAATCTTGCACCGCACCTGCCAGCATCACCCCAACCAATATCCAGATGGTGCCAGGCAGGAATCCCATCTGCGCAGCCAGGATCGGCCCTACCAGCGGGCCAGCACCGGCAATGGCGGCAAAGTGGTGACCAAACAGCACCCATTTGTTGGTGGGTACATAGTCCAGGCCATCGTTATGGCGCTCCGCTGGCGTTAACCGACGGTCATCGAGTTCAAAGACGTTCTTGGCAATAAACCGGCTATAGAAGCGGTAGGCAATGCTGTAGCAGGCGACGGAAGCCACCACCAGCCAGACAGCGTTGACGTGCTCCCCACGGCTCAAAGCCAGCATGCCGAAAGCGAAGGCACCGACCAGCGCCACCGCGAGCCAGATGATGGCTGACTTGACGTTTTTCATGTTCCGCAACTCCTTGTTGTGCAGAGGTAGAAAGGTGATTTTTTTAGTTTGTAAGTACGTCAAAAAGTTAACGACTCATTAAACGTAGGAGGTTTAAACGCGGACGGTGGCTGGTCGGATCAGAAATGTGAGCTCAGTTGGAGTTTGCTGAAAGAAGCGTGCCATGCGGGGGCAGAATAGGTTGGTGCGGGCATAAAAAAAGGCGATACCGAAGTATCGCCTTGATCGAACGGGATAACGTTAGGCTACGGGCCTGGCTATCACGCTGCGGGTTTCCATGCGCACTTCGGCAATGTTCACCTGCAAACTATCGCTTTGGCGATAGATGACTTCGCCCTTCACCTGCACGGTGCCGGTCTCTTGGCTACACACCATCTCGTCGCGAACCGCGTGGATGAACGGGGCAGGGATAAAGGCCATCGCGCCGTTGTCCAGCAGGCGTACGCGCAGGCCACCACGGGTTACGTCGATGATCTCGGCGTTGAAGCGCTCATCGGTTCCGGCCTTATCCTTGAGGAAACGGGCATACAACCAGTCACCAACGTCGCGCTCAGCCATGCGGTTCAAACGGCGACGTTCGGCCAACTGTATGGTGACGTCGTCCTGCGGTTTTTCCGCCGACTGCTCGCTAATAATGGCTTTCAGCAGACGATGGTTGACCATATCACCATACTTACGGATCGGAGAGGTCCAGGTGGCGTACGCCTCCAGCCCCAGACCGAAGTGCGGGCCAGGCGTGGTGCTGATCTCGGCAAAGGTCTGGAAACGGCGGATCCGGCTGTCCAGGAACTGGGTTGGCTGCGAATCGAGGTGACGGCGCAGTTCGCAGAATCCTTCCAGGGTCAGCAGCTTTTCGGCATCCGCTTCAACGCCGTTGGCCTGCAATACGGTGACCGCTTGCTCAACCAGAGCCGGATCAAAGCCGTTATGCACGTTATAGATGCCAAAGCCCAGACGATCGCGCAGCACCAGGGCAGCACAGACGTTGGCGGCGATCATGCATTCTTCAACAATACGATTAGCGGTGCGGCGCTGTTCGGTAACGATGTCCAGCACTTCGCCTTTCTCACCGAGGACAAAGCGGTAGTCCGGGCGATCCTTGAATACCAGCGCATGCTGATGGCGCCAGGCGCTGCGTGCATCGCAAACCTGTTTAAGCAATGTGATCTGCTGTGCGATGCTCTCGCTTGGTGGCTGCCAGCCAGCGACGCCGTCCAGCCAGTCAGATACCTCGTCATAAACCAGTTTGGCTTTGGACTCGATTTCGGCGGCGAAGAAATGGATATC
>Ga0256410_1002968_pt1 | contig 10798 bp, 8 predicted proteins | sample PhyWR1_FD_185983 | JGI IMG/M metagenome (GOLD analysis project Ga0256410, IMG submission 185983) | Leaf surface microbial communities from wheat plants in UC Gill Tract Community Farm, Albany, California, United States - DLSL W.R1 | ecosystem: Host-associated > Plants > Phyllosphere >... | reverse complement strand
GCTGGTGCAAAACGGTGAAATCATCGGCCGTGGTTTCAACTGCCCCATCAGCGGCAGCGACCCCAGCGCCCATGCCGAAATGGTCGCCATCCGCGCCGCAGCCACGGCGGCCAGCAACTACCGGCTGCCCGGCAGCACGCTGTACGTGACGCTCGAGCCGTGCAGCATGTGCGCAGGCTTGATCGTGCATTCGCGGGTGTCGCGGGTGGTGTTCGGTGCGCTGGAGCCCAAGGCCGGGATTGTGCAAAGCCAGGGGCAATTTTTTACCCAGGGCTTTTTGAACCACCGGGTGCTGTTTGAAGGCGGAGTGCTGGCCGACGAATGCGGCGCCATCCTCAGCGAATTCTTCAAGGCCCGCCGGGCGAAATAATCCGCAGACCCTTGTAGGAGCGAGCTTGCTGTGGGAGCGGGCTTGCTCGCGATGAGATCACCTCGATATACCTGATGTACCGAGGTGTTCATATCGCGAGCAAGCCCGCTCCCACAGGGGGGTGGATGGTTTTATTTTTTAGCGACGATCACGGCGCGCATTGGCGCGGGCAGGCCTTCGATGGTTTTGCTGTGGTCGTTCGGGTCCAGGTAGTCGCTCAGCGACTGGTATTTCATCCATTCAGTCGCACGTTGTTCTTCAACGGTGGTGATGCTTACGTCGACGCAACGCACGTCACTGAAACCGGCACGGCGCAGCCAGCGTTCCAGGGCGGGGATCGAGGGCAGGAACCACACGTTGCGCATCTGCGCGTAGCGGTCTTCGGGCACCAGCACCTGGTTCACATCGCCTTCAATCACCAGGGTTTCCAGCACCAGTTCGCCCCCTTTGACCAGGCAGTCTTTCAACGCCAGCAAATGCTCGATGGGGGAGCGGCGGTGGTAGAACACGCCCATGGAAAACACCGTGTCGAAGCCTTCCAGGTTGGGCGGCAGGTCTTCGAACGGGAAGGGTAGGTGCCAGGCAGCCTCTTGCTGCAAAAAGCGTTGAACGGCCTGGAACTGGCAGAAGAACAGCCAGTTAGGGTCGACGCCGATCACGCTGTGGGCACCTGCGCCGAGCATACGCCACATGTAATAACCATTGCCGCAGCCGACATCAAGGATGCGCTTGCCCTTAAGGTCGATGTGCGGCGCCACGCGTGACCATTTCCAGTCTGAATGCCACTCGGTGTCGACATGCACGCCGAACAAGTCAAACGGGCCTTTGCGCCAAGGTGACAGGCCGAGCAGCGCCTGGCGCATTTGCGCGCGGGTGGCGTCGTCGCAGTCGGTGTCCAGGGTCAGGCCATTGAGCAGGTCGATCTCGGTCGGCAGCACGTTGGGCAAGGCGTCCAGCGCACTTTGCCAGCGTTCCAGGTCGCCGTGACCTTTCTCCATTTTGACGTCGAGCTGCGCTTGCAGAGTGTTGGCCCATTCAGCCAAGGGCGTCCCGGCCAAACGGCGGGCGAGGGGGGAAAGATCAATCATGGCAAGGCAATCAACGAGGCAAAGTTAAGACACTGGAACCACGGCACGACTTTCGAGAACCCGGCCGCCAGCAGGCGTTCGCGGTGTTCTTCGAGGCTGTCGGGCTTCATGACGTTTTCAATGGCGCTGCGCTTTTGTGCGATTTCCAGCTCGCTATAGCCGTTGGCCCGCTTGAAGGCCACATGCAGGTCGGTGAGCAGACCGTGCTCTTCGGGATCACTGAAACGCAGCTTTTCCGAGAGGATCAGGGCGCCGCCCGGCAGCAACGACTGACGGATACGGCCCAGCAGCGCCAGGCGCTGTTCAGGGGCGATAAATTGCAGGGTGAAATTCAGCGCCACCACCGACGCGGGTTCAAATTCCAGCGCCAGGATATCGCCCTCGATCACCTCGACCGGCAACAGCTCCTGAAACATCGAGTTCTGCCCGTTGAGGTACTCGCGGCAGCGCTCGACCATCGCCGCCGAGTTGTCCACGGCAATCACCTTGCAGCCGTCCGTGCGCACATGGCGGCGCAGGGCCTGGGTCACCGCGCCCAGTGAGCAGCCAAGGTCGTACAGCACGCTGTCGGGCCGGGCGAACTGGGCGGCGAGTACGCCGAGGTTCTCGACGATGGTCGGGTAGCCGGGCACCGAGCGCTTGATCATGTCCGGGAACACCCGCACCACGTCTTCGTTAAAGGCGAAGTCCGGCACCTGGGCCAGGGGCTGGGCGAATATACGGTCAGGTTCTTTGCTCACGACGGTTCCGGCGCTGGAAATTTTAAAAGGGGCGGCATTTTAGCCAAGTTGGCGCCGGGATGCGCGGTCTGTCTGATAAACCGTTCAGCGTCTGCCCTGGCTGAACGTCGAGGCGGCGATACCCCATTGGCCCAGCCAGTAACTGAGGATGATCAGGTAGGGCGCGGCGGCGAACGGCTGCACAAAGCGGTCGATGCCAATCAGGCTGTCCGAGACCACAAATGCCAGGGCGCCTGCCGCGGCCAGCCAGGCCGAACGCTTGGCCACGCTACTGCCCAGGCGGGCGAGGGCGCGCCAGAGCATGGCGCTGATGGCCAGGGCATAGACACTCACGGGCACCAGCAAATCGCCCAGGCCCTGACTGGCCATGACGCTCAACAAGCCGCCACCGGCAAGCAGTGCCAGGATCAATGCCGGCACGGCCGGGCGGCGGCAGTCCACAAGGTAGGCCTTGAGATAGGCCAGGTGGGCGAACAAAAACGCCCCAAGGCCAAATACAAACAGGTCCTGTGGCCAGGCCAGCAGGATGTCGCCCAGCAGGGAAAACCCCAGGCCAATGCTGATCCAGCGTCGATAGGGGCTGACAGGCCCGCTGTGCAGCCAGCCGAGCAACGCCAGTACCGGTACGGGCTTGGTCAGCAGGCACAGCATTATGGCGTGCGTGCTGACGCCATAGAGGTAGGTGGCAGCGCCCAAGATCGCAAGGATCAGCCACGTCATATCAGTTCACCGTGATCGGGCAGTCGAACACCTGTGCCGGTTCGGCTTCAGGTTCCCACGGTTGCTGAGAGGTCAGGCGCAGGCGTCCGCTGCCAGGGGCAAATACCTGAAAGCGCCAGGTCGATTGGCCGCCGCTGCCCAGTAGCTGGCCGTTGTCGCTGCTGGTGTAGACCTCCGGCCCCAGGCTGCGCAGCACGCCGCCAGCAGAGTCCTGAATAGACCAGCGGTAACCGGTAGTGGGGTTGCTCGGCAGTGACACGATCAGCTGTTGGCCCACATGCAGTTGCTGGGGGCAGTCGCTTTGGTCTTCGAGGGTAACGTTGTGTGCAGGCTGTTGCGCACAGGCCGTCAGCAGGCTGAGGGCGAGCAGGGGGATAAGGCGTACTGGGGGCATTGAAGGCTCCGGTCGGGCAAACACAATGGCGCAGCATACCCCATGACGGGTGCTGTGCCATTTGTCCTCGGCCGGCTAAAAAGACGCGTGGGGCGGGCTGATGCTGAAGTCGCCGCACATCTCCATGCTGTTGCCGTTGTGGTCCAGGCCTTCCATTGTGAACAGGCGGGCGCTGTAGCAACTCTCGACCACACTCAGGTGCAGGGTGCCGACATCGGCCTGGTTCAAGTGATAGACCTGGCGGCCATCGACTTCAACACATTCGATATAGGACATGGACTGGATGGGGCCGTGCTCGTCTTTTTTGAACAGGTAGATGCCTGACTGGATATTGATATCCAGCGTGAAGGCCACCGCGCGATAAGCGGTTGAGCCAAAGTCATCGAACTCGCCGGTAATGACGATTTTTTTCTGGCTGCTGGCAAAAGTCATTTCCTGCGCGGTAAAAGCAGGACGGTCCAGCAGCTCGGCCTTGAGTTCTCCCCGGGTTCTGGGATTGAAGATTTTTTGTCCTGACTCCTTGAGCCTCAGGACATCCGGGTTCTCATATACAGGATGATGAAGTGCCATATTCTTTTCCTGCATTATTTTTGTGGGAATTGTCTCTATTAAGGATGGGAAATGGGCAATCGTCTACTGTCATAAATGACAGTAGACGTGTCTAGTTGGCGACTTGCACGGTATTTTGGATCCAATGTGCGAGTGCCGAAGCAGGCAGCCCGACTGGCCTGTTGGATCGCGGTGAAGCCATCCCGGGCCAGTCAGGGCTAACAAACAGTTTTAAAACAGCACCTTGGCCACATCGGTAAAGCGCTTGGCAAAGTGTACGGTGATGCCTTCTTTCAGATAATCGGGCAGTTCTTCGAAGTGACCGCGGTTCGGTTCCGGCAGGATCAGTTCGTTGATTTTCTGCCTGCGCGCCGCAATTACTTTTTCGCGCACGCCACCAATTGGCAATACATGCCCGGTCAGGGTCAGTTCGCCGGTCATGGCGATGCCTTTTTTCGGTGGCTGATTGCGCGCCAGCGACAGCAGGGCACTGGCCATCGTCACGCCCGCGCTTGGGCCATCTTTCGGCGTAGCGCCTTCAGGCACATGCAGGTGGACAAACGCCTCATCGAAGAACTTGGGATCGCCGCCAAATTGCTTCAGGTTAGAGCTGATATAGCTGTAGGCGATTTCAGCTGACTCTTTCATAACTTCGCCCAGTTGCCCGGTCAGCTTGAAGCCGCGATTGAGGGTGTGAATGCGGGTTGCCTCGATTGGCAACGTCGCGCCCCCCATGCTGGTCCAGGCCAGGCCGGTTATCACCCCGGTGCCGCTGATCACCTGTTCGTTACGGAACACCGGCATGCCCAGCGAGGCTTCGAGGTCTTTGGGGCCGATCTTGATCACGGCTTTTGGGTCGGCAAGCAACTTGACCACGGCCTTGCGCACCAGTTTGCCCAGCTGTTTTTCCAGCTGGCGCACCCCGGCTTCGCGGGCATAACCGTCAATCACGGCGCGCAGGGCGCTGTCACTGATGCTCAGCTTGTCTTTGGCCACGCCGGCTTTTTCGAGCTGTTTGGGCCACAGGTGGCGTTTGGCGATCGCGACTTTCTCTTCGGTGATATAGCCCGAAAGGCGGATCACTTCCATACGGTCGAGCAACGGGCCGGGGATCGAGTCCAGGGTGTTGGCAGTACACACAAACAGCACTTTGGACAGGTCCAGGCGCAGGTCGAGGTAATGGTCGAGGAAGTCGACGTTCTGTTCCGGGTCCAGGGTTTCGAGCAGGGCCGAGGCAGGGTCGCCCTGGAAGCTCTGGCCCATCTTGTCGATCTCGTCGAGCATGATTACCGGGTTCATCACTTCGACATCCTTGAGCGCCTGCACCAGCTTGCCCGGCTGGGCGCCAATGTAGGTGCGGCGATGGCCCTTGATCTCGGCCTCGTCGCGCATGCCGCCGACACTGAAGCGATAGAACGGACGGCCCAGCGATTCGGCAATCGACTTGCCGATACTGGTTTTACCCACGCCCGGCGGGCCCACCAGCAGCACGATCGAACCGCTGACCGAGCCTTTGTAGGCACCCACAGCGAGGAATTCGAGGATGCGCTCTTTAATGTCATCGAGCCCCGCGTGGTGGGCGTCGAGCACTTTGCGCGCGTGCTTGAGGTCAAGTTTGTCCTGCCCCAGCACGCCCCACGGCAGCGCCGAAGCCCAGTCCAGATAGTTGCGGGTAACGGCGTATTCCGGCGACCCGGTTTCCAGGATCGACAGTTTGTTGAGCTCGTCATCAATGCGCTTTTGCGCCTGGGCCGGCAGCGTCTTGCCTTCAAGGCGCTGCTTGAACTGCTCGATATCGGCGCTGCGGTCGTCCTTGGTCAGGCCGAGTTCCTGCTGGATCACCTTGAGTTGTTCCTTAAGGAAGAACTCGCGCTGATGTTCGCCGATCTTGAGGTTAACTTCGGCTGAAATTTCTTTTTGCAGCCGCGCAACCTCGACTTCCTTACGCAGCATGGGCAGGACTTTTTCCATGCGCTTGAGCATCGGCACGCAATCGAGCACCTGCTGCAGCTCGTTGCCTGTGGCCGATGTCAGGGCTGCCGCGAAATCGGTCAGCGGCGACGGATCATTTGGGCTAAAACGGTTGAGGTAGTTTTTCAGCTCTTCGCTGTACAGCGGGTTGAGCGGCAGCAACTCCTTGATCGCATTGATCAGGGCCATGCCGTAGGCCTTCACCTCGTCGGTGGGCTCCTTGGGTTGCTGCGGGTATTCGACTTCAACCAGATACGGCGGGCGGTGGTGCTTGAGCCACATGCTGATACGCACGCGGCTCAGGCCCTGGGCCACGAACTGCAGTTTGCCGTTTTCGCGGCTGGCGTGATGCACTTTTACCAGCGTGCCGTATTCAGGGAGGCTTTTGGTATCGAAATGCCGGGGGTCATCAGGTGGCGTGTCGACAAAAAACAGCGCCAGGGAATGATGAGGGGATTTGCTGACCAGTTCCAGGGTTTCGGCCCAGGGTTCTTCATTGACGATGACCGGCAGCACTTGTGCCGGGAAGAACGGCCGATTGTGGATCGGGATGATGTAAACCTTGTCCGGCAGATTCTGCTCCGGCAATGCCAATTCAGTCCCTCCAGAATGGGGTTGGTGTTCGGATTCAGTGTGTTCTACATCGGTGTACTCGGTTGTATTGTCCGGAAACTCTTGCTGGTCGCTCATGGGGCACCTGCGCAATTGGGTATGTGGTTTAGATGGGGCGCGGTGCCAGTGGTTTCAATGGTGAACAGATTTTCATGTGTAAGCAGAAGCTGCCTGGTAGCGGCTGCAAGGATTACATGCCCGGCAACCCCCGTGCGCTAGGGGGTTGTCGCCAATATCTTGACTGTAGACGGCCAGCATTTATTAGGTGATCTTCTGTTTTGCAACTGGGCTGTAACAAAAAATAAAAAGATGGAACTGAAAGTCATTTATTTGACTTTTGTCAGGGTGCAGAGGGAATGCTTATGTGGAAGTTGAGCTTCACTCAATGGATTGAGGGCGCAGCATGAAGCTGCGCAACAGTTTTCAGGCGCGTATCAGCCTGTTCCTTGCCTTGCTCCTGTTGCTGGTCATCGGTGCGGTGTACTTCGCCGTTAAAGCCGTGACCATTACCGTGGCCAGCGATCAGGCGCAAGAGCAGCTCAAGACCGGTACCCGGGTGTTCGAGCGGTTTATGGATCTGCGCTGGCGGCGTATCCAGTACGGCCTCAACTGGCTGACCAATGACTCGGATTTTCGTGAGGCGACCATCAATGGCAGCCCTTCGCTTATAGAGCGCGCCCTGCAGGAGTTCGAGTCGAGCCTGCATGGCAGTGAGCTGTTTGTGCTGGACCTGGACGGCAATATCATCACCAGCACCCTCAAGGGCCTGCCCCCCGGTCAGGCGTTTCCTTATGCCAAGGCCCTGCGGCTGGCCCGTCGCAATACGCAAACCATGGTCATCGGCATCCTCGCGGGGCGCCCCTACATGCTGGTGCAAGGGGTGGTGCTGGCGCCTTTGCCCGTGGTGCGCGTGGTCTCGGGGATGCCGATGGACGACGTGTTTGCCCATGAGTTGAGTTCCCTGAGCAACCTTGAAGTGTCGTTCATGACGGTCAAGCCAGGTGAAAGCGGCATACTGAGCAGCACCCAGCCGGACTTTATGAGCGCCAGCATCATTGAGTTCGTGCAGGAGCACACGCCGGGCGCGGCGATCCACTTCAGTGAATTCAACGGCCAGCGCTTTCTGGGCCAGATGCTGCAACTGGCCAACTCCGGCGACCCGGACAACGGCCAGGTCATGGCGGTACTGCAAAGCCCGCTGGATCAGACGATGCAGGCCTTCAACTCGCTGGATCGCAAGTTTCTGTGGATATCCCTGGGGGCCTTGCTGGCTTCATTGTTAGGCGCCTTGTGGCTGGCACGGGCAGTGTCGCGCCCGGTCAGCCTGTTGGCAGAGGCGGCGCAGCGCATTGGTCGGGGCAACTACGAAACACGGGTGGAGCTCACACGCAGGGACGAACTGGGGTTTCTGGCCCGGGCGATCAACGCCATGCAGAGCGGGATTGCCGTGCGCGAGCAGCAACTGGCGCATAACGCCCTGCACGACCCGCTGACCGGCTTGCCCAACCGTGCCCTGGCCATGGAGCGCCTGGGCAGCGCCATCAGTGCAAGGCGCAGTGTGGTACTGATTTACCTGGGGATCGAAAACTATCGGGTGATCAATGAAGGCTTCGGCCCCGAGGGGGTGGAGCTGATCATGCGCGAATCGGCCCGCGTGATGCTCGACGCCCTGCGTGAACGCGATACCGCGGCACGCATCACCGGCAACGAGTTCTTGTTACTGCTTGAAAGCACCCAGATCGATGTGGGCGTGGCGATGGCTGATCGTTTGTACGCATTGCTCAAGCGTCCGCTGAGCATTGACGGGCATGAGGTTGCGCTGGAGGTCTGCATGGGCATTGCGGTGTACCCGCTCAACGGGCAGAGCGCCGAAGAACTGATCAACCGGGCCGCAATTGCCCGCCGCGATGCTGCCGCCTTGCCGGGTTATTTGCAGGTGTACCAGCAGGACCGCGACCTCGCCCATCAACGGCACATCCAACTGATCAGGGACTTGCGCAGTGCCGCCAGCGAAGGCCAGTTGCAGTTGCATTACCAGCCCAAACTGGATATCCGCAGTGGCCATGTGCGTCAGGCCGAAGCGTTGTTGCGCTGGCAACACCCGGAACTGGGCATGGTTTCACCGGCGGAATTTATCCCCCTGGCGGAGCGCACGGGAAGCATGTTCCTGCTCACGGGTTGGGTCATCGAGGAAGGGATCCGCCAGTTGGCCGAGTGGAACCGCAAAGGTATGCACCTGCAGCTGTCGCTGAATATTTCGGCGGAGGATTTGCACGGTGAAAACCTGTTGCTGACCGTTGAGCGCCTGCTCAAGCGTTATCAGTTATCGGCCGAGCAACTGATCTTCGAAATCACCGAAAGTACGGCCATGCGCGACCCCGAACACTCGCTCAGCGTGCTTGAAAAGCTGCGTAACGGGGGGATCAGCTTGTCGGTGGATGACTTCGGCACTGGTTACTCGTCGCTGGCGCACCTCAAGCGCCTGCCGGTGCAGGAGCTGAAAATCGATCAGTCGTTTATCCGCAACCTCGACGAAACCAGCGAAGACGCGGTGATCGTGCGCTCGACCATCGAAATGAGCCACAACCTGGGGCTCAAGGTGGTGGCGGAAGGCGTGGAGTATCAACATACCCTTGAACTGCTGGAGCGCTGGCACTGTGACACGGCCCAGGGCTATCTGATCAGTCGGCCGATGGATGCCGTGGCGTTCGAGGCCTGGGTGTGGGAGTTGCGGGCTACGGTCTGATCGGTTGGTCGCGCGCTGCAAAAATGGCTGGCCGAGCTGTTCACGGGGTGGGCTTGATGATGTTTAACCCCCGCACTGCAGCGGCCAGCAGCAGGCAGATAATGGCCAGATAGAGCGGGTTTTGCACACCGATCAAGCTGATGATCACGCCAACACAGGCTGCAACCAACTGATGAATCAATCCGCAGAGTGCCATTGAATACGGTCCATCAACAGGGGAGTTGCCGCTGGCTTCTGACAGGCTTACGGGATAGTTGATGGCCTGGCCGAAAACGATAAAGCAGTACGGCAACCACAACAGCCCGGCGAGCGTGGGGTCGCTAATGACCCCCAGCAGCATGACGATACCGGCAAGCACCATAATGCTTGTAGCGATGGCACTCAGTTGAGATTGGCCACGGCTCAACATATAGCGATTGACGCTCAGTGACCCCAACACATAGGCAAGGCTGATCGCCCAGCCCAAAGTGCCGTAATCACTTGTCGACCAGCCATAAGTTGCTTGAAAAACCGAAGGGGCTGCCGTATTGAAACCGACAATGACCCCGTAGCCCAACCCGCCGGTCAGTGCCGGTCGCAGGAACCCTGCGTGACGAACTATCGTCAGGTAGTGCCGCCAGCGGGCCGGGGTATTGTTTGCCGGGTTAAAATCCGGCAAATGACGGTAAACAACCCCAGCATGAATAATTGCGCCAATCGCAAGGCACCAGAAGGTGGTGGGCCAGCCAAAGGCGCTTATTAAAACCGCCCCGAAGAATTGCCCGATCCCGAGCGAAACAACGAAAGCGATGGATAACCACGCGAGTGCTTTGGCGAGTGTGTCGCCCTTGAAGTGTTGGGCTACCAGCGATCGAGCCAATACGGACATGCCGCTGGCGCCGACGCCTTGCACACATCGCAGGGTGAGAAAACTCTCGAGCTGTGCGCAAAAAGTCAGCAGCAGACTGCTTGCGCTGAACAGCAAGAGCGAGGCAATCAAGACCGGCTTGATACCCCAGGCAGCTCCCCACTTGCCCCATAGCAACATCGGCAAAGCCATGCCCAGCAGATACACAGGCAGCGATAAAGACGCCAGGCTCGGGGTGGTGTTCAGTGATTGGGCAATGAGCGGTAGCGCAGGCAAGTACATCATCATGCCCAGTTGCGCCAAAAGAACGGCCATGCAGGAGATGCAGGTCAACAAAGGCAGGTGCAGGTTGGGCATCTGTGTTGCTCTTGATGAAGTTTATGGCTGGCGGGTCAGGGCAGAACAGATGGCTTACAACGGTGTCGGGATGCTGTTTGCCTGCCAAGGAAGCAACTTTCAGCTTCTTGTGGTTAGCGTGTATGCGGGAGAACAGTTTTTTTTGAGTAGGACATAACTGATTGTTGTCATGACACCCCCTAGGGGGCGGGGCGTCATGTGAGGTTTGTCTTGTTTTGCCGCCCACAAAAAAAGCGGCTATCTCTCGATAGCCGCCTTTTTCACAAACCGCTGTAAAGCTTACTCAGCCAGTTTGAACGCCATTACATAGTCACCTTTTTTGGTGCCCAGGCCGCCGTGACCGCCCGCCATGACCAGCACATATTGAGTGCCGTCCTTGCCGGTGTAGGTCATCGGGGTGGTCT
>Ga0256410_1002967_pt1 | contig 10800 bp, 10 predicted proteins | sample PhyWR1_FD_185983 | JGI IMG/M metagenome (GOLD analysis project Ga0256410, IMG submission 185983) | Leaf surface microbial communities from wheat plants in UC Gill Tract Community Farm, Albany, California, United States - DLSL W.R1 | ecosystem: Host-associated > Plants > Phyllosphere >... | reverse complement strand
AGGATCGATGCAAATCAACCGCTTACCGCTTTTACGCAGCGCGTCAAAATAGGCAATCCCCTGCTCATCGCTGGCGTTCCACGCAATCTTCAGCGTGTTAAGCGGGTTGGCGCTCCACAACACCACGACGTCCGTATGTTCCAGCACCAGCGGCCAGCTGGTTTGCTGCTGATACACCTCATTGCCCCCCACGACATACGGCATGATCGCCTGGGCAGCACCGGTTGAATAATCACCCAGATGCCCCGTGTAGCCGCCCGCCAGGCTCATATAGCGTTGCAACAGCGTCGCCGCTTTATGCAGCACGCCGTTGGAGCGCCAGCCGTAAGACCCGGCAAAGATAGACGACGCGCCGTAGCTGTCGCGGATGCGTTTGTGTTGCCCGTGGATGAGCGCCAGCGCATCGTCCCAGCTCACGCGTACAAATTCATCTTGCCCACGCACGCCCTGCGGATTATCCGGCGACGCTAAAAAACCTTTACGCACCATCGGCCAGCGCACACGGGTTTTACTGTGCACCTGATCGCGCACCGCAGTTTGTAATGAATTGGGATGATCGGTGGGCAGCGCCCCGCGTGAAGACAGCACGTTCTCGCCGTCGGTTTCAACCAGCATAGGCCCCCAGTGGGCTGCGGTCAGAATGGTTTTTATTGAGGTGGTCAAAGCGTGCGCTCCTGGGCTGCCTGTTGCAGGTTTCACGGCCTTCTTTGAAGCCGTTTATGGTTTGACACAAATTTCAGAGTTATCCCCGGAATTTTCTGCATAACTGGGCGTCATAATCAACCGCCACGTCCGTCGTGGCAAAGAATAAAAAGGATTAAGGAAATAAGATGAATAAACGCGTATTGGTTATTGCCGCTCTGGTGAGTGGCGCACTGGCGGTTTCTGGCTGCACAACAAACCCTTACACCGGCGAGCGTGAAGCGGGTAAATCCGGCATTGGCGCAGGTATCGGCTCATTAGTTGGCGCGGGTGTTGGCGTGCTCTCCTCATCGAAGAAAGATCGCGGCAAAGGCGCGCTGATCGGTGCAGCGGCGGGAGCGGCGCTGGGTGGCGGTGCCGGTTATTACATGGATGTTCAGGAAGCAAAACTGCGTGACAAAATGCAGGGAACCGGCGTGAGCGTGACGCGAAATGGCGACAACATCATTTTAAACATGCCGAGCAATGTGACCTTTGACAGCAGCAGTGCCACGCTGAAACCTGCCGGGGCGAACACCCTGACGGGCGTCGCGATGGTCCTGAAAGAGTACAGTAAAACCGCAGTCAATGTGATCGGCTATACCGACAGCACCGGCAGCCAGGATCTGAATATGCGTCTGTCTCAGCAGCGCGCGGACTCCGTTGCCAGCTCCCTGATCACTCAGGGCGTGGCGGCCAACCGCATCCGCACTAGCGGGATGGGGCCGGCAAATCCAATCGCCAGCAACAGCACGGCAGAAGGCAAAGCCCAGAACCGTCGGGTCGAAATCACCCTCAGCCCGATTCAGTAAGTTTTTGTGCTCCCCTCTTCCTCTGGGAGAGAGTCGGATGAGGGCATCTGCCGCCTGTATCATCCGATATGAAGCACTTGCCATCGCTGATTTTCACGTTAAGGTGTTCTCACTTAATTCAGAGAAATCAGCGATGAGCAAATCAACACGGTCCACCATCAGCGACGTGGCGAAAGCTGCAAAAACCGGTAAAACCAGTATTTCACGCTATCTGAATGGCGAGAAACATCTGCTTTCCGACGCGCTGCTGGCCCGTATCGAACATGCTATTGCTGAACTCGACTATCGCCCAAGCCTCATGGCTCGCGGGCTAAAGCATGGCCGTACCCGCCTCATCGGCCTGATTATCGCCGATATCACCAATCCCTACTCCGTCAATGTGCTGAGCGGCATCGAAGCTGCGTGTCGTGAAAAAGGCTTTACGCCGCTGGTCTGTAATACGAATAACGAGCTGAATCAGGAATTGCACTACCTCGATCTGCTGCACAGCTATCAGGTGGAAGGTATCGTGGTCAATGCCGTGGGTATGCGCGAAGAGGGGCTTAATCGTCTGCAGCAGTCCGCGCTTCCGATGGTACTCATTGACCGTAAAATACCGGAATTTGCCTGCGATGTTGTCGGACTGGATAACACTCAAGCCGCCACGACCGCCACGGAACACCTCATCGAGCAAGGTTTTGAAGCGATTTTGTTTATGAGCGAACCGTTGGGGATGGTCAATACCCGTCGAGATCGCCTCAGCGCTTTTCGTGCAACTCTGGCGCGCTATTCCGGCGTGATCGCCGAGAATATCGAAATTCCGCTGCATGAAGCCGACCAGATGGATAACGCGCTACGTCAATTTCACACCCGCCATCGCGGGATGCGTAAAGCCGTGATTTCTGCCAACGGGGCACTCACGCTCCAGGTGGCGCGATCCCTCAAACGCATTGGCCTCCACTGGGGCAGTGATATTGGCCTGCTAGGCTTTGACGAACTGGAATGGGCAGAGCTGGCAGGCGTAGGAATCACCACGCTTAAACAGCCGACCTGGCAGATAGGCTATGCCGCAGTAGAACAGGTGGTTCGCCGTATTGAAGGCATGACGGACGCCGTTCGCGAGCAGGTTTTCTCTGGCGAGCTGATCGTACGCGGTTCGACTTCCCGCTAAATTCCCTTCGTGATGGCGATCATAAATTCAACACCCTGGGCTTTTCTTTGGAACCGGTTCCATCTAGCGTGATAACTATCAGCTACGAATGGGAGTCAGCCAATGGGCAGAAAAATTATCGTCGTGACCGCGGCATACGGTGCGGATCAGGTACGTCAGGCAGGCGGCCAGCGGGCCATGCTGCCCGTCATCGCAGCGGGTGGCGCAGATGGTGTCGAAATACGTCGCGAACTCTTCAGCGAGCAAGAGCTGCAAACCCTTCCCATGCTGGCCCAATCTATCGAGCTGCTTGGCTTGCTGGCCTGTTACTCAGCACCAGCCGCATTGCTAATGCCCGATGGGACGCTTAACCCGGATCTGCCACGTTATCTTGCCGAAGCCAACGCGTTAAATGCCTTGTGGTTAAAGGTTTCTTTGGGCCATTTCCGCGATAAGGCGCCGCTGGAAGCACTACGTGAATTACTCAATGACAGCGGCATGGCGCTGGTGGTTGAAAACGATCAAACTGATTGTGGCCAATTGGCACCGATGCAGCGATTCAAAGCGGCCTGTCGGGTGATGCAATTGCCCGTCACGCTGACGTTTGATACGGGCAACTGGTTATGGGTGGGCGATTCGCCTGAAGAAGCCGCTCGTCTTCTCGCCCCTGCCGTGAGCTATATCCACGTCAAAGCAGCCATCCCGCACAATCAACACTACCGCGCTATCGCGCCGGATAACGCCGATGCGCGCTGGATGGCGCTTCTGGATCAACTTCCCGCAGATGCACCGCGCGGGATTGAATTCCCACTGGAGGGTTCGGATTTAGCCTCAGTGACCCGCCATTACGTCAATCTGCTGCGCGAGGAGTCACGCCATGTCTAAGACTTTGGACGTCATCACCATCGGTGAAGCAATGGCGATGTTCGTTGCCACCGAAACGGGTACGTTAAGCGCCGTTGAACACTTTATCAAACGTGTGGCAGGCGCAGAACTCAACGTGGCGACCGGACTGGCGCGCCTGGGTATGAACGTCGGCTGGGTCAGCCGCGTAGGCAACGACAGCTTCGGTCAATTTGTCGTGGATTCGCTCAAAAAAGAGCGGATCGACGCGGCTGGCGTCACGCTCGACAGCCGTTTCACCACAGGTTTCCAGCTAAAGTCTAAAGTTGAAAATGGAACCGATCCCATCGTGGAGTATTTCCGCAAAGGATCGGCGGCCAGTCATCTTTCTCTTGCCGATTATCACTCTGCGTACTTCTCGTCAGCACGCCACCTGCATTTGAGCGGAGTGGCGGCGGCATTGTCGAGCAGTTCGTATGAGCTACTCGATCACGCGGCCAGCACCATGAAAGCTCAGGGTAAGACGATTTCATTCGATCCCAATCTGCGTCCAGTGCTGTGGAAAAGCGAGGCCGAAATGATTAATCAGCTCAATCACCTCGCCTTCCAGGCTGACTGGGTTTTGCCTGGTATAAAAGAAGGGATGATTTTGACCGGAGAATCATCCCCAGAAGGGATCGCCGATTTTTATCTAAATCAAGGTGTGAAAGCCGTGGTGCTGAAAACGGGAGCCGAGGGTGCATGGTTCAAGACGGCAGAAGGTGAAAAAGGGACCGTTGCCGCGATGAAAGTCGAGAATGTAGTCGATACCGTCGGCGCTGGCGATGGTTTCGCTGTCGGCGTAATCAGCGCCCTACTCGAAGGGAAAACGTTACCGCAGGCCGTCGCACGCGGTAACAAAATTGGCTCGCTCGCCATTCAGGTCCAGGGCGATAGCGAAGGATTACCGACGCGGGAAGCATTAGGGGAATCAATCCTCGCAACCGCTCATTAAAAACACAGCCCCGCGTACCCTACATACAGCGGCGGAAGTCACCTCAACAACAGAGGCAAGTCTATGAACAAATCGACCAATGCAGTCAAACGCTGGTGGTACATCATGCCGATCGTGTTTATCACGTACAGCCTGGCGTATCTCGATCGCGCGAATTTCAGTTTCGCTTCCGCCGCGGGGATCACCGAAGATCTGGGGATCACCAAAGGGGTCTCTTCCCTGCTCGGCGCGTTGTTCTTCCTGGGCTATTTCTTCTTCCAGATCCCAGGCGCGATATATGCCGAACGCCGCAGCGTGCGCAAGCTGATCTTCGTGTGTCTGATTTTGTGGGGAGCCTGTGCATCCCTCACCGGTATGGTCAACAACATTCCGGCGCTGGCCGCCATTCGGTTTATTCTTGGCGTGGTAGAAGCCGCCGTGATGCCTGCGATGCTGATTTACATCAGCAACTGGTTTACCAAATCCGAACGTTCGCGCGCCAATACTTTCCTGATCCTCGGTAACCCGGTCACGGTACTGTGGATGTCCGTCGTTTCTGGCTACCTGATTCAGTCATTCGGCTGGCGTCATATGTTCATCATTGAAGGGATCCCCGCGATTATCTGGGCATTCTGCTGGTGGGTGCTGGTAAAAGATAAACCGTCCCAGGCGACATGGCTCTCCGAAAGCGAAAAAGCCGCGCTTCAGGCGGAACTGGAGAAAGAACAACAGGGGCTGAAACCGGTACGTAACTACGGCGAAGCATTCCGCTCCCGCAACGTGGTGCTCCTTTGTATGCAGTACTTCACGTGGAGCATTGGTGTGTACGGATTTGTGCTGTGGCTGCCGTCCATCATTCGCAGCGGCGGAGAAAACCTCGGCATGGTCGAAGTGGGCTGGCTGTCATCCGTGCCTTATCTGGCGGCGACTATTGCGATGATTGTGGTGTCCTGGGCATCGGACAAACTGCAAAACCGTAAGCTTTTCGTTTGGCCGCTGCTGCTGATTGCCGCATTCGCGTTTATTGGTTCATGGGCAGTTGGACCCGATCACTTCTGGATTTCTTATACCCTGCTGGTCATCGCAGGTGCCGCGATGTACGCGCCTTACGGTCCTTTCTTCGCCATCATTCCCGAGATGCTGCCGCGTAACGTTGCGGGCGGCGCGATGGCGCTCATCAACAGTATGGGCGCGCTGGGATCGTTCTTCGGCTCGTGGTTTGTGGGTTATCTGAACGGCACGACCGGCAGCCCGTCCGCCTCGTACATTTTTATGGGGGTGGCACTTTTCGCTTCAGTGTGGCTTACTTTGATTGTTAAGCCTGCTAATAATCAACACGTCCCTGCTGGCGCACGCCACGCCTGAACCCTTTAACATCAACGGAGATTAGCATGAAGCCGTCCGTCATTTTGTATAAAGCACTGCCCGAGGATCTGCAAAAACGTCTTGAAGAACACTTCACCGTCACCCAGGTGAAGAATCTTAATCCGGAGACCGTCGCAGAGCATGCTGACGTATTCGCCAGCGCAGCAGGATTGTTGGGATCAAGCGAAAAAGTGGATACCGCATTGCTGGAAAAAATGCCGAAGCTTCGTGCGACGTCCACCATTTCAGTCGGTTACGACAATTTTGATGTCGATGCCTTAAACGCACGCAAAATCCTGCTCATGCACACGCCTTATGCGCTGACCGAAACGGTCGCAGATACGCTGATGGCGTTGGTCCTAAGCACGGCGCGCCGTGTGGTAGAAGTTGCTGAACGTGTAAAAGCGGGCGAATGGACGAAAAGTATTGGTCCCGACTGGTTTGGTGTGGACGTGCATGGCAAAACGCTGGGGATCGTGGGGATGGGCCGCATTGGACTGGCGTTAGCCCAGCGCGCGCATTTCGGTTTCAACATGCCGATTCTGTACAACGCCCGCCGCCATCACAGAGAAGCGGAAGAGCGTTTCAACGCACGTTACTGCGAATTAGAGACGCTGCTACAGGAAGCTGACTATGTTTGCCTGATCCTGCCGCTGACGGATGAGACGCATCATCTGATCGGTAAAGCAGAATTTGAGAAAATGAAGAAGTCGGCGATTTTCATTAATGCCGGGCGCGGGCCCGTGGTGGATGAGAAGGCGTTGATTGAGGCGCTGCAGAACGGTGAGATCCATGCTGCCGGTCTGGACGTGTTTGAGCAAGAGCCGCTGCCGGTTGATTCCCCGCTGCTGACATTGCCGAATGTCGTTGCCCTGCCGCACATTGGGTCTGCTACGCATGAAACCCGCTACAATATGGCCGCAACGGCTGTGGATAATCTGATCAACGCACTCAACGGAAACGTTGAGAAAAACTGTGTGAATCCGCAGGTTAATGCCTGAAACGAAAAAACCCGCCAGAGGCGGGTTTTAAAATTCTTTGCTGCTGAGTTGGAAGCTTACAGGCTTACAACGTTACCAGCTGCTGGGCCTTTAGCGCCGCTTTCGATGGTGAAGGAAACTTTCTGGCCTTCGTCCAAAGATTTGTAGCCTTCGTTCTGGATAGCAGAGAAGTGTACGAATACATCTTTAGAGCCATCGTCAGGAGTGATGAAGCCGAAACCTTTATCAGCGTTGAACCATTTTACCAGACCAGTCATTTTACCAGACATAGATTTTACCTTTTAAATATTTGTTTTGCCTTCCGGCGCGATGATGGAATGTGTTACAGATTTTTAAGCGATGAAGGAAGGGTCACTACGAAGGGTATCTTTGGATAACTCATCTGGACTACTTACTTAACTAAACTGCTTTAGGTCTGTGTAACAAACCGACGAAGCTATAAAACCATAAGTGGGGTGGAGATGACAAGTTTTATTTTCAACAATCATAAAAAACCCGCTTCTCAGCGGGTTTTTTATGTTATTCCGTGGCGGTCACTGCCGAACTCCATGCCTGGCTGAAGGCCTGGTGCTGCGAGGCTAGCGGCCCAATCAGCGTGTTGTACTGGCTGGCTTGCTGAGACGTCGGGAACTGGATGCCGTTAGAGACAAAGCTCACCTGGGTTCCCTGCTGAGAGATAAAATCACCCACCTGGACCAGTTGCTGACTAAATATCTGCGCGGCCGGAATCAACGGCTGCATCGCATCTGAGGGTTTAGTCACCACTTTCTCGTACACTTTATCGAATACAGGCTTCAGATCTTCGCCTTGCTTCAGTGCGGATCGCGCCGCATCTGCCTGCATTTTTGCATTCTGCAACTGCTGGCTCAGCACGCCAAGCGCACCGTTAGACTGGCGAAGAGGCTCGCGCTGGGTCATGTAATCCTGCGGGACGCGAATCGCATTGACGCTATCCACAACGGGACGAAGGCCAGAATCCATTGCCTGATTCACTTGTTGTGAATAACCATAAAGGATGGCGTAATCGGAAACGAAGGGGCCAAACTGTTTTTTCTGATCCGCAGTCAGCGTTGGTAAATGCTCACCACTGCGCATCACGTTATTCTGAAGAAAATCGATAAACGCTTTGCGCTGATCGCCTTCTTTATCAAAACACCCGCTCAGGCTAACTACCATCAACAACGCCGCAACAGGCGCGAACCAGCGAGAGCAGGACTTTCCTGTCGCCATTTTATTACTCCTTTCACCCAAAAAAGCACATACTGGCACTGGCGTGCCTGACGTGGACAAGAATAGTCCAGGTACGCCGCGCAAGATACTCTTTTCATGCAAAATGGCTATTGCCGGTTTCTTTCTGACGATTTACAAAAAAATACCATACGAAGCCTGCTTATGATTAATCAGGTAATTAGCATAACTATCCGCTTTGCTGAAACGAGCAAGGCAATACTTAACGCACAATTAATCACGCCCGTGACGATCCGTTGCCTCCTTTACAGTCTATTCTTAACAAGCTCTATGAAGTTCATGATCCTGCGGTGTGATTTATGAGGAGTTCTTAATGGAATCTAAAGATACAATGTTTGAGCTGTTAACCAGCCTGGAACAAATCGTTTTTAAGGATCTGTCGCAAACAGTAACCCTGTCCCAAAAATCCAATCCCTTTACAGAATTTGAGCGATTGCGCAAAGGGACAGGACTGAAGACTATTGATTTTGCAAGAGAAATGGGTGTCAGCGTGGCGACGGTGCAAGAGTGGGAATCAAAACGTGTTAAACCCTCTATGACCGAGTTAAAGCTGATGCGTCTGATACAGGCGGCCCCAACGCTAAGCGCATAGTCTTTAAAGATAGATTCGTATCGCCCCCGCAATTGCGGGGGTTTGTGTTTAAAAGCCTTTCTATTTTTCATCCCTAACGCGCTAAATTTTGCGAGCATCTTTCCAGAAATGGTAAGATCTTCATCTGCATAGACAATATCGATTGTCGCCCGCTTCAGTCAGCAGTATGTTCTCCCCACACCTGCAAAATCAGGTGTCAGGATTGGAACCCTGACTCACTTCACTGGCGACACCGCTTTTTTGTGTCGTGCGGCCTGCTACATCTCAATGGTGGGCCGGGCGGGGGCGCTGTAAAGCGCGCTGGTGTCAGTGAGGCCAGTAGTTCCAACCCTGTTCGGTTCCGCCGCTATGAGATTGGAACCTCTGGTGGTGGTTAAAACGCAACTCACTGAGGTTTATTGTTATATCTGCGACTCACTCGTTATTCACCCTTCCCTTCAACCATGGCACCGAATTTATCGAGCTGACTGATAACTGTGAACGCTTCACAGAGGCGTTAGTCGAGAGTGAAGATTCCGAACATAAATGGCGCTTTGCGCACGACTTTCCACCTGTCTGGAACTGCTGCAACAGACACTCCTCGATCCCATTCCCGAATATTTAAAAGAGAATCTGACCGTAGAAGACCTACCTTCTCGCACGCCAGCCTTTAAACCTGATGCGACACAATTGGGACGCTACCACCAGGAAATCACCCAGCTACTGATAAACGGTTCACTTCAGCCAAAATCGGCTATCGTGATGGAAGACTTACTCTGCGAGCTGATCGACTACTTTGCCGACACACTGAAAGCACTGCACTGGCTAAAAACCGAGATCGGTTTGATCGCGATCGAATAAGGGGCCATAAAAAAACCCGCCATCAGAGGCGGGTTTTTAACGTGACGCGAATTACTGCAGTAGCGAAATATCCGCCACGCGCAGGAATAACTCGCGCAATTTTTCGAGCATAGAGAGACGGTTAATGCGAAGCTCTTTATCTTCAACATTTACCATCACTTTCTCGAAGAAGGCATCAATCACTTCACGCAGTTCAGCCAGTTCCACCAGCGCTTCCTGATAACGGCCTTCAGCGAAGAATGGCTCCAGCTTGTCACGCAGCACCACAACCTGCAGCGCCAGCGCAATTTCTTCCGGCTCTTTCAGGGTCGCAGCGTTAACACGCTCGTTCAGCGTTTCGTCGGATTTCGCCAGAATGTTGGATACGCGTTTGTTGGCCGCAGCCAGCGCTGACGCGGCTTCCAGCGTACGGAAATGCGAAACCGCCTTCATGCGCGCATCAAAATCTGCCGGACGGGTCGGACGACGCGCCAGAACAGCCTGAATAGTGTCGACGGTATAGCCTTCGTCCTGATACCAGGCGCGGAAGCGACCCAGCATAAAGTCGATAACGTCATCCACCACTTTCGCGTTGGTCAGCTTGTCACCGTACAGACGCACCGCTTCTTCGGTGAGGGTCTGCAGATCCAGATTCAGGTTCTTCTCAACGATGATACGCAGCACACCCAGTGCAGCACGACGCAGCGCAAACGGGTCTTTGTCGCCTTTCGGATGCTGGCCGATACCGAAGATACCCGCGAGGGTGTCCATTTTGTCGGCAATCGCGACGGCACACGCAACAGGGTTAGACGGCAGATCATCACCCGCAAAGCGCGGCTGATACTGTTCGTTCAACGCAACGGCCACATCTTCGGCTTCGCCGTCATGACGGGCATAGTGCATGCCCATCACGCCCTGGGTGTCGGTAAACTCGAACACCATGTTGGTCATCAGGTCGCATTTGGACAGCAGACCTGCGCGGGTAGCGTGATTCACGTCGGCACCGATTTCACGGGCGATCCAACCGGACAGCTCCGCGATACGGTCAGTCTTGTCGCGCAGCGTACCCAACTGTTGCTGGAACAGAACGGTTTGCAGACGCGGCAGGTGATCTTCCAGACGCTTTTTGCGGTCGGTATTAAAGAAGAACTCCGCATCCGCCAGACGCGGGCGCACCACTTTTTCGTTACCGGAGATAATCTGAATCGGATCTTTGGATTCGATGTTCGCCACGAAGATAAAGTTCGGCAGCAGTTTGCCGTTATCCGCGTAAACCGGGAAGTACTTCTGGTCACCCTTCATGGTGTAAACCAGCGCTTCAGCCGGAACCGCGAGGA
>Ga0256410_1002963_pt1 | contig 10819 bp, 7 predicted proteins | sample PhyWR1_FD_185983 | JGI IMG/M metagenome (GOLD analysis project Ga0256410, IMG submission 185983) | Leaf surface microbial communities from wheat plants in UC Gill Tract Community Farm, Albany, California, United States - DLSL W.R1 | ecosystem: Host-associated > Plants > Phyllosphere >... | reverse complement strand
GATTACAATCAGACCAAAGCGGCGACTTTGGCCGCTGCTGCACACGAAGGTCCTGTTTATTTGAGATTCGGTCGTCCTGTAGTTCCCGTTTTTATTCCGGAAGATATGTCTTTCGAGATTGGAAAAGGAATTCTTTTGCAAGAGGGGACAGATGTGACAATCGTTGCAACCGGACATTTGGTTTGGGAATCTTTGCTAGCGGCTGACGAATTGGAAAAAGAAGGCATTTCAGTGGAAATTATCAATATCCATACGATCAAACCTTTGGATGAAGAGATTATCCTTAAATCTGTAGAAAAGACGGGAAAGCTGGTTTCAGCAGAAGAGCACAATTATCTTGGAGGTTTGGGAGAGTCTATTGCAGGAATGCTTTCCAGAAGAAGACCAACACCTCAGGAATTTGTTGCAGTGCATGATACTTTTGGAGAGTCTGGAACGCCAGCTGAACTGATGAAGAAATATCAAATTGATGCAGATGCTGTTGTAAAGGCAGTGAAGAAAATTATCGAGAGAACTAAATAAATTTCGAATTTATATTACTTTAAAGTCCGCCAATTGGTGGACTTTTTTATTTAATGGGAGTTTCTATGTTTGTAATCTCTTTGGGGAGATAAATGAAATTTGCCCTACTTCTGAATACTAAAATTTTATTCAGAAGCAGGGCAAATAATGATTTTCTCCATCATTTGTTTTTTAGTTTTTGCGATTGTAAGGAATGTTGTTCCTTTAATCTTTAGCAATATTACAATGAAGATTTTGATTAAAAAACTAAAGCATTTAGCGAATTCGGAAATTCCTCTATTGTAGAAAGTGTTTTACAAATAAGAGTGTTTGATTTTCAATTGTTTGTGTTTTTATTTATGTTTTTGATATTAATAATAAAATACTATTAATTAATTTGTTTTTGTAATGATTTATATTTTTAAAATAATTAAAATTGATTTAAAAACGTAAGAGTGCATGAAAATCGCGAAATAAATGGTCAGTTACGATATTTCAATCCGATTGTTTTGATTCAAACTGTTAAAGAATTACCAATAGATATCTTTTAAAGACAGAAATATGATTAATATTCATAGATCCAATGAATTTGTTTATTTTTGATGATGCTTCAGATTCCTGAATATAAGATCCCAATTGTTGAGATCAAAACTCATTTTGATGCCCGGATTTTCATCAAAAGAGAAGATCTTATTCATCCACAAATTTCCGGAAACAAATTCTGGAAACTCTTTTTCAATGTCAATCATTATCTGGAATTGAAACCTAAGCATCCTTTATTAATAACTTTCGGAGGTGCTTTTTCCAATCATATCGCATCGGTTTCTGCTTTTGGAAAAGAATTTGAGATTCCAACGATTGGAATTATCAGAGGGAATGAATTAGAAAATAATTGGCAAGACAATCCTACACTTTCTGAAGCTTCCAAAAACGGAATGCAATTCTTCTTCGTTTCAAGGGAAGATTATCACCATAAAGAAAAATTAACCGAAGAGTTTTCTGAAAAATATCCAAATTCACTCATTATTCCGGAAGGTGGAAGTAATGAAATGGCGGTTGAAGGTGTCCAATATATGTTGGGAAATGACACCAAAGATTTTGATTATCTTTGCACGGCGGTCGGAACTGGAGGAACAATTGCTGGAATCTCGAAGTTTGCGGAAGAACATCAAAAAGTTTTTGGAATCAAAGTTGTGAAAGATGATTCTTTACAAGAAATAATTTCGGAATGGAGCAGAAAAAGCAATTTTGAATTGATTGATGCGGATGAAAACCGGTACGGTAAAATATCGGATGAGAATATCCGTTTTATAAATTGGTTTCATCAAGAATATCAGATTCCGCTTGATCCAATCTATACAGGAAAAATGATGCAGAAGATTTTTGATTTGGCGGAGAAAGGTTTTTTCCCGAAAGGTTCAAAAATTCTGACATTTCATACTGGCGGATTGCAAGGCATAAAAGGAGCGAATCAGTTTTTGAAGAGTAAAGGAAGAATCCAGATTATTGAATAAATATAATATTGTCATTCCGTAGGAATCTCTACAAAATTTGCCTGGATTCCTACGGAATGACAAAAATGGAATTGATGTAGAAACCCATAGCCCCGATAGTAACGGTTACCCGACAGCAAGCGATGGGAAAGGCTTGGCGCGAGGAGTAATAGTGGATAGCGGGAATTGCTCCAAAAGCAATCGACGTAGTCAAACAGCGCCTGAAAAATAAGAAGATAAATATTTTAAAATATTGAAAATGAGAAATTTGTTTGGGATTGGTTTGGTGTGTGCCCTGGGATTTGTGAAAGCGCAAACCTGGAAAACGGAAGACCAATATGTCCAAAAATTTGCGCCTTATGCGGTGGAAGAAATGGAGAAATATAAAATTCCGGCAAGTATCACGCTTGCTCAGGGACTTTTGGAAACCGGTGGCGGACAAAGCCGATTGGCGCAATTGGGAAAAAACCATTTCGGCATCAAATGTAAGGAAGACTGGACGGGAAAAACAATGAGCCACACAGATGACGCTCCCAACGAGTGTTTCCGAGTTTATGAAGACCCGAAGCAATCCTACGAAGACCATTCTATTTTTTTGGCGACGAGAAAATACTACACCAAATTGTTTGACCTGAACCCGAAAGATTACAAAGCCTGGGCACACGGCCTAAAAAACCCGAGATATGCGTATATTTTGATTGATAAAATCGAGAGATATAAACTTTATGAATTTGATAATACGACGAAAGATGAGGTTTATTACGCGATTTTGAAACTGTACCCAAACCTTAACAACGATGCGGTTTTTATGGCTCAGCTTGGTCAGGAAAAACAAAATGAGAAAGTTGCTCCACCAACTGTGAAAGTGCCTTACTCGCAAGGTTCTTATGCAAAACAGCAGGCACAGGTTTCTGAGATTGTGGATGCCAATACTAAAACGGCGCTTCTTAAAAATATCTTGGTCAAGAATCATCCAAACGGCGATCTGAAGTTTTTCATCATGCCTGTGGATGGCGATCTGTCTGATATTTGGAAGAAATTCGGGGTTAATGAAAAACGTTTGATGAAGTATAATGAATTGGAGAATTCTACACTTCATAAAAATGATATCATTTTCTTGGAAGGTAAAAATTCATCGGGAAATGTCCCAACCTACAAAGCTGGAATTGGTGAAACAATGCACGACATTGCTCAGAAATTCGGAATCAAATTAAAGAAACTCTATTCCAAAAATAGAATGGAGATCGGACAAGAACCAAAAGTAGGACAATTGATCTATCTCCAGAGCAAGAAACCGCGAGCTTAGGAAGCGGACGCTGGAAGATTTCCAATAGTATGTTTTCTCTCGGATTTTGGAAAATAGGCAGATTTTTTGATCTGCTAAATCTTGAAAATCTGTGAGAATTTTAAAATTTTATTTAATCAATTAAACGCCGACTTCCGTCCTCGGACTTCGGACTAAAATTACAACAACAATGTTATACCAAAGAAGTTCAGCGCTTTTTGAAGAAGCGTACAAATATATCCCGGGCGGTGTGAATTCGCCGGTTCGTGCCTTCAAATCTGTTGGAGGTGTTCCGATTTTTATGAAATCTGCAAAAGGGGCTTACCTTACAGATGAAGACGACAGAACTTACATCGATTATATCAATTCCTGGGGACCAGCAATTTTGGGTCACACGCATCCCGAAGTTTTGGAAGCTTTGAAACTGCAGGCTGAGAAAGGATTTTCTTTCGGAGCACCAACAGAATTGGAAACAGAGATTGCAAAATTCATTGTAGAAAATGTCCCCAATGTTGACCAGGTCAGAATGGTTTCTTCCGGAACTGAGGCTTGTATGAGCGCAATCCGTTTGGCGAGAGGTTACACAGAAAGAGAAAAAATCATCAAGTTCGAAGGTTGTTATCACGGACATTCGGATTCATTTTTGATTCAGGCTGGCAGTGGAATGGCGACTTTTGGAAGTCCAAATTCTCCGGGCGTTACTCAAGGAACAGCAAAAGATACTTTATTAGCTGAATACAATAACATCGAACAGGTTGAAGAACTTTTCAGAAACAATCCTGAACAGATTGCGGCAATTATCGTAGAACCGATCGCCGGAAATATGGGTTGTATCTTACCGGAAAACAATTTCCTTCAAAACCTTAGAAAACTTTGTGACGAGAACGGAACTTTATTGATTTTTGATGAGGTAATGACAGGATTCCGTTTGGCTTTTGGCGGAGCGCAGGAAGCTTTGGGCGTGAAAGCGGATTTGGTAACTTACGGAAAAGTGATTGGTGGCGGTTTGCCGGTTGGTGCTTTTGCCGGAAGAAACGAAATTATGAACTGGCTTTCGCCAAGAGGACGCGTTTATCAAGCCGGAACTTTGAGTGGAAATCCTTTGGCAATGAGAGCCGGACTCAAAACGTTGCAATTGATAAAAAACGACGCTGATTTCTATAAAAAATTAGATAAAACAACCGAAACTCTGGATTTCGAAATTGGAAAAATACTGAACGAAAAAGGAATCAGACACAGAATCAACAGAAAAGGAAGTATGATGTCGATTTTCTTTGATGTGACTTCTGCAAGTAATTTTAATGAAGTGAATAATTCCAACATCGGATTGTTCAACAATCTGTTTCATCAGGTTTTGGAACAAGGGATCTATCTTCCGCCAAGTGGTTATGAGACTTGGTTTATTTCGTCTGCGATTGGCGATACAGAGATTGATAAGACGCTGGAAGCTTTTAGGAAGTTTCAGTATTAGATAAAGAAAACCTTTCCGATTTGGAGAGGTTTTTTAGTATGTATTGTGTTGGGTTTCTCCGCTCAGCAATTTAATGTTTTTAAGAGTTTTATTTGTAGTTTATTTTGTGATTTAACTCAATTGGATTATTTTCTTGTAAAATATTATTTTGCATTTCTTTATTCTTTATAGAAATATCCATTGTATTACCTTTCGGGTCGGTAAATGTAACTGTTTTTCCCATTCTCAGTTTTGAATTTATATCATATGGGTCATTAAAATATGATTTTGCAAGTGTTTCATATTTTTTCCAATCAATTTTTACTGTTTTTGTGCGTGCGTCAAAAATATTCCCATCTTTTTTGACTTCTATCAAATTAAATGAATAGTCGTTGTTTGAATCTTGAATAGAAATAATCAATCCAGGTAAGCCATTGAAAATATATGGACCATCACTGAAAGGTAATTCTGTTGTAAACCAAGCAATCCAGTTTCTTCCTCCATAATTTGTTTCTGCTTTTTGAGATTTATATTTTCCAATCATTTTTTGTTCGGAAGTTATTTTCCAATCTAATATTTCCTCAACTGGAAGAAGATAATCTGTTCCCAAATAAGTAATTATTTTTTCAATTCTTTTTTGACTTAGATTCTTTTTGATATAGAATTGGTTTTCAACACCCATTTTAAATCTTCCGTTTCCATTATTCAACTTTATTGAATCTGATTTTTTGTCTAGTGAATCTCTAAAAATTGAAGTATTATTTTTTAAATCCAAAATCATATTCTCGGAATTAATATCATCTGGATTTTCTGAATTTAGTTTGTATTTTGTTTCGTAAATAAAACTAAATTTTTGTGAGAAGCAAAAGGTAGAAATTCCAAGAAAAAATATAATTAATTTCATTTGTGACGAATGTTTGTTTAAACTTCCTTCTAATACAAGAATAAACGAAGTTCTAATATTTATATTTTTTAAAAGTGAAACAAAATTTTGTTTACTCATGTTGGTGCGAGTATCTTGCTCGTAATCATTCTAAAAAATGGGACACGTCAGAGAATTGATAAAACGCTGGAAGCTTTTAGGAAGTTTCAGTATTAGATAAAGAAAACCTTTCCAAAATCGGAAAGGTTTTTTGTTTCTAGTTTGGAATAAAAAAATAGTATTGATAAAATATGGTTTAATTTTCAACCAAGAACTTAGCTCTGCTTTAGTCAATATTTTTTTCGGCATTTTTTATTTCATCAATATTTTTAAAATATTTCCTGCCATTATTTGCTATTCCAAATTCGCCTAAACTTAGTTTTTTAGCAATTAGTTTATCTTCAATAACTAATAGTTCGTCTGTTAATTCAGTATTTACTTCTCCTAAATTTACTTCAATAGAAGAAAATAGAATAAAATTTTTATTGGTTTCAAAAGTTATTTCTATAGGAACATAATACTCGCCGTAAAATGCTTTGTGCCAATATATTTTCACGTCGGTTATTATTTCATTTAGAAATGTTGAAGGATATTTTTTTTGCTTTTTATTTTCAATGGATTCAAAATCAATCAGATGTCCTTTTTTTATATTTAGACCATTGTAACTCGTTTCAAAAAAAGAATTTCCTAAATAATATTTTTCGTTATTTGATATTATTTCAACACCATTAAGTAAACTTTTTCCATATTTATTTTCTTGCTCATTGAAATCTATATCTTCATCATCTAAATAGAAAATGAATTCTTCAATTTTCTTTCCAATAAAATTTTCAGTTAAATTAAAAATATTTTGATATTCATTAATTTGCTCTTTTGTCCATACAGTTTTCATAAAATCAAAGTTGAAAGAAGTTTCTTTTAATATTTATAATCCTAATTCTAATTACTGATTCTCCTTATTCATATCCTTAATCAATCCAACAGCAAAATAACCAATAATCGCCACAGCTAAAACAATACAAATCCACATAAACAAAGGCGTTTGCCAAAATGTTTTTGCGTCTTCCTTAGATTTTGATTGTTCTAATCTTTCCAAGTTCGAAATGGTTGCAACAGGATAATTCTGATTAAAATCGATTCCGGAATTGGCTAAATCATATTGTGGAGCTGACCAAGTGGAATCAATTTTCAACGTATAATTTTCATTCGATTTCAAATCGGTTAGAATACTGACAGGCAACTGGAAAAGATTGATTTTGTTAATTTCCAAAGCTGGATTATCTTGATTATCAATTTCGATTATGAATTCTTTTGTGAAAAAACTTTGAACATCAAATCTGTTTTTACTTTTTGAGTTGAGTTGAAAAGCAGAAATAGTTTCGACATAATTTTCATTCGATTTTTTATAAACTCTGGTTTTATTAATCAAAATCCTTGAGTCACGAAGATAATAACTTGGCGCAGAAATGTCGAATCCGATTCCGTCAATCACTTGTGGATTTTGGAAAGTAATCGTGATTTTGGTTTGTTTTAACTTCTTATTTGTTTCAATCTTTTGAGTGAAGTTTTGTAATTCAGTTTTCGATTGATTTACCGAATGACTTTCCTCCAAACTAGCTTCCAAAACGTTTATTGGCAAAGAATTTTTATCAATGAAATCAATTTTCAGGAACTTGTAATTATTCAATGGAAAAGAAAAATTCCTTTCCACAGAAGTTTTTCCAGCTTCGTTGAGGTCAGAAATGATTTTATTACTTACCAATCCAAACCATTCTTTTTGGTCGTTGCTTCCGCTGATATTGTATTTTTTATCGACGCTTGTGTTCGCAATTTTCAACGTCAGATTGTCAAGATTCAATGCATTTTCGTTGGAAATGATGACTGAAGTTACAACATTGGGAACTGCGGTTTTTGAAAGAATTGTGAAGTTTTTGAAGCTGGAATTACTGGATTTTCCTTCATAAATCACATAAGGAACTTCATTATTTTTAGCATCGAAAATTCTTAAAAAATTGATGTTATTCTTAGACACAGAACGAACTTCCGGCGATAACAAAATTTGATGCAAACCGTTTTCCGTGACTTTATTGATTTTTCCCTGATAACTTTGAGCGAAGGAAAAACCCGCTATCAGAATTGGTATTAGATTAATTAATTGCTTCATCGTTTGGTTTTTGGTTTTCATTTGTTTCAATTGGTTCTTCAAGAATTCCGTCCAGAGACAACTTTTTTTCATCTACGACTAATCTTTTAATCTTTTGATAAACGAACGAAATAATCAAAATCAATACACCTAACAAGATAAAAGCGATGATTTTTCCGGTTTCAGAAACGTTTTTGATGTCGTAGAAAAATAATTTGATAATTGTAATTCCAAGTAGAGACAAAGCAATAATTCTTAGCGGCTGATTTTGTTTTTTGATACCGATAATCAGGAAAACAAAAGATAAAACGCCCCAAAGAATTGGATAGCCGATTTTGATGATTTGGATTTTTATCGCTTCAAATTTATCATCGATGAATATTTCTTTTTCGTAGCTGTAACCAGTTTTATTCAATGGATATTTCGCTAATTCAGCTGGTGAAATAATGTCTTTAGTCAACATCAATCCGTGAATCATCACTTCATTACTCAAAACATAAACAATGCAAAATGCGAAAATCCACAAAGCGATTTTATGATTAAGAAGCTTGGAAAACAGACTTTCATTTCTGAATTTAATTAAAACATAACCGAAATATGCCAGACAAATCAGCAAAATATAATGAATGAAATAAGCCGATTTGGAAGACAGATTCATAACGAAATTTTCCGTCATCTCGTTATAAGTCAGTTTATAGAAAAATGTGATATATAAAAGAATATTAACAGAAGCCAGAAGCATTGTAAAACTGTTCCAAAATTGGTCTTTCAGTTTCAAAACGAAATAAATAATACCAATGCTGAACAAGAAATGATACAAAACCAGATATGATAATCCTGAATATTCATTGGCGATATAATCCTCAGTTTGATAACTGATTTCCAGCATTCCGGTAAAATATCCAACTAGAATACTTACGCCTAAAATAATATTTCTATAAGATGAAGGATGAAATTCGAAACCGAAAATATCGGTCGTTTCTTTCTCTTTTTTCAATAAAATGTAAGTGAAAATCAATGAAGCCAAAGAAACAATTCCTGTGATGAACATTCTGTTGATGAAAGGTTTCAGTTCCATTACATTGCCGGAATAATATTTTTCCCAATCCATGATCAAACTTCCCAGCATCAAAATCTGAACGATAATCGCACCAAGTTTGAACGTGCTGATTTTCGATTTTTGAGACAGCCAGAACAATAGAACGGCCTCACCAGCCCAGAATAATGTGATGTAATTTCCTTTGAACTGAATCGGAATTGCCAATATAACGAAGGTTAAAGTCAGTCCTAACAACAGATAAATCGCATTCTTGTCCAACCCGAATTTTCGATATAAAAATATCGCATAAACCAAATTGTACAAAGCCAATGCAACTGTAAATAAACCTTTTAACTCCGGTTTCCAATTTTCGATAATGCTGATTCCCATTCCGAAATAGAAAAAGGTATTAGCAACCATTATGAAATATTCCAACTTCGTAAAAGTTCCTTTGTTTCTAAGGTTATGAATAACAGTAGCAATACTGAAAATAAGGTAAAATATAGTAGCAAAGAACAACGCTCCACGATACGGTAATTTATCATCGTAAAAGCCTTTTCCAAACCAAGCAGAATAAAGCAGACAACTGAAAATGAATGCGAGCAAAGTGACCAAATTCCATTTTTTGAAGTAAGCAATTATCAACATTCCGATATTAAGAATCGCAATGTAAGTGAAGAGAACTTTATAATTTCCTTCGCCTGTGCTTACCATAAAAGGAACGGCAAATCCGCCAATCAATGATAAAACTGCCAACTCTTTCCGGTCATAAGAAACAGAAACAAAAACACTGAAAATGGTAATGACTACCATAATGATGAACGCTACGGTCTGACTGAACAAATGATAATCGTGGAAGGCAATTCCAATCGTGAGATAGAAAATACTAATTGCTCCGGCCACAAAAACAGAACTGAAAGCCGCGTAGTTTTTTCTTAATCTATGCGCAACTCCCATTACAAGAGCACCTGCTAAAACGCCGATTCCCACACGTGCGGGTTCATTGATCCAGTCTTTGTCAATTGCATATTTTACAAAGAAGCTGATGCCTAAAACCAAAATCAGAATCCCGATTTTATTAATCAGATTTTCTCCGATGAATTTCTCGATGTCCGGATTATTTTCCTTGAAGTTTTCCAGCCAGGATTTTTTAGGAGGCAGAACTTCTCTTACTTTGTTTTCTGTGGAGAAAGCCACTTTTTGATCCGCTTTCGGTGTTTCATTGTCTGGAAGAGGAATTTCGTTTTCTACAACTGGAGTGATTTCTTCTATAATTTCCGGTTGTTTTTCCTCGATGATCTCTTCTGCTATTGATTGTGTTTCAGGAATTGGAATTGGGTCGTCCTGTTTTATTTCTTCTTTGATAATTGGGATTTCAGGCTCGATTTTGCTGACAGGTCTGCTGATGATTTCTGCTTTCAGAGCATTCAGTTTTTCCTGAAGCTGGTTGATCGAATTTTGAGTCGCCTGATGATTGGAAGTTGACTTGTTGTGAATGATAATCACAAAAACCAAAATGAGCAATAGTAGGAATATCTCCATAAAAAAGTGTTTTCTGTTAACAAATATAACGAAATAGAGTTTGGTATTAGTAAAATAGGAAATATGAGACCAATCTTAGATTTAAAACAAAAGAGACCTGACAAATTTTGCCAGGTCTCTTTTTTGATATGAAGAAATTTTAATTTTTAATCACTTTTTTCGAGATAGATTTCCCGTTTTCAAGGGTTGCATTCAGGATGTAAACACCTTTGGGAAGATTAGATAAATCGATTTTTTTGGAAGTTGATTTCAGTAATGTTTTTCCTGTGAAATCCACAATCGATGTTTCTTTTACCTTATCATTAGAGATATTGATGTAATCAGAAGTTGGATTCGGGTAGATGATCAGTTCGGCTTTTGATAACGAATTATTATTAGTTCCCAATGTTTCCAAGCTGATTTGATATTTTACCAAACCTAAATCAGAAGTGCTGAAATAAATAT
>Ga0256410_1002961_pt1 | contig 10835 bp, 12 predicted proteins | sample PhyWR1_FD_185983 | JGI IMG/M metagenome (GOLD analysis project Ga0256410, IMG submission 185983) | Leaf surface microbial communities from wheat plants in UC Gill Tract Community Farm, Albany, California, United States - DLSL W.R1 | ecosystem: Host-associated > Plants > Phyllosphere >... | reverse complement strand
ATAACCTGCGTATTGCGGCGCAGGACAATGGCATTCTCCTCATAGAAGGAAGCAGGCAGAATGTCTTGCAACTGCGGGGTGGGCGACAGCAACATGGCTTTCGACAAAGGCGGACGTTCGTACGGAATTTCCGGTTCTTGGCCGATCAAGGTAATACCACCGGTAAACCGCTGTGCACGTAGGGCTGCGGCCGCCATAGCTCCGGCTTGACCACCGCCGATAATCACTATCTGTTTCATGTTGGCTCCTATAGCTGCAATCCACCCGCCACGTGGCGAATACCCCGAATGGCCAGGCCAGCATCGGCATTGACCATCACGCCACTCAACGTTCGGTTGTTGCGGCGCGAGGCCAGCATCAGGTAAGGACCGGTAAAATCTTCCGGCGCTGGGGAGAACTGCAACGGCAAAATGGCGGCAATTTTTTCCGGCGTCAGCGATTGCATAATCGAGGTGTCCTGCTGCCCAAGCGCCTGTGGGCCACGCAAGTCACTGGCCATGCCACAGGGCCCGACGCCATTGACCCGAACCTTCGGGGCCAGTTCATAAGCCAACTGACGGATCAGACCTACATCAGCATGCTTGCTGGCGGTATACAGTGGACCGCCGCCGCCGGGGTACCAAGCCGCATTGGAAAGCGTGAAGATCATACTGCCGCAGGAGTAGATCAATGCCGGAGCACTGGCTTTGGCGCCCAATAGATAGCCTTTGACGTTAACGGCAAACAGCTCGTTAAAGCCGGACTCTAACTGCTCCGCCGGTGTCGCCAGCAACGAGGCATTATGATCCCAGATACCGGCATTGCCGATAAAACAGTCCAGACGCCCAAAGCGGGACAGCGCCACCTCCACCACACGCTGATTATCGGCAAAGGAAGTTACGTCCCCCTGCACGGCGACCACCTGCTCGCCAAACTGCTGCTGTAACCGGCTGACCTTTTCCGCTGAACGTTCCAGGGTCGCCACCCTGGCTCCTTCCTCAATAAAGCGCGCCACCAGAGCCAGGCCCAAGCCTGAGCCGCCACCGGTTATCAACACTACATCATCTTTAAGGTCGGACATCAGACGCCCTCCGGTAAATCGATAAACACGGCCCCCCCTAACACGGTGACCTGGTAGGTTTGCAGCGACTCCGTGGCGGGCATACACAATGCTTTACCGGTCTTGAGGCAAAAGCTGGCCGAGTGCAGTGGGCATTCCACGGTCGCGTCATCCTCGATATAGCCCTCTGACATCGAAGCATTGCCATGGCTGCAACGATCGTTGATCGCGTAATATTCATCGCCCACGTGAAACAGCGCGATCGTCGGCTCAGTATCAAGCCGGAGAGCTTCCCCCTCGGGCAACGCCCCAACAGAACAAGCATGGATTCGTTTCATCAGAACAGGATGCTCATGTTGTGGGAGGTGATAACCGTCTGATCGAGAATGATTTCTCTCCCACACAGTCCCCAGCCCTCTTCGGTTGAACGGCGGCGCAGCAGATCGGTACGGGTGCCAACGTAGATGGTTTCATCACGCTCTTTTTGCGACCGATAAAGCAGGTAGTTCACTCGCACGGAGAACACATCGGCCTGCGCCGTTTCGCTGATAATGCAATTGTTGACCATATGGCGAGTACGAGACGGCGGCTCTTCAGCCCAGGCCATCCCGGTTTCCAGACGTGCGATCCTGCGTTCAAGCTGTGATTTGGTGTCGTTGAAAATCCAGGTGGTCGGTGGTTGAACGCCTTTGCGCCGATCGCGAGTCTGGGCATTAACCATAGTGCGCATGGTGTAGCTCAAATCATCGTCAAGCAGTTCCAGCCAGGCACGGAACGCCCAATCATCTAACAGGGCAGCTTCGCGGTAGAGAAACTGGGTAATCTGATGCTGGAGTTCCATAGAGATCGGATGGCTCATTTCATCACCTCCTGCTGGTAGGCTGCGGTTTTCTCTTGGACTTCCTGCCAGGTATTGCTGCTCAGCAAATCCGCCCAACGTTGGTACATGCCACGCGCGGCGGTTTCAGAAAAGATGTAGTTGGTAATGCCGGGGATACCGTCTTCACGGCGTTTTTCCTGATTCAGCCCCATCTCCAGGCACAGTGGATTGTGACGTGCCTGGTGGCCTTTAAGCAGTTTTTGGATCTCACACCAGTTTTCCGAGTCATCCTGTTCAAGGAAACCGGCAGGGCCAAAGGCTAGAGTGGCGCTATTTTCAAACGCCGCTTTGGTTTCCGGCGAAGCGGCCTTGTCGGCAATGCAGAACGCCCAAACCTCAACCTGATCTGGCCCACGAGGATGCCAGACACGCATAGTGGCGGTGCCATTGAGCCAGGAAAGCGTAGGGAAAATATTGTTATGCCCGGCCAGGCGCAAGGCACGGATCTTGCCCAGACGCTGCTCGGCTTCGGGGTAGCTTTCCCGGTAGTAGCGCGAGACTTCACCATCAACCCACACGTTGGCGTCCGGCTTTTCGGTAAAGAAGAAGCCACAGCCGTGGCCGTCCTGACCGAATTGCACCGCGTCTTTGGCGGTTTCCCACACAGGACGTGCGGTCTGGTCATCACCCAGTTTTTTATCGCTGCCATCCTGCATGCCGCCCAGTACCTGTACCGCCGAGACATGGCTGAACAGGGCATGATACTGATCGCTGGCGAACTGCTCGGCCGGGAACTTCCAGTTGCAGTTAATTACCCACTTCTGCACGCCACCGACAATTTCGGTGCCGCCTTCCCGCCGATCCAGCAAACCATCCAGATACCAGGCCATATCCCCCAGATATTCTTTGAGTGGCGGAGCACTGGTATCCCAGTTGCCAAATATCAGGCCTTTATAGCTTTCGATACCGGGCACTTCCTTTAGCCCCCAATGCGATTTGCACAAGCCTTGTGGATAGGCGCGCGGCTCCAATGGCACCTCAGTCAATTCGCCATCGATGCCATAAGACCAGCCGTGGTAAGGGCAGGTAAAAGCCCGGGTATTGCCGCTGTCCGCGTAGCTGACACGCATTGCGCGGTGCCGACACTGGTTGAGAAACGCCTTGATGGAGCCATCCCTCTGACGGATAACGACTACCGCGTCTTCACCCATGTAGGTGTTAAAGAAATCGCCGGGTTTGGGGATCTGACTTTCATGGGCCAGAAACAGCCAGCAGCGGCCAAATATACGCTCCAGCTCTAATTGATAAATGTCCGGATCGGTGTAGATCCTTGGCAGAACTTGTCCATTCCGGGTGTCGATCAGGCTATAAACATCTAATTTTGCGTTGGTGGTCATATTATTTGATCCTCATCCAAGAGATGTATTGACCTTCGTAGGGGTTACGCAAAGGATGTTGCTTTCCAGTTACTATTTTGTGAAATAGTAAAAAACGACCGTACCAGACATTTTTTCTATGATGAGAGAAAAAGGCATGGAGCTAAGACACTTACGTTATTTTGTCGCGGTAGCGGAAGAACTCAATTTCACCCGGGCCGCCGAGAGACTACATACATCGCAGCCCTCATTGAGCAGCCAGATAAAAGATCTTGAGGGTTGTGTCGGCGCGCCATTATTAATAAGAAATAATCGTCAGGTTTCGCTAACCCGCGCCGGAGAGGTGTTTTTACATCAGGCGATCAATATTCTTGAGTTGTCAGAGCAGGCAAAACAGCTGGCGCGTAAGGCCATGGAGCAACAGGTTCGACTGATCATTGGCTTTGTGCCCTGTGCGGAAGTGAATATCCTGCCTGACGTTCTGCCCCAGTTACGCCTGCGGCTACCGGGGTCCAGTATCGAACTGGTGAGTATCATTACCACTCAGCAAGAAGATAAGTTATTGAAAGGAGAGATTGACGTTGGTTTTATGCGCCGCCCGATTATCAGTAATCAGCTGAACTACCGGGTAGTTTATCGTGAGCCCTTGGTGGCGGTGATGCCCATCGATCACCCACTGAGTAAAGAAGCGCAGCTAGAGCCGCATCATCTTGATGGCGAAAATTTTATCAGCACCGATCCCGCACACTCCGGCGCTTTGCATCAGATGGTGACAGCCTACCTCGCCGAATCCCACAGCAAGCCCAAGATCGTGCAGGCAGCAACCAACATTCTGGTCACCATGAATCTGGTAGGAATGGGGCTAGGCTTGTCTATTGTGCCGCGCTATGTCAGCCATTTTCAGTCATCTAACGTAGTCTTCCGCCCGCTACCGGCCAGTGCACCACAGATTGAACTATTGATGGCCTGGCACAGAGAGAACAGCAGCCCGGCGCTGGCACAAATGATTGACCTGGTGGAAGAGCAACCTGAGGTTTAGCCGCATCCAGACTTTTTTTCTCTCAGTCTCAGAACCCACCACTTGGGCGGGTCTTTGAGAGATTGCTAGGTGATAGCTTCGCGCTTTTCCTTACGCACCACGTTGACCCGCCAGATGCCAAAGCATACCAGCACCAGCGCCACGGCATAACGCCATTCCATGATGCTTTCCTGCAGGAAAATAGCTGACAGCACCGCACCGGAAACCGGGATCAGGAAGTTGAACGGTGCAATCATGCCCACGCGGTTATATTTCAACAGTAGGCTCCAGAGCGCAAAAGCGACCGACGACAGCAGCGCAAGGTAGCTCAGGATCGCTACCGATGCCCAACCATGGAACTCCAGACGTCCTCCGGCCAAGTAACCCCCCACCGTCAGCATCACGCCGCCGATGGCCAGTTGCCAACCGGTCATGATGGTCGGATCGACGGTCTGCGAAATGCGTTTGCCATACAGCGTAGCGGCCGAAAGGATAAACGCAGCGATCACCACAAAACCGTCCCCCAGCCAGCTAAAGCTGAAGTCCATCAGTTGACTGTTGAAATTCACCACCATCACCCCGGCAAAACCCACCACGCAGCCGACGATTTTATTCATGCTAAGGCGATCGTTTTTATAAATAAAATGCGCCAGCAACACGCTAAAGAAGGTACCGGTCGCGTTCATGATCGATCCTTTTACCCCGGTGGTGTAGGCCAGACCGATATAGAAGAAGACATATTGCAGCGCCGTTTGCGTGCTCCCTAACACCACCAACTGTGAATACTGGCGCCGTGACAAACGGCCGATGGGTTTACCCTGCAACATGGCAAACAGCAGCAGCAAGGCCCCGGCAATCACGAAACGATAGCCAGCAAAGACGATCTTGCCGGGGAGATCGTCGGTAGCAATCTGGAAAATTTCATAACCGTTTTTAATCGCCGGGTAGGCACTGCCCCACAGCAAACAGCAGAAAGCCGCACACAGCCAAACGAACTTCGGCTGGGTAAACAACGACAGATTAGTCTTCACGCCCCTTTCCTTTCAAAAAATTAAAATCCCGTTTCATAAATACGTATTATCCGTAAAAACAGAAAAATAGCCCGTTGTTTAATCAGTAATTTGGCTGAACCATTCGCCGTCACAACGCGTTATGATAGGGCCGGAAAATCAAAACTCAGGAGAACATGGCGTGTCTACCACAACCTTTAGCCGTTTAACTTCCCTTCTTGACCAACAGCAGGCGCGCTATCGTGTAGTTGATCATCCCACGGCAGGGAAATCCGAAGAAGTCGCCAAGATACGTGGTACCCAGTTAGGTCAAGGGGCGAAAGCGTTGGTGTGTCACGTTAAGGGGAATGGCATCAAACAGCACGTGCTGGCCATCCTGCCCGCCGACCAACAGGCCGATCTCGGCGCGTTGGCACAGGGTGTTGGCGGTACTCGCGCCTCACTGGCCAGCCCGGTTGAAGTCGACCAACTGACCGATTGCGTCTTTGGCGCGATCCCACCGTTCAGCTTCCACCCGGACTTGCTGCTAGTGGCCGACCCGCTGCTGTTTGAGCGCTTTGACGAGCTGGCCTTTAATGCTGGCACGCTGGAGCGTTCGCTGATCCTTAACACAGGGGATTATCAGCGCATTGCTCAGCCCAGGCTGGTGAAGTTTATCCGCGTGGAATGATCTCCGGCCCCCTCACCCCAACCCTCTCCCCCAGGAGAGGGAGCTGATCGGCGTCGTGATCAGGCTGTGCTGCTTCGGGAAGTAATGCGTAAGAAGAATGGCAATCGCCCCCTAATCCAATGTGGATCACCGGATTTTCAGACTCACCCTAACCCTCTCCCTGTGGGAGAGGGTTAGGGTGAGGGGCGATCGATCAGTTTTATTGATTATTTAACAACAGTTTAGCCATATTAATGGCCTCAATCAGCTGTGGCCGGTTAACTCGTGGCGACTGGCTGTCCAACAGACGTTGCCACAAGCTTATCGCCTTGGCATATTCCGTATGCAAAAAGGCATCGGCAGCCAGCAACATCAGCGCCGAGACCTCATCCTTATCCAGTGCCAAGGCCTTTGCTATATTGCTCTCCACCTGCGGGGTGATACGCTGCCCCGCCTGGTAATAAAGCACCGTTGCCAACGCCGAGTACAGTTCGGCATTCGCCCCCCGCAGAGACAACGCTCTCTGATAGGCCGCCTGCGCATCGGCAAAATTATCGTTAAACAGATAATATTCCCCCAGCTGCGCCCACAACACGCTGTCTTGCGGTGACTGGTCGATCTGTTGTTGTAACTGCTGAAACTCGCTTTCGGCCTGCTCTTGAGGCGTGAGCGGTTGGGCTGGCAAGCTGCGCTTATGCTGTTCCGCTAACACAGTCGCCGGGCGTCCACTGGCCACATACCAACCCGCGGTAAGGCCAAGCACCAGCACGCGGGTTGATAGCGGACAAAGTTGCCATAGCGTGCCGTCATGAAATTCATGATTTCCGCCTGCGTTTTGCCTTGTTCGGTCATGGCAAACACCTCATGGCGCATGGCGACCGCCGCAGGGGCATTGGACTCCAGCAGGCTCTGATTCTGGCACTGCGGGCAACGGATCTGGCCTGCCACTACCAACGCTCTCTCCTGCATTTCCGGCGAGGTAAATGCCCAGGTATCGACGATCTGGGCCGCCAGTGGCAACGTGATGCTCGCCCACAACAGCAGAGCGGTTAACCAGCGCATGCTTGCCTCCTTTGCCAACCGGTAGCCAACACGCCAAACATCATCAGCGCCCCACCCCACCAGATCCAACGGATGCCGGTCTGTACATAAAAACGCATGGCATAACGCTGCTCGCCGCTTTTTTCGCCCATCACCACGTACCAGTCATGGAAAGCGTTCCAGTCGATGCCAGGCTCAAACATCTGTTGGCGGCGGGCGGTGTAAAACCGTCTTTCAGGTGTTAACTGGGCCACGGGCTTGCCTTGCTGGGTAACCTCAATCACCGCCTGTTCAGTGGTGAAATTAGCCTGAGCCTGTAAATCTACCGAACGCAGAGTAAATTGGTATCCCGCCAGGCTGACCGCCTCGCCCACGGTGACATTCAGGCTGATTTCATGGCGTTGCAGCGCCGAACTGGCGATACCTAATGCCGTCAGCAGCACTCCGGCGTGAGCGATCCACTGGCCATAGCGCCGCCGCCTAAATCCGCCGTAACACATCAACACCAAACCCAGCAGCCCAAACGGCAGCAGCACCAGATTGAAATAAGGTGCGCCGACCGAGATCTGCCCCCACCCCATTATCCGATAGAGCATCGGGTACAAAGTGCCCACTAGCACGATCAGGGCGGCGGAACTGAGAAGCAACAACGCGCCGAGCAATGCAGGTTTCACCGGGGACGTAACGGCTTTCTTCCGGTTGGCGCGTAAGGCATAGATTAAAAATGACGACCCGCTAAGAAAGGCAAACAGTATAAACAGCGGCAATGCGCGCTGCTCATCCAGCGCAAAGGCGTGTACTGAAACCAGGATGCCTGAACGCACAATCAGTGTGCCCAACAGGCTGAGAACAAAGGTGCCCAACGTCAGCAATATCGACCAATGCCGCAATCCTCCAGTACGCTGACCGACCGCCAAACTGTGTAGCAAAGCGGTCGCGGTCAGCCAAGGGAGCAGCGAAGCATTCTCCACCGGATCCCAGAACCACCAGCCGCCCCAGCCCAACTCACTGTATGCCCACCAGGACCCCAAAATGATCCCGGCAGTGAGGAAACACCAGGCCGGTTTGGCCCATCGCAGGCACTGCCCGGCAACCTCGGCGCTAAACTCCCCTTGCAGCAAAGCAGCCAACATCAGAGCACTGCAGGTAGCAAACCCTGCATAGCCCAAATAGAGCAGCGGAGGGTGCAGGATCAGGCCGATATGTTGTAGCATCGGGTTCAGATCGCGCCCTTGAAGCGCGGCGGGAAAGAGCCGAACGAAAGGATCGGAAAAGAACAGGATGAAAAGCAGAAAACAGCCGACTATCAACGCCAGAATGGCCAGCGTGAGCGGCTGTAATGAACATAGCGATTTGGGGCTGAACAAGGCAAAACAGGCAGACCAACCGGCCAGGCACAGCAGCCAGAGCAGCAGTGAGCCTTCATGCCCACCCCACAGCGCCCCGGCCTTCATCAGCGGCGGCAACTGGCTGTGACCATGTTGTGCTACGTACATTACCGAGAAGTCATTACTCAAAAACAGCTGGAGCAGAATGGCGAAAGACAGTGCGATTAACACAAAAATGCTCAGGCTCCAGCCACGGGCTGGCAACAGCCCACCCCAGCGGCGATCCATCAACGTCAACAGCGTGATGCCTGCCAGCAGCAGCGATGCCGTGCAGGCCAGCAATAACGCAATAAATCCCAGCTCGGGTAACCACAACACATCTACCGCCTTATTCTCTTCTATCTGTCCTGCTCTACCCTATGGATTTCAAATCGGCCGCTCATGCGCATCCCTGCGCTCGCGGCATTCGTACATCCTTGTACAGCACTGCTAGGCGACAAGCTTGTTCATCCCAGGAGCTTACTTTTCGTAAGTGACTGGAGTGGGCAAGTGCAGGTAACCACGCTGCGGCTTGAAAGACGACGGGTAAGCACTCAGGCAACCGTCATCTGCCCGGCATACAGAATAAAATAACGCAGCAACAGCACGCCACACAGGCTAGCGCCGCTGATCAACAGGATATGGAAATGCGCTTTCCCCCAGCCCAAGGCCTTCAGCAGCAATGGCATAATCAGCCCACAGCCGACGACGCCCAACCAGAACCACCAGGACCAGAACCCACCGCCAAGCGCGGCTGACAAGGCACGGAGTTTGCCGTCATCTCCCAGCCACAGGCCGATGAAGAACGCCGCCAGCAGGAAGATCTCCAGCCACACCACCGGCGTCTCCAGGCGATGCAGGAAATGCACTTCCCGGCTGTGCAGATGACCTTTAGGTCCGAAGGCCGCCACCAGCAGTGCCACCGCGATCCCGGACGAAACGCCCGAGAACAGGAACAGCACCGGTAACAATGGGTTATTCAGCATCGGGTACGACTTCAGCGCCGAAAGCAGGAAGCCGGTATAAGCCCCCAACAGCACCGCCAACACCAGCATCACCGTTTCTATTGGCCGCAACAATGGCAGCAAGCGCTGCAGCAGGCGTGGGATCACCGCCAACTTTGGTAACCAACGCTGTTGTAACGCCGCCACCTCGTCTCGGAAGATCAGCGCCAGCCAGACCACCAGCACCACCATGTAGACCTGGAACAGCATCACCCCCATCGACATCACCGAGGTGAAGCTATAGTGGAACATCAGTTTCCAGAAGGTCCACGGACGGGTCAGGTGGAATATCAGGATCACCAGCCCAAGCATGATCGAGGTTGGCGCGACAAACAGCGTGGTCAACATCACCCGGCTGTTTGAGGCCCCCTCCTCTGGATGATAGCGGCGCAACAGAATAGCCAGGGTGACCAGACCGGCGGAGATGCCGATCAGGAACAGGTAAATCGCAATGGGCCAGTCCCAGACCAGAGAGTCAAAATGAAAGGCAGAAGTCATTGACTTGTCTCCCCATATTTAAACGGCACGCGATACATTTTTGGCCGTGTCCCCAAGGCTATCTTGTAGCGATAAGTGGTCTTTTGCTGCAACAGACGCGAAATATCACTGTATGGATCGTCGAGATTGCCAAAGGTTAATGCCTTGGTGGGGCACGACAATACACAGGCTGGCTGCTTGCCCTGCTGCAGGTTGGTCTTGCGGCAAAAATCGCATTTATCTGCCGTTTTGCTCACCGGATGAATAAAGCGTACCCGGTACGGGCACGCAGCGATGCAGTATTGGCAACCGACACAGAGATCCGGGTTCACGTCGACAATGCCGCTGGCGGCATCGATAAACGAGGCACCCGTTGGGCAGACATGCACACAGGGAGCATCATCGCAATGCTGGCACGAATGGCGGAAAAACCGGTACTTCACGTCCGGAAATTGGCCTATCGGTTCGCTACGGATGATCTCCAGCCGTGAAACGCCCACCGGCACCTGATTGACTTCGCGGCAGGCATCGATACAGGCGGTACAGCCGATGCAACGCGACTCATCGTGGATCATACCGTAACGGATGCCATTGACATTCATGGTATGCGCCAGCAGCTTTTCCGTCAGGGTCGAGCCAGCCGCCAACACGCCAATGCCTACGATAAAACGGCGCCGTGAGCAGCTCATGGCTGCCCCTTATCCAGCCTTACGGACGCTGGATTAAACGCGGGATCATCCTGTTGTTGACGGTGGCAGTCCACGCAGAGCTTGATGCGCCCCTTGTCGTTCAGCCCTTGTACCTTATCTTGCTGCGGGTGCAACGTATGGCAGCTGGCGCAGCTCACCTTGGCCAAATGCACATCGTGTGGCCAGAAGGCTTTTTGCAACGTCTCTGGCAGGTGGCAGGACATGCAAACGCTGTTTTGCTGTTCCACACCGAACATCGGCTCGTTGAAACGCATCACATCCTTCACGCCCTCACGATGATGCAATGAAGGTGAACCGTGGCAGTTGGTGCAGGTCAGCGGCAAT
>Ga0256410_1002955_pt1 | contig 10850 bp, 10 predicted proteins | sample PhyWR1_FD_185983 | JGI IMG/M metagenome (GOLD analysis project Ga0256410, IMG submission 185983) | Leaf surface microbial communities from wheat plants in UC Gill Tract Community Farm, Albany, California, United States - DLSL W.R1 | ecosystem: Host-associated > Plants > Phyllosphere >... | reverse complement strand
TGACCGGCCATGCGATCGAGTGCCGCATCAACGCCGAAGACGCCGAAACCTTCGTGCCGAGCCCGGGCACCATCACCGGCTTCCACGCACCGGGTGGTCCCGGCGTGCGCGTCGATACCCACATCTACAGTGGCTACCGCGTGCCGTCGAACTACGACTCGATGATCGGCAAGCTGATCGTGCACGGTCCGGACCGCGAGACCGCCATTGCCCGCATGCGGGTGGCGCTGAGCGAGATGGTGGTCGATGGCATCAAGACCAACATCGCCCTGCAGCAGCGGATCATGCGTGACAAGGGCTTCCAGGCCGGTGGCCAGAACATCCATTACCTGGAAAAGCGCCTTGCCGAGCGCAAGAGCAAGCCGATCGCGTTGACCTGATCGGCAACTGCAGTCGCTGCACATGAAAAGGGCGGGGTTTTCCCCGCCCTTTTCTTTTTTGTTTTCGGTAGCGCCGGGCCATGCCCGGCGGCCTTCCATCGCCACCGCCCACCCGCCGGGCATGGCCCGGCGCTACCGGCGTGGCGTCAGCGCGCGTCGGCCGCGGTCGCCGGAATCTGCGAGTTCGCCAGAGGACGCACGCCGTTCGGCGAGGTCGGATCGACGATCACCATGGTCTCGCTGGACCCATCGGGCCACACCACCTGGAAGGTGCTGCCGGCCGGCAACGACGAGAACGGCACGCCACTCTGCGCGCGGTACACGGCGGCAACCTGGCTGGCGCCGGCACGGCGTACGTCCTCCTGTGCCTTCACCGAGGTCAGCTCCACCTTCGACAGATGCCGGTAGCGGTCCTCGTAGGTGTCGATCATCAGCAGGCCTACCGCACCGGCCGAATAGGCCACGAACAACACCACCCAGAACCAGAACTTGGCCCCATGCAGGAATCGACGGTAGTTCATCGCCCGTCCCTCGTTCCAATCAATCGCTTGATCCATTCCTTCATTTTCCCCGCACCTTGCCGCGAAACCGCGGCGTCATACACAAATTCACGGAAGTCCTGCGTTCCATCCGGCGAACAGATCCCTCCATTCGCGCAAAAACTGTTGACCAGCACGCTGTCGGCTCCACAGGGAAGACCGAGTTCGCAGGCCGCAACCCGCCATGCCAGTTCACTCAGCTGTTCACCGGCCACCATGCCGGTCAATGCCTTGTCGCCCGCCGCACGCAATCCCATGCCCGGCGCGATCGCCATGTACGCCTCCGGATCGCGCGAGGTACGTACGCGTTCAACCAGGTCGCGGCGGTACTGCTCGCTGTCCTGCAGTGGCTCACCTTCGGCAAACAACGCCGCTTCGGCCGCCAGGTTGCCCTGCTGGGCCGCACGACGACGCTCGCCGATCACCAGTGCCGTGCCCAGCTTGTCGCCGGGCACGAAGCCACCGCAACGCTGCGCCACCCGTTCGCGCGCCTCCACCATCTCCGGCGCCGCACTCAGGCCGAGGCCGGACAGCACGTTGTTGTCCAGCCGGTAGCCGCCCGGGTCAACGGCGTACTGCGCGCAGTAGTCGTAGACCCGGCTGAGCATCCAGCGCGCCTCGTGGTTGCCCTGGTCGGCCTGCACGCGCAGGCGCTGCGCGTAGGCGTACAGATCGGTGGCACTTTCGATGTCGGCGCGGATATCCAGCGGCAGGCCCGACGGCAGCGCGGTGCCACGTTCGAAAGCCGCGAGGCGGCGTGCCAGCGCTTCGGGCATCACCGGTGCCAGCGCGCCCTGTGCATCGCTGGCCTGGGTGGCCAGCGGCACGTCGACGTGCGCGTCCATGGCCCGGCTGTGGCCGTTGGCCCGATAACCGGCCACGCCCAGCACGGCCACGGCCGGCAGGACGAGCAACCAGGTTTTCAGGGTCGGGGCGAAGGCCATCGGCAACGGTCGGCGGTACGGCGCACAGGAAAGCGCCGAGTTTAGCAAGGCCCGTGAGGCCTGTCTGAATCGGCTTCGTTCATCTCAAGGCATACGGAGACGCCCCGATGGTCTAGCATGGCCCCCTTTCCCGCGATTGCCCTCACCGCCATGCCGTTCCTGGAACTGACCCTGCGTTGCACCGAAGCCACCCAGCCCCGCTATGAGAATGCGCTGGAGGATGTGGGCGCGCTGGCGGTGACCCTGCTTGATGCCGAAGCCGACACCAGCAACGAACAGGCCATCCTCGAACCCGGCGTGGGCGAGACCCCGCTGTGGGACACCCTGGTGCTCAGCGCGCTGTTCCCGGCCGACAGCAATGCCTTGCTACTGCTGGCCGCGCTGGAAGCCTTCGACCCGGAGCTGGACTGGAGCAACGGCAGCTTCCGCGCCGTGGAAGACGAAGACTGGGAGCGCGCGTGGCTGGACCAGTTCCAGCCGATGGACTTCGGCAGCCGTACCTGGATCGTGCCGTGGAACCACGAGCTGCCGGAAGCCGCGCAGGCCGCCGACGCCGCCATCGTGCGCCTCGACCCGGGCCTGGCCTTCGGCTCGGGCACCCACCCGACCACCGCGCTGTGCCTGCGCTGGCTGGACCAGCTGGCCATTGATGGCCAGCTGCAGGGCCAGCGCGTGCTCGACTTCGGCTGTGGTTCGGGCATTCTCGCCCTGGCCGCGCTGAAGCTCGGTGCCGCCCAGGCCATCGGCGTGGACAACGACCCGCAGGCGTTGATCGCCACCGCCGACAATGCCGAACGCAACGGCGAACAGGCACGCATGCAGGTGTACCTGCCGCAGGACGAACCGGTCGCCACCTACCCGATCGTGGTCGCCAACATCCTGGCCTCCGCGCTGGATGCACTGGCCGAACTGCTGGCCGCCCGTGTCGCCAGCGGTGGTCGCATCGCCCTGTCGGGCATCCTGCATGGCCAGGAAGACGAACTGCTGCAGCGCTATGCGGCCTGGTTCGACGACCTGCAGGCCACCCAGGATGGCGACTGGATGCGCATCACCGGCGTACGCCGCGCCTGATCGTGATTGAATGACCGCTGGATCCGAGCCCGCGCCCTGAGCATGTCCGAGCCGAACCCACCGCGCCGTCCCCTGGCCACGTTCCTGCGCACCGCGCCGGGACGCGATGCCACGCCTGAAGCCACCGAACCGGGGCCGACCGATGCAGCGCCGGTGATCGAGGACATCGACCCGGCAACGGACATCGTGGCGGCAACCGAAACAGAACCGCTGGCCGCCGCTGATCCAATCATCGAGCCGGACTTCACCGCCAAACCCGGCATCGTTGCCACTGCCGCCGATGCGCCCAGCTTCCTCGGCGTACGCCCGCGGGCGCAGCCCACCCCACGCTGGCATTGGCTGCTGGTGGCCGCGCTGGCGCTGCTGCTGTTGCTGCAGAGCGTGCTTGCCGATCGTGCACGGCTGGCCGCCGATGCCGGTACCCGGCCGTGGATCGGTGCGCTGTGCAGCGTGCTGCGCTGCGAGCTGCCCGCTTGGCGCGAGCCCACTGCATTGACCATGACCAGCCGTGAAATCCGCCCGTTGCCGGCCCAGCCCGGCGTGCTGCAGATCCAGGCCAGCATCCGCAACGACGCGCGCTGGCCGCAGGCCTGGCCGGACCTGCGCCTGTCGCTGTCCGATGCCGATGGTCGTGTGATCGGCACCGGCGTGTTCGCACCAGCGCAGTACCTCGGCGAAAACCCGGGTGCGGCCCCTCTGGAACCGGGCCAAAGCGCACGCATCGCCTTCCGCGTGCAGGAGCCTGCCGCATCCACGGTCGCATTCACCTTCGAGTTCCTTTGACCTGGGCCTGACCGTCCGGCCGTGGCAGGTCGGGCACGCTCGCGCTAGACTGACCGCCATCACCTCATCCGGTCCGGCGCCCCGCGTGCATGGACCAACCAGATCGGGAACCCCCTTGAACGCTGTCCTTTCTCGTCCTGACAACAGTCGTGGCGCTGCCCGGCCACCGCTGCGCGAACATGTGGCCCAGTCCGTGCGCCGTTACCTGCGCGACCTCGATGGCTGCGATGCGGACGATGTCTACGAGATCGTACTGCGCGAGATGGAGATTCCACTGTTCGTGGAAGTGCTCAACCACTGCGAAGGCAACCAGAGCCGCGCGGCCGCGATGCTGGGCATCCACCGTGCCACCCTGCGCAAGAAGCTGAAGGAATACGGCATCAGCGCGTAAACGCAGCATGGGTAGTGCCGGCTCCGGTAGATCCACGCCATGCGTGGATGGCCCGCCGGCGGAATCACCCGCCGCCACCCGCCTTCCAGTAGTAACGCACCACGTGGAAGAACACCGGCGCGGCGAAGCACACTGAATCCAGCCGATCGAGCATGCCGCCATGGCCCTCGATCATGTTGCCCCAGTCCTTGATGCCGCGGTCGCGCTTGATCGCCGACATCACCAGGCCGCCCCAGAACCCCATCAGGTTGATCAGCAGCGACAGGCCGAACGCCTGCAGCGGCGTGAACGGGGTGATCCACCAGAGCGCGGCGCCCAACGCGCTGGCACAGAGCACGCCGCCGACGAAGCCTTCCACCGTCTTCGACGGCGACAGCTTCGGCGCGATCAGGTGCTTGCCCAGCAGCTTGCCCCAGATGTACTGCAGCACGTCCGACGACTGCACCACGATCACCAGGAAGGCGAACAGCAGCACGTTGCGCGCCGGATCGTAGCCCGGCACGCGCAGGTTCAGCAGCAGCGGCACGTGCGAGATGCAGAACACGCAGATCATCAAGCCCCACTGCACCTTCGACGTGCGCTCCAGGTAGTGGGTGGTGTCACCACCGATGGTGGCCAGGATCGGCAGGAACAGGAACGCGTACACCGGGATCAACAGCGTGTACATGCCATACCAGTCGATCCACACCAGGTAGTACTGCCACGGCAGCACGATGTAGAACGCGGCCAGCAACGCGTAGTAGTCACCTGATCGTGTTGGCGCCAGGGTGATGAATTCGCGCAGTGCGAACAGCGAGATGATGGCGAACAGCACGATCACTCCGGCGCGCCCGAAGAACAGCGCCAGCCCGACCACGATGGCCATCACCCACCACGCGCGGATGCGCGAGACCAGGTTGGCGATCACCGCGCTGGGCTGTCCACGCTGGCGCCAGCGCAGGGTTTCGGACACCAGCGTGGCCAGCACCAGCACCGCGCCTACGCCCGCGAACAGCAGCCCTGTCTGCTGGCCCACGCTGCGTGCGGCAAGATCACCGGACACATCGATCATGAAGCTCATGCACGGCCTCCATTCGGTGCCAGGGCCAGCAGCGCCTGCCGGCTGCGTGCCAGGAACGCCGCCTTGTCCTCATCGGCCTGCAGCCGCAGCGGCGTACCGAAGGTTGCCGTGCACAGCAACGGCAGCGGCAGGAAACGCCCTTTCGGCATCACACGCTTGAGGTTGTCGATCCACACCGGCACGAACTCCAGCTCCGGGCGTTGCCGGGCCAGGTGGTAGATGCCGCTCTTGAACGGCAGCAGCGGCTCATCACCGATGTTGCGCGTGCCTTCCGGAAACAGGATCAACGAACAGCCCTCGTCCACCGCGTCACGCAGCACCTGCAGCGGATCCTGATGGCGGTTGCCGGCCTCGCGCTCCACCAGCACGCCATTGAATACCGCGTCGATCAGGTAACGACGCAGACCGTCGCGCTGCCAGTACTCGGCGGCGGCGACCGGCCGCACCTGGCGCCGCAGCGCCGGCGGCATCGACGACCAGATCAACACGAAATCACCATGACTGGCATGGTTGCCGTAGTACACGCGGTGCTCGCTGGACGGCGCGCAGCCAACCCACAGCGCGCGTGCGCCGGTCACTACATGGATGGCCGCGCTGCAGGCGCGGGCGATCAGTTCAGCAAACATCGGCACCTCCGGTCAGGTCTGCGGCCACAGCACGGCCAGCAGCAGGGCAGCGAACTGCAGCAGCGTGGCGGCGTACTGGCGCATCAGCAGACGCCGCATGCCGGTCCAGCGCGCATCCCAGCCACGCGTCGGCGCCGCTGCGTCCAGCCTGCGCAGGCCAGCGGTGTGCAGCGCCTGGTCCACGCGTTGTGCCGCGACTTCACCCTGCAGGCCCTCCTGCTCCAGCAGGCGCAGCAGGCTGGCGTCCAACTGCACCCGCACCGCGTAGTACGCCTGCACAACACCTGCCACCAGGCTCAGCAGCAGCAGGCCAGCGGCGAACATCGCCAGCCCAGGCTCGATGCCCAGCAGCAACAGGGCCACCAGCAGCAGGCCCAGCGACAACGCGGCAGGCACTCGCCCCTGCCGCAGCAGCAGATGCATCATCGGCAGATCGGGCACGGCGCTCATGCAATGGTCTCCTGCGCGGCAGCGGCCGCGATCACCTGTAGATGAACGTCATGCAGCACGATCGACGGCCGCGCGCCACGCACGATCGACACCGCGTCGGCCACATCGCGCGCACGGCCGGTGCGCAGCAACCAGGTCGCCACGCTGGCCGCGCTACGTGAGTACCCCAGCGCACAGCAGACCAGGACGGGGCCATGGCCGCGCAGGCGTTCAATGGCATCTGCCGCGGCGCGCAGCTGCGCCGCTGAAGGCACCACCAGGTCCAGCATCGGCACGCTGGCGTACGCTGCTCCCGGCGCGCGGCAGGACAGCTCCGCACAGGTGTCTACCACGCCCACCAGCGGTGCCGGCAGTGCGGTAACTGGCAGGCGCCCCAGCCAGACAGCGTCGACGACCGGCACCGGCTGCGGCGCGCGGCGCGTCCACAACCGCGAGTTGATCCACGCCGCCCCCAGGTACGGTGCCAGCAGCCAGCGCGCGGCCATCGTCAACCGGCCATCGGCGCGCTTCTGGAACACCGCTGTGCCCAGCCCGGCATAGGCCAGCGACACCAGCAGCAACGACACCACGGGCCACAGCAGCCACAATGCGGTGCCGCGCAGCATCACCACCGGCACCAGCAGCAGGCCGGCACCCAACACATACAACGCGGCCAGCCGACAACGCTTCGGGTCACCGGCAGCCTGCCAGGCGCGCAACGGCGGCGTGCCCTGCTCCGGCCACAGCCACACGCACAACCAGCCAGCCAGCAGCCCGGTGGGAATGTCGATGAAGTGATGCTGGAACGTGGTCAGCACCGAAATGCCGATCAGCAGCGCCCACACATGCAGCACCAGCCGCCAGACTCCGTGCAGGTACTGCGCGAACTTCACCCACAGCACGATCAACAGCACGATATGCAGCGACGGCGCCTGGTTGAATGGCTTGTCGAATCCCAGCAGCACGTCGAACAACCAGCCGAACACACCGCCGATTTCCGGCCGTTCGAAGCTGAAGCGCAACGGCCACAACAGGAAGCACGCCACCGCGATCACCTGCGCGCTGAGCAGGCGCAGCGCGTGCCGGTCCAACTCCAGCCGGCGCCGGCACAGGAAGAACGAGATCGCATAGAACAGGTCGATCGACCAGTACGGCACGATCGTCCACGGCACGAACGGAATCCGCGCCTCCCAGGCAAATGCCATCACCGGCAGCTGGGCATGGCGGCCGGCCATCCAGTTGGCGAAGCCATAGCTGGCGAAGAAGAACGGACCGAGCAGGGCCAGCCACAGCAGGGCGCGCCGCCAGGGGCGCGCCTCGCTGGATGATGCGGTTGCCGCCAGCGTCGCCATCACGCGATCCGTCGTGCCAGCGATACGGTGAAGATGCCGAAGTCATCGATGCGCTGGGCCACCTTCTGGAAGCCGGCCAAGCGCACCAGTTCGTCCATCTCGTGCTGGGTACGGCGGCGCATCACCCACGCCGCGCCACCACGATGGCTGGTCAACGCACGCGCGATGAACTCCAGCTGCGGATGCCACGGCTGCCCGGTATAGGCCAGGTAACCGCCCACCGGCACCGTCGCTGCGATGCCCTGCAGCGAACGCAGCACCGCATCGTTGTCCGGGAACAGTTCGTACAGGCCGGACACCACCGCCAGCGTCGGCGCCGGTTCCACCGCTGCCAGCTGCGCCGGATCGAACGCATCGCCCTGTTCGAAGCGGGCGATGTCGGCCGCGCCGAGGCGCTCGATCAAGGCCTTGCCCTGCGTTACGTTCAGATCGCTGAAATCGCGCAGCACGATGCGGTCGGCACGCTGTTCGCCCTGGCCGAGTGCTTCCAGCACGTAACGGCCATGGCCGGCCGCCACGTCCAGTACGCGCACCGGCGCGCCCTGCCCGCGCAGCCGCTGGGCGGCATCGCGCAGCAGTTCCTGCAGGTGCTTGCCGCGCACGCGGATGCCGCGCCAACCGATCGCATCCAGATAGTTGCGGTCGACCATCCGGCCCAGCGGGCCCTTGCCCCGCGCCTCATCACGGTAGATGTAGTCCAGCGTGCTGCCCGAGTCGAAACCGGTCTGCAGGCCCAGCGCGATGCCCTCCGACAGCGTGCCGCCGAAACGCAGGCCACCGCGCACCACGCGCCAACGCAGGTCGGCCAGGCTGTTGCGCTCCGGTGGCCACGACAGGATCTCCGATTCCTCGAAGGTCGGGCCATGCCGATGCGCATCGCGCCGCGACAGCTCCTGCAGCGGTTCGGCAAAGCGTGCCTGGATGAAGCTGCGGATACGCGCCAGCGCCGGTGCACGGTCACGCTCGCCGAGGGTGTCGTGGAAGAAGCCCGGCAGGTGCACGCGCTCCTTGATCGGGCTGGACAGGCGTTCGTAGAAGCGGTCCTGCGGGCCGCGATGCACCACGAAGTCCGAGCCCGAAACCAGCAACTGCACCGGCACGCTGATCGCCTGCGCGTCGGCCACGATGCGGTCGGCCGCTTCGTACAGGCCCAGCAGCACGCGCACCGAGATCGGCCGGGTGATCAGCGGATCGGTGCGGTAGCTTTCCACCCGTGCCGGGTCGTGGGTCAGCCACTGCGGCTTGACGTAGCTGTTGACGAAGAAGTTGCCGCGCAATTTCTGCATCAGCGCCAGTCCAGCGCGTGCGAACGGCACGTACAGCTTCACCTTGAATGCCGGCGAAGCCATCACCAGCGCGCGCAGCCGCGGCGCATAGTCATGCACCCAGGTGGCGGCAACCACCGCGCCCACGCTCTGCGCGATCACCACGATGTCCTCCACCGCGATGCCATGCTCGGCACTGATGTGGGCGATGAAGCTGTCCAGGTCGCGCACCAGCGCCGGGAAGCCCGGTGCGTCGCCGCGCGTGCCGGGCGAGCGACCATTGCCGCGCGCATCCCACGCGAAGAACGCGGTGTCGGGCAGGTCCAGCTCGTCGACCAGATGGGTGACCCGGCCGGAGTGTTCATGGCCGCGATGCAGCAGCACGATGGCCTTGGCCGGCGTGGTTGCCGTGGTGCTCGGCCAGTACCGGTAGAACAGCGGTACCTGGTCGAAGCTGTGGAATTCCCGTTCCTGCGCCTGACGCATGCAATCTCCGTATGGATAGGGCGTGTAATCGTGTTGTGCTTACCGCTGCGATATCGCCGCGGCTTCCTTCAATCCCTGGCGTACGCGACGGACCACCGTCACCCCACACAGCAGTGCGGCCAGTGCGGCGACCGCGCTGACCACGGTCGCGCCTGCCCAGCCAAACGCCAGCAGCAGGCCCAGCACGCCGATCACGAACGCACGGTCGCTCTTGCCCATCGGGCCGTCATAGCGGCGGCTGGCGCCGACCATCAGTCCCAGCACGCCGGCGTACTCGCTCAGCGCGGCGGCCCAGGCCAGCAGCCACAGTGCCTCGGGGCGCACGCCCGGTACGCTGAGCAGGCTCAGGTACAGCGCCGCGTCGGCGATCACATCGCACAACTCGTTCAGATAGGCGCCCAGCCGCGATTGCTGGCCGAATTCGCGGGCCAGCATGCCGTCGACGGCGTTGAGGGCCATGCGCAGCAGCATCCACAGCGGCAGGGCAAGATACAGCAGCGGCTGGGTGGGAGCGCAGCACCACACCGCAGCGGCCACCAGCAGCGAGACCACGGCCGCAGCCACGGTCACCGTGTTGGCGGTGATCCCCATGCGGTACAGGCCGTGTACGGCCGGACGCAGCAGGTCCTGGAAACGTCCTTTCAATGCATAGATCGACACGATCTGAACCCGCTAATCCTTGGCAGTGCGGGCACAGCCTACCTGATTGCGACAGCGCCACGTATCGAATTGCGCCCAATGCCGGCCCATGCAGGTGCTGTCGAGCGAATCAGGAAGGGAGTCTGCACCGGCCAATTTCCCCCACCAGCGCCCGCCACCGGCCCCCACCGCCTACAATATCGGCCCCGCTCCGCTGCCGATTGCCCTGTCCCCATGACTGCTGATCTGTTGCCCGTCCGCCGGGCCCTCCTCTCCGTTTCCGACAAGACCGGCCTGGTCGAGCTGGCCACCGCGCTGGCTGCACGCGGCGTGGAGCTGTTGTCCACCGGCGGTACCGCCAAGGCGATCCGCGATGCGGGCCTGGCCGTGAAGGACGTAGCCGAGGTCACCGGCTTCCCGGAAATGATGGATGGCCGGGTCAAGACCCTGCATCCGATGGTGCATGGCGGCCTGCTGGGCCGCTCCGGCCTGGACGACGCGGTGATGGCCGAACACGGCATCGGTGCCATCGACCTGCTGGTGCTGAACCTGTACCCGTTCGAATCGGTCACTGCCAAGGCCGACTGCACCCTGGCCGACGCGGTGGAGAACATCGACATCGGCGGCCCGGCGATGCTGCGCTCGGCGGCCAAGAACTTCGCCCGCGTGGCGGTGGCCACCGACCCGTCGCAGTACGCCGAACTGCTGGCCTCGCTGGATGCCAACGACGGCCAGCTGTCGGCCGGCACCCGTTTCGCCTTCTCGGTGGCCGCATTCAACCGCGTTGCCCAGTACGACGCGGCGATCAGCAACTACCTGTCGGCGGTCACCGCCACCGACGCCGCCGTGCCGGTGCGTGCCGAGTACCCGGCGCAGATGAATTCA
>Ga0256410_1002954_pt1 | contig 10850 bp, 9 predicted proteins | sample PhyWR1_FD_185983 | JGI IMG/M metagenome (GOLD analysis project Ga0256410, IMG submission 185983) | Leaf surface microbial communities from wheat plants in UC Gill Tract Community Farm, Albany, California, United States - DLSL W.R1 | ecosystem: Host-associated > Plants > Phyllosphere >... | reverse complement strand
TCAGCACCGAAGGCGTCGAGCTGGATTACGCCTTGCAGGCCACCCAGCAACTCAAGCTCTCCGGCGCCCTGGCCTACACCCGTGCACGCATCGATGAGTTCGCCTGCCCCGCCGGCGCCGCCGCCACCTGCAACGTGAATGGCAAGCCCCTGCCCTACAGCCCGGACTGGAAAAGCTACGTGCGCGCCGACTACAGCATCCCGCTGGACAACGGCCTGGATATCGAACTGGGCACCGACTACAGCTGGCAGAGCGAGGTGCAGTACGACATCAGCCAGAACCTCGACACCAAGCAAGGCGCCTACGGCATCTGGAACGCCAGCGTGGCCCTGGCCGACTACAGCAACGGCTGGCGTGTGGCGTTGCTGGCCAAGAACCTCGCCGACAAGTCCTACTCGCCGCTGCTGGCCAGCGGTGGCAACTACATCTACCGCGCCGTGCCCCGTGACGATGAGCGTTACTTCGGCGTGCAACTGCGCAAGGATTTCTAGCATGAGCCGTCAACTCACACTCGGCGCCTTCCTGATGGCCACCGGGCACCACGTGGCCGCCTGGCGCCACCCGGACGTGCCGGCAAATGCCGGGCTGGATTTCGCCCAGTACAAACACCTGGCGCGGGTAGCCGAAGCCGCCAGGTTCGATGCGCTGTTCGTGGCCGACAGCATCGCCGCCGCCACGGGCGAGATCGCCAGCCATATGGCGCGCTCGGATTATTTCGAGCCACTCACCCTGCTCTCGGCGCTGAGTGCGGTTACGGACCATATCGGCCTGATCGCCACGGCCACCACCAGCTACAACGAGCCCTACCATGTGGCGCGTAAATTCGCCTCGCTGGATCACCTGTCCGGTGGCCGCGCGGGCTGGAACCTGGTGACTTCGGACGCGGCGGCCGAAGCACAGAACTTCGGCCGCGACGAACACCTGGGGCATGCCGAACGCTACAGCCGCGCCCGTGAATTTCATCAGGTGGTCACCGGCCTGTGGGACAGCTGGGACGATGACGCCTTCGTGCGCGACAAGGCCAGCGGCAGCTACTACGACCCGGCCAGGCTGCATGTGCTGGACCATGTGGGCGAACACTTCCAGGTCAAGGGCCCACTGAATGTGGCGCGCTCGCCCCAGGGCCAACCCGTGATCGTGCAGGCCGGTTCCTCCGAAGCCGGCCGCGAGCTGGCCGCGCAAACCGCCGAAGTGGTGTTTACCGCGCAGACTTCGTTGGCCACTGCCCAGGCGTTTTATGCCGACCTCAAGGGCCGTCTGGGTCGCTTTGGACGTGAGCCGGAGTCGCTGAAAATCATGCCCGGCGTGTTTGTGGTGGTCGGAGCCACCGAGGCCGAGGCGCAGGCCAAATTCGAAGCATTCCAGGACCTGGTCGAACCCGAGGTGGGTGTGGCCTTGCTGGGACGCATGCTGGGTAACTTCGACCTGTCCGGCTACCCGCTGGACGGGCCGTTGCCGCCGTTGCCCTTGACCGACAGCGGGCAGCGCAGCCGCCAGCAACTGCTCAGTGAACTGGCCGAACGCGAGCACCTGACCCTGGCACAATTGGGCCGCCGAATTGCCGGAGGGCGCGGGCATTACAGCCTGATTGGCACGCCCGCGCAGATCGCCGATGAGCTGCAACGCTGGTTCGAAAACGGCGCGGCCGACGGCTTCAATATCCTGGTGCCGCACCTGCCCGGCGGGCTGGAAGATTTCGCCGAATGGGTCGTGCCCGAACTGCAACGACGTGGCCTGTTCCGCACCGAATACAGCGGCAGCACCTTGCGTGAAAACCTCGGGTTGGCACGCCCCGCCAACCGCTTTAAAAAGGACGCTGCATGAAGATTCGAGCCCTGCTGCTGGCACTGCTGGCCGTCACGCAAACCACCCTCGCCGCCGACCCCGCCACCCTGCGCATCGGCTACCAGAAAGGCTCCATCGCCCTGGTGCTGGCCAAGGAGCACGGCCTGCTGGAGCAACGTTTTGCAAAGACCGAGGTAAAGTGGATCGAGTTCCCCGCCGGCCCACAGATGCTCGAAACCCTTAACGTCGGCGCCCTGGACGTGGGCTCCACCGGCGATATCCCGCCGCTGTTCGCCCAGGCGGCGGGCGCGGACCTCGTCTACATCGGCGCCGAACCGCCCAAGCCCAGCGCGGAAACCATCCTGGTACGCAACGACAGCCCGCTGCATTCGGTGGCGGATCTGAAGGGCAAAAAAGTCGCCTTCCAGAAAGGCTCCAGCTCCCACAACCTGCTCCTGCGCGCCCTGAACAAAGCCGGCTTGAGCTACAAGGACATCCAGCCGGTGTACCTGCCACCCGCCGACGCACGCGCCGCGTTCGAGCAAGGCAGCGTGGATGCCTGGGCCATCTGGGAACCCTACTCTTCCCTGGCGCTGAGCCAGAGCCCCAGCCATGTGCTGGCCAATGGCGAAGGGTTGGGTTTGTCCGGGCCGGTGTACACCGCGCGGCGCGAGTATGCGCAGGCCAACGGGGCATTTATCCATGACCTGCTGGATGAACTGACCAAGGCCGAAGCACTGACCCGCAGCCAGCGTGAAGACAGCCTGCGCGTGCTGACCCGGTTCATGGGCCTGCCCAGCGAGGTGATTGCACGCTATATGGATAACCGCCCGCCTTCGCCGATCTTGCCGATTGATGAGCACATCATTCAGGCGCAGCAGGCGACGGCGGATTTGTTTTATCAGAACCGTCTGCTGCCCAAAGCCATCGAGGTGAAACAGGCCGTGTGGCACTCTCAAGTCAAATAAGGTCAAAAATGTGGGAGGGGGCTTGCCCCCTCCCACATTTTGAATTGCGCCAGGCGTGACTGCGTGTGCTTTTTTCGACCACGCACATTGGCGTGCCCGACACCGGCTCACTGATGATCTGCACCTGCACCTCAAACACCTCGCGCATCAACGCCACACCCATCACCGCCCCCGGCGCACCATCCGCCACCAGCCTGCCGCCGTGCATCACCGCCAGGTGGTCGGCATAACGGCAGGCCTGGTTGATGTCATGGAGCACGGTAATCACGGTCTTGCCTTCGGCGGCCAGTTCGCGCATCAGGTCGAGCAGTTCGACCTGGTGGCTGATGTCGAGGTAGGTGGTGGGTTCGTCCAACAGTACCACCGGTGCGTTCTGCGCCAACACCATGGCCAGCCAGGCGCGTTGGCGCTGGCCGCCGGATAAGTCCGCCAACGCGCGGTCGGCCAGGCTGTCCAGTTCCAGGCGCTGCATGGCCTGGGTGACGTGGGACTGGTCGTTGCCGCTCAAGCGCCCCCACAGCGAGTTATGCGGGCTGCGGCCGTAGGCGACCAGTTGGCGCACGCTGACGCCTTCCGGCACCGGCAGCACCTGGGGCAGAAACGCGATCTGCCTTGCCAGCTGACGCGCGGACAAGGCGCTGTACGCCTGGCCGTCGAGGGTCAGTTCGCCGCTCAAGGGCTTGAGGATGCGTGCAAACGCCTTGAGCAAGGTGGACTTGCCACAGCCGTTGGGCCCGATCAACGCAGTAACCTTGCCCGGCGGCGGCGCAAACGAAAGGCCCTGCACGATGCGTGTGCTGCCGTAGCCGATATCGACCTGGCTGGCCTTGAGAATAGTCATGTGATCAACCCTTGAACCGTGCCAGCAACCAAAGAAAATACGGCGCACCAATCACCGCCGTCAGCACCCCTGCGGGGATTTCGCTGGGCGCGATCAGCGTGCGCCCGAGGGTGTCGGCCAACACCAGCAGCAGCGCGCCAATCAACATCGCGGCCGGCAGCAGGTACTGGTGATGCCCGCCCACCAGGCGCCGTGCCATGTGCGGTGCGACCAGGCCGATAAAGCCGATCGGCCCGATCACACCCACGCCCAGGCTGGTGAGCAGCACCGCGCAGGCCATCGCCAGCCAGCGTGTGCGGTTCAGCGCCGTGCCAAGGCTGTGGGCCGCGTCATCGCCCAAGGCAATCAGGTTCAGCGGCTTGGCCAGGCACAACCCCAGCGGGATCAGCAGCAGAAACGGCAGCACCAGCACCACATGGTGCCAGTTGCGGCTCCACAAACTGCCGGTGAGCGCGAGCAAGGCGGTGTTGATATCCAACGGGTGCGACAGGATCAGAAACTCGGTGACGCTGGCCAGGGTCACCGCAATCGCCACCCCGGACAGCGCAAAGCGCACCCCGGAAAAACTCACGCCGGTGTTGTACAGCGCCAGCAGCAACGCGCCGCCGGCCCCGCCCAGGCACGCCACCAGCGGCAGCCAGGCCACCGGCAAGTGCGGCCAGCTGATGATCGCCACGGTCAGCGCCAGCCCGGCGCCCTGGGTCACGCCGAGAATCTCCGGCGAGGCCAGCGGGTTGCGGATCACGCCCTGCACAATCGCCCCGGCCAGGCCGAAGGCACACCCGGCAAGGATCGCGATCAGGCTGCGAGGCAGGCGGTGGTTCCACACTTCGAAATCAAGCGCGTCATGGGCCAGCAGGCGCTCGAGGACGGTGGCGGGCTTGAGCCACAAGGTACCGGCGCTGAGGCTGATAAACGTCGCCAGCAGCAACAGGCCGAGCAGCAGCCCCAGGCGAAAACGTGGGCGAATCATAGGGCGCGCCTGGCAAGAAAGAGGAAGAACGGTGCGCCGATCAAGGCGGTCACCACCCCCGCCGGGGTTTCCACCGGGAAGGCTACGGCGCGGCTGAGCAGGTCGGCGCCCAGCACGATCACCGCGCCGAGGGCCGCACTCAGCGGGATCAGCCAGCGGTAGTCGTTGCCGAGAAACTGACGCAGGATATTCGGCGCGATCAGCCCGACAAACCCGATCGGCCCCACCGCGCAAACGCTCGCGCCCACCAGCAACAGGCTGGCGATAAATACTTGCAGGCGCAAGCTGGCGATGCCCACGCCCAGGGAGCGAGCGGCGTCTTCGCCGAGGTTGATCAGGTTCAAGCGCGGCGCACACCACAGCGCCCACACGCCGCCGATCAGGGTGCACGGCCAGAGCAATTGCACCTGCGCCGCACCGACGTTGGCCAGGGAACCGGCCAGCCAGTTCAACACGCTTTGCGCCTGGGCCTCGACCAGGATCACCGTGAGCCGGGTCAGCGCAGCGCACAGCGCGGCCACGGCGACACCGGCCAGTACCAGGCGACCTTGGGCAGTGGTCGGCGACCACGCGCCGCCGAGGCTGAACACCGTGATCCAGGCCAGCGCGCCGCCCAGGCAGGTCATCAACAAAGCACCGCCGGCAAACGGTGGCGCCACCAACCCGGTGGAAAACAACGCGAGCCCCAGCGCCGCCCCCGCCGTGACGCCAAACAACGACGGCGAGGCCAGGCGGTTGCGCGTAATGCCCTGCATCAGCGCACCGGCCAGGCCCAAACACGCACCCACAAAGGCGGCGCACACGGCGCGAGGCACACGCAACTGGGCGACGATGTAGGCCATATTGCCGCCCACACTGCCCTGGTGCACCAGGCCATTCCACGCATCCGTGGCGGTGATGGTGAACGGCGACCAACTGTACAGCGACAGCCAGAACAGCCCGGCCCCCAGCAGCACAATGCCCGCCGCCGCGAGACTGCGCGCCACGCTTATTGGCTCAGTACGGCTTTGCCGCCCTTGAGAATCGCCAGGGCGTCCTCGGCGATCTGCTCCGAAGCCAGCACACCGCGGTTGCGCGCCCAGCTGTCGCCATCCACTTCAGCTACTTGTTTGTTGCGCACCGCGCCGAGCACTTGCCACAACGGCTGCTTGCTCCAGGCGTCGACGATGCTCGGGCGGCGGTAATGGCCAACCAGCAACCAACCCGGGTCGAGGGCCAGCAGTTGCTCCAGGCTGACGAATTCGGTGGGCGCCGCATTGGCGCGCACCGCCGGGACTTTCAGGCCGATGGCTTGCAGCACGCTGCCGGCATAGGAATCCGGGCCGTGCACGGAGAAGCTGTCTTCACGGGCGACACCAAACAACACGCTGGCACCGGCGGGGATCTGCTGGGCAATGGCTTTGAGGTTTTCACGGTTCTTCTGAATGCGCGCGGCCATCTGCGGGCTTTTGCCCAGGGCCTTGCCGATCAGCTCGGCGGACTTGAGGCTGCCCTCGTAATCCTCACCGCGCGAAGGCAGCAACAGGGTTGGCGCAATGCTTGCCAGGTCGCTGTACAGCGCCTGGTGGCGGTTGAGGTCGGCGACGATCAGGTCCGGTTTGAGCCGGGCGATTTCCTCGATGCTCGGTTGCGAGCGCAGGCCCACCGACTTCCACTGGCCGATGGCCTGGCGCACGCGGGGCAACACGCGGTTGGCATCGCCATCATCGGCGGCGCCCACGGGGGTTACGTCGACGGCAGCGAGGCTGTCGAGGAACGAGAATTCCAGTACCACCACACGCTTGGGCGCATCCGGCAGATGCACGGCGTGTTGGCCGTCATTCAGGTCGATGGGGGCAGCGCTAAGCACGCTTGAAGACAACGCCAGGAGGCAGGCGGCAAGGGTCGGGATGGAGCGCAGGATTTGCATGAAGGTACCTCGGCGTTAAAGCACCCCGGCTAGACGGGCTGGGGAAAACGGCGGGTACTATTCCATATTGGGGCGGTGTGATCAAAAAACATTCTCATTAAGATGGCCCATACACCACAAATCAAATGTGGGAGGGGGCTTGCCCCCGATGCCGGTCTAGACTGACACACCGCCATCGGGGGCAAGCCCCCTCCCACATTTTTGATCGGCGTCTACTAGAAATCGACGGTGGCCGACAGCAAGTAGGTACGCGGCGTCGACAAGGTCAGCCCCGGCTCGCTGTCATCCGACGCACCGGCCGAACTCCAGTAGCGCTTGTCGGCGACGTTCTCCACGTTGGCGCGCAGGGTGATGTGCTTGTCATCGACCTTGAAGGCGTAGCGCGCGCCGACGTCGATGCGGTTCCAGGCATCGATTTCCTTGACGTTGGAGGTGTCCAGGTACTGCGATCTGGAGTAGATGCCACGGCTGGTCAGGGTCAGGCCTTCCAGGGCCGGCACGTCCCACTCGGCGCCGAGGTTGACGTTGTACTTGGGCGTGGCCGGGGCGCGGTTGCCGTCGACGGTGCCGTTGGTGGTTTTCTGCAGTTCGCTGTCGATATACATCACCCCGCCGAGCAGGCGCACGCCCTTGAGCGGTTCGCCGAACACACTCAGCTCCGCACCGGTGTTCTGGCGCTTGCCGTTGGGGCCGAACAGGTTCGTGGTGCCATTGGTTTCATAGGCCGGTTGCTTGATGCGGAACACCGCAGCGGTGACGGCCAAGGCGCCGGCGTCGTATTTGGCGCCGACTTCCACCTGGCGGCTGATAAATGGCGGGAAAATTTCATCGTCGTTGGCCGACGTGGACGGCGCGATCTTGCCCTGGCTCAGGCCTTCCATGTAGTTGGCATACAGCGACAGCTTGTCGGTGGCCTTGAACAGCAGGCCGCCGGACGGCGAAATCTTTTCTTCGTCGTAGCCAGTCTTGCCTTTGACCCCGTTGTTCCAGTCATCCACCTTGACCCGCTGCCAGCGCGCGCCGAGGGTCAGCAACAGGCGGTCGTCGAAGAAGCCCAGGGTGTCGGACAGCGCCACGCCGCTGAATTTATTCTCGGTGTAGACCTTGGGATCGGGCCGCGTCTGCACCGTGGGGGTTATTGTCGGCACTGGGTTGTAGAGGTTGCTGAGCCCGTTTGCATAACGTGCGCCGCCGTTTTCAAAGTCCATGTAGAAATAGCTGGCGGCCAGGTTGACCTCATGGCTCACCGAGCCGGTATGGAACCAGTTGCGCACGCCGGCGTTGTAGGTGCGCACGTTTTCATCGCGGGTGAAATCCCGCGGCGACACGGTGAAGTCGCCGGCGGCGTTGCTGACCGACACCGCGTGACGCAGGAAGTCGTGGTTACTTTTACGCGCGCCGAAGCCACCGTAGAGCATCACCGAATCGCTGAGGTCATATTCGGCATTCAGGGTGCCAAAGGTGTCATTGGTGCTGGCCTTGCTCCAGGACTGCGCGTAGTTGCGGCGCACATCATTGGCGCTCGGCACCGGCGCGGCGGCCGCTACCTGCACACGTTCCTGGGGCGCGTCGGTGTCGCGTTCGGTGTGGCCGATATCGCTGGAAAGGCGCAGGCGCTCGCCGCGAAAATCGAGTCCGAGCACGGCCATTTCACGGTCGACGCTCTGGTGGTCCCACTCGGTGTCGCCGGACTGCTTCACGCCGTTGAAGCGGATGCCGAACTTGTTGTCCTCGCCAAAGCGCCGGCCAATATCCACCGCGCCGCCGGCCTGGCTGTCGGAGGCCCAGTTGCCGGTGAACGAGTTGATGTCCTTGTCGGTGGCGCGCTTGGGCACCACGTTGATCCCGCCGCCCACGCTGCCGCGCGGCGAGATGCCGTTGATCAACTGGGTGGGGCCTTTGAAGATGTCGACGCGGTCGGCCATTTCCATGTCGATGGTGTAGGTCGGCAGCACGCCGTACAGGCCGTTGTAGGCCACATCACTGTTGAACAGGCTGAACCCGCGAATGGTGAACTGCTCATAACGCCCACCGGCCGGGTTGGTGGCGCGTACCGACGGGTCGCTGGCGATCAGGTCGCCGAGGGTGCGGGCCTGCTGGTTTTTCACCGCGTCCTGGGTGTAGGTGGTCATGCTGAACGGCGTTTCCATGAAGTCCCGCGTGCCCAGCAGGCCTTGCGAGCCACGGCGCGCCACCTGGCCACCGGCGTAGGTGTCGCCGTCGTACAGGCCGGTGGTGCCCAGGATCGAGGTCGGCGCCAGTTCCAGGCTGCTGCCATCCGGCACCGGCACCAGCATGTAGGCCTGCTCGCCCATCGGCTGCAGTTGCAGGCCGGAGCCCTGCAACAGACGCGCAAAGCCCTCCTCCACCCCGTACTCACCGGACAAGCCACTGCTGCTGCGCCCGCTGACCAACGCCGGATCCACCGACAGGTTCACCCCCGACAACCCGGCAAACCGGGTCAGCGCTGCACTCAAGCTGCCGGCCGGCACCTGGTAGCTGCGGCGCGCGGATGCGTCTTCGGCGTAGCTGACAGCGGCGAATAACGGGCTGGCGCTGAGGCTCAGCATCAGGCTCAGTTTCAGCAACGGGCGCAAGCGCAAGGGTAGAACTGCGGGCATGGGAGGAAGCTCTCGATTTTGTTCACTTGCCTTGAATGACCGGCGAGGTGAAAAAAAGGGACAGCGTTATCCAACTATTTTTCAGACCTGCCGACCTCCCATGGAACAGACAGCTTCAGCGCGCGCAAATGTATCGTTTTTTTCACATAGAAACTCTGTAACAAAAATCGGGTCCTGTGATGTAGGGAATTTACATTCACTGCACGGGTGAGTTTGATGAAATCAATGCCTCGAACCACTGTAGAGCAGGTCTCGGCGCCAGCCCCCTTGGGCTCAGGCCCTTTGCAGGAGCTGACCACGCACGACTTTGAAAGCTGTCGCAATAGCCAGACAGGCCCGGTGTTCATCATCGCCTCTGGTCAGTCAGCCAAATCATTTCCCCTCAAACAGTTTGCCCACGTGCCCATGATCACGATGAATGGCGCCATTTCGATGTTTTTGAATACGGACGTTAAACCGTGTTTTTACGCCTGCACGGACAGAAGTTTTTCCGAACAGCAACCGGGCTTATTCAAATACGCCATGGCTAACAGCCAGCGAGTCGCCCTCTGGGAAGACCACGCCCGAGCATCCCGTGCCCAGCCGACGGGCGCGTTCTACCCGCTGTCCAAGGCGCAAAGACCGTCCTGGCTAGACGCAGTGCTGGGCCGGCATGACGCGCTGGTTGCCGACCATTCCCTGCTGCCCTTTCGCAAGCGCCCCATCGGGTTCAGCAAAGACATGAGCGAGGGCTTTTTCGATGCGCGGACCGTGGCCTACCTGGCCATTCAACTGGCCTTCCATATGGGCTTCTCCAAGGTTTTTCTGGTGGGCGTTGACCTGAAAGAAAATGCGGGAAGGTTTTACGAGAACGATCACTCCAATAACTCGCCCTGCGGGCTCGACCAGCACTATCACACGCGCATATTGCCTTCGTTCAAGCTGATGTCGGAAAAAGTCATCGGGGATGACTTCAGGGTGTACAACTTGTCCGACGCTTCGCGGCTACCGGATGAGGTTGTTCCGCATTTATCGCTCGAGGAAGTTGAGGCGATGCTCGGATAGCGCCTTCGACAGGGAGTTTCTCGCAGGCATGAAAAAGCCCAACCTTTTCAGATTGGGCTTAGACATTGAATAATATGGTCGGGACGGAGTGATTCGAACACTCGACCCCTAGCACCCCATGCTAGTGCGCTACCGGACTGCGCTACGCCCCGACTAGGCGTGTTACTGGGTTTGCTTCGCAACGAAGCGATTAGGAATATACCGCAAGCTTTTGAAATGTGGAAGTATTTTTAAGAATCTGGTTCATTTCTTCAATACCACCAGCACATCTTCGAGTTCGCAGATCATCTGGCGAATCAGTTGCTTGTATTGGGTGGTGTCGTCTTTGGCTTCGTTACCGGACATACGCTGGCGCGCACCGCTGATGGTAAACCCCTGGTCGTAAAGCAACGCTCGGATCTGCCGGATCATCAGCACGTCTTGTCGCTGATAATACCGGCGGTTTCCGGTGCGTTTGACAGGATTGAGTTGAGGAAACTCTTGCTCCCAATAGCGCAGCACGTGTGGCTTCACGGCACACAGGTCGCTAACTTCGCCAATGGCGAAGTAGCGTTTGCCTGGGATCGGTGGGAGCTCGTCGTTATGACTTGGTTCCAGCATAAGCCTCTACTCGGGCCTTCAACTTCTGCCCTGGACGAAAGGTGACCACACGGCGGGCCGTGATCGGGATTTCTTCTCCCGTTTTCGGATTGCGGCCAGGCCGCTGTCG
>Ga0256410_1002953_pt1 | contig 10865 bp, 7 predicted proteins | sample PhyWR1_FD_185983 | JGI IMG/M metagenome (GOLD analysis project Ga0256410, IMG submission 185983) | Leaf surface microbial communities from wheat plants in UC Gill Tract Community Farm, Albany, California, United States - DLSL W.R1 | ecosystem: Host-associated > Plants > Phyllosphere >... | reverse complement strand
TGTTCGGCAATCGAGCGGATGGTGTCGAGGATGGTGTTGATGTTCTGGCTGTCCTGCTCCAGCAGCTGCATGGTCTGCGTCGACTTCTGCAGGTCTTCGCTGAGCTTGAGCACGCTGCCGGTGGCTTCGCCGATATGCTGCTCGCCGGTGTGCACGTCGCGGTAGCCTTGGTCGGCGCTCGACGCTGCGGCGCTGCAGGAGCGTGCCACTTCGTTGGCAGTGGCCACCATCTCGTTGAACGCGGTGCTCACCAATTCCACCGCTTCACGCTGGCGACCGGCAGCCTGGTTGAGGTTGTTGGCCACATCGCTGGTGTCGGCGGCGGCGGTCTGCAGGTCGGCCGACGCATTGCCGATGCGCTGCACCAACTGCGCGATCATGCCCAGGAACTGGTTGAACCAACCGGCGAGACTGGCGGTTTCGTCCTTGCCCTGCACCTTGAGCTGGCGGGTGAGATCGCCTTCACCTTCGGCGATTTCCTGCAGGCCGTCGGCGACGCCGCGAATCGGACGCACGATCACCCTGGCAAAACTGGCGCCGACGATGGCGAAGACAATCGCCAGCGCAGCAGCAATGGCGGCGATCAACCAGGTGAGACGGGTGGCATCGGCCATTACTTCGTCGCGCTTGATCAGGCCGATAAAGCGCCAGCCCAGGTCTTTGGAGCTGACCACGTTGGCCATGTAGGGCACGCCGTCGATGTCGATCTGGGTCACGCCGTCGCCGCGCTTGGACAGTTCAGCGTAGTTGGGGCCCAGCTCGGCCAGGGGCTTGAAGTTGTGCTTGGCATCGCTGGGGTCGACCAGCACGTTGCCACTGGCTTCGACCAGCATCAGGTAGCCGCTGTCGCCCAGCTTGATGTTGCGCACCAGTTCGGTGAGCTGCTTGAGCGACACGTCCAGGCCAACCACGCCAAGCACTTTGCCTGCGGCATCGGCGACGGTGCGCACGGTGCCGATCAGTACCACATCGTCCGGCGCCCAATAATAGGCGCCCGTGCGCACGGTGGTGCCGGGCGCGGCGATGGCGGCCTGGTACCAGGGACGCAGGCGCGGGTCGTAGTTGCTGATCTTGGGGTCATCCGGCCAACTGGCGTAGCCGCCGTCGCTCAGTCCCAGGGACAGATAGGCGGTGCTGGGATGGCTTTTGGCGAACTGATCGAAAATCGCCAGCAGTTCCTGATTGGTCGCGGTCAGCGGGAGTTTCGCGGCATCGGCGCCAACATAGCTCTTGAGGTCTTTGGCCGTGACCACGCGCGGGTCCTTGGCCACGTAATCGACGTTCTGGGTGATGCCGTCGAAGAACTGCTTCATGCCATTGTCGATCTGACGGATTTCCCGACCGCTGCTGTCGAGGAAATTGGCCTTGGCCCCCTCGCGCACATTGAGAACGACCAACACCGCGACGAGGATCACCGGCACGCACGCGATAGCCGCGAACGCCCAGGTCAGCTTCTGCTTGATATTCATGACTTCACCCGCGGATATTTATAGTTTTGGCAAGGGGAAACGCTAGCGCTGAATGTCGCACGGGTTGTTTTGAGGGGGAATTGCCATGCGTACCCCCGGTTTATCGACCGAGGGGGCATTCACTTGAGGGGCAGAGGGCTATCAGCCGATGGTGGTGTCGGCGAGGGTGTCACGGCGCATCGATTGCAGGTTTTTCTCGATGGTTTCGCAGATCGCTTCCATCTGGATCTGGTGTTCGCTGGAGCGGAACGGGCTTTGCAGGTCGGTGCCGATGCGTTCGATGGCCAGCAGCATGAAGCCCACCACGGTGGAGGCCAGCGGCGTCAACCAGCCCAGGGATTCCACCAGGCCTACCGGCACGATCAGGCAGAACAGCGAGATGAACAGCCGTGGAAAGTACACGTAGGGGTAGGGCAGTGGCGTATTGGCGATGCGCTCCATGCCACCCTGGGCGTTGGAGAGATCGACCAGCGTCGATTCGATCCGCGCCAGGCGAATGCTGTCCAGATGCCCGGCCTTGTATTCGCGCGACAGGATCGCCGCAGAGCCGGTGAGAATGTCATTGGCAAAGTTGTTGGTGGCGCCATTGCGCGCGAACTCTTCGGCGGGAATGAACGCACGGACCTCGTCCGGGCAGGGTTGGCCCCTGAGATGCGCGGCCAGGCAGTTCACGTAGGCCACATGCCGACGCAACAAGGTGGATTTGATCGGGTTCACTTCACTGTCGGGATCGTCAAGCAGGGTCAGCACCTGACGCGCGAAGCTGCGCGAGTTGTTGACCATCGCCCCCCACAGGGTGCGTGCTTCCCACCAGCGGTTGTAGGCACTGCTGTTACGAAAGCTGATCAGCACGATCAACGCCGAACCCAGCAGCGTGAGCGGCATCAGCGGCAGGTTGACCTTGGCGTTGAGGAACAGCATGAAGTCCACCGTCACGGCGATATCCCACAACAACAGCCAGAACAGGGACCAGCCCACGTAGCCCATGGTCTTGATGATCAGGCGGTATTTTTTGAGGATGGCGGCTTTCAAATGGGGACCTCGCAGCGGGGCGATGAACGACTATGCTCTAGCTCGGACGCCAGCTTGCCGGGAAGGTTCGGCGCGGGACTGAAACGGTTAAGCCGCCCGGCTGTTGCGGAACAATTTTGGTAACGACGCGGTCCGCTTGTTTAATCGCTATAGATTGCGCTCAAGGCAAAACGCCATTATCGGTACTGCAATTGAGATCAGTGCATCCAAGTTGTTTGATCAGGGCTTTTTCTCATGTGTGGCAGTTCTTTGAAGTTGGCGATGGAAGAATCGGTGCAAGCGTTTGAGCAACATGTGGAACTTGAGGCGTGCATCCGTATTCATTACAAGATGTTGCTGGAGACCTATTCAAAAAGAGCGTTTTTCTATAAGACGGCGTTGAAGTTCAATCGTTTGATGGTGTCGTTTACCTTATTGAGTACTTATTTTTCCAAACCGGAGCCGCTTCTTTCCGAGGTGAAAGAGTTTTGTGTGGCACGCGGCTTTTCTTCCCGAAACAGCCTTGAGTCGATATTCCTGCTGTTTCGCGCATTGGGGTTCATGCAGGTGGCGGGGCATCCGGATGACAGCCGCCTGCGGGTATTCGGACCGTCGCCCCAGGCCTGTCAGGAGGTCAGGTCGCTGCTTCGGTCGGTGGTGGAACCGACGCAGATGATGTGTCCCGGGCAGGGCATTTTTGCGGGCGTGGGGCAGTTGGATGATCACGCCTACCTGTCCCGTTATTTCAAGGGGTATGCGACGCTGCTCGACAATGACCTGTCGATTGATCTATTGCTGCCCGATTGTTATTGGCTGCTCAAGCGCGATGGCGGGCATATGTTAATGCTGGCGATTTATAACGATGCCTGTGCGCAGGATAATTCGGGCGCAAGTTTCCGCGTGTCTTCGTATTTGTCGATCGCCGAGCAACTGTCGGTCTCCAAGACCCATGTCATTCGCCTGGTTCAGGAAGGTGCCGATCGGGGGTATTTCAAGGTTCATTCCAAAACCCAACTGGAAGTGTTGCCGCCCTTTATATATCTGGTCCGCCGTTTCATGGCGTATTCATTTGCCACTTGCTTGCACAGTCTTAAACTGAGTCATGCCAAACGCACGTAGACCGCCAGCGCACAGGAGTGAAGGGATGCCGAATAACGTGAAACTCAGGCCGCGCATGCAACGTTTGTTGTCGCCGGCGGTGACCCAGGCCGAACTGATCGGCATCATCGCCTGGCTGGGCGTTTTGCTGGCCGGGCCGCTGAAGGCGTCCGGCGTGCCGGAGGGACTGGTCACGCTGGGGCTGCTGCTGGTGTGCGGATGCCACCGCGTGGTCACCAACTTTTTCGCCTGGCGGGTGCTGGGCGTGGTGTACATGGTGTTGCTGTGCGTTGGTTTCTTTCACGTGATCGGCGCCAACCTGGAACTGCGGGTATTTGCCTTGCCGCTGGCGGTGACCCTGGTGGTCAGCAGTGCGCTGCTGTTTATCTCGGTACAGGACTTTTTGATCTGCGCGGCGCTGGTGTGGGCGGTGATGTGGCCGATTCTCTCTGAATCGTTTTACGAGGGCGCGCAGGTCTATCTGTTCATCTTTTGCGCCGCATCGGTGTCGATCGGTTTCATCCTGAGTTTTTCTTACCTGAAGAACCTGCGGTCCGTGCTGCTGGTGGAAAGCGAGTTTCGCGTGCTGGCGCAGACGGACTACCTCACCTCCATTCTCAACCGGCGCGCGCTGATGGAAAGTTTCGCCAAGTTGATAGCCGCAGGGGAGAGCGGCTATTTTCTGATGCTGGACATTGACAGTTTCAAGCTCAAGAACGACCAGTTCGGCCACGATGTCGGCGACAGGATTTTGTGCGCCATGGCCGATTGCCTCAAGGCCACCCCTGGGAGCCACAGTTTCGGCCGCATCGGCGGTGAGGAATTCGGCGTGTTGCTGGTGGGGGATGACCCTTCAGTGGCCAGTGCGTTTGCGTTGCGCCTGCTGCACAACATTCGCGGCAGCGTTGCGCCGCCCCATCACTACACGTGCAGCGCAGGCATGACCGGCTTCGCGGCGGGGGATGATGTGTCGACGGTGCTCAAAAATGCAGACCGCAACCTGTATATGGCCAAGCGCAACGGCAAGGACTGCGTCTACCTGGACGGCGCCCCGTTACAGGCGCAGTGCAGCGACGCGGACAATCGCGTGATCACCAGGGCCTGACTCAGCCCTGGGCCAGAATGCTCGCCAGCAGCCCGGGAAAGCGCGTTTCCAGTTCATCGCGGCGCAGCGAGTTCATGTGGGTAGTGCCGACGCTGCGGGTGTGTACCAGGCCGGCGTCACGCAACACGCGGAAGTGGTGGGACATGCTCGACTTGGGCCGCCCGCCGTCCAGTTCGCCGCAGGAGGCCTCGGGAACCCCGGCCAGGCAGCGCACGATATCCAGGCGCACGGGGTCACTCAGGGCATACAGCAGGCGCTCGAGTGTGAGGTCTTGCACGGCGGGGTGTTTGAAGGCTCGCATGGCGGCGGATCATAACAGGGGGGTAGCGCCGAATACCATAGTTCGATTACCATCGAACTATCGAATTACCCACTTCGCTTCTGGAGTTTCCCGATGTCTGCACTGTTCGAACCGTTCACGCTCAAGGATGTGACACTGCGCAATCGCATTGCGATCCCTCCCATGTGCCAATACAGCGCCGATGACGGCATGGTTAACGATTGGCACCACGTGCACCTGGCCAGCATGGCCCGTGGCGGCGCCGGGTTGCTGGTGGTTGAAGCCACCGCAGTCTCGCCGGAAGGGCGCATCACGCCGGGCTGCGCCGGTATCTGGAGCGATGCGCATGCGCAGGCTTTCGTGCCGATGGTCAAGGCTATCAAGGCCGCTGGTGCCGTGCCGGGCATCCAGATTGCCCACGCCGGCCGCAAAGCCAGCGCCAACCGCCCGTGGGAAGGCGATGACCACATGCCGCCCTCCGACGCGCGCAGCTGGGAAACCATCGCGCCGTCGGCGATTGCCTTTGGTACCAACTTGCCCAACGTTCCGCGCGCCATGACCCTGGACGACATCGCCCGCGTCAAGCAGGACTTTGTCGACGCCGCGCGCCGCGCCCGTGACGCCGGCTTTGAGTGGATCGAGCTGCACTTCGCCCACGGTTACCTGGGCCAGAGCTTTTTCTCCGAGCATTCCAACCAGCGTACCGACGCCTACGGCGGCAGCTTCGACAATCGCAGCCGTTTCCTTCTGGAAACCCTGGCCGCCGTGCGTGAAGTCTGGCCGGAAAACCTGCCACTGACCGCGCGTTTCGGCGTGATCGAGTACGACGGTCGCGACGAGCAGACCCTCACCGAATCCATCGAACTGGCCCGCCGCTTCAAGGCCGGTGGCCTGGATTTGCTCAGCGTCAGCGTGGGTTTCACCATTCCGGACACCCACATTCCATGGGGCCCGGCCTTTCTTGGCCCTGTGGCCGAGCGCGTACGCCGCGAAGCCGGTATTCCTGTGACCTCGGCCTGGGGCTTCGGCATGCCGCACCTGGCCGAAGCGGCCTTGCAAAATGGTCAGTTGGACCTGGTCTCGGTAGGCCGCGCGCACCTGGCCGATCCGCATTGGGCGTACTTTGCCGCCAAGGAGCTGGGTGTGGAAAACGCCTCGTGGACCTTGCCGGCGCCATACGCGCATTGGCTTGAGCGTTATCGCTGAGGCGAGCTGCACCGCTGCATGAGCCACTCGATCGAGTGGCTTTTTTTTGCGCGGATTTTCTTTGGTAGAACCTTTGATACAAAGTGGACACTCGAAAAATAACAAATGAGAATGCATGTCAAACGAGAATGCGTTGATATACCATGCGCCTCGAAATTGGCAGGGATGCCGCCCCATCTGGCTCTTTTACTAGGTTCGTATTCATGCGTCGTACCCTGATTTCCATCTGTGTGCTTCAGGCGTTTTCCCCGTTCACCTGGGCAGAGGAGGCTCCCGCCGACAAGGCCAGTATCGAGCTGCAGGCCACCAATGTGACTGGCGCCGCCGACTACGAAACCGCACAGGGGCCGGTCAAGGGCTACCGCGCCACCCGCTCGGCCAGTGCGACGCGTACCGACACCTCGATTCATGAAACCCCGCAGTCCATCAGCGTGGTGCCCAAGGATGTGGTCGAAGACATCGGCGCCACGCGCCTGCAGGAAGCCCTCGACTACGCCGGCGGCGTGGGTCGGGCCAACAACTTTGGCGGTCAGGGCCTCACCAGTTTCACCGTGCGCGGCTTTACCACCGCCGAGTTCTACCGCAACGGTTTCCCGATCAACCGTGGCTACCCGGCCATGCCGGACGCCAACACCATCGAACGCCTCGAAGTGCTGCGCGGGCCAGCGACCATGCTCTACGGGCGCGGCGATCCCGGCGGCACCTTCAACGTGGTTTCCAAGCAACCCCTGCCCGAGCGCACCGTCACCTTGGGCAGCCAGCTCGATGACCAGGGCATGAAGCGCGGCACCCTCGATGCGTCCGGCCCGCTGGATGACGATGGCCGCCTGGCCTATCGACTCAACGTGGTGGGCGAGGGCGGTGATACCTTCCGCGACCACGTCTCCACCGAACGTTATGGCGTGGCCCCGGTGCTGACCTGGCAGGCCAACGACGCCACCAAGGTGATTTTCGAAGGCGACTTCATCCGCAACAACCACCCGCTGGATCGCGGCCTGACCCGCTTCGCCAACCAGCGCAGCACGCCGTCACGCGACACCTTCTGGGGCGAAAAGTACGCCGGCGACCTGCACAACGACAACAACATGGCCCAACTGCGTTTCGAGCACATGCTCAACGACAACTGGACCCTCGGCGGCGGAGTTCAGTGGCTGGACGGCACCATGAAGGGCGACGGCGTGGAGGCGAACAACGCCAGCAGCCTGGGCGCCGACGGCCGCACCCTGCAACGCAACTTCAACTACCGCAAGCTGGAATGGACCGACCAGGACTACCAGCTCAACCTGACCGGGCACTTCTCCACCGGCGGTTTCGAGCACACCCTGCTGACCGGTGTGGAATACGAAGACTACGACTACAAGTCGATCATCCAGCGTTCCAGCGCGGAGGCGGGCACGTTCCCCATCGATATCTTCAACCCGGTCTACGGCCAGCCGCGTCCGGCGCTGACCCGCACCCCCACCCACGACAAGGAAAACCTCAAGACCTACGCCGCGTTCGTTCAGGACCAGGTGGCGTTGACCGAACGCCTGCGCGTGTTGGCCGGCGCGCGTTTCGAGCGTTTCGAGCATCAGTACACGTCCTATGTGCCGGGCGTGAAACCCTGGGATGCGGCCGACAACGCCGTCACTCCACGGGTCGGCATCATGTATGACCTGACCGACACCGTCGCCCTTTACGCCGATGCCGCGCGTTCGTTCAAGCCCAACACCGGGGCCAGCCGCCTGGGTGGCGGGTTCGATCCGGAGCAGGGCAAGTCCTATGAGATGGGCGTCAAGTGGGAGGCGCTGGAGCAGTTGAGCGTCGACGCGGCGATCTACCAGATCGAGAAGAAAAACGTGCAGGGCACCGACCCGCTCGACTCAGCTTTCAACGTCGCGACGGGCCAGGTGCGCAGCCGCGGGTTCGACCTGAACGTGGCCGGCAACCTGACGCCGGAGTGGCGGGTGATCGGCGGCTATGCCTACGTGGATGCCGCCGTTACCAAGGACACCACAGTGCGCACCGGCACGCGCCTGGCCAACATCCCGCGCAACAGCTTCAGCCTGCTCAACGTGTATGAGTTCCAGGACGGCACGCTCAAGGGGCTGGGTCTTGGCGCAGGCGGCAAGTACGTCGCCGAACGTGCCGGGCAGACCAGCAACTCGACGTTCACCATGGGGTCCTACACCGTGGTTGACCTGCTCGGTTACTACAAGGTCAATGACAAGGTCAGGCTGAACCTGGACGTGAAGAACCTGTTCAACCGTGAGTACGAAGAGGGTTCGTTCCTGAACTTCTATGCGTATCCGGGTGAGCCACGCACCGTGCAGGTGGGAATCTCCTACACCCTCTAACCCTTATCTCCATGACGCGCGGGCTTATTGTGGCAAGTAGGCTTGCTGTGGCGAGCGGGCTTGCCCCGCGTTGGGGTGCTAAGCGCCCCCAATCAAGGAAAACGCGGTGTACCTGATACGGCTCAGCGCCTGGTTTTGGGGCTGCTGCGCAGCCCAACGCAGGACAAGTCTGCTCGCCACGACAACCCTGTTCCCACAGGGCCGGGAGCCAGTCTAAAGCGGCGTCAACACGTTCATCACCGTATCCAGCGCCACGCGGGTGTCATCCAGTTGCACCAGCGAGGCGTGCCGCGCGCCGAGGGCGTCGCGGTTCTGGATCGCGGTGAGGATTGCCTTGTGCCGGGGCAGGCTCAGGCCCTGGATATCCGGGCGGCGGTTGGTGATGTTGATCGATTCGCGCAACGGCAGCGACAGCATGTTGCACATATAGGCAAGCAGGTCGTTACGCGTGGCGTCGGCGATGGCGCGGTGGAAATCCAGGTCGGCCTGCAGCAGTTCGTCGTGGGTTTTCGCGGTTTCCATGCCCTGGTAGGCCTGCTCGATGCCGGCGATGTCTTCGTCGGTGGCAGTGGTCGCGGCCATCGCGGCGATTTCCGGTTCGAGGATGCGCCGCACGCCGGCCAGCGTGTTGAAAAACTCACTGTGGGGCGTGGACTGCATCAACCAGGACAACACGTCCGGGTCGAGCAGGTGCCACTTCAGCCGGGGCCGCACCACCGCGCCCACCCGTGGTTTGGAATACACCAGGCCCTTGGCGCTCAGCACCCGGGTGGCCTCGCGCAGGACCGAGCGGCTGACCTTGTATTCCTCGCACAGCGTGGCTTCCATGGGCAGCCGCTCTTCGGGCTTGAAGCGACCGGAGACGATGTGCATGCCCAAGTCCTGAACGATCTGGGCATGCATGCTTTTGCGCGGCTTGGGCGGCTGGTGATCCATAACGACAGGCAGGCTCTGGCTTAGATTCGGCGCATCATAACATCCCGATTAATGGGAGTGCCGTGGGACTTCGGCACCGCGGCAACCCACCAGAAAGTCGAAGTCGCAGCCCTGGTCCGCCTGCAGCACATGGTCGATGTACAGCTGGCGATAGCCGCCGACGATCAGGTTCTGCGCAGGCTTGAGGTCGGCCATGCGCGCCGCCAGTTCGGCGTCGGAGATGTCCAGGTGCAGGCGGCCATTGGCGCAGTCCAGTTCGATCCAGTCACCTTCCTGCACCGTGGCCAGCGGCCCGCCCGCAGCGGCTTCAGGAGCCACGTGCAACACCACCGTGCCGTACGCGGTGCCGCTCATGCGTGCATCGGAAATACGCACCATGTCCGTCACACCCTGAGCCAGCAGCTTGGCCGGCAAGCCCATGTTGCCCACCTCGGCCATGCCCGGATAACCCTTGGGCCCGCAGTTCTTCATCACCAGGATCGAGTTGGCATCCACGTCCAGTTCCGGGTCGTTGATGCGCGCCTTGTACATGTCGAAGTTCTCGAACACCACCGCGCGGCCGCGATGTTGCATCAGCTCGGCACTCGCCGCCGAGGGCTTGAGCACCGCACCCAGCGGCGCCAGGTTGCCGCGCAGCACGCAAATGCCGCCGTCGGCGCGGATCGGGTTGTCGAGGGTGCGGATCACCTCGTCCTGGCCGTAGATCGGCGAGTCCTTGGTGTTCTCGCCCAGGGACTTGCCGTTGACGGTCAGCGCGTTCGGGTGCGGGATCAGATTGGCTTCACCCAGGCGGCGCAGCACCGCCGGCAGGCCGCCGGCGTAATAGAACTCTTCCATCAGGAAGCGGCCCGAGGGCTGCAGGTCGACAATGGTCGGCATGCCCCGGCCGATGCGGGTCCAGTCGTCCAGGTCGAGTTCGACACCGATGCGCCCGGCAATGGCCTTCAAGTGGATCACCGCGTTGGTCGAACCGCCGATGGCCGCGTTCACGCGGATCGCGTTCTCGAACGCCTCTTTGGTGAGGATCTTCGACAGCCGCAAGTCTTCGCGCACCATCTCCACCGCGCGCATGCCGGACATGTGCGCCAGTACATAACGTCGCGCATCCACCGCCGGGATCGCCGCGTTGTGCGGCAGCGACGTGCCCAGTGCCTCGGCCATGCAGGCCATGGTCGAAGCGGTGCCCATGGTGTTGCAGGTGCCTGCCGAACGCGACATGCCGGCTTCGGCCGCGAGGAAATCATCCAGGGTAATGGTGCCGGCCTTGACCTGTTCACTGAGCTGCCACACCACGGTGCCCGAACCGATGTCCTGACCCTTGTGCTTGCCGTTGAGCATCGGCCCACCGGTAACCACGATGGCCGGCACGTCACAACTGGCGGCGCCCATCAGCAGCGCCGGGGTGGTCTTGTCGCAACCGGTCA
>Ga0256410_1002947_pt1 | contig 10879 bp, 9 predicted proteins | sample PhyWR1_FD_185983 | JGI IMG/M metagenome (GOLD analysis project Ga0256410, IMG submission 185983) | Leaf surface microbial communities from wheat plants in UC Gill Tract Community Farm, Albany, California, United States - DLSL W.R1 | ecosystem: Host-associated > Plants > Phyllosphere >... | reverse complement strand
TGGCTGAGCACGGCCATCGGCGTGTCATCGCCCATCGAGCCGGTGGCTTCCTGCTCGGTCTCGGCCAGCGGCCGCAGCACCTGTTCCACTTCCTCGCTGCTGAGCTGGTACAGCTTGTGGTAGCTGCGCAGGGTGCTTTCGTCGAACGGCTCTTCCACCAGCGACGGGTCGATCAGTTCGGTCTGCAGGTAGGTGACGCCCTGCTGCAGCCACTGCTTGTACGGTGCACGGCCGCGGTTGATGCGGTCGATGGCCTCCGAATCGAGCAGGTCACCGCGCTTGAGGTCGATGGCGATCATCTCGCCCGGGCCGAGCTTGCCCTTGCGCACCACGCGCTCGGTCGGTACTTCCCAGACGCCTGCTTCGGAGGCGACCAGGAAGTGACGATCGGCGGTCAGCATCCAGCGCGCCGGGCGCAAGCCGTTGCGGTCGAGGGTGCACACCGCGTAGCGGCTGTCGCAGGCGACGATGCCGGCCGGGCCGTCCCACGGTTCGCTGTTGAGGCCGTGGAACTCGTAGAACGCAGCCAGGTCCGGGTCCTTGAATTCCAGCGACTGCGTTGCCGGCGGCACCAGGATGCGCAGGGCCTGGATCAGCTCCATGCCGGCGGACACCATCAGTTCCAGCATGTTGTCCAGGCTCTGCGAATCGGAGCCGTGCATGGAGATGACCGGGTCGAACTCGCCGATGTCGAAACGGGGTGTCTTCCACACCTTGCTGCGCGCCTGTGCCCAGCGCCGGTTGCCTTCGATGGTGTTGATCTCGCCGTTGTGGGCGAGCATCCGGAACGGGTGCGCCAGCGGCCAGCGCGGCAGCGTATTGGTGGAGAAGCGCTGGTGGAACACGATGGCGCTGGAGGCCAGTTCGCGCCGCTGCAGGTCCGGGAAGAAGCGGCTGAGCTTGTCCGGCAGCACCATGCCCTTGTAGCTGATGGCGTTGGGGCTGAGCGTGGTGACGTAGTAGTCGGCGTGCGCGCGCAGCTGCTGTTCGCTGCGGCGGCGGGCCAGGAACAGGGCCAGGCCGAAGCCTGCGTCATCCTGGCCGACGCCGGCATCGACGAACACCTGCTCGATGCGCGGCAGGGTGTCGCGTGCCAGCTGTCCGCAGACGCTGTCGTCGGTCGGTACCTCGCGCCAGCCGGCCACCTTGCAGCCCACGGCCTCGATCTGCTGCTGCAGCTGTGTGCGGCAGGCCTGTGCGGCGTCGGCATCGTGCGGCAGGAACACCAGGCCCGCAGTGAAGCGCGCGCCGACGGCGATGCCGGCTTCACTGGCCAGCAGTTTCAGGAAGGCATCGGGGCGGCGCAGCAGCAGGCCACAGCCATCGCCGGTGAGCCCATCGGCGGCGACACCACCACGGTGGGTCATGCGCGAGAGCGCAGCGATGGCGGTATCCACCAGCAGGCGCGAAGGCTGGTCGTCGAGCTGGGCGACCATGCCAAATCCACAGGCATCGCGCTCGGAGCGCGGGTCGTAAAGCCCTTGGCGGTTGCGGGGGGCCATCTCTACCTCGATGCAGATTGAAATGAACGGGGACACTCCTGCCCGCTCTGTAGAGCACGCCCTGTACGTCATGGTGGAGTGTGCCGCGCATGGCGCAGCCCGTCGGGAAGCCGCTTGGCGCACGCCCATACGGCGTTGCTCACCTTGCGCAGGCACTCGCCTGCGCGGCGGCGCGCGCCTTGTCTGGCCGCACGCCAAGTGCCTTCACACTCACCCTGACGCACACGCCGTGCTCTTCCTGGAGCGCATCATGAGGCCACCGGATGCCTCGACTAGATCACAGGTTGCTGCAACGCCGCAATACACGGTTGCAGGCGCAACCAAAGCGCCGGCAAACGCTTGCCGGCGCGGGGTTCCTCAGCCGCAGCGGACGCCGCTTACCACGTCCTTTGCGTCCACTTCGATGTTCAGGCGGTCGCCCAGGAACTCCATCGTGGTGACGTCATTGGGGTGCAGCACGCGCAGCTGCTTGGCCGCGGCATCTTCCTGGGCCTGCTTGCCGAGCGCTTCGGTGTAGGGCTGGCCGACCAGGCTCTGCACCTGGCTGGCATCGCAGTTGCCGATCGGCGGTGCTTCGGTGGCCTTGCCGGCTTCGTCGGCCGGCGCCTTGGCGGCCTCGGCGGCCTGCTGTGCGTGGGCGGTGGCCGAATCCTGCTCATCCAGCGACGGCGCCTGGCAGGCGGTCAGGGCCAGCACGGCCGGCAGCAGCAGGGCGGAGAGGGAACGGGCGCGGATCGGGAACGACATCATGACTCCGGAATGGAAGGGACGGTGAAAGGCCGAGCATAGCGGCGAACCCGCCCTCACGTGTTTGTCTTGCGTTATTGACGTGGCCACGCCGCGCCGATCGGCAGACTGCAGGCATGCCAGCGACCCCCACACCCGAACGCCAGGCCGCGCGCGCCGCCGGCCTGCGCTACGTCGATGACACCCAGCCCGGTTTCAGCCGCGTCCGCGCCGGCAAGGGTTTTTCCTATCGCGATGCCGATGGTCATCCCGTGCGCGATGCCGCCACCCTGCAGCGCATCCGCGCGCTGGCCATTCCACCGGCCTATACCGCCGTGTGGATCTGTGCCCGCGCCGATGGCCACCTGCAGGCCACCGGCCGCGACGCGCGCGGGCGCAAGCAGTACCGCTACCACGCCGACTGGGCGGCCGTTCGCGACGCCGGCAAGTTCGACCGCACCATCGCCTTCGGCCAGGCGTTGCCAGCGCTGCGGCGGCGCCTGGGCCGCGACCTCAAGCGCAGCGGTTTCCCGCGCGAGAAGGTGCTGGCGGTGGTGGTCGCGCTGCTGGCCGACACGCTGGTGCGGGTGGGCAATGAAACCTATGCGCAGGAGAACAAGTCATACGGCCTGACAACGTTGCGCAACCGTCACTTGGACCTGCTTCGGGGTGGCCGGGTGCGCATGCGCTTCCGGGGCAAGTCCGGGCAGTTGCAGGAGGTGGTGGTCGGTGACCGTCGGCTGGGCGCGCTGGTGCGCAGCGTGCAGCAGCTGCCGGGTCAGGCCCTGTTCCAGTACCGCGACGACGCGGGCGAGGTGCAGCCGGTGGATTCGGGCGCGGTGAACGACTACCTGCGCGAGGTGATGGGCGAGGACTTCACCGCCAAGGACTTCCGCACCTGGGGCGGCACGATGGCGGCGGTGCAGGCCTTCGCCGCCACCGAGCTGCCCGAGCCGGCCAGCCAACGCGCGCTGGCCAAGGCGCAACGCGAGGTGGTGTGCCAGGTGGCTGCGCGCTTGGGCAATACGCCAGCGGTATGCCGCAAGGCCTACATCGATCCCTGCGTGTTCGCCGGTTGGGAACGCGGCGAACTGACCGCACTGGCGGGCCTGCGCGGCCCGCGGCAGTGGGAGCAGGCGACACTGAAGGTGCTGCGCCGGGCCCGGCGGCTCAGCCGCAAGGCAGGTCAGCCGCAGTAGATGGCGGTGATGTTGTTGGTGCGGCCGGTTTCGATGGTCAGGCGATCCCCACCTTCCGTGGCTGCGCCGGCGGCCGGATCGGCAGCGCCGCTGGCGGTGTTGCCGCTGCGCTCGCGGCTGCCGCGGGTTACCTGCACGTGCAGGCTGTCGCTGTCCACGCGCGCACGTTCGATGGTCATGCCCGAAGCGGCCAGGCCGACTGCGCCGCGCACCTTGTCGGTGTGGCACTGGCCTGAAATCACCCCATCGATCGGCTGGACCTGGGCGACTGGGCTGCTGCTGCAGGCGGCGAGAGCGAAGCAGACGGCGGCGGTGGCAATGGCATGTCTCATGGGGGACGTTCCTCGTGTTGTGGCCTGCAGGGTGCGACGACACGCGTGGTGGCGGAATGAATGCCGTGCACGCGATGGACACAGTGCGCTCACTGCCGCCAACAGCCTGCGTGGAGACACTGCACGAGCGGCGCACGCCGCCCCCGGTACTGCGGCGCACGCGCCCCGGTAGTGCCGGCCGCTGGCCGGCAACCCCCATCCTCCCGAGGAGACCTGCATGGCCACCACCAAGAAGACCCCCGCCCGCCGCAAGGTATCGCCGAAGGTACGCAAAGGCACCCAGGCAGCGCCCGCCGCCGCCGAAGCCACCACGTCCGATCGCCCGCGCGTGGTGAAGACCGCCACCCGCAAGGCCGCCGCTTCCGATCCGCGCGCGGCGCGTGTCGCAGCACGGCAGCGGCGCCTGCAGGACCAGGAAAAGGCGAAGGATCTACGCGTAGCGAAGAAGGCGGCAAAAAAGAAGACCAAGAAGACCACCACCCAGGCTGGCCCGCGCCATCAGCCGGAGAAGATGCCGGCGCAGCAGCTGGCCAAGCCCGGCCATGAGCACGCACTGGAACTGGCGCCGCGCTTCCTCGCGCCGGATTACGTCGGCAGCGGCAAGCTGCAAGGCATGCGAGCCATCGTCACCGGTGGTGATTCCGGCATCGGCCGTGCGGTGGCGGTACTGTTCGCCCGCGAAGGCGCCGACGTTGCCGTGCTGCATCTGGATGAAGCCAAGGACGCCGAGTTGACGCGTCAGCACGTGGAAAAAGAGGGCGGCCGCTGCGTGGTGATCGCCGGCGATGTACGCGACCCGCGCTTCTGCAACAAGGCAGTCAAACAGGTGGCCAAGGCGTTTGGTGGCATCGACATCCTGGTCAACAACGCGGCGTTCCAGCTGCACTGCGAGCGCCTGGAAGACCTGGAAGATGCGCACCTGCAGGAAACCCTGCAGACCAACATCGGCGGTTACATCCAGATGGCACGCGCAGTGCTGCCACACCTGGGCGAGGGCGCCAGCATCATCAACACCGGCTCGGAAACCGGCCTGTTCGGCAGCAAGGCACTGATCGATTACTCGGCTACCAAGGGTGCGATCCATGCGTTCACCAAGGCGCTGGCCAGCCAGTTGCTGCCACGCGGCATCCGGGTCAACTGCGTGGCGCCGGGTCCGGTGTGGACGCCGTTGAACCCGGCCGACAAGCAGGCCAAGGACGTGGCCGAGTTCGGCAAGGACAGTGACATGGGGCGGCCGGCACAGCCCGAAGAGCTGTCGCCGGCCTATGTGTTCCTGGCCTCACCGGCCTGCGCCAGCTACATCAGCGGGGTGATCCTGCCGGTGATGGGGGGGCCGCGCGGTTAGCGCGCGGCGGCAACGCCCTTGGGCGCGGCAGTGTAGAAACCGGCGATGCGCGGTATGAACTGCTGCGGATTGGCGCCGACCAGATTGGTCAGCACGACAACGGCGAGTTCGCGCTCGGGATAGACGATGAAGGCCGAGCGCGCACCGCCCATGCCACCCACCTGCAGGTCGGGTGCGGTGTTGAACACCGGCCAGCCCGCGGCCCAGTCGCCGGCACTGCCATCATTGAGGCGTTCGGCCGACCACATCTGCTGCACCGCGCGCTGCTCCAGCAGGCGTCCCTCCTGCAGTGCAACCAACCAGCGCGCGGTGTCATCGGCCGTGGTGAGGATGCCGCCGCCGGCCCACAGGCTGGGCGGCATGTCGTAGAACCAGTGCGACAGGCGCGGCGTTGCATCCTTTGCATCGGTGGCGCGTGGCAGGTAGCTGTACATCGTCGCCACATCCGGGATCAGGTCGTAGCTGTCGCCGAACGTGGTGCGTGCCATGCGCGCGGTGGAGAACTGGCCGGTGGCCAGGAAGCGTTCGTAGGGCATGCCGGATTGCCGCGCGATGATCCTCGCCAGCAGCAGGTAGTTGGTCTGGTTGTACTGGAAGCGCTCGCCGGCCCTGGCCTCTGCCGGCAGCGCGCGAACCGCCTGCCATGCGTCCTGTTCCGAACCCCCACCCAGCAATCCCTCTGCATCGAGGATGTCGGGCAGGCCGGAAGTGTGGGCGAGCAGCTGGCGCACCCGCACCGCCCGCCAGCTTTCGGGCAGGTCGTCGAGATAGCGCGCGATGGGCGCGTCCAGATCCACCCGCCCGTCCTGTGCCAGCTGCGCCAGAGCGACGCCGGTGAAGGATTTGGTGGCCGAGTTGAGCGGGAACCGGGTGCTGCGGGTGGCGACCACGCCGTTCTCGACGTTGGCCAGCCCATAGGTTTCCGACAGCACCACCTGGCCATCCTTGACCACCGCGATCTGCAGGCCCGGGATGCGCTGTTCCTGCATGGTCTGGCGGATGAAACGACGGGTCTGGTCGTTGGCCTGGTCCTGGTTGGCGGAGACGGCGGCGAAGGGCAGCAGGCTGATGATCATGAGCAGGGTTCGTAGCGTCTGGCGAGGCATGCGGGTTCCCGGAGGGCGGAAAGATCGGCGGCGGTGACGGCCGCCGCAGGCGACAGGCCATGGGTCGGATGCGCGCCCGGCGTAAAAGGTTTAAGCCGGCTGCGCGCCCTACCGTTCGTCGGCCCATGACTTCCGGGGGGTTGACTACAGGTGTCGTCATGGCAACAGTAGCGACACGTGTAGTCAAGGGAGTGTTGTCATGCGTGGCAAGACCATCGGGGACCAGGAACTGGCCCTGCTGCAGTATGTGGATGAGCAGGCACCGGCCAGCGTCGGCGAGGTCGCCAGCGGCTATGGCGAACCGCGCGGACTGGCCCGGTCCACGGTGTTGACGATGATGGAGCGCCTGCGCGCCAAGGGTTACCTGCAGCGCAGGCAGCAGCAGGGTGTCTACCGTTACCAGCCCACCCGTGGCCCGGAGAGCGTGCTGCAGGGCGCCGTTGCCCAGTTCGTCGACAACACGCTGCAGGGCTCGGTGTCGCCATTCGTGGCGTACCTGTCGCAGCGGCAGAAGGTCAGCGACAACGAACTGGCCGAACTGGAAGCGCTGGTGGCCGAACTGCAATCGCGTCGCCAGGAGGACTGAGCCATGGATACCTCGATGTTGATTCCGATGCTGGAACGGCTGGGCTGGACGAGCCTGCAGACCGTGCTGCTGGTGGCGCTGGTGTACCTGCTGTGCCGCGCGCTGCCGGCACTGTCGGCGGCCACCCGTTGCCGGTTGTGGTGGCTGGTGTCGCTGCAGGCGGTGGTCGGTCTGTTGTGGAGCCAACCGCTGCAGCTGGCCTGGTTGCCCGCACCCGATGCGGTGGCCGTGACGACCGTGGATCTTGCGGCGGACGCGATATATACGATGGCACCGGAGGCATCGGCGCACCTGCTGGCGAACACGCCGATGGGTGATGTCGGCAGCACCCCGGTGGCCTGGTGGGCGTTGGCCCTGGCCGCGCTGTGGATGTCCGGTGTACTGCTGATGGCGTTGCGGACCTTCGGCGAATGGCGCCGTTGCCGTGCGCTGCTGGCGGCGTCGTATCCGTGCGAGGACCAGGCGCTGGTGCAGGCGCTGCAGCTGGCCTCGGATGCGCACGGCCTGCGCCGCGCGCCGCGCCTGTGGATGAGCGACCAGGTGGACGCGCCGCAGCTGGTCGGGCCGTTCCGTCCGGTGCTGCTGCTGCCGGCGGGAATGAACGCGCTGCAGGGCGATGCGCTGGACCTGGCGCTGACCCACGAGCTGCAACACCTGCAGCGTCGTGACCTGCAGTGGGGGCTGCTGCCTGCCTTGGCCCAGCACCTGTTCTTCTTCCATCCGCTGCTGCGCCTGGCCGTGCGCGAATACGCCCAGGCCCGCGAGGAAGCCGTGGATGCGGCGGTGGTCGGCCAGCACGGTGCCAGCCGCCATGCCTATGGCCGGTTGCTGCTGCAGCTGGGTGTGGCGCCGCAGCCACACCTCGGCGTGGCCAGCGCAGCGCCCAGCACCACCAGCCTCAAGCGCCGCCTGCTGTCGCTGCAGTCGCACCGGGCGTGCCCACGCCTGCTGGCCGTCGGCTTGACGCTGGTTGTATTGGCCGTGGGTGTGGCGCCGATGCGGCTGGTGGCCGCGCCGGTCCCGCCTGCACCGCCGGCACCGCCGCGCGCTGTGCCAGCGCCGCCGCCGCCGCCCGCAGCACCCCCGGCACCGGCAGCGCCGCCTGCCGCAGCGGTACCGGCAGAGCCGGCCGACTGGGCCGAGCCGGCAGAACCGGCCGAGCCTGAGGAACCTGCCGACGTCAATGAAGACGAGGAGCAGGACGCAGGCACCCATGCGCACTCGCAGACCACCATCGTCACCCATGGCCAGCTGGATCTGGGTACGCCGCCACAGCAGGCCTTCGTTCTCGTCGATCACGGCCAGGCGTTCGCCAATGCCGGCATGGACGATGTGATGCAGGCGCGCAGCCGGCTTGGTGACGGCCCCGCCCTGTGGTTCCGCCAGGGCGACAAGCGCTACGTCGTGCGCGATCCGATGCTGATCCAGTCGTTGCAGCGTGCCTATGCCGGCGCCGTCGACCTGAGCCGCCAGCAGAGTGAACTGGGGCGCCAGCAGAGTGTGCTGGGTCGTCAGCAGGGCCAGCTCGGCCGCGAGCAGGGCGAGCTGGGCAGGCTGCAGGGCGAAGAGGCGCGTGAAATCGCCCTCGCCGCCGCACGGGCTGCACGCAGTGCGATCAACGATCGCGACATCAATCGCGAAGCGGCAGCCGAAGCGGCGCGGGCTACACGCGGCGCGGTGGATGATGCGGCGATTGCACGCAAGGCTGCGGCCGAAGCACAGCGCGCATCACAGGTTGCCCGCAACCAGGCGCTGCAGTCCGAGCGTAGCCGCGAGATGAGCCGACTCGCCAGCCAGCAGGCCGCGCTGGGAAGCCAGCAGGCGGCACTGGGCAGTCAACAGGCCGCGTTGGGTGAGCGTCAGGCACGGCTGCAGGCACAGGCAGCGAAGCAGGCAGAGCAGGTCATCGCGCGTGCGCTGGCCAGCGGCAAGGCCGAGCGGCTCTGACAGAGCGGAGCGCCGGGCCATGCCCGGCGCCCGCAGCTGCGCGTATGCGAATGGAATCCGCCGGGCAGGGCCCGGCGCTACCCCATCAACCGCAGCTGGCGCGCTCGATACGGTTCTGTGCGTCCACCTGCACGGTCACCCGGTCCTGGCGGAAGTCCATGGTCACCGCCATCCCCGGTTTGACCACGCGTGCGTTGCGCGCGCCACTGTCGGCCACCAGCTTCTTGATCGTCGCTTCGTCGGCGGTCTTGCCGGTGAATGCGTCCAGCGCCTCGGGGCGGCACTCCTGCGGACCATCGGACACCTTGGCTGGCAGGCTGCCGGCATCGGCGGAGGCGTTGCCACCGGCATGGCTGCAGGCGGCCAGCGGCAGGATGGCCGCAAGCAGCAACAGGGGGGATCGACGCATGGCAGTACTCCTGGGTGGTGTTCAGTAGCGGCAGTGTCGCCGAGCCCTGTGTCAGTGATGTCAACGCGGCCTGGATCCGCCCTCTCCGTTCATCCGCTTACCAGCGCCAGGGTCTCCCGTTCGCGCTGCTCTTCCCGCACCAACCGCTGCAGCAGCAGGGCCAGGGTCACCACGTCCTGGTGGTTGTGGTCGGCCACCCGGCGCAGATTCACCGCATCACCGCCACGCAGGTAACGCAGCCATGCGGCGGGGGCTTCCGAGCCGGGCAGGTCATCTTCGCGCACCACGCGCAGCAGTTGCCGCTCGATGGTGGACAGCTTGCAGTTCTCCCACGTACCGCGGTAACGGCGGCGAGTGGGATACAGCAGGTCGACATGGTCCAGCGCGGTGATGGGATCGGCCCGGCGGGCCAGCCGATAGCGCGTCTTCAGCAGAGGGGCGTCGTAGCTGCGGCCGTTGTAGCTGCAGAACACGGTATGCGGCTGCAGCCAGCTGGCGAAAGCGGCCAGCATCTCCTCCTCGGCAGCCATCGTCGACATCAGCAGCTGGCGGATGCGCAGGCCTTCGCCACGCTGCGGGCACACATGCCAGTCGGCGGCGCCGATCATGAAGGCGCGGGTGCCGGTGCCGCCGGCCAGGCCGGTGGTCTCGGTATCGAAGAACAGCAGGTCGCGCGCAGCCACGTGCTCATCCTCGCGCTTGGCGAAGGCCAGCGACAGCGGCATGGCGGGAATCGGCTGCGGCAGCAGTGACTCGATCAGGAACAGGCCGGGCGCAATCTCGTTGCCGGGCAGTTGGCGATCCTGCGCGCTGGCGCGTGCCGGCGCAGGTCCACCCCGCGAGCGCATGCCGAGCAGGCGATGCAGGCTGCCGACCTCGGGCCGTCGCAGTGTTGCCGGCGCAGGCGTGGTGGTGGCGGTGCCGGTCGGCTTGTGGCGGATCTCCTGTTCCACCCAGGCAAACACCGAACGCTCGGCCGGTGGCTGCCGCGCATCGTTGGCGGCCATCAGTGCCGGCGGCGTCTGCTGCGTCGGCGCGGCAGGCGTGGCTGCTTTCGGGTCACCGGCCTGCTTGCGAAGCAGCCGCAGCTTGTCCAGGCTCAGGCTCACGGGGCGATCAGCTCCATCGGGTCACGCGTGCTCACCACCACATCGGCCACCTGCTGGCAGGCCTGCGCATCGAACAGGTCGAGCACGCGCAGCGCCAGCGCACGCGGCGAGGTTTCATCCTGTTCCTGCGCGGCCAGCACCGGGCCGACGCAGGCCGGGCAACCCGCCTTGCAGTCGCAGCGCTGTACCAGTTCGCGCGCGCGCTGCACCAGCTCGGCCTGGCGCTGCCACAGCGGCTCGCTCAGGCCGACGCCACCGGGGAAGTTGTCGTACAGGTATACGGTCGGCACGAATTCCTGCAGCAGTTCCACCGCGCCAGGCTCGCCATCGCTGCCCCGCAGCTGGCCGCGCCCGCTCTGGTCGGCAATCGCGATCCAGGTGCCATCGCCGTTGCCCACCGACTTCTGCAGGTCGCGCGCATCGGCCATCACCGCCACCGTGGCTACGATGTGCAGTGCATAGGCGGCGCCGAGGAACCCATCCAGCGCATCCTGCTTGCTGGCGAAGGCGCGCAGCAGCAGCGCCTGCGGCAGCTGCCACCACACCGCGGTGGTGTGCAGTTCCTGGTCGGGCAGGTTGACCGGGCCGTAGCCGATGTTCTCGTGGGTGTAGTAGCGT
>Ga0256410_1002931_pt1 | contig 10927 bp, 11 predicted proteins | sample PhyWR1_FD_185983 | JGI IMG/M metagenome (GOLD analysis project Ga0256410, IMG submission 185983) | Leaf surface microbial communities from wheat plants in UC Gill Tract Community Farm, Albany, California, United States - DLSL W.R1 | ecosystem: Host-associated > Plants > Phyllosphere >... | reverse complement strand
AATCCCAGTTCCGAGTTTTCTCCTTTTCAACAAATTTTACCAACATCAACAACAGAATGAAATATTTTATAGCTTTACAAAACAAAATGAGGGTATAATTCTGTCCAACGTTCCGGGAGACTTACAATCTATTAAGTCTTTACTCTTTTGTAATTCGTCAATCATATTTTTTGTAGTTATCTTATAAAAATCCAACAATGGTTCTTGCTTTTTTTTCCGAACTTTCTGACTCGTTTTACAACTTAAAGTACTGGATTTAGCTTTGCTGTTAACAATTTCTATGACAAGTTTTCTATTAAAATCAACATTGTTCAAATAATTTCCCAAGGTAACTCTTCTGAATGAAATTTTGTTATCCTTTTTTTTAAGCATGAGAATTGGTAACAAATGTTGTCAAATGATCACCATGAAGATAGTAGATAAAATGATTGATAGTTTTATAAATCAAAAAAAGTTTAAAGATTTTGTAAAAACCAAAATTTTAAAAGTTTGGTTTTTGTTTTACTGGTCACGGATTACAAATCCGCGATATCGGGTATTTTCTTTTCCAAATACCCTATTCTAATTTATACAATATAGATTCTTTATCAAAACCATTTTCAAAAATGTATAATCTCTTACACACATTACATCTTACTACTAACATCATTTCTCTATGCAATTCCTCTGCATCTATTTTTTCAAAAAACTTCATACTCTACATCTTCAATCATCATTAATTGATTTGGACTAGGTATATCATTAAGATTGATTGGATTTCCACACTTACATATGTGTTAGGCATATGAACTAAAATTTATTTAACCTGAGTTCGGTTTAAGCGAAGTTTAAAAATAATTGGCCGTCATTACTTTTTTTTAATTGAGTGACGGTTTTTTGGGAAAGAAGCACTAAGAAGTTAGTGCTCCCAAAATGTTGATCATAAAATTATTAACACTTCGATGTCTGGTATGTTCTATTTGACAATGGTTTTTTAATTCATCATCTTGTTAAATGAGTGTAATTTTTAAAAGGCTAATTTATTCTTTATAAAAAGAACTATTTGAAAAGATATTAAAAAGACTGGAAAAATATTAATTGATATATTTTACACTTAATTTTGTTTTTTTTATCTTATAAGTCCTCTATTGGTATAATAATCTCGTAAATTTGATAAAATCATTTTTTATATGAAAAAGTTCGTTTTTTTATCAATATTTGTTTTATTTATTGCCTGTTCATTTAGTTTTAAAACAGACAATCCTTTATCCATATCTAATTTAATTGCTATGAATAAAAAGCAGATTAAAGGAGTCAAATCCATCTCCATCGAAGATGAAAAAGGGTTTAAATATTTAAAAAACTCTATTAAAATAAAAGTTTTCAAAGAAGTAAGTTATGTGAAAAATTCTCATGAAATTAACCAAGAGGATATGGATAAGATTAATGCTGTAATAAAAAAATACAAATAATTCTACAGCCTGTCTATATTATCATTTTCAATTTTTTCAGTTTTATATTCCTTAAATTTTTTGGATACGATATTCCATCTTAAAGATAATCCAAAAATCCTGTTGTCTCTATACTCTTCTGAAGAAACAGAAAATTTATAAGATTCCACTTTATCTATTTCTATCATTCCCTTTAAAATGTCATAAATATAAAAGGTAATATCAAAATTTTTAAATCTTTTTAGTAAAAGAAAATCAAGTTTATTTGTTTGACCATGATTTATAAGTCCATCACTATATTTAGATGTGAAATTAAAATTTAAATTAAATATGGTAGATTTATTAATTTCAAATCTATTTTTCATATTTAAAGTAAATCTAGGCGTACTACTCCTTAAAATATCCTTAAATCTCTCATCTCTGAGTAAAAAATACGTTCCGTCAATACTAATACTAGGTTTCCAAAATTTATATTTATCATAGTTGTAGCCAAAAGTAACTGCGCTAATATAGGCTTTGTTAAAATTTGTATATGTATTCAATATCTTTCCTTTGTTAACATCAAAAAAAGTAGACAGGAAATCACTTACATAACTTGTTTGTGCGGAAAAAACAATTCTCTTACTAAAATATTCATAACCTAATACATAGTATTTACTAGGGTTAATGTTTTCATTTCCTACAAAGCCAATAACATTATTATTAATACTATATTTATTTAAATAATTATAGTTGGGTCTTTGTAATATTTTTTTGAAAGAAAAAGTAGAACCTTTTCCTTTTTTTTCATTAAAACGTTGGTAAGAAACATTATACAGTAGATTATCTAAATTTCTTTTATCTAAAATATTATCACTAGTATTTATCTCAATATTTGTAGACTCATATCTCAATCCAAATGAAACATTTTGTTGATCAGAAATATCAATAGTTTGATTTAAGTACGAAGAAATAACATTTTCATCATATTTAAATTTTGTAAACTATTCAGTGTGTTATTATTGGAAATAACATTTCCAATTTTAATTCCAACTAATGTTTCACCTACTTTGTTATTGTTTGTATAATCTAAAAAATAATTAGTTATTGGCACTTTAGTAACTACTTCTTGCTGTGTAGTATAGTTATTAAATAAAGTATTAGAAATGACTTGTTGCGATCCCATTCTAATATTGCTGTTATGCAAATCATACTTTATTATTTGAGAAAATTTGAACAGATCTCTGCCAGACTCCATACTAAGAATATTCTCATCATTATTACTTAAGAATGAAATATCACTTGTGTTGTCTCGAAAAGAAAAATCTTGTGCAAGAACGATTTTAATTTTTTTATTTAGTGACCATTCAAAATTTGAAATTATATTATGATTATTGAATTTAGATCTTTCTTCAGAATCAATATCCGTATCACTACTTAATATTTTATAAGTAATTTTCGAATTATTTACAGGCTGATAATATGAATAATTGTAATTTAAATAACCCCGAAATTTTTTATGACTCAAAGTAGTATTTATACCATTCGATGAAAGGAAATGCGTTTTAATACCACTATTAGAGGTTAACCCTATTTTATAATTGTCTATTTTATAATTTAAAACTATATTTATTACTGCTTCTATATCGGCTGAATACGATGAATTCGGAGTAGTTGTAACTTCTATATTCTTGATGTTTTTAGGATCAATATTTTTGATATAACCTTCAATTTCATTTGAAGGCATCTGAACTAAAATACCGTTAATTTCAAGTCGTAGCTGCTTATTAAAAACTAAAATTTCACCCTGATCTTCAACTTTTAAAATAGGAATTGTTTTTAATGCCTCCCAAGCATCAGTCTGTTCTTGAAATGGAGTTCCAACAACATTAATATCATATTTTCCATTTGATAGTTTTAGAATAATTCTCTTTTCTTGATTGATTGTTACTTCATCAATATTTTTTGTTTTAAGAGTATCTATATTTTGGGAAAAACAACATACTGTAAAGAAAAATAAGAGACATGTAAATATTTTAATTAAGTTGGTGTGCATCATTTTTTTTAAGATTTATATCGAAATAATATGCTGTTATATTCCATATAACCATTAATGTGGAGAAAAAATATAAATTTAAAAAAGCAGCGATACTGATATGTAATGATATTGTAGCAACTAACCATATTTTTTTGGTTTTATTAATATTTATAAAAACCGGATAAAGTAATTCTATTATAATTGTTCCCCATCCAATAGCAACAAATACAATTGGAAAATTCCCAAAATGATTTACATTTATACCAAAATCGTTACTGAAATTGGGTAGGTGAATTGATTTCCAAATAGATTCACCATTCCTCCAATTATACCCAGAAATTTTTTCAATACCAGAGACAAGGTAAATGATGTTTAAATGAATTTTTAGTAGTTTAAGAAAAGGAGAATCTGATTGATTGCTTTTATAGTTCCAAAATAAATTTCTTAAGGAAAAATATTTGTCTGAAGGAAATAAAATTATGTAGAGAAGTGACATGGAAGAAAAGTAATCAGCGCCATATGCGAAATAATAAGATGATTTTATTAATCCAACTTGCAAAAAAAGTAATATGAGAGCAAATATTCTGGAAAAAAAACCAAAAACAATTGTTATACAGCATGTGATATATGATATTTTAAAAATTAATAAGGAATTTTCAGTATTATTAGTTATTATATTGATTTTTTCGATTATCCTATTAAATAAAAAAACATTTTTGATATATACCGACTGTATGTCTGATGGAATTAAAGAATTTTCACCATACAATACATTAAAATCTTTTTGGACAGATAAAAAATGTAATAATAAAAATAAACCGACACCAACACGAAAAAAAATAATGGCTTCTTTTCTTAATTTACCATCAAAAAATAAAAAATGAATATTATTTATTTTTTCTAGAGTATGCTTTTTCAATTTCTATTATTTTAGGTTTTGTATCGGGAAATTTTTCTAATGCTGGAAAATTATATAAATACACTTTTGTAACTACTGAATCAGCATTTTCTATTTTCATTCGCTCATCACTCATTCTTTTTAGAACGGTTTGAAGATATTTCATATTTAAATCTTCTGTGGGCGAAAGCACTATATCACCTTTATCTTTTTTTTGCAATACATCTAGATAATCCATAAAAATGGCATTAATATTAGAAAATCTTAATGAACCTTCTTTACTTTTTAATTTACTGTCTGAAAGAATATTATTTTTATTCCCATTTTGATATACTTCATGTATAATTATAAAATCACTGGCAACATTTGGAGAAAAAAAACCATATCCCGTATCAAGTCCTGTATATTTGAATAATGTGTTTAATACCCTATTTTTAGAAACTTTACTAGTAACATTTTCAATACTTTCAATAGGTTTTTTTTCAAAAAAAGAAATATGGCTAGAATAAGCATTTATAAAAGCATTGAATACCGCAGAAAGTAAAATGACTATTAATATAATGTAAGTGAGAACATTTTTGAACATTTTTGAACATTTATTTTCGAAAAACTCTTTTATTATAATTGAAGTAAAATCAGATAATAGTTCTATTGGTCGGTCCGATTTTGTACCTGTCCCATAGTAGATTGTTTCTTTTTCTTTTCTACAATTGCTCACAATCTTATCTTTATAATTTTGAGTTTTTTCTAACATTTATATTACATATACATCACACATATTATCCAATCATGTAGGAAATTATCTTTGGAATGAAGTATAAATATTTAATTTTTTGTTTGTTGTATGAGAAATATTCTAACGAAACAATTGAAGAGATTAAAAAGAATTAATTTAATATGATTCCTGTTTCAGTTAGTTAAAAACAAAACTTTGTCAGTAGACAAAGTTTTGTTTTAATCAACTTAAGCGTGAATTACTGATTGTATTTTGCAATAATAGCAACTAATTCCAAGGAAGGGTCTGCAGGTTGATCAACATCTGTAGCTTTTTTCACTTGCAGCTACAGTTTCTTTTACCTTATCATCTGTAGCAGATTCATGAAATACAATTGTTTTTTTAAATACTTTAGCTCCTTTATAGTCTTGAGTATTTTCTAAAAGAAATGCAATGTCCGCATCAGACATATTATCTGCATCTACTTTGTAATTACCATCAGATTGAAGAGTAAATACTTTTTCTTTTTTTGAAGTAAAAGAAAATAATGTCATTGAGACAACAGCACAACTTAGAATAACTAATTTTTTTTTCATAAAATTTTATTTTTTTAATTTGTTTAAGTACCAAATATATAAATTTATTTCAATTAAATAAGATTTTTTTTAAATTAAAAATGCTTTAAACAAAGTACTTAACATAATATAAAAGTTCATTTAATAGTGACTTATAAAATTAGATTAGGAAAATTTATTATTGAAAACTCCTTAGTTCTCATCAAATATTTTTACTGTATAAGATTTCTCTGTATGAAATTATTAGAGAAGCTTTCAAATCAAAATTTAGACGCTAAGAAGTCACAAGAAAAATAGAAAATTGGAGCTGTCAACTTTTTTAGGGCACAATTCTTATACTTTTTATCTTTAAGAGTATGAAAAAGATAAGAAAAAATTACAGTTTAGAATTTAAGATCCAAGCAGTATCTTTAATTGAGCAGGGGCATGTATCCTCGGTAGCTGCAAGATATGCAAAGAGAGTCTAGCTAATTGGCAAAAACTTCACAAAAGAAGGTGAATTTACCAAGGAAAAACAAATTTCATACATATTTTTGAATTTAATAAACATTTTCAGATTTGAAATATTTGTCGTCAATGGCAGAATTAATTAAATTTCTCACGGTTGATTTTTTATCTAAAGCTATTTGCTTCAGCTGTTGTAATTTTGTTTCCGGGAGTGATTTTTTCTATTGGCATTATGATACCATTCTTATCTTCCTGTAAAGGTGTTGTTGCTTTTTGAGAAAAAAAACCTTACCTAATAAATCGCTTGTTGAATTATTTTTTTTTGACATATTTATATGTTTATATATTAAGACTATTTAAAATTAATTAGAAAAATGTTTATGAATACATTTTAGTAGATAAAATATAATAAATTAATGGTCAGTCGATTATATTGTTCATTTTTCGTAAATTGTTGGTGTCTAATCAATTAAGCTACATGAGACTATTCCACAAACGTTACTGACAATCAATGGCAATTTATTAAAAATACTTTAGAATTAGAAAATCGTAAACGGAAATATGACCTTAGAATCATCTGGAATGCAATTTTGTATCTGGTGAAAACAGGTTGCTAATGGCCGATGCTTCCCAATGGTTTTTCAAAATGGCAATTGGTTTACTTTTACTATTCGAAATGGGCAAATGCAGAAGATTTTGATCTGATTCTTGCAAGACTACGAAAAAAAGTACGCCTGAATAGAAATCAAAACAGAGAACCAAGCTTAGGAATAATGGACAGCCAGAGCATAAGATGTGGGAACAACCGCTCGCTGAAAGGTTTTGACGGAAATAAAAAAGTGAAAAGTATTAAGAGACATATGCTTGTAGATAAAAACTGCTCTCTTTTAGCGATCTTAGTCACTGTGACGAATATTCATGATAGTAAGGTGGTTAATTTTTTAATGAGAACGATGTCATACCTTTCATCTCCCGTAAAATTAATACTCGCAGACGGAGGTTACAGGGGTGAAAAAATAGATTACGATAAGCATAGATTTGAATATTAATTCAGGTAATAATGAGAAAGGACCATAAGAAATCAGATTTTAAGCCAATTTCAAAAAGATGATTGTCGAACGTCCATTTTCCCGGTTTGATAACAACCGAAGGCTTTGCAGGAATTTTGAACTTCTAATGGAAAATTCTGAAAATATGGTCAAGTTGCCCGCTATAAAACTTTCAATGAATAAAATTTAAACAGGCTCACAAATAAAAAAATTACCCGAAAATACAGGTAATTTAATTTTATTCAACAGCGAATATTATTTAATCTCTAACAACTCTACCTGAAATACAAGCGTGCTGTTGGGTCCGATTTCTTTACTGATCTGCTGATCTCCGTAAGCCAAATGTGGTGGAATAATCAGTTTCCATTTGCTTCCTACAGACATAAGCTGCAAACCTTCTGTCCATCCTTTAATCACTTTATTTAAAGGGAATGAAGCGGGTGTTCCTCTTTTAACAGAGCTGTCGAAAACTTTACCTCCGATTGTCGTTCCGTGATAATGGCACTTTACCATAGATTTCGGACCAGGTTTAGGACCGTCACCTTCTGTAATGATTTCGTACTGCAAACCGCTTGGTAATTGCACCACGCTTTCTCTTTTTCCGTATTCCAGCATATATTCCTGTCCGTCTTTCAGGTTTTTTTCAGCCTGTTCTTTTTTTCTTTTAAATAACAAATCTGCTACTCCCATATTTTTTTTTACAAAGATAAGGTTTTTGGCGTCTTAAGAAATAGACAGATATTCGGGAGCTTAAGAAAGTCTATTCCTGTTTTTTTGATCTGTATCTCAAAATTCAAACAAGTTTAATATTCTATTAACCTATATATAAAAACTTGGCGTTATAATTGAATTTTTAAAAACTATATGCCAAAACCACTGAATTACAATAAGAACTTTGAGAAGCTTTCCTACGAAGAAAAACAACTTCTGGAGGAAGCAAAAAAAAGCATTGCCGATTTCGTAGAACAATCTTCGTCCATCAGTGATGTCAACTATGCCACCAGAAATGCGCATGCAAAAACATATGCTGTTCTGAAAGGTGAATTTATCATCAATCCGGAAATCCGTCCAGATCTTTTATACCTGTTTGACAAAGAAAAATATCACATTGTAGCAAGACTTTCCAATGCTCACCTTAAAATTAAAAAAAATAAAAAGGACATTCCTGCGTATGGATTTTCAATTAAAATAAAAGATGACGCAGACCGTACAATTGCGAATTATCCGCTGGTGAATTTCCCGCTGTTTCCTATCAATTCGGTTTCAAAATTTTTAAAATTATTTATTGCAGTGAATCGTTTTTTCACTAAAAAATGGGGAAATATATTTCCACTGGTTTCGCAGATATATCAGGTTTTGCCGAATGTTTTCACTACATCTTTTCTAAAAAGAAGCTTTGAGCTGTTAAGAAAAAGAAATGATTTTTTCCTGTCTTTCGATTATCATTCTGTAGGAGCTTACCGTTTGGGAGATCATATGATTAAGATAAAAGTGTGCCCTCAAAACATTGATAAAAAATTCGGGAGAAAACTCAGTACAAAAGAAGCTGTTGAAAGTTTCTGTTATCAGGAAAACTACTCTGCTGATGTTTTGATTCAGTTTTGTTATGACTTAAAAGACCAGCCTGTTAATATTCTGAACCGGGAATGGAAAAATTCGCCATTTATAAAAATTGGTGAACTGACAATTGAGAAAAACTCTTTGGCTGATCCTAAAGCCTGTGATAATGAGCTGCTGTCATTCAACCCATTTGAAAGTGCAGAGATTTTTCAGCCTGTCGGAAAGATTCAGAAACTGCGTGATGAAGCTTATAAAGCTTCTCTGCAGACGAGGAAGAAAATAAATAAGCTTTTGAAGTATAAGTAATGTTGATGGCTTTTAGTTGATTGCTGACATTAACTTGTAGAAATAAAAAAGGCTCTACCCATTGTAAAGCCTTTAATCTTTTTTGAAACTTCTTTTTTTTGATATAATTTTTTATGAATATCCGTACTTAGCGATAAATTAGTTTTCAAAGGTTTGTTTGTCATTCCAGAGGAATTTCAACACACTGAAAACAAAGCAGTTTAGATTCCTCCGGAATAACAAAATGACTGATGATTTCAGCGTTATGACTAAAAACGGATATTCATTAATTTTAAAGTAATCAGATCATTTACAGCTCCAACAAAATAAAATATTCACCTTCTACAGTATCAAAACCATCATCAATGCGAAGATTTTTTTTCATTAATTCCTGAATCTGCTTTTCTTTAACGCCTACTTTTTCTATGGATGTAATTGAATAAATATTTCCTTTATCATTAACTTTCACTTTATAAATTCCCAGTTTACCATGTAATTGTTTCGTTTGAAGCTTTAGAAAATCATTTGTTATTTGCCTTGTTGTATAATTATAATCTTCAGACAGATCTTTATACTGAGCAAATTTTGGAAATTGTAATTTCGATTTATTTTTATCTAAAATTTTAAAAATATTCTCATATTCTTCCAAATATTTATCATCAGAAATTCGAGGCATGGTACTACAAGATGAAACATAATATTCCCCATCTTTGTTTTTTGAAAGCAAAACTAAATATCTTTCTCCTTTCTCAAGAAGTCTTTCGCAAGCGCCTGAACTAGCAGAGGTTGTCGTTCCAAAAGCGTGTAACGTTTTAAATTCGTTTCCTTTATAAATCTTCTCAACCTTTACATCTGCACTATAAAGTCTTCCTCCCTGCATAATATGAGAATCCCGGTCTCCGTAGGTTTTTCCGATTGCAATTAATGCCACAACATCAGCATCCAAATACTTTTGTGCAATACTTTCGTTTACACATCTGCACGCAAATATTTTCGTAACTGCTGCTAAAATTAAAGTAAGAAGAATAAGTTTTTTCATTAAAAATATCTTTTTCTCAAATATAAAAAAGGCTCTACCAATTGTAAAGCCTTTCTAAATTTATTATTCTATTGTTTCTTTTTCTTCTTCTTTTTTATCGGGAAACATGATGGACACTAAAACCGAGATTACCAAAACTCCACCTACAATTCCTAAGGAAACCGGAGATGTAATATGATACCACGGTGCGATCAACATTTTTACACCGATAAATGCCAAGATTATTGCTAAACCGTAAGGCAGTTTGCTGAACATATGAATGAAATTTGCCAATAAGAAATACAGTGATCTTAATCCTAAAATTGCAAAAATATTCGATGTATACAGGATAAACGGATCATTCGAAATTGCAAAAATAGCCGGAATAGAATCTACTGCGAACAGTACGTCCGTAAATTCGATTACTGCAACCACAACCAAAAGTGGTGTTGCCATTCTGATGCCGTTTTGCACGGTAAAGAACTTGTCACCATCATAATTATCAGATACTTTCCAGAAACTTTTGATCAGCTTAGCTCCGGCTGTATCGCCATAATTTTCATTATCGTCATCCCCGTCATCTCCCCAGGATTTTATTCCTGCATAAATGAGGAACAACCCGAAAAGCGTCATCACCACGTTGATTCTTACTGCATGACCAAAAATATTCATTTCCGGCAAATACGTAAGATCAATTAGCTGTACTCCCGCAAAAATAAAGATCGCTCTGAAAATCAAGGCTCCGATGATTCCCCAAAACAATACTTTGTGATGAAGAAACTTCGGTACTTTAAAGAAACCAAAAACCAGGATAAACACAAACAGATTATCTACAGAAAGTGCTTTCTCTATCCAGTAAGCCGCCTGATACTGTGTAAATTTTTCTACAGCTATTGCATGACTTCCCGCAGTTCCGTCGGTATTGAAAACCCA
>Ga0256410_1002929_pt1 | contig 10933 bp, 12 predicted proteins | sample PhyWR1_FD_185983 | JGI IMG/M metagenome (GOLD analysis project Ga0256410, IMG submission 185983) | Leaf surface microbial communities from wheat plants in UC Gill Tract Community Farm, Albany, California, United States - DLSL W.R1 | ecosystem: Host-associated > Plants > Phyllosphere >... | reverse complement strand
AAGCTCGCTGCTGACTCAGGGCGTCCGGGTTTGCCATGTCGTTTCAGGACCCATTGGAAGTTTAAGTGACGAAAAATCGCGGTGGCGCGAATGGTGCCCGATCAGTCACAGCAAGGCTATTAATTACTGAACGAGCACCGCTGCACCGCCTTTAATGGCAGGCAGGTATAGCCGGCGAATTGTCTTGGATGGGATGTGAAAATTATGTGCAGCGAATATTTCGATACACAAATCCCCCAGACACCTGAAAACCAAATGTGGGAGGGGGCAAGCCCCCTCCCACATTTACTGTGTCTACTCCAGGCTGGATCAGATCCGCACGTTACCGCGCGGCCCGGCGATCGCCCAGATGATTAGGCCCAGCACCGGCAGCAACAGGATCAGCAGGATCCACAACACCTTGGCGCCCGTGCTGGCGCCACTTTTGAACACATTGATGATTGCCCAGATATCCAGCGCGAGGATGATCAGGCCGATCAAGCCGTTAAAGGTGGAACCCATGGTGTCGCTCCTAAGTGAGGGCATGCCCTTGTAGGATAGTCAGCCCTGGCCGGGGTTCCGTTTTATTTCAGACGTGGACCGCCACCTTCAGCGCTTCCAGGGACGGCTCGGCCTGGATCCCGACTTCGGCGCACAGTTCCAGCACGCGCGGCAGGTCGTTGCCATAGACCAGCACGGCCTGGATCTCGTCATCCAGCAACTGGCTGAAGTTGAGCAGCACGTAGCCGCCGTCTTCCGGGCTCAGGGCGCTCATCTGGATCTGGATGCGATTGAGCGCGGTGAGGTCTTCGGTCTTGGCCAGTTGCTTGGGCTTGAGGTTGAACGCCACGCCCGGGCCGAACGAGGCGACGATCTGCGCGAACAGATCGCCATAGGTGTCGGCCTGGAACAGCACCGTCTCCGGCAGGCTGCCGACTACCACCCACTCGCCCAGCGGGATCGGGAAGCTGTCGTCGTAGTTGATATCCGGGTTGGCCGCCAGAAACGCTGCCGGGTCGGCGTAGGCCTGGGCGGCTTCTTCGGCGATGCGCGCCACCTCGTCTGCGCCCATGACCCCGGCGCTGATTTTGCTGATAAGTTCGACGAGGGCAGTTTTCATGGGGTGATCCTGTAGCGGGCTGGTTTTTGAGGGCGCAAAGCCTACACCAGTTTCTGCAACTGCGCCGCCGTATCCGCCGCGCCCATGGTCTGCGCAGCGGCCAAGGCGGTCGCGCCCTGGGCATCGGTAGCCTTGGGGTTGGCGCCCTGGCTGAGCAGGTACTCGACCATTTCCACGCGGTTGAACATCGCCGCCAGCATCAACGCGGTACGGCCGTCGGAGGATGCGCCATCGACCGGCACACCACCGTCGATCAACGCCTTGACCACATTCAGGCTGCCCTTGAATGCCGCACCGGCAATCGGCAACTGGTTCTTGTCGTTGGCGATCAACGGGTCGGCCTTGAATTCCAGCAGTACTTTTACCGCCTCGACATGACCGTGGTAGGCCGCGAGCATCAGCAAGGTGTCGCCATTGTGGTTGCGGAAGTTGGCGGGCAAGCCCTTGGCCAGCAGCGCTGCGAGCATCGCCGCGTCGCCACGACGGGCCACGTCGAAGACCTGCTCGGCAAATTCGGCGGCTTCGTCATCGGTCATTTGTTTAGGCTGGTCTGACATGTGGGGCTCCTTTGCGAATACTGAATAGGCGCCAGTGTCGCGAGGGAGTTCCCACCTGTCATGGTTTTTTTGCCAAAAGCCCTTATAGGCAGAATCAATAGCGGAACTGCCCGCCCTGGATCTGCGCCAGCAGTTGTCCGGTGACCGGCACATAGCAGTCCGACCCCGGTAGCCAGGCGTAGACCGGGTCATTGCCGGCCTTGGCCGGGTCGAACGCCTCTTCCTTGAGTTTGACTTTCTGGTACTTGAAGGTGCCGGTGGTTTCCATCTTCACCTTGACCCGCAGAAACAGCGGCACCGCATAGTGCGGCAACTGGCCGTGGGCAAACTGCAGCAACTCGCGCATGTCCAGGGCCGCCAGGGACTCGGTCGGGGTAATCGCGACCATGCCCGCGCGGCCGTTGGTGTTGTCGATCTCGACGCCATAGGCCACCACTTCGGCGATCTGCGGGTGTTGCAGCAGCACATTCTCGACCTCGGTGGTGGAGACGTTCTCGCCCTTCCAGCGATAGGTGTCGCCCAGCCGATCAACAAATTGCGCATGGCCGAAGCCGATGCTGCGCAACAGGTCGCCGGTGTTGAAGTAGCGGTCGCCCTTTTCAAATACGTCGGTGAGGATCACCTTGCGGTTCTTTTCCGGGTCGGTGTAGCCGTCGAAGGGCGAATTCTCATCGATCCTCGCCAGCAACAGGCCCTGCCCGCCGGTTTGCACCTTGCGCATAAAGCCATCGTCGCCGCGAATCGGCTCGCCGCCGCCATGGTCGTAGTCCACCAGTGCCCAGTGCTGAAGGCAGAAGCCGATGGTGTTGTCGAAATTCAGTACGTTGGTAAACCCGATGTTGCCGTCACTGGCCGCGTACAACTCGCAGACATGCTCCACGCCGTAACGTGCCTTGAACTGTGCCCACACGCCGGGGCGCAGGCCGTTGCCGACCATCTTGGTCACGCGGTTATCGCGGTCGTTGTCGGCGACAGGCTGGTCGAGCAGGTAGCGGCACAGCTCACCGACATAGCCGAGGGTGGTCGCCTTGAATGTCCGTGCATCGTCCCAGAACTGGCTGGCGCTGAACTTGCGGCGAATGGCGAAGCCTGATGCGCCCACAATCGCCGAGCCCCAACACACGCACAGGCCGGTGGCGTGGTACAGCGGCAAGGTGCAATACAGGACATCGTCCGGGCCCATGTCCAGGGCGATGCTGCCGAAACTCACGGCGGTCTTGGTCCAGCGCCCGTGTTTCATGATGCCGGCCTTGGGCAGGCCGGTAGTGCCGGAGGTGTAGATATAGAAGCACGGGTCGTTGAAGTAGATCTGCGCGGTGCTGGCGGGGTTGTCCGGCGAGCATTCGGCACTGGCGGCGATCAAATCGATATAGCCCTCGGGCACCGCAGCGGCCTGCTGGTCGCCGACAAACCAGCTGCGCTGCGCCGGGATCCGTACCTGGTCGCGCACGGCGTCGTAGGCGGTTACCAATTCCGCGCCCACCACAATGGCCACCGGGTTGACCAGATTGAGGCTGTGCACCAGCGCGCTTTGGGTTTGCGCGGTATTGAGCATCGCGCAGATGCCGCCCAGCTTGGCCACGGCCAATACGCTCAGGAGCAATTCGGGGCGGTTCTCGATAAACAGCGCCACCACGTCGCCCTTGCCGATGCCTTGGGCCTGCAAGTGATGAGCAAGGCGGTTGGCGCGCTGGTTGGCTTCGCGGTAGCTGATCACCTGGTCGGCGTAGAGTAACGCGGCGCCGTCCGGATTGCGCAGCGTGGCTTGCTCAAAGTGCCAGCCCAGCCCGCAAGGCTGGGCCGGGTCCGTGACGTTGGCGGCACGCATGCCGCGCAACACCCGTGGCAACGCGCGAACGATGGCGGGCACCTTACGCAGCACCTTGCCCCAGGTGATCATGTCGTCTTGGGAGTGGCTCATGGAGGAACGTCCTTTTTCTTATTCTTCGTATGCCTGGCAGGAAAGTACGCTAGCCCTTCTTGGGCTGTACACGCAGGATTTGAAATGTTTTGTATCCCGGCTGGTGATCCGCTGAAAAAGGGAATTTCACGCTATGCCGGCAGTCTCTAGCAATAACGGCATGCCGCTTTTGCCAGGCCGAGCAGCGCAAAATGCAGGATGCATGATGCATGATGGCCATTCATGCAAATTGCACGAAATCGAAAATCAGGTAATTTTTCAAGCCATTGATTTATAAGATATTTTTTATAAATCAATAGCTGGCACAATCACTGCACCTATCACTCCATGCTTGCCAACTTGAGCCAACGGAGCTGATAGACATGAGCCTGATCCAAGATAAATTCGCTTCAGTATTCTCCCAATACGACGTCACCACTCAGCCACGCCCGGACGGCGGCATCCTGTTGACCTTGCGCAACAGCGAAGGCAAGCAGGTCAAGCGTTCGATTTCGTACCAACAACTGCACACTGCCGATCAGCTCACTTGGGTGATCAGCGCCATTCGCCGCGACCTGGCCGAACAAGCCAGCGAGTTGCCGCAGATTTCCATGCTGCAAAGCCAGAACCGCTTTGCGTTGCCGACCTACCACTCGGCTTGAATTAACCCAATAGAAAAGGGCCGCGACGCCGTTGAGCGTCGCGGCCCTTTTTAATGGGCTCGGTTTATGTGCTTAGCACAACCCTAGACGTGCCGCCTCGTTCAGGGCCTGTACGCGGTTGTTGACTTCCAGCTTGCCGTAGATGTTACGCAAGTGGAATTTCACCGTGGCCTCTGAGGTGGCTCGTATCTGGCTGATCTCCCAAACCGTCTTGCCCTCCGAAACCCAGTGCAGTATTTCCAGCTCCGAGGGAGTCAGGGGTTTGCCGCACAAACTCAGGCGTCTTCTGAGCGTGTTGGGTACGGAATACGCTGTCGCAAAAGATTCCTTTGGGCCTCTCATCAGTTTCTCTCCTTTTAATGGCTGACGACCTACCACCCTTCGGATTCCTCCTATTGACAGGTGATATAAACGTTGACCAAAAGAGAGTTACATAACGAATGGCATTAAGGCCCCGCCCTCCGAATAATCAGCCGGGCCCTACGAGAGTTTGGGCTTCTTCCCACAACAACTTCCAACGCATCCGGCTTGAAGTTTTTAGTACGCCGCGATTAATCGTCCAAGCCAGGAAAATGCCGGGCGATATCGTCGCCTGTCAGTGCAGGCACGCTGCCCTGAGCCGTATTGAATAACCGCAGCGCAACAACGTGCGGGTTCTCGCCCATATCAAACCAATGCGCCATACCGGCCGGGATCACCAGCAGGTCGTTCTTCTCACAGCGTACGGCGTACACGTAGTCGCCGATGTGCAGCGTGAACAGGCCCTGGCCGGCGATGAAGAAGCGCGCGTCGTCTTCGCTATAGCGACGCTCATCCAGGAACTGCGCACGCAATTCATCCTTCTGCGGGTGGTCGCCGGTCACGCGGAGCACTTCCACGCCAGCGTAGCCAAGGGCATCGATCTGCGCCTGGTAAGCCGCGATCAGTTGCGCGTCGCTGGCGCCCTGCTCGATCGACGCGGGCAACCAACGCTCGAACCGCACGCCGTGCTCGGCCAGGGTGGCGGTGATGTCCTCGTAGTGGGTCAGGACTTTGTTCGGAGTGTCCGGTGCAGCAACGGGATAGACGGCGACGTAACTCATTGAGGGATTCCTTGGTTCTGCTCGTGCAATCGAAGACCGATGATAACGGCTGCGGCCAGGGCCGCGACGCTGGCAATACTAAAGGTGAAGGTCGGCCCCAGCAGGTTCCAGCTGTAGCCGGAATACAGCGCGCCCAACGCGCCACCGGTGCCGGCCAAAGCGGCATAGAGCGCCTGGCCCTGGCCTTGTTGTTTAGCGCCGAAACTGCGCTGTACAAAGGCGATGGCCGCCGCATGAAAGCTGCCGAAAGTGGCGGCGTGCATGATCTGCGCCAGCAACAGCACCCAGAAAAATTCGGCAAACGAGCCCAGCAGCAACCAGCGCAGCGCCGCCAGCAGGAAGCTCGCCAGCAGCACCCGGCGCACCGAAAACCGCGTGAGGATGCGGCTCATGCCCAGGAACATCAACACCTCCGCCACCACCCCCAACGCCCACAGCAGGCCGATCACACCACGGCTGTAGCCCAGGTGTTCGAGGTGCAAGGTCAGAAAGGTGTAATACGGGCCATGGCTCATTTGCATCAGCGCCACGCAGGCATAAAACGCCAACACGCCGGGGCTGCGCAATTGCTTGAGGAAGCCGTCGCCGGCCAGGCGATTGCCATGGCTGACGGGCTGCGCATTCGGCACCCACAGGCTGGCGCCGATGATGCCGGCCATGATCACCACGACCACTACCGGGTAGATGTCCAGGCTCAGCCAGTCGAACAGGCGACCCATGATCACCACGGTGAGAATGAAACCGATGGAGCCCCACAGGCGGATCTGGCTGTAGCGCGAGGTCTGTTTTTGCAGGTGCGCCAGGGTAATCACTTCAAATTGGGGGAGCACCGCGTGCCAGAAGAACGCATGCAAGGCCATCACCAGCGCCAGCCAGGCGTAGGTGTGGCTGACGAAGATCAGCGAAAAGCTCGCCAGCGTGCACACCGCGCCAAAGCGCACGATGGCCAGGCGCCGACCGGTGTAGTCGCCGAGCCAACCCCACAGGTTCGGCGCGACGCAGCGCATCAGCATGGGGATGGCCACCAGCTCGCCGATGCGTGCGCTGGAGAAGCCCAGGTGGTCGAAGTACAGCGCCAGGAACGGGGCTGTGGCGCCCAGGAGGGCGAAGTAGAAGAGGTAGAAGCTGGAGAGGCGCCAGTAGGGGAGATTGGGGGTCATCAGTGGGGCCGCTTCGCGGCCCAGCGCGAGCAAGCTCGCTCGCCACAGCAAGCGCGCTTGCCGCAGGAAGCTGTCACAGTTGGCCGAGGACCGGGGTGCTTACCTGTACGTCAGCGTTTTGCCCGCGATTGCGCAGCAGGTGGTCCATCAGCACGATGGCCATCATTGCCTCGGCAATCGGTGTGGCGCGGATGCCCACGCACGGGTCGTGGCGGCCTTTGGTGATCACGTCCACCGGGTTGCCGTGCACGTCGATCGAACGGCCCGGTGTGGTGATGCTCGACGTGGCCTTGAGTGCCAGGTGCGCCACAATCGGCTGGCCGGAGGAAATACCGCCGAGGATGCCGCCGGCGTTGTTGCTGAGGAAGCCTTCGGGCGTCATCTCATCGCGATGCTCGGTGCCGCGCTGGGACACGCAGGCGAAGCCGGCGCCGATTTCTACGCCTTTCACCGCGTTGATGCTCATCAGCGCGTGGGCCAGTTCGGCGTCCAGGCGGTCGAAGATCGGCTCGCCCAGGCCCGGCTTGACGCCTTCGGCGACCACGGTGATTTTGGCGCCGACCGAATCCTGGTCACGGCGCAACTGGTCCATATAGGCTTCCAGTTCCGGCACTTTGTCCGGGTCGGGGCTGAAGAAAGCGTTGTCGTCCACGCTGTCCCAGGTCTTGAACGGGATTTCAATCGGGCCCAACTGGCTCATGTAGCCACGGACCACGATGCCCTGGGTCGCCAGGTATTTCTTGGCGATGGCGCCGGCAGCCACGCGCATGGCGGTTTCGCGGGCCGAGCTGCGGCCACCGCCACGGTAGTCGCGTTCGCCGTATTTGTGGTGGTAGGTGTAGTCGGCGTGGGCCGGGCGGAACAGGTCCTTGATCGCCGAGTAGTCCTTGGACTTCTGGTCGGTGTTGCGGATCAGCAGGCCGATGGCGCACCCGGTGGTGCGGCCTTCGAACACGCCGGAGAGGATCTCGACTTCATCGGGCTCCTGGCGCTGGGTGGTGTGGCGGCTGGTGCCGGGCTTGCGGCGGTCGAGGTCACGCTGCAGGTCTTCCAGGGACAGCTCGAGGCCGGGCGGGCAGCCGTCGACAATGGCGACCAACGCCGGGCCATGGCTTTCGCCCGCGGTGGTGACAGTGAACAGTTTGCCGAAGGTATTGCCGGACATGCAGGGCGCTCCGCGAAATCAGTTGATCAAGTCAACCGTAATAACTTAAGGCGGCCAGTATACGCAGGGTAATCGACTAGTTCATCCTCGAAACCTTACCGGTAGACGTCTGTCCAACCGGCACCTTCCCAATGATGGCGCGATGATGCTGCGAGTTTTGCTGTTTACCCTCACCCTGTTTACCGCCGTGGCCCACGCCGCCTCCCCTGTCGTGCTGCAGCGCCCCATCAGCCTGGACACCGGCAGCGGCGAGCTGTTTGGCTCGCTGCTGCTGCCACAGTCCGACACACCGGTGCCGGTGGTACTGATCATCGCCGGCTCCGGGCCCACCGACCGCAACGGCAACAGCGCCGACGGCGCACGCAATGACAGCCTCAAGCGCCTGGCCTGGGTGCTGGCCCGGCACAACATCGCCAGCGTGCGCTACGACAAGCGCGGGGTCGCCGCCAGCCTGGCCGCCACCCCCGACGAACGCAACCTGACCCTCGACGCCTACGTGGCCGACGCCGTGGCCTGGGGCAAGCAGCTCAAGGCCGACAAACGCCTGGGCCCGCTGGTTGTGCTGGGTCACAGTGAAGGCGCACTGGTGGCGGCCCTGGCTGCGCCGCAGCTCGAACCGGCCGGGGTGGTTTCACTGTCTGGCAGCGCGCGCCCGGTAGACCAGGTGATCCGCCAGCAACTGGCCGACCATTTGCCCCCTGCCCTGCTGCTGCGCAGCAATGAAATCCTCGATCACCTCAAGGCCGGCCAGGTGGATGCTGACGTGCCTGGCCCGCTGGAGGGCATTTTCCGACCGAGCGTGCAGCCTTATCTGATCAGCCTGTTCCGCGCCGATCCGTCGGCAGCCTTCGCCAAACTGAACATGCCGGCGCTGATCATCCAGGGCAGCAACGACATCCAGGTCGGCGTGGGCGATGCCCGCCAACTGAAAAAGGCCAAGCCCGACGCGGAGTTGGTGGTGATCGAGGGCATGAACCACGTGATGCGCATCGTGCCCAATGACGTGAAGCAGCAATTGGCTTCCTACAACGACCCGCAATTGCCCCTCGCCGCCGAGCTGGGCCAGCGCATCGTGCGCTTTATCGCCGGACTTCAACCCCGTTAAGCGACAATTTGCCTCTAGTCCTGCGGATAACGGCCGATAAGCCCAGAGTCGACAGCAAAAAGACTGTCGGCTTGCTGGGCTTGGACAGGATCGCGCCGCATGACAACCACTGAAGCAATACCGGAACCTACCGCCGACACCCCGGCTGACACTACCGAGGCCGTCGACGCGGCGTCCCTGCCGTGGGCGGATGTTCAGGCCGAGCATTTCAAGATGCTGCGCCTGGCCCCCCTCGCCACCGACCGCGCCACGGGCGTGCGGCCGTTGCGGTTCGTGCAGTTCGGTTACGCCGAGCGCAATGACAAACACCACAGCCTGCTGCGCATGGTGATCCAGTTGCCGGGCCAGCGCGTGCGTCGCGAACAGAACCATCTGGATATCTGGGTCGACCACGACAAGCAACGCGTGCACTTCGGCCCTGGCAACAGCCTGGAAATCGAACCCGCCAACCGTGGCATCGGCCGTTTCCTGGTAGCCCAGGCCGCCGCATGGGCCAAGAAGAAGTGGTCGCACTACCGCGTCGACGGCGTGGACCTGGCCAACAAGGATGCACTCAACGAAGCCACGCGCCTGCGCCGTGATCACTTCCTGCGGATCCAGGGTTTTGACGTGGCCTACGCCGATGTGCAGCACCTTAAAGGCAACGTGCAGCCGGGCAAGGTCAGCGACGTGCTGGACAGCTGGAACACCGAGAAAGTGCAGTTTGTGGAAATGCTCGAAGCCGCGCAGATGCTGCAACAGGCCGAGCACAACCTGGCGGAGCAGGAAGTAAAGCTGCGCAAGGAAGAGGAAAAAGTCACCAAGTTCAAGCGTGAGGACAGCGGCTTGCGCTTTACCATCACGTGTCTGGTGGCGTTTACGGTGTTTCAGGCGGGGTTGTTGATCTGGATTGCGACGCACCGCTAGCAGCGGGCTGAAATGCAGTAAAAATGTGGGAGGGGGCTTGCCCCCGATGGCAATGTGTCAGTCACTGGATGTGTAACTGAACCACCGCTATCGGGGGCAAGCCCCCTCCCACATTGACCATGTTTCTTCAGTTAGACCCGCGCAGCAAAAACTGCCTGATGTTGGCGGCACTGTTCAGCCGTCAACATAAACACCCCATGCCCACCGCGCTGGAACTCCAGCCAGGCGAAGTCCACCTCCGGGTACAGCGCCTCGACGTGCACCTGGCTGTTGCCCACTTCAACGATCAGCAAGCCCTTCTCGGTCAGGTGGTCGGCGGCCTCGGCCAGCATCCGCCGTACCAGGTTCAAGCCATCGTCGCCACAGGCCAGGCCCAGCTCGGGTTCGTGCTGGTATTCGTCGGGCATGTCGGCGAAGTCTTCGGCGTCCACATACGGCGGGTTCGACACGATCAGGTCAAAGCGCTGGCCCGGCAGGCCGTCGAAGCCGTCGCCCTGCACGGTGTACACGCGCTCGTCGACGCCATGGCGTTCGATATTCTGATTCGCCACTTCCAGGGCTTCGAAGGACAGGTCGCCCAGCACCACTTCGGCGTCCTGGAACTCGTAGGCACAGGCGATGCCGATGCAACCGGAGCCGGTGCACAGGTCGAGGATGCGCGCCGGCGGCTGGGCCAGCCAGGGTTCGAAGCGGTTTTCGATCAGCTCGCCAATCGGCGAACGCGGAATCAACACGCGCTCGTCGACAATAAACGACATGCCGCAGAACCAGGCTTCCTTCAACAGGTAGGCGGTGGGCACACGCTCGTGGATTCGGCGATGCAGCAAGCGCTGCACGTGGGAAATCTCTTCTTCTTCCAGGTTGCAATCCAGGTAGCTGTCATTGATTTCCCACGGCAGGTGCAAGGCGCCGAGCACCAACTGCCGGGCTTCGTCCCAGGCGTTGTCGGTACCATGGCCGAAAAACAGGTCTTCCCCATGGAAACGGCTGACAGCCCAACGGATATGGTCGCGCAAGGTGCGCAGGCGGGAAGTGATCACGGGGGGCAGACTCCTGGAAAAAACGACTGGCGATTCTAACAGCCTTCGCCTGTACCGACGATGTACGAAATGCCCTCGCCACACGTCGGATTTCATCCAAATTGCCATCATTCGGTTAAACAAGCCGCCCACTTGACAGGGCTGCACGTCAACAACGGCGTACCTTACGATGGTAGCGATTCACAGAACCGCTCAGCCAGTGGACAATGTCACAAAAGCCCCCCTCACAGGAGCCCCAGAATGTCCGTTCCAAAGAC
>Ga0256410_1002925_pt1 | contig 10941 bp, 11 predicted proteins | sample PhyWR1_FD_185983 | JGI IMG/M metagenome (GOLD analysis project Ga0256410, IMG submission 185983) | Leaf surface microbial communities from wheat plants in UC Gill Tract Community Farm, Albany, California, United States - DLSL W.R1 | ecosystem: Host-associated > Plants > Phyllosphere >... | reverse complement strand
CTGTTCGTGTTCCTGGCGGCCTCTGCCGTTGGCGCGCTGCTGGGGGGGATCCTGGGTGACCGTATCGGCCGCTATAAAATCATCTGGATCTCGATTCTGGGGCCGCTGCCGTTGACGCTGATCCTGCCCTACGCCGACTTCCAGTGGACCGTGGTACTGACCGTACTTATCAATCTGATTATGGCCAGTGCCTTTGCCGCCATTCTGATCTACGCGATGGAGCTGGCACCTAATCGGATTGGTCTGGTCGGCGGACTGTTCTACGGCCTGAACTTTGGTCTGGGCGGTATTGCGGCGGCCGTACTCGGGGCGCTGGCGGATAAAACCAGTATTGAGAACGTTTACTGGCTCTGTTCGTTCCTGCCGCTGGCGGGGCTGCTGGCCTGGTTCCTGCCGAGAATTGAGAACGATTAATCGCTACATGCCGGGATATTCACGCCCGGCCGGGAAAAGATGATGAATACTCTACTGTGCCAGACGCTTGACCTGAACTATCCCCTTATCCAGGCGCCGATGGCGGGCGTTTCCACCCCGGAGCTGGCTGCCGCGGTCAGCAATGCAGGCGGACTGGGTTCAATCGGCATCGGTGCCTGCACCACGGAGCAGGCCGACGCGATGATTACGCGCACCCTGGCGCTGACCGATGCGCCGATCAACGTCAACGTTTTCTGCCATTCGCGCACGGCGCGCGACACGGCGCGGGAGCAGGCGTGGATTGCGCGGTTCAGCGAGGTTTTTGCCCGCTTTGATGCGCAACCTCCGGCAGCGCTGGCGGAGATTTATCCCACCTTTGTGGATAACGAACCGCTGCTGGAGGTGCTGCTGCGCACCCGGCCTGCGGTAGTGAGTTTTCACTTTGGCCTGCCATCCGCCGCATTTCTTCAGCGTCTGCGGGCGCGGGGGATCGTGACGATGGCCACGGCGACCGGTCCGGAGGAAGCGCGGGCCGTGGAAGCCGCCGGGATCGACTTTATCGTCGCGCAGGGGATGGAAGCCGGGGGGCACCGGGGTATTTTCAATCCGGGCGGCGAGGATCTTGCGCTCAGCACCCTGACCCTGGTGCAGGCGATCCGCCGGATCAGCCGGCTGCCGGTGATTGCGGCCGGTGGCGTGATGGACGGAGCCGGAATCGCCGCCGTGCTAAAGCTGGGCGCTACCGGGGTGCAGATGGGGACTGCTTTTGTAATGTGCCCGGAGTCCTCCGCCAGTGACGCCTATCGCCGGGCGATAAAAACTCAGTCGGCGGCGGGCACGGTGATGACCACCGCCATTTCCGGGCGACCGGCGCGCAGCCTGAACAACGACTTCTGTCGGCTGACGCAGGCGTGGCCGCAGGATGCCGCGCCGGGCTATCCGATGACCTACGCGCTGGGCAAGGCGTTAGGAGCGGCGGCGGCGGCGAAGGGCGTACACGGATTCAGTGCGCAGTGGGCGGGGCAGGGGGTGGCGCTGGCGCGTGAGATGCCGGCGGCTGAGCTGGTTGCCGCGCTGATCGCGGAGTGGCGGGCGGCATAGCTGGTTGGATCATGCCCTTTAGCCTAAGAGATCACTCATACCCACGGCAATAAAGATTATTCCTGTGGGTAAATATTTTCTGTAGGCGTTCTATTTTTAAATTGAGATGCGCTTTGTTGAGTAAATAATACGCTTTCTTGATATAGCGATTGGAACCCATCCATGTTACCTACCTCTTAATGCAAGTAAAATATGAACGCTCCAAAGAAATTTTTTGAAGAATGGCGTAAGAAAAAATAGCATAAATAATAATGAAAAATAAATCACATTAAATAACATCAACTCTTTTTCACTCATTCTATGAGTGAAAAAAAAGTAAGCTATAATTATAAAAAAGCTATACCAGTACAAACCTGATAAACTCCAGAAAAATTGCCAGCTAATGCTGGTTTTTTTCTGGCGTGCAGCTCTGATCAGCCTGTCTATATCTAATTCTTTCATTCCTTTTTTTATTAAAATTAATTTTAACTCATTATCGTCCATGTTTATTTTCCAGGTTGTCGTGAGATAAGCTTGTTAGATACCATTTTTTAATGAAGAGACGAAGAAAAAATTTCTATAATTGAACAAAAAACCTTAATGATGCCGCAACTGGAGCTGAAATCATTGGGTCAAAGCTACGCCCGTTTCGGCGCTGAGTCACCCTTTTGAGGATTCTAATCCGTTTACACGCTGAAATTGCCCGCAGATCAGCCCGCTGCATCCTCCTCCAGGCTGATGATCTCTGTGGACGTTTCTGGCGGTGCATGTAACGGGTTATAGGGTGAAAGTCCTGCGAGCAGAATTTGATATCTATTTTGATTTGATAGCCTTCATCTTTTTCATTCCTTGTTCCCAATAATACCGTACAGGGTCTCCGAATGAATCAATCGCATCGATCTTGATTGATTTTCTCTAGCGGATTGTACAGCTACCGGAATGTCATCTTTGCAATGCCGGCTATCCCTTTCTGTACGCGGTCATTGAATTAACCGCCGGAACGGACTACGTTCTTAACGCTGCCGCGCTGCATCTGGCGCAAAGGGATTCAACATCTGTTCCCCTCACAGACTGATTAACGGAGAGAGAAAATGACACAAAGGAAAACGTGGCTTGCCGCCCTGTTAACCGCGGCGCTGAGCGCGCTGCTGGTGGGATGCGATCGCCCGGCATCCGAAAAGGCGAACGCCACGGCGGTCGCGCACTATCCGGTTCAGGTTGTCCTGGCGGCCATGGGCGAGGGATTTCAGGAAAACGCCACTCCACTCACCGTAACGCAGCGCGTTAACGGCGGTGAGATGCCGGATAAGGCGGAGGTCACCGTTGAAGAGTCGGGCCTGCTTGATGATTCGATTGCGGCTGAAAAAACGGTGTTTTCGTTGCAGTACAGCGACGGCCGCTGGGCGATAACCGGCAAGGTGAAAACCCATCAGTGCAGGCCGGAACGGGGCCATCAGGACTTTTCAGCGCAGCCCTGCCAGTAGGTGCATAGCGGCATTCCCCGTGCGTGCGCCCGGATCACTCACTGACGGGCAGGGCGCACAGCCGTTCAGTGGCTTCGCGCAGCCAGCATGCCAGTTTGAAATGGATAACTATAAAAAAGCCCTGATCAACAGGGCATGGTTTTTAAAAAATAATGGGTAATAAATTAGCAATGCATTAACGCATTGTCAGGCCACCATCAATCGATATTGACTGACCTGTAACGTAGGATGACGCATCGCTGGATAGCCAAAGTACAACGTCAGCAATTTCCTTTGCTTTACCATGACGTTGCATGGGAACACCCTGAACCATGGCCTCCAGTGCCGCTTTCTGACCCGAAGCAACCATGGCATCGACCATCGGTGTCCAGATAAGACCCGGACACACAGCGTTCACGCGAATATTCCGGGCTGCATACTCGAGTGCTGCGCTTTTTGTCAGACCCAGTACGCCATGCTTCGCTGCATGATAATTAGCGCGTTCTGCGCCACCCACGATACCGCCGATGGAAGAACAGTTCACAATGACTCCGCTTCCTTGCTTGCGCATTTGTTGCAGTTCATACTTCATACATCCCCAAACGCCGCGGAGATTCACTGCGTTAACGCGGTCAAAGTCCTCCACCGTGGCGTCAGCAATTTCCGCAAGCTGGTTTTGTACTCCGGCATTATTAAAGGCGATATCCAATCGGCCAAAGATGGCAACCGTATCCTGAACCATAGCGTTAACTTCATCGAGATTTGCCGTATTACAAATAACCGCTTTCGCCCGATAACCGTTGGCAATAAGTTCGTTTGCTGCCTTAGTAACCAGGTCATTATTAATATCGGCCAGTACAACCGATGCACCGGCAGCGGCATAAGCGCGAGCTGTCGCCAGGCCAATGCCTGACGCGGCGCCTGTGACTAATGAAACTTTATTTTTTAATGGATAGTACATATACATCATCCTCATAGTCGTTCATCAACCGGTATTTATTACCGATGATGCCGGGTACGCATATTGATAGAGCTTTTATCCCCGTGGCAGGGAGTAATTAAAGGTTTTTGCTATAAAACTCGGCAAGCTTATCAACGGCCGGGTTAACGAACTGCGGTTTGTCATATAAATCGAAATGAGATGCGCCGGGTATGATCACTAAATCCTTCGGCTGATTAGCGTTGTCGTAAGCCTGTTGACTGAATTTTCTGGTTTCGGCTTTTTCTCCCGCAATTAAGAGCACGGGGCGTGGTGCAATCAGATCCACATGCTCCAGAGGGTAATAGGCCATGTGAAGTCCCGGACTCGTGACGACATAACGGTTACGGGCATTCGGATGTGCCCCCCTCGGCGTAAGATAATAATCCGTTGCTTCACGGATAAAGCCAGGTGTACTGGCGTTCAGGGTATCCCGTGAAGGGAGCAGCTGCTGGATCAGTATGGGTGAACCGTTAGCCTCTTTGTTTAACTGGTCATCGACACTTTGCATTAACTTCTGCCGGTCAGATGCCGATACCGGCAACCCTTCAATACCGTTACGGGTCGCATCACCAATATCGTAGGTAACAACACCCGCTACAGCCTTAACGCGTAAATCATTTTGCGCTTCATGCAGCGTATAGCCTCCCCCGGCGCAAATACCTAAAGCGCCAATACGGGCAGCATCAACCTGTGGCAGGCTGGCAAGATAGCCAATCGCACTACGGATATCCTGTACACGATCAGCAGGATTTTCCAGATCGCGCGGTAATCCCTCGCTCTCCCCATAATGTGAAGCATCATACGCCAGGGTAATAAAGCCACGCTTCGCCAACTGCTGAGCGTACAGGCCTGACGTTTGTTCCTTCACGCCACCCCATGGGTGTGAAACAACAATTGCCGGATACTGTTTCGCGCTGTCATAATTCGGTGGGAAATAGATATTTGCGGCCATTTTGATAGTGCCGTTTCGAAACGATACTTTGTTTGATCCTAACGTATTTATCCCTTCAGCAACCTTGGATGGGATATTTATCTCTGCGAGCGCTGCACCGGGAATTAATATGGAAGCACATAAAAGTGAAACCTTAAAAAAGGACATGGGTTACCTCGTTAATGACATGCTCAGGAAGTATTTCAGCCTGTACGAAGGGCCGAATATGTGTGTTTATTTTGACAGTGACATAACGGGACTGACTATTTTTTAGAGGTGAAGTAATCAGGTTTACTTTCACTTTGGATAAATTACAGTTCATCATTCCGTATTGGACGAGTTTTTTAAATTTCCCGTTCGTCGGCTGATGGTTGAGCTCAATATACCATCATCTCTAATTATTAAATTTACATGAGGTGTGGCCAGCTGACCATGCCCTTTTGTTTCTTGAATTCATAAATAGAATTCATTAATATTCAGGCGTCAGTCCACCTGCAACGCTGATACAAGGATCGATACCGGTTGTCAGCCGCTTTCATCAGTGAGAGAAAAATGGCCCGAGAAGGTTTCAGTGATTTATTCGCACTTATTGCCGTTGCCCGGACAGGCAGTTTCACGCGGGCAGCGGCTCAACTGGGTGTCACGCAGCCTGCCCTGAGCGCGAGCATACGGGGTTTAGAAGAGCGACTTGGCGTTCGGGTTTTATTGCGAAGTACGCGTAACGTGACGCTCACCATGGCTGGGCAGCATCTGGTGGATCGTATCGTGCCGGAATTTGAACAAATCACGAATGAACTGGAATCTCTGAATGACCTTCGTGAAAGGCCAACCGGGACATTGCGTATCACCGCTATTGATTATGTTATACGGTCTGTACTGTGGCCCAGATTATCCCCTTTCTTGCAGCAGTATCCTGACATTACCGTTGAGCTCATTAGCGAATATGAAAGCGTTGATATTGCCGCACGCGGCTATGATGCGGGCGTGCGGTTTGGCGCAGATCTGGCCCAGGATATGATTTCCGTTCGCATCAGCCCAGATGTCAAAAATACGGTTGTCGGTTCAGCAGAGTATTTCAAACGTCACCCCGTTCCAGAACATCCGAACTCGCTAAGTCAACATAAGGGGATTCGTTTGCGGACATCCACCTATGGTGGTCTTTACGACTGGGAGTTTGTTGAGAACGATCGCGAGTTCGACGTCAGGATTAGCGGCCCTGTCATTTGTAATAATGTCTACGACATACTTGAAGCCGCTAAGGATGGTTTTGGCCTTGCTTACCTGCCACAAGATATGGTTCAACCCTATCTCGATTCAGGCGAATTTATCTCTGTGCTTCAGGACTGGTGCCCTCTCTGGCCCGGTTTACACCTCTATTACCCTAACCGCAGACAGCATACCAAGGCCATGGTTTTGATGGTCGACGCATTGCGTTTTCACGAATAATCGGTCCAGATACAGCTAACTAGAGGCAGACTATGTCAGGGGAAATATTCCGGGATATTGTGGCATTCATTACTGTCGCCCGACAGCGTAGTTTTACCAAAGCAGCAGCGGAACTGGGCGTTTCACAGTCCGCATTAAGTCATACCATCCGTAATCTGGAATCACGACTTGGGCTGCGCCTGCTTATTCGAACTACCCGCAGCGTCTCTCCAACCGAAGCTGGAGAAAGATTATTAGAGCGCGTCTCACCCCGATTTGAAGTGATTGCCAATGAACTGTCCTCATTGAGAGAACTGGGCAGTAGGATCACCGGAACGGTGAGGATCACTGCCTCTGATTTTGCTTATAACACCTTTGTCAGGCCTCGTCTTCTAGCGGTTTTACACCAATATCCCGAAGTAAAGCTTGAGTTTTCAAACGATTCAGCGCTTACAGACATTATTGCCGAGCGTTTTGATGCAGGCATCAGAGCCGGAGACAGGGTCGGCAAAAATATGGCTTCAGTCAGAATTTCACCTGATTTGCGCAATATTATCGTCGCCTCCCCGGCATATTTGCAGGATCGGGAACTGCCACGCTCCCCAGATGATTTAGCGAAGTACGCCTGTATCACTACCCGATTTTCGCTCAAAGAGGGCATCACTCCCTGGATAGTGAAAAAGGGCGAGGGCTTACAGCTATGCCGTGTAGAAGGCCCGCTGGTCTATAATTCTGTTTATGCTGCTCTGGACGCTGCCGTGGCCGGATATGGTTTTACCTGTGTGCCTGAGATTCTTGCCCGTCCGTGGCTGGACAGTGGGCATCTTCATGCAGTGCTTGAAGCGTGGTGCCCTTTGCTTCCGGGGTATCACATTTTTTACCCAAGTGAGCGCCAGCTCCTGCCTGCACTCTCGATTATCGTTGAAGCCTTACGTTACGAACCTGATTGACGAAACTCTCAGCTGTTAAATAAACAATTTACCCAATGCGTTTTACGGCGTGCAATCATGTAAGTAAAACACTCGGTTTATGAATTGAGATTATCAATTGTTCGCCTCCATTCTGAAGATGTTTAGTGCGGGTATGAACGCGCGGATAACTTATGAAAATGACTTATAACAGCATTTCTCTTTTCTCACTATCTTCTTGCCTGTGACGTGGTAAGTTGCAGGCACATCACCACACAGGGCGATAAACGATAAAAAAGATCAGGATATCTTGCCCAATAATCTCTGGAATAATAATGAAATTAAATAATCTCTGTCGGTTACTCAGTCTTGTTATTTTGCTGATGTGCTCGGTGATATTGCCCATCAGAGAAGTCATGAGTGCAGAGCATGCCCGGGTCAAAACACTGGTCATTGTCTCTCATCCCCATCCTGAAAGCTCCGTTATGATAAAAGGGCTTCAGCAGGCCGCAAATACTGTACCTGGTGTGACTGTGCGTAACCTTGAAACGCTTTATGGATTTGATACCCGGAGTATTAGCAGCGACGAAGAAAGGCGTTTAATTCAGGAGAACGAGCGTATTGTTTTCCTTTTTCCCACGCACTGGTTCAATATCACGCCGATGATGAAAGCGTGGTTGAATGAAACCTGGGGCAATGTCGGGCCGGATCTGTGGAAAGGAAAAGAGATGCTGATCGTCACCACGGCTGCGGGTGATGAATCAACCTATGGTATCAACGGCAGAACCGGTATCAATTTAGCGGATATGTTCACCCCAATGAAAGCCAGCGCGTTACATGCAGGTATGACGTGGCTCCCCCCTTTGACTTTTCAGAGCGTAAGCCGGAGTAAACTGCCCGAATATCAACGCCAACTTATTGAGCGACTGACCCAATAAACTCGGGCGATTTTTTAACGCTACGCTTACTTCTTTCGTATCAGGTTGTGCGGATCCATTCGGAATTGAGTAATCTAACCATTGTCGCAGCGGATAACAGATAACGAACACTCATCATGTCGGATATTTCCCTATTAGATGATTGCCCGCATTCAGTTGATATATTCCACAATCAAAAAAAACAGACTTGGTACTGCAAACATATGCTGTAAGCATGCCGGAAATAATCTAATAACGGGGTTTTTTATGAAAATTGGTATCATCGGTAGCGGCATGGTCGGCAGGGCATTTGCATTACGCCTGGCTGAATTGGGCCACAGCGTGGTTGTCGGCACGCGCGATGTTTTCTCCACCCTCAGCCGGACGGAGCCAGACAGCAAAGGCATACCTGCCTGGCAATTCTGGGCAAAGGAGTATCCCGAGGTCAGCCTTGTGACATTTTCAGAAGCCGCGCGGTTCGCCGATGTGGTTATCAACGCCACCGAAGGTGCTGTCAGTTTGCTGGCACTTAATGAGGCCGGAGATGAGAATCTGACAGGGAAAATTATTCTCGATCTGGCGCTGCCCCTCAGTTACGCCCCCGGCAGGCCGCCCCGTCTCATGTTTGCAAATGACGATAGCCTCGGCGAACAGATTCAATGTGCATTTCCGGCTGCTCAGGTGGTTAAAACGCTGAACACGATGAGTCACAACGTTATGCTTAACCCATCCATTTTGCCAGGTTCACACAATGCCTTCTTGTCCGGGGAGAGCGATGAGGCTAAGGAAACTATCATCGGACTGCTGACACAGTTTGGCTGGCCTGCTGATAATATCGTGGATCTGGGGGGCATTGAAACCTCAAGGGCAACAGAAATGTACGCGACTCTGCTGTTCCAGATTGCTAAAGTGAGGGGGAATTACGACTTTAATATTGCAGTAGTGATGAAGTAGCCTGAAAAAATATCCCACAGGATAATACCGATTGTTTACTACCCCACAGCTGGAAATTAGCCGCCGGACAACGGGCCAGCAGCCAAGCCCGGGCCTATAACGGTGAACCGTCTGAGCTACCCGTCCGTTGAATATAGTCCGGTGACAGCGCCTCCACCGAGGGGCAGCCAATCTGCGCAAGCGTGCAGTCGATATCGGCTTTCAGCAGCCCGATCACTTCATCCACGCCCTGCGCGCCCCGGGCCGCCAGGCCATACAGCGTGGCTCTGCCCAGCAGCACCATTTTCGCGCCCAGGCACAGGGCTTTGACGATGTCCGATCCCCTGCGAAAACCGCTGTCGATCAGTACGGGCTGCGTAATACGCTCCACCGTTCCGGCCAGGGTTTCGATGGGGGCCAGCGCATAGTCCAGCTGACGGCCGCCGTGATTGGAGAGGATCACGCCGTCGGCACCGCACTCTGTACAGAGCGCCGCGTCCTCGGGGCGGATAATGCCCTTCACCAGCAGTCTGTGCGGCCAGATATCGCGGATGCGCCGCAGGCTTTCAGGATTGAAGCTGGCGTCCATCTGGCGGTTCATCACCGCGGCCTGCGCCTCCAGCGCGTGATTTTCCGACGTTTTGAAATTGGCCAGCTCCGGCATGCCGCTGCGTAAAAATCGCAGCGACCACTGCGGATGGGCGATGCCGGATAGTAGCAGTGACGGCGTATACCTGACAGGCAGGGTGAACCGATTGCGCAGATCGCGCTCACGGTTACCGTTTACGCTCACGTCAACCGTGATGATAAGGGTGGTGTAACCCGCGCCGAGGGCGCGTTTTACCAGCTGTTCGGCCAGCGTCTGCTGCACCACGTACAGCTGAAACCACTTCTCGCCGTCCGCGCCCCTTGCCAGCGCTTCGATAGAGAGGTTCGCCGCCGTTGACAGCAGAAACGGCACGTTGGCTCTGGCGGCGGCCTTGGCCAGGATAAGGTCGCCATCGGGCCACAGCGCGCCGTTAAAGCCGGTCGGGGCGATGGCGAACGGGGCATCCCAGCGGCGTTCAAACAAGCGGCGGGAGATATCCCGCTGGCTGATATCCACCAGGCGATGCGGGGTAAAGCGCCAGCGGTCAAAAATCGCCCGATTGTGGTGCAGCCCTTTTTCATCGTCCGCGCCGCCGTCAAGATAGTCAAAGATGGTGCGGGGCAGCGTTTTCTTCGCCAGGCGGCGATAGTCTGCAACGTTCAGGAGGGGGGTGCTCATACGCCGGCGTCCTCAAGCGGTCCACGGGTTTCGACCTCAATCAGCGCGGGTTTACCCGAGGCCCGGGCCTGTTCAATGGCTGGCTTAATCTGCTGCGGGGTCTTTGCCGGAAATGCCTGAACGCCGTATCCCCTCGCGATGCTCAGGAAATCGAGTCCCGGCAGGTTCAGGCCGGGAACACGATCGGCCCCCAGCACGCTGCCGAACCAGCGCAGGGCACCGTAAGTGCCGTTTTTCAGCACGATAAAAATAACCGGTACGCGGTACTGCGCGGCCGTCCACAGCGCCTGAATACTGTAGTTAGCTGAACCGTCACCGATCACCACGAAGACCTGCCGATCGGGTCTGGCCAGCTGAATACCGATACCGGCGGGCATGGCAAAGCCCAGCCCTCCCGCCGCGGCCAGATAGTAGCTGCCCGGCGCAGACAGATTGAGCCGCTGCCAGAGGGCGTCAATGGTCGAGGTGGATTCGTTAACAAAGATGGCGTTATCCGGCGCAACGGCGTTGAGCTGGTCAAAGAACGCCTCCGGTTGCAGCGGCATATCTACCGCGGCCGCGGGGGGAGCGGGGATCGCCGTGGGCATCGGTTTTTGCCGATCGGCGGCGTGACGGGCAAGT
>Ga0256410_1002916_pt1 | contig 10980 bp, 8 predicted proteins | sample PhyWR1_FD_185983 | JGI IMG/M metagenome (GOLD analysis project Ga0256410, IMG submission 185983) | Leaf surface microbial communities from wheat plants in UC Gill Tract Community Farm, Albany, California, United States - DLSL W.R1 | ecosystem: Host-associated > Plants > Phyllosphere >... | reverse complement strand
TGAACTTCGAGAAAGTCGTCGAGTAAAAGGCCACTCAGCGATGCCCCATCTCGGGGCAGGCTGCGGCTAAGGGCAAGGTGATTTTCACCTTGCCCTTAGCCTTCAACTCAGAAAACTGCCGTGCTGCCTACACGGGATGCACCGAAATACTGGGCAGACATGGCAGGCGAGGCAGACAATTTCTCACACCCTTTTACCCTTATGCAGGGTAGACGCACCAAAATAGACCTCCACGGAAATCGTCAAAAAGCAAGCGCAGCCTGTCGCCCAAGGGGGTATTTAGGGGCTAATCGCGCGATTAAAGGCATATACAGCCCTGCCTTCAGGCGGTAACATCACCTGACAATGTTATAAATGGTCAAATCTCATACAGACGGCTATGGCAGAATCGAGCCGCCTTCATGTATTTGGTTGGGTGATATGCGTTTCGCAGGATGTAACACAGACTCACAGCCGGTTGCAGTGCTCATTTTTTTGCACACCGAAGCGTTGATCGATGACTTACAACAACTGACCGCCTCAAGCCAGCAGCCGTTTTACGCCTGCCATGACCTGTCACAACAAGTTGATAGTCTTGACCGGGTTGAAGCTGTTTTTATTGAAGTAAATGCGCCAGAGGGCTTGAGTGAACGCCTTGAACTGGTGAAATCCATTCGCCTGAGTAATCAGACCGCGTGCATTTTTATACTGGTCACGCACACCAAGTCATTTTCCAGTATTAACTGTTATCTAGCCGGGGTAGATCATTGCCTTAAATTGCCTGTCGACCCACATGAAAAAAAGGCCTTATTGGCCAATGCCGTTGGTGATTCGCACTGGAAAGTGCCCGCCCGGCTGGCACTGGATCGAACACGGTTGTTTCTAAGTGGCACCAGCAAAAAAATTGAGATTTCTTATACCGAAATGATCATCCTGGACGCCCTGTTGCGGGCACCTCAACATGTCATGAGCCAGGACGATATTGCAAAAACCCTGGACCCCAATGTTGTTTTTTACGACCCCAGGGCCTTGGAAAAAACCATTAGTCGCTTAAGAACCAAAATCAAGAAAGCGTACAATGTTGAACTTATTTTCAGTGTTCGCGCTTATGGCTACCGGCTTCGTCGAGGCTCGGTATCTGGCTAAAACAACTGCTCGCCACAGCCGCACCCCGGCAGCACTACCACTGATTAGCCAGGAAGCATGGCTGCACTTGACCGACTGGCATTGAGAGATTTAGTTGGTTTACGTCAAAAAACCAACGAAAGGAGGAGTTGGACAATGAAGGTAACGCTTAGCGTATTCAGCTATATAACTCATGCAAACGAGTTTATGCCTGAGCACAACAACAGCCTGCCGGCCCTTCATCAGAACAGGATGGCTAATGCTCATCAGCGCAGCTTGACGCCTGAGCGCCCGCACCAACGGCCATGCGCGCACAGCACCCGTACATATGGCTCCTGGAACGCCCTGCTTTCACGACGCCAGGCGTACCCGCCCGCAAGCCACAACGACATGCTGGGCTTGGGCGGCGCAAAAAAAACACCCTGGCTCAACAGTCACTCCTACCCACCCAGCGTTTTTGCGCCTGCGCTGTTGGGCTTAAGGTCAACGTTCAGTGTTCCCATGACAGCCAATCAGTCACCCTCATCGCTTAGCTTGGCATCCGGCGTATTGTTGTTCAGCTTTTCTACAAGAGAACTGCAAGGAGCCACAGCGCGTATCAAACTCACTGCCATTGAAGCGATGCTGATTAAAACGCTGACCCTCAGCGAGTCACGCATTTGTAGCAAACATGAACTTATTCTGGGCATTGAAAAGGATATAAACACTTACAACGGCCTGGAAATGTGCCTGAGCCGGCTGCAAAATAAATTCCGGGCCGCATTGGGTGAACGCCTGTTCAGATCAGTGCGCAACCGTGGCTACTGCCTGGTTCAGGATGTTAAAACAGTAACCCCGCTGAATAACGCCCCATTGACGTGCAGCGCACCTGTTAGCGCACGCACTCAGTGCAACTGACGGCCGCGTTACACATCGTCGAGCGCCACGGCTTTTTAACCTGTTCCTCGCCATCCTGTTTAGCGAGACACTGCTTAACCGTATGCACAGCAAGAAGCGGACCCTGACATGGCCCTCTGGCCCGGTCGCTTACCACTCGCCAAGCACTTATTACAAGGCTGATACCTTGATACATACTCGCCTAGATCGAAAAACTGTCGCACGGGGCCTTACCTTTTGGGGGCAATGGCTTATTTCCATGAGCCTTGTCATCTCCCTGTTATTAATGATGGTGTACACCAAGTTCGGTACTATTGACTTTCACTACCGCGTGCTCGCGGTAATTGTATTACTGATATCAGCCCCTGCTTACTCGATCATCCACGCCTATTACAGACGGCACCATTACGTTAATGGCCTGCTCAGATTACTGCTGGGCTGGATATTGACTTTAACCTGCTTGAGCACGGTCGGGTTTATTACAAAATCCAGCGAAGTCTTTTCGCGGGAAATATTAATTACCTGGGCACTGCTGGGCTATGCGATACAAATCCCCCCCTACTTGTTGATTCATCACCTGTCACGGTTTTACCACCTTCGCAACAGCCATCATTACAACAGTTTGATTATTGGTGCTGACGGCGTGGCACTTAAACTGGCCGACAACTTTATTCAACAAAACCAGTTTCCATTAGTGGGTGTGGTGAGCGCCTCACCGTTTGAAGACACAGAAACCTCCCCCCTGATTGTCGGTGAACTGGCGCAACTGCGCGCGCTGATCACTGAACATAATATTCGCCGCCTGTATATCGCCCTGTCCTTGCAGGATGCCCAGCGCATTGAAGAGCTGTATATCGACCTGCTGGATATGAACGTGGACGTGGTCTGGGTCCCTAACCTGGACAGCATGATGCTGCTCAACCACTCCATCAGCGAAGTGGGCGGCCGCCCGGCCATTCACTTGAATGAAAGCCCACTGACCAGCCACCCCACGGCCGCCTTCAGCAAGGCCCTACTGGAACGGACCCTGGCATTGGGCGCGATTGTTTGCCTGAGCCCGGTGCTTATCTCCCTGGCCCTAGCCGTAAAACTGTCTTCGCCGGGGCCTGTTCTGTTCAAACAGCAACGGCATGGCTGGAACGGCAAGGTCATTCAGGTCTGGAAGTTCCGCTCCATGAAGGTTCATGACGACAAACAGGTGCAGCAAGCCAGCCGCAATGACTCACGCGTCACGGCCGTGGGGCGCTTTATTCGCCGCACCTCACTGGATGAACTGCCCCAGTTGTTCAATGTGCTGCATGGCGACATGGCCCTGGTAGGCCCTCGGCCCCATGCAGTCGCACACAACGACTACTACACAGGTAAAATTCACGCCTATATGGCCCGCCACCGTATCAAGCCCGGCATTACCGGCCTGGCTCAAATCAGCGGGTGCCGTGGCGAAACCGACACCCTCGATAAAATGCAGCGCCGCGTCGAACTGGACCTGCACTACATTAACAACTGGTCAATGTGGCTTGATATTAAAATCATAATCAAGACGCCTTTCACCTTGATTTCGAAAGATATTTATTGAAAATCCTAGCCTCCCACAAAAACCGCAGCTTGTAAGCTGCGGTTTTTTATAGGTTCTCCGCAAGCACTTCATAAATCCCAACAATTTCAAAGTAAGTAGCTCGCTCAACAAGGCGATGCAGATTAGCAATCTCTTCGACAACAAGGCTTCACAAACCTCAACTGAAGCTTTAGTGCTCCACAAAACCCACCGATCTTGAAGTCGATGAAGTTTGCAGAAAACGGCAATCAAGCCCAAAGAACGCAACCCGCTTCAGTAAATTACGACAGCACGAAAGTTACTCACACTACTGCAGAAACCCACTTTCATCAAACACCTCACAAGTATCTAATAAAAAACCGTCCGGGCAAAAAAACCCTAGGAATCCTAATGTAAATAGAGCAACTCTAGCTATATCATCGCCATTACTTCCTAACGTTAGCGTTCATTACGACATGCACAATCAATGCAGCCTTAAAGTCTTCTCGAGTGCATATTTTTCTGATTGAGCAACACTAAATTCATCCTGCAAATTACCGACAGCCACCATCATAATTACTCGCTCATGCTGAGAAATATCGGCTGCCCTCTTCAATCTTTTTGCTTTGAACCAAGGCATACAGGTATTCAACGGGCAGGACCCCAAACCCACCGAATGTAGCGATAGCATAAGATTCATCGAATATAGACCACCGTCGATAAATAACTGGTTATGCTCATTGCGAGTAAATGCTTTGGTTGATGCGGTTACGATCAAAAGCTTATCGATACTTTCAGTAAAGCCAGCATTACCATTCTGGAAGGACAACAACTCGTTAATTTTTTTCTTGTCTTTATAATAATGCACGAACCAGCCTTGGCGGTTACATACAGATGGCGTGTTCTGGCTTATCGCCAAGGCCTTCATGATAACTTCATCACTAACAGGCACACCGCTGAAATTCCGAATACTGTGCCGACATTTAAGAAAGCGCTCAAAACTCTCGCCACCGAATACATTCATTTCGGATTTTTTTAAATTTTTTAACCCCCCCTTTCCTTGTGCTGGCTTTTCTTCCAGAAAGCTTCTTATAGTTTCTAGAAAAGTATCGGGTAATAACTGTAAATCCTCTGCATGAAAGCCCAAATACTCACGCAGCGTATCACGCACCATCAAGCTAATCTGGCTATTAGAATAATGCTTTTCATACGCATGTGTTCTAGCAATCAAATCCAGGATTTTTGGCTGCCCAAAGCCTTTTCGTGGAAAAGGTAGCGCCAGACCTTTTTCAACAATATGACAATGCTTGACTATGTAGTACTCCAGCTGTTCCTTATCCAACTCTGATTTTCTTTCGCTAAAGGAGAAACGCAGATGAACTGAAAGACTATGCAGCACAGTCAGTATTTCACCTATGGAGCTTCTATTAAATATAACCCCATAGGCCTTTCCTTTGATTTTTCTTAATACGAATAACATTAAATTAATTCCCTATACGACTGAACGACCAACCTGATTAAAAACTCAACTTTTGCTATTCAAGACCTAGAAACAGACCTGATACCGTGTTTCAATAATTTTAACAGCTAATTCAGGGACAAGAAATATACTAATCCAGCGCCGCACCACCACGCTGAATAGTCTGCCGAGCTGTCAGTACCGATGCAAAACTGACCCACTCCACTGATGCCGCTTTGCGAACCGCCCATGCTGTCCAGACAGCAACAAATCAAAGTCAGCGTGTCCGTCTGCCCGCGATCATCTATAAGTGCGATTGTTAGACAAATGGACTGCTCACGCAACACCATTCGACACATCTCAAATTGCACGCAAAACGCGAGCCTATCCTTTAGAGCACGCTGGAAGCTTGCTCCTTACGAAACCTTCCTGCGGCAGCACGTAGAAACCGCATAGCTATACCGAATCGCCATCAGCTTTCCGCTGACGTAGAAATCCAAAGCCAACAAGGCCGTTGTACGCATCAAGATAGAACCCGGTGAGCAGATGCGAACGAACAACGGTAAGCGCTCCAGAAATACCACACCCTCAGCCGCCGAATGATGCGCGATGCTCTGCCCCCAATTCCTTTCCAGAACCAGCACATCATGATGCTCACCGATGCCAACGTAGAGAGTGTGCACCTCTACCCAAATCCGGGGACTTTCGGAAACTCATCGACGGCCTCACCTCTTTTAGTTGATCTGAATATCAAAGCCGCCGTATTCGACCTGGTGCTTTTCGTTTTTCTCAACAATATCTGCAACCGGGTCAAGGTGTTGTATTGAGCGCGTAAGGATTTCTACCTTCGGTTCAAGCGCCTGGAGGCCAAGCGCTTCAAAACATTGCTCGATATCATCGATCAAGCCATCGCGGTGACAGCCCCGGAACCGAACGGGCTACTTGAAGGCTCCGGCCCTTAGCGCAATCGTCCCTATCAGATAGGCGGGGTTCATAAATCGCATACGGTGCCCCTCGCTGAAGAATACTCTGCAGCTCGAAATAGTTTCACCCCCCTAAAGCGTCGGAACTCACAGCTTTAGAGGGAACACAAAAAAGCCCCGTAGAAGTTAATCTACGGGGCTTTCAATGTGGAGGCCGAAGCCGGAATCGAACCGGCGTGGGCGGATTTGCAATCCGCTGCATAACCATTTTGCTATTCGGCCAGTTGTGCTTGAAATTTCGCTGGAAACTTCAAATACAAGAAGCTGGGCTTGGCTTATTTCGCGACAAGCAGTTGATTCTTCAGCATTTCAGGGGTGTGCCTCGTGCTGATGGCGCGCATTATGGACCAGTTGCTTCACGCTGGCAACCCCCTGAATTCTAATAATTTTTGGTCGAGCCGCCACGTGCGTGAAGGCCCGGGGATTTGGCTCTGGATGGCTCGTTCCAGAGTCCTACGTAAGTGACTCGCCATGCCCATAGCCAGAAAGGATCGAGCTGGCTTCTATCTTGCCGGCACCCACATAAAGTCTCACCGCCGTTCACGAACGGACTGACGAACTTTATTGGAGTTTTATAATGAAAAAAATAGGGATAGCTTCTGCGGCAATCGCAGTCGTTTTGGCAACCAGCGGCTGTACAAGCCATAACGTTAGCCAGCCTCACGCCCCGGTGACTGGCGCTGTGACGGCGGATCTGAAGGCTAATATTGAAGTCGGTGGCGAGATTTCCGGCCAGTCCAGTTCGAATATTCTGTTCGGCCTGTTGAAAATCAGTGGCGACAGCGAGTTTGCTGACGGTGTGACCTATGGCGGGGCCGCGCCGGCCTTTAGCCTGCCGGATCCGGTGTCGGCCACCAAGGCCGCTGCTGCCTATAAGGCCGTGAAGAGTTCCGGTTCGGATTTGATTGTGGCACCGCGCTACTCGGTGTCGGTTGAAGACTATTTCATCTTCAAGAAGGTCAATGTGACCGTGACGGGTAACAAAGGCAGCATCAAGAGCATCCGTTAAGCGCTCTCCTCCAGGCTGGCGGCTTTCGGGCCAGCTCGGGCTGATCCCCCAGTCAGCACATACCCCCCGCATACAGATGTCCTGATGATCTGTTTGTGTGGCGAGCGGCATGAAAGCGCCAGTCAGGACTGGCGGGGCGCAGGCCCCGTCACTTTCAAATCACTACATTGCGAATAAACCGCACTACGCTATCGCCCTCGTTGCCATAGGTATGGGGCCGGTCACTGGCGTACATGTAAAATTCGCCCGCCCTGAAGTGCAAGGTTTGTTGCTCCAGCATCAGGGTTAAACACCCTTCAAACACGTAGAGCTGTTCGCTCCAGCCTTGGGCATCGGCCTGTGAGTGGTAGCATTCGCCCGGTTCAAGGGTCCATTCCCACAGTTCGACCTCCCGGGTAGCACTGGCCTTGGCCAGCAACACGGCTTTGCTGCCAGGTATTTCACCGCGCCATGCCACTTCATTGATGCGGCTTGTGTCGGCCAGGCCAGGGGCCTGGATCAAATCGCTGAAGGCCACCTTCAAGGCTTCCGCCACCCGGTCGAGGGTGCTCAAGCTGACGTTCTTTTCCCCAGCCTCGATGGCGACCAGCATCCGCCGGCTAACCCCCGACAACTCAGACAACGTACTTTGGCTCAGTTGCGCCAGCAGCCGCAGACGTCGCACGTTTTGGCTGACATGTTGCAGTACCGAGGCACGTTGTGGATTTTCTTTGTGCACTATATTGCTCACCTTGTGGGGCTGCGCAGTATACTGCCCAGCTTTGGCGCATTGTGCGTCTCTCTTCCAGTAGCGTGCAAGGTTATGACGGCGTTGAAAACCTCCAGACTCGTGTCTTTGACTTCTCGGTTCAGCAAAGCGGAATGCGTGTTGATCCTGATCACCATGGTGTGGGGAGGCACGTTTCTTTTAGTCCAGCATGCGCTCACGGCCAGCGGCCCGATGTTTTTTGTGGGCCTGCGGTTTGCGGCAGCGGCGTGTATGGTGGCGCTGTTTTCGGTGCGCCATTTGCGGGGTATCACGCTGTTTGAGGTCAAGGCCGGGGTTTTTATCGGGACGGCGATCATGTTGGGTTATGGCTTGCAAACCGTCGGCCTGCAGACCATTCCCAGCAGCCAGTCAGCCTTTATTACTGCACTCTATGTGCCATTTGTGCCGTTGCTGCAATGGCTGGTACTGGGCCGTCGGCCCGGCCTGATGCCGAGCTTGGGCATTATGCTGGCGTTCACCGGCCTGATGCTGTTGTCGGGGCCTAACGGCGCGTCGCTGAATTTCAGCCCTGGTGAAATCGCAACGCTGATCAGCGCTGTCGCTATTGCGGCGGAAATCATTTTAATCAGTGCTTACGCGGGCAAGGTCGATGTTCGCCGGGTCACTGTGGTGCAACTGGCCACGGCTTCTATCCTGGCCTTTCTGATGATTGTGCCGACTCGCGAAGCGATCCCTGACTTTTCATGGCTGCTGCTGGTCAGCGCCGTGGGCCTGGGGGCCGCCAGTGCCATTATTCAAATTGCCATGAATTGGGCGCAGAAGAGCGTTTCACCTACCCGCGCCACGTTGATCTACGCCGGCGAGCCGGTGTGGGCAGGTATCGTTGGGCGCCTGGCAGGCGAGCGTTTGCCGGGCATTGCGCTGGTCGGGGCCGCATTGATTGTTGCGGCGGTCATCGTGAGTGAGTTAAAAACAAAGGTTAAAACACCCGACGCGTCAGAGAGCGACCCGGAAAACAAAGCCTGCGAATGATGGACAGGCATTAATATTGCTTCCTCTGACTCACACTCAGGAGCGCTCGTACAAGGACGGAGTGGGCCTTCCTTCAAATGGTTTGCACACATTTTGTAGGATTCATCTGCAGCTTCACTGTTGGTGATCCTCCAACCGCCACGTATGATCGCTCACATACTCCTGCAGATTAGAAGCCTATGTCCCTGATAGTTCTACTGCTTCTGCCCTTTATCGGCAGCTGTCTGGCGGCTGTTTTGCCGCACAACGCCCGCAACAGTGAGTCGCTGTTGGCGGGTTTGATTGCATTGATCGGCACCCTGCAAGTCGCTCTGCTCTATCCGGAAATAGCCCATGGTGGCGTCATTCGGGAAGAGTACATGTGGCTGCCCAGCCTCGGCCTGAATTTTGTTCTGCGCATGGACGGCTTTGCCTGGTTGTTCTCCATTCTGGTGCTGGGCATCGGCACGCTGGTGTCGTTGTACGCCCGTTATTACATGTCACCCGAAGACCCGGTGCCGCGTTTTTTTGCGTTCTTTCTGGCCTTTATGGGGGCCATGCTCGGCCTTGTGCTGTCGGGCAACCTGATCCAGATCGTATTTTTCTGGGAGCTCACCAGCCTCTTTTCATTCTTGTTGATCGGTTACTGGCACCATCGCTCCGACGCCCGGCGCGGTGCCTATATGGCGTTGATGGTCACCGGCGCAGGCGGGCTGTGCCTGCTGGCGGGGGTTATCCTGCTGGGCCATGTGGTGGGCAGCTATGATCTGGATGCCGTGCTCGCGGCAGGTGACAAGATCCGCGCGCACACTTTGTACCCGATCCTGCTGCCGCTCATTCTGATTGGCGCGCTCAGCAAAAGTGCGCAGTTCCCGTTTCATTTCTGGCTGCCCCATGCGATGGCGGCACCGACCCCCGTTTCGGCTTACCTGCACTCGGCAACGATGGTGAAGGCCGGCGTGTTTTTGCTGGCCCGCCTGTGGCCCTCCCTGTCCGGCAGCGAAGAGTGGTTCTGGATTGTCAGCGGTGCCGGAGCCTGCACCCTGGTGTTGGGCGCGTATTGCGCCATGTTTCAGAACGATCTCAAAGGCCTGCTGGCCTATTCAACCATCAGCCACCTGGGCCTGATTACGTTGCTGCTGGGCCTTAACAGCCCGCTGGCTGCCGTGGCTGCCGTGTTTCATATTCTTAACCACGCCACCTTCAAGGCCTCGCTGTTTATGGCGGCGGGCATCATCGACCACGAGAGCGGCACGCGCGACATTCGCAAACTCAGTGGCCTGTTCAAGCTCATGCCTTACACCGCGACCCTGGCCATGGTGGCCAGTGCTTCGATGGCGGGTGTGCCGCTGCTTAACGGTTTCCTGTCCAAAGAAATGTTTTTTGCCGAAACCGTGTTTATCAACTCCACGGCCTGGGTTGAAATTGCCCTGCCCGTGGTGGCCACGATCGCCGGTACGTTCAGCGTGGCGTATGCCTTGCGCTTTACCGTGGATGTGTTCTTCGGCCCGCCGGCCACCGACCTGCCGCATACCCCGCACGAGCCTCCGCGCTGGATGCGGGCACCGGTGGAGTTGTTGGTGTTTACCTGCCTGATGGTCGGGATTTTCCCCGCGCAAACCGTCGGCCCCTTGCTGGCGGCTGCCGCACAACCGGTGGTGGGCGGGCCCTTGCCAGAGTACAGCCTGGCGATCTGGCACGGTTTGAACGCGCCGATGATCATGAGCCTGATCGCCATGTCTGGCGGTATTGTGTTGTATGTGCTGTTGCGCAAGCAGCTCAAGCTCGATCGTTTCCCGTTCCCGCCGCTGATCCAGTATTTCAATGGCAAACGCTTCTTTGAACGCGCGCTGGTGATGATCATGCGCCGGGCGCGCCGTATCGAACGGCGTATCAGCACCCAGCGCCTGCAAACGCAATTGTTCCTGCTGATTCTGATGGCCGTGATTGCGGGCCTGATTCCGATGTTCTACAGCGGCCTGAGCTGGGGCGACCGGCCCAAGATCCCCGGGTCGATTGTGTTTGTAACGCTGTGGTTACTGGCCATCGCATGTGCACTCGGCGCTGCCTGGCAAGCCAAGTACCACCGGCTGGCGGCCCTGACGATGGTCAGCGTGTGCGGCCTGATGACCTGCGTGACCTTCGTGTGGTTCTCCGCGCCGGACCTGGCGCTGACCCAACTGGTGGTTGAGGTGGTTACCACTGTTCTGATCCTGCTGGGCTTGCGCTGGCTGCCCCGGCGGATCGAAGAGGTGTCGCCATTGCCGGGCACCCTGAACAAGGCACGGATACGCC
>Ga0256410_1002914_pt1 | contig 10988 bp, 7 predicted proteins | sample PhyWR1_FD_185983 | JGI IMG/M metagenome (GOLD analysis project Ga0256410, IMG submission 185983) | Leaf surface microbial communities from wheat plants in UC Gill Tract Community Farm, Albany, California, United States - DLSL W.R1 | ecosystem: Host-associated > Plants > Phyllosphere >... | reverse complement strand
AAAAACCATGTCCATGAAGGGCATGTTGCCGTCGTTGCTGTTGCTGGGGATACCGTCGATCAGCAGCTTCACCGCGTTCACTTCGCCTTCGCCGTTGAAGCCGCGAAACGAAATCTTGCCGGAGGTGGTGCCTTGGTTGAACTCGGTGAGCATCACCCCCGGCGCCCGGCTGAACAGCTCCCAGCTGTAGTTGACCGGCATTTTCTCCACGATATCGGCACCGAGGATGTCCACCGAACCGAGCACGCCGTGCGTGCCGAGCGGGCCGCTGTCAGCGCTTGTGCCCTGGATCGCGACCGCGCCGAGGGTGAGGGCGGAGCTTTCGTCCGCCGCGGCCAATGAAGTGAAAGCAAGCAGGCCCACCGAGAGCATCGGCCAGAGTGAGCAGGGCACAGGCACACGCTTTGCGCGCGGCAGAGTAGATGGAGCAGGCATAAGGCACGCTTCCTGAAACCTGAAAAACGTCAATGACGTTCAGCCACGCAATCGCGCGGCTGAAACATGAAGTTCGGTCAATCAGGTCACAGGAGAGGCGCGCGGACTCAGGCTCGGCCAGCGAATCCTGGGATGCAGCGCGGGCAGCAGCGGATCATCAAGGACGATATCCGGTGCATGACGCGGCAGAAAATGACGGTAATGGCTGGACGGCAACGCCGCCAGACCGGCATGCCCGCAGCAACAGTCACCGTGCTTCATCTCACCGGACGAGGGCGCCGACTTGAACGGCACGACCAGCTTGTCAAAGCCTGGCGGCAGCGCGTGCGATGAACAAAACCCACCCCACAGCATCAACCCGCCATCCGGCGCTTGCATCGCACGGCCGAGCGGCATGGCCAGCATATTCAGCAGCAAGGCCAGGCAGGCAATCCAGGGGCTGATGCGTGAAAACATGGGCATCAAGGCAGTCGACACAAAGGGGACGCTATTTAGCCGCAGTTAACCGCCCAAGTGAAAGCGCAAGGCATGCGCCATTTCGCCGCAGCTCAACGCTTGGCTTCGCTAGGGCGGAACCAACCTACGCCGTAACCGCAGCAACGAATATGTACCCAGTCAGACCGCCATCGGAGCAAGCCCCCTCCCACATTTGACCGCATCCCCCAGCAACACCTCAGAGCATCCGACGCAACACATCGTTACGCGGGTCCTTATCAAAAAACCGATGCTTAAGCGCCCCCAGAACATGCACCACAATCAACCCAAGCAACGTATAAGCGCACACCTTGTGCAACCTCTGAAACACCACAAACCACTCATCATTCTTGCCCAGCAACTCCGGTAAGTTCACCCCGAAAAAAAACACCCCATCACTCATCGTGTAAGTGCTCGACATCGAGTAACCCATCAACGGCACCGCCACGATCAGCACATACATCGCCCGCTGCACCAGCCGTGACAAAAACCGCTCGTGGGCCGCCAAGGTGGCAGGCGGTGACGGCAGCACCGGCGTTCGCCAGCGCAACACGATCTGCACCAGCACCAGCATGAACGCCAGTACCCCGAAGGATTTGTGCCACGGGTAATACAACTCGTATTTGCTGGCCACTTCATCGTCCAGCCCGGTCATATGCCAGCCCGCCCAGAGCAGCCCGGCGATCAGCACCGCGCGCGCCCAGTGCAGAATGCGCAAAGAGGTTGGATATCGGTCAATCATTTCGCTGTTCATCGATATCTCTCCATTGATCAAGGTTGCGAGCCACTGGGCAGCAACACCGTGATGACCTTCTCCTCGGTATAGGCCAGCGCGCCGCCAAACCCGCCTTCACGGCCGATGCCGCTGGTTTTGACGCCGCCCCAGGGCAGGTTGGCGTCCAGCGGGCTCCAGCAGTTGATGCCCACCGCGCCGGCCTTCACCGCTGCGGCCACGCGATGGGCGCGCACCAGGTCGGCGGTCCACACGGTGGCCGCCAGGCCGTAGGCGGAGTCATTGGCCAGGGTCACGGCATCCACCTCGTTGTCGAACACAATGATTGTGCCCACCGGGCCAAAGATTTCGTCGCGGGCAATCGCCATGTCATTGCGCGCGTCGGCAAAAATGGTCGGGCGCACGAACCAGCCCTGATCCGGGGTCGACACGCCGCCAGCGAGCAGGGTGGCGCCTTCGTCAATGCCCAACTGGATGTAGCGATTGACCCGCTCCCATTGCGCCTTCTTGGCCACCGGACCCATCTGGTTACCGGGCTGACGCGGGTCGCCCACCTTGACCGCCCGCGCCGCCTCGGCAAGCGCCGCCGCGAAACGATCGGCGATGCCACGCTGCACCAGAATGCGCGACCCAGCCGCACAAATCTGACCCTGGTTGGCGAACAGGCCAAGGCTGCAACCGCGCAGCGCGTCCTCGAAGGAAGCGTCGTCGAACACGATCTGCGGGCTCTTGCCGCCCAGCTCCAGGGTGACATGCTTGAACAGCACCCCGGCGGTGCGCTGGATCTCACGCCCGGCCTCGGGGCTGCCGGTGAAGCTGATCTTGGCGATGCGCGGATGCTCACACAGCGCCCGACCCACCTCATTGCCGTAGCCGGTGACCACATTGATCACGCCGTCCGGAAAGCCTGCTTCCTGCGCCAGCACCGCCAGGTGCAGGGCCGACTGAGGGGTCTCTTCCGAAGGTTTGATCACCACCGTGCAACCTGCGGCCAGCAACGCCGCGAGCTTCCACACGGTGATCATCAGCGGCGAATTCCACGGCACAATAGCCCCGACCACGCCCACCGGCTCACGCACGGTATACGACAGGGTTTTGGTGGCGAAATACCCTCCGCCGGGAATGGTCCGCCCCTCCAACTGATTGGCCCAACCCGCCGCCGCGCGCAGATTGGCCAGCACATTGGGCAAATCCATCCGTCGCGGCTCCAGCGGTGAACGCCCGATAGCATCGGCGTCCATATCCGCCAGCAACTCACTGTCGCGCTCCACCAGATCCGCCAGCTTCAACAACACCCGAGCGCGCTGCGCCCCATCAAACCGACTCCACTCGCCGCGCTCAAGCTGCTCAAACGCCGCATTCACCGCCCGGTCCACATCCTCCACCGTACCCCGCGCAAAACTGCCATAAACCGCCTCCGTCACCGGATTCACCAACTCAACCCGCCCACCCTCCGAAGCCTCGGAGGCCAAGCCATTAATAAAATGCTTCAACTGCTGAGTCATACAGCCTCCATAAAAATTCGTTTTTGATCTGCTTTTGATTTTGATCTCAGGCGCCCCATCAACCACGCTGGCCGCACACCGAGCCCCAGCGAGGTGCCGAGCGGTGGGGCAAGAGCCCTTTGGTTACTTTTGGCTGGGCCGGCATTCCGGCTCTTTTCCAAAGTGACCCGCCGTAACGGCGGAACCAATCTCCGCCATCACCGCAGCAACGGATATGTACACCGTCAAACCGCTATCGCAGGCAAGCCAGCTCCCACAATCCACACCCGGTGCGGCCCGGATCACTTCTCAAGCGACCCCAGCGCCTCCCGAAACACATCCAACGCCCTGAAAAACAACCCCCGCGTAATCGTCAACGAAGGCATCACCCGCATCACATTCCCGTACCGCCCGCACGGGATCATCAACACCCCATGACTCATCAGAAACCCCATCAACGCCCCAATCTTCTGCGGCGCCAACGGCGCTTTGGTCAGCGGATCCTCCACCAACTCAATCCCGATCATCAGCCCACGCCCACGCACCTCACCCACAAACCGGCTGCCAAACCCACGGATATATTCCTGCGCCTCCAGCCCCAGGCTATGCGCACGCCCCAGTAGGTCCAGCTGCGGGTCCTGCAGAATGGCGATATTGGTCAGCGCCACCGCCGCCGACAGCGAGTTCGCCGCGAAGGTATTGGGCATCGACCCATCAGGAATCTGCGCCGCCAGATCCGAACGCATGATCAACCCCGCCATCGGCAGGTCGCTGCCGATGCCCTTGCCAAAGGTGAGCATGTCGGGCTTGACCCCCGAGTGCTCCACCGCCCACATCTTGCCGGTGCGCCCCGCGCCGGACTGCACCTCGTCGACGATCAGCAGCGTGCCGCTGCGGTCGCACGCCTGGCGCAGAATCTGCAAAAACTCCGGTGACGGCGGCACATAACCGCCTTCGCCCTGCACTGGCTCGACGATCACCGCCGCCACGTCATCGGCGGCGGTGTAGGGCGTGTTCAGCAGGTAATCAACGTACTCGCCGGCAATCTGTTCGGCGCTTTTGTGCGTGGTGTCGAACGGGAAGCGATAGGCGTAGGGGTAGGGCGCATGAATCACGCCGCCCATCTGCGCGCCGAAGCCCTTGCGGTAGGCAGTGCCGGTGGTGAGCGAGCCCGAGGCGTTCCAGACGCCGTGGTAACCGCCGTGGAAGGCGATGATCTGGTGGCGCCCGGTGATGCGCTTGGCGAACTTGATCGCCGCTTCCAGGGCATCGCTGCCGCTTTGGGTGAAGAAGGTGATGCAGTCACCACGCAGGCCGTCCGGCGCAATCTCGGAAAGCTTGGCCGCCAGCTCGGTACGCCGGGTGCTGTTGATTTCCAGGGCGTGCATCAACACTTCGGACTGGTCGCGGATCGCCTGCACCACTTTGGGGTGGCAGCGGCCGACGCTGCTCACGCCGACGCCGGCGGAGAGGTCGATATAGGTGTTGCCGTCCGGGTCCTTGAAGGTGGCGCCAAAGGCGCGGTCCATGGCGATCGGCATGCGACCGCCGCCGCGCGCCATCGACTCGGTGCTTGCCGACAACGCCAGGGCCTCGCAGGTTTTGGGGCCGGGCAGGGCGTCGGAAATGATGCGCGGGGCATCGGCGAAGTGGAGGGCTTCAAGCTGGGCTTCACTCATGATGGGTCTCTGGCAGGTCTATTCAGGTGTACCGATCATCGGCGTGACCTGCCCGAGACCGGTATCCCGAATCGGCACATGGGTGCGCTGCGCAGCGGATTTTTGCCGACCTGAAATAATGCTGAAATATTGCAATATCCGGCCTTTGTGCGACTATCTGGCACGAAGCTGGCTTTAAAATAAAAAAATTGCGGAGAGCGTCGCGCATTATGAGAAGTCAAAGCATCGGCCATTTTCACGATGTGCATGTGCACGCGGCCAACGTTCAGCAGTGGCACCAGGACTACAGCCAGCTAACCGGTGGCTCGGCCGAGAGTTCGCTGATGCAGTTGACCACCGCCGCAAGCCACGTTTTCCTCGAGCAGATCAACCAGCGCGTGGTGCAGCACGGCGTGGCGCCACGCAACAAGATGTGCTTTGCGGTGCCGATCAATGTGCCGGGGTCGGTGCGGATGCAGGGGCGGGAGGTCGATGACAGCAGCCTGTTCTTCCTGCGCGGCGGCGAGGAATTCATGTTCCATATGCCGATGGGCATGCAATTGCTGTCCATCACCTTCGAGCGCGAATTGTTCGAGCAGGCGCTGGCGCACACGGCGTCGCCCAGGGACCTCAGTGTGTTGCTGCGTCAGCCGGTGATCCGGGTTTCTCCCCAGCGCTTCGCCGATGCCCGCCGCCGTTTGCTCGCTCTGTTCGGCCAGGCCATGGCTGGCGAGCTGCGTGACTCACACGCGCGCCTGCTGGAGCAGGCGCTGCTCGACGAGCTGGTGCAACTGATGAGCGATCCGTCCTGCGACAAGCAACAGCGCACGCCCAGTTCCACGCGCAGTTTTATCGTCGAGAAATGCCATCGCCTGGCGACCACCGGGCAGTTCGACGTGCCCAGCGTCAACGACTTGTGCGAACGCCTGCAGGTGAGCCGGCGCACCGTGCAGAACAGCTTTCGCGCGGTGGCCGAGACCACGCCGCTGAACTACCTGCGCGCCATCAGGCTCAACGGCGTGCGCCGCACCCTGATGTCCACGCCCGCCGCGCAGCTTTCCATCGGCGATGCGGCAGCGCAGTGGGGGTTCTACCACCTCAGCCATTTTGCGGCGGAGTATCACGCGTTGTTCGCCGAGCTGCCGTCGCGCACCTCACGTGCTGCTTCTCATCAAACACACAGTAGCGTGTTGATTTAACACCCAACGTTTTAGACAGCGACATTCCTGTGGCGAGCGAGCTTGTTGTGGCGAGCGGGCTTGCCCCGCGTTGGGGTGCGAAGCGCCCCCAATCCAGCAAAACGCGGTGTACCTGATCCGGCTCAGCGCCTGGTTTTGGGGCTGCTGCGCAGCCCAACGCAGGACAAGCCTGCTCGCCACAGGGAGTCTGCGCTTAACTGAACGGCATTAGTGCAAGCCCGCTCGCCACAGCTTCCCTCATTGGTACAGCGGTCGCTATACGCGGAACTGGTCCATCAGTTTCATCTGCTGAGTGGCCCGGGCGTTGAGTTGGCTGCTGATCTGCGCCGACTCGGCGGCTTGCTCCGTGAGCGTCTCGGTGACCCCCCGAATGGTCGCGACGTTGCGATTGACTTCCTCGGCCACCGCGCTCTGCTCCTCTGCGGCACTGGCGATCTGCAGGTTCATGTCACTGATCACCGTCACCGCCTCGCTGATCCTGCCCAGGGCCTGCACGGCCTGATGGATCTGCCCGGCGTTGTCCTGGGCCAGCGTCTGGCTGGCGTGCATGGTGGTCACCACGCCCCGCGTGCCGCTCTGGATGCGCTCGATCACCAGGCGTATTTCCTCCACCGAGTCCTGGGTGCGCTTGGCCAGGTTGCGCACTTCATCAGCCACCACCGCAAAGCCACGGCCGCTTTCGCCGGCACGCGCCGCTTCGATGGCGGCGTTAAGGGCCAGCAGGTTGGTCTGTTCGGCAATGCCGCGGATCACCTCCAGCACCGAGCCGATCTGTTCGCTGTTGACCGCCAGCGCTTCGACCTCGGTGACGGCCTTGCTGACCTCGCTGGCCAGGGCGGTGATGTCGCGGGTGCTGCGTTCGATCAGCATGATGCCATCCCTGGACGCTTGATCGGCCCCGCGCGCCGCCTGGGCCGCACTCGAAGCGCTATGGGCCACTTCATGGGCGGTGGCGCTCATCTCATTGGACGCGGTCGCCAACTGATCGATCTCGCGAAACTGCACCTGCATGCCTTCGCTGGTCTGCCGTGCGATGTGCGAAGACTGGTCGGCGGTGCCGCGTGCGTCAGTGATGCTCTGCTTGATCTGCGCGATGGTCGGTTGCAGTTTGTCGAGGAAGCGGTTGAACCAGCCCACCAGTTCGCCCAATTCGTCTTTTTTGCGGTAATCCAGGCGTTGGGTCAGGTCGCCGTCGCCGCTGGCAATGGCCTTGAGCATCTGCGCGACGCTGTTGATCGGGCGTGTCACGCCGGAGGCGGTGAGCCAGATCAGCAGCAGGCCCAGCAGCCCGGCGCCGATGGCCACCAGTGACGCCATGAGGGTGTCGCGGGTCTGCGTCTGATCGAGCAACGACTGCAAGGCCACCGAGTCGGCCAGCAACACCTGCTTGGGCAAGTCGATGACCACGCCCCATGGCGCCGCGTCGGGGATCGGCGTCACCGGGTAGACTGCGCGGATCAAGTCGTCCTGGGCCAGCACCTGCGGTTGTTTTTGCGCCAATGCCGCGAGCAGCTCCTTGCCCGCATCGCCCAAAGCGGCGGCGAGCGGTTCGCCGACCTTGCCGGCGTCCTTGCTGTAGGCGGCGAGCACGCCGCTGTCGGACACAATCAGCATGCTGCCCGAACCGTTGAACAGCGTGCGCTGGGCCTCGCCGGCGGCCGCTTGCAGCGCGCCGAGGGCAAGGTCCACGCCGAGGGTGCCGATGACCTTGCCGTCGGCAATCAACGGCATCGACAGCGTGGTCATCAGTTGCACCTGGCCGGCCTGGGTGTCGGCGTAGGGCGCCATCAGGCAGGTACGCCGCGTGTCACGGGGGCAGGTGTACCAGCTGTTGTAGGGGGCGCCGCTGATGCTCAGCTCGGTTTTCTGCAGATCGGTTTCGGGAATCAGGATGTTCACCGCCGGGCCGGCCCCCCGGTTCCAGGCGCTGGCGAAGCGTCCGGTTTCGTTGGAGGCGCGCGCGGCGTCGTTGACGAATTCGCTGTCCTGACCGCCCAGCGCATTCGGCTCGAACACCAGCCACAGACCCAGTACCTGGGGATTGTGTTCGAAGGTGGTGTGCAGGCTCTGGTTCAGTTCCTCGCGCAAGGCGGCCGCCGGCAACCCGCGCTGTATCGCCATGCTGCGCAAATGGGTCGCCTGGTCGGCGAGGCCGGTGATCAGCAGCAGGTTGTTGCCGAAGGCCCGCTGCAGGTTGCTTGCCTGCTCGGCGGCCTTGGCTTGCAACAGGTTTTCACCGCTCTCGGTCAGCATCCTGCCGCTGGAGGTGCTGATCAGGCGGTTGTTCTGGCTGCTCTGGTAGAGGTTCATGCCGACGATCAGGCCGATCACGCCCAGAAGGCACATACCGGACAGCAAAATGATTTTCAAGCGGATGGAAAGGGCGTCGAGCATGGGAGGATCTCGCAAGTGAGCGTGCCGGTTGACCATCGGTTGGCCAGGGCCACTGGTTTCTTATTAGGTATGTCACTGCATCGGCCGAGTCAGCGCTGGCTGAACCTCACCAGCAGCGCTGCCACCAGCAACAGGGCTGCGAGCACCGCCAGCACGGCAATAAAACCTGCATCGAACGCGGCACGTGCCAGCCCCGTCAGCAGCGTAGCGTCGTCGCCCGGCAGCGTTGCGGCCACCAGCAGCGCATCGTCCAGGCTCTCGAACGTCAACGGGTTCAGGCCCAGCCTGGGTGGAATCGTCAGGCTCGTCGACCAGGCATACACCGCCGATAGCAGGCTGCCCGCCAGGGTTACCCCGGCGGCACCGCCCAGTTCAAAGGAGACTTCCTCGATGGACGCCGCCATGCCGGCCTTGTCGGTGGGCACGCTGAGCATGATGGTGCTGGAGGCCGCTGTGAGGGCCGCGCCCATGGCCATGCCCAACAGCGCCAGGCTGGCAATCTGCAGCGGCACCGCTGCGTTGCACAGCAACAGGTACGCCAACATCGCGGCGGCCGACAGCAGCAGGGTCCAGAACAGCATGCGCCGGCTGCCCAGGCGCGACAGGTAATAGCCGGCCACCGGCCCGGCAACGAAGGAGCCCAGTGGCAATGGCAGGATGAACAGCGCCGACGCCAGCGGCGACATGCCCAGCACCAGTTGCAGGCGCTGGCTGAACACCAGTTCCATGCCGATAAACGCCAGGGCCGAGGCGAGCGCTGCAATCACCGCATTTCTGAACAGCGGCTCGGCGAACAGTGACAGCTCGAGCATCGGCTGCGCGGCACGGCGCTGGCGCCGGATGAACATCGCCAGAAACAACGTGCCCAGCAGTATCGCCACCAGCATGGCGGCGAAGGCGGGCGAGCGTTTGCCCAGCTCCTTGACGGCATAGGCGATGCTGATCAAGCCGATCATGACCTGCAACGAGCCCAGCCAGTCCCAGTGGCGCCGGGGATTGCCCGGATGCTCGGGAATCAGCGTCACCCCGAGCACCAAGGCCACCAGCACAATCGGCACGTTGATCAGAAACACCGAACCCCACCAGAAATGCTCCAGCAGCAGGCCGCCGACCACCGGCCCCAGCGCCGCGCCGCCGGAGGCCACCGATGCCCAGATGCCAAACGCCATGGCCTGTTCGCGCTCATCGTTGAACGTCAAACGGATCAGCGCCAGGGTGGCGGGCATCATCATTGCCGCGCCGACCGCGAGAAACCCCCGGGCGCCGATCAATACGTTGGCCGATGGCGAGAAGGCCGCAATCAGCGAGAACACCCCGAACACGCTCAGCCCGCCGATGAACAGGCGTTTGTGCCCCAGGCGATCGCCCAGCGTGCCCATGCCCAGCAGCAGGCCGGCGGCGATCAATGCGTAGATATTGACGATCCACAGCTTCTGCGAAGCGCTGGCGCCGAGCTCGCGGGTCAGGGTGGGCAGCGCGGTGTATAACACCGTCATGTCGATGACGATCAACAGCAAGGCGCTGGAAATAATCGCCAGGATCAACCAGCGACCCTTAGACGACATGGGACGGGCTCGATAATTGAATGGCCAACACGGGTAACTCCAGTTCAGGCAGGCAAGGGAGCGCTGACCCTAGCATGCACGGCGCCGAGCCCGCAGCGCTATCCCGAATCGGCCGGCAGTGCCGCGGCATTGACCTGTTTTGGGGCGCGGCCCGCGATGTTACCGATTTGGGATAGCGAGGTGCTCACGGCCGGGCATAGCATCGAAACCAGCGTGCAACCTCAACAATAAAAGCGCAACCCGGCACCGATTGCAGCTGGATCGGGGCCACCCCACAGCGACTGCCTCATACAATAAGGTCAACAACATGAGCGTATCTCTCCCGGTCAACAGCTCCACGGAGCTCAAGCGTGGCGCCCTGGGTGTCGGCTTCATCATTTTCTTCGTGATTTCGGCGGCAAGCCCGCTCAGTGTCATCGCCGGTGGTTTTCCCATCGGCATCATGCTGGGCAACGGTGCCGGTACCCCGGCATTGCTGATTCTGGCGTTGCTGGTGCTGTTGGCGTTTTCGGTGGGTTACACCACCATGTCGCGCCACGTCACCAATGCTGGCGGGTTCTACGCGTTCACCTCGCGTGGCCTGGGCGGCCTGGCCGGTGGCTCGGCGGCGGTGCTGGCGATGTTTGCCTACAACATTCTGCAGATCGCGCTGTATGGCATGTTCGGCGGCGTGGTTAGCGGCACCATGGAAAGTGTCGCGGGGGTAGTGTTGCCCTGGTGGTCTTATTCGCTGATGGCGATGGCCAGCATTGCGTTTCTCGGCTATCGCAAGATCGACCTGTCGGCCAAGGTGCTGTCGCTGGTGGTAGTCGCCGAGTATCTGGCCATCCTTATTCTCGATTTCGCCATTCTGAAGACCGGCGGTGACAGCGGTGTCAATCTCGACTCGTTCACCCATCAGCAGGTCTTCAGCGGTACGCCGTCCATTGGCCTGCTGTTCTGCTTCGCCGCGTTCATCGGTTTCGAGGCCACCACCATCTACGGCGAAGAAGCCAAAGACCCCAAGCGCACCATACCGATTGCCACCTACTGTTCGGTGTTGCTGA
>Ga0256410_1002905_pt1 | contig 10996 bp, 10 predicted proteins | sample PhyWR1_FD_185983 | JGI IMG/M metagenome (GOLD analysis project Ga0256410, IMG submission 185983) | Leaf surface microbial communities from wheat plants in UC Gill Tract Community Farm, Albany, California, United States - DLSL W.R1 | ecosystem: Host-associated > Plants > Phyllosphere >... | reverse complement strand
GGGAGAGATACCGTCTTGTCGGCTATCCGGCAAGCGGTATTTCCGCATTAAATGTCTTTCCTGATTTCACCACACCATAGGCCAGTTGCAGCAGTTTTCGCATCGCCGCACACACTCTCTCTTTGCCCGACTTCCCACGCAACTTCAGCCTTTCTGTTAAGTCCTTAACCACAACATTGTATTGGCCTGCCACCACCGCGGGCATGTATAACGCGCTTCGCAGCTCACCGTGTCCCACTTTCGATAACCGGCTTTTCCCTTTAAACATCCCCGACTCACATCGCTGTGGATTCAGCCCTGCGTACGCGACCAGGGCCTTGCTGCTGGTGAACCGACGCAGGTTTCCTGCGAAGGCCAGCAGGCTGGAGCTCAGCATCTCTCCCACTCCAGGGATACTTTTTAGCAACTCGCTGTCCCGTTTCAGGTCAGGGTTATCATCGATGTGCTGACTGATTCTCTTCTTCGTTTCTCGTATCAGTTCATCCAACGTGGCGATGTGCTCATTGAGTGAAGGGACGATGACTGCTTCGGCCACCTCAAGGCGATTTTCTTCCATCTGACGCATCTCTTCCAGGTTCTTAAGATGCCTGACCAATGCGGTCAACTGGCGCTCGCTCAACGGGGCTGGGAACCACGGGGCAGGCTGATGCAGTGCGCAGTAGCGGGCTATCATCGCTGCATCGCTTTTGTCCGTTTTGTTCCGGGCCAGTTCTGTATTGCCGAAGGAATGGATACACGCCGGGTTCATCAGACTGACGTGGTAGTTGTTGTCTGCCAGATAAGTGGCCAGTTCCGTGCTGTAGCTCCCGGTGGCCTCCATGCAGACATGACAGTCGCCAAAGCGGCTCAACCAGGCCGCGAACTCGCGGCATCCAGAAGGGGTATTGGCAAACTTTTTGGTTTTATACTTCTGATTGTCCAGCAGTACGGCGACATCAAATTTGTGTTTGGCGATATCAACGCCGACAGGGGTTCTACGCATTACGGCACTCCATAACCATGTCTGAAATTTATCGCCGGACCATCCTTATATGTGGGTGCTCATAGGCACAGGATACCGTTCGGTCTAGAAGGCGACAGGGAAATAGACAGCCGGGGCACAATCTCTCCCACGGGCTCATAGGCACTAGGGTTAGGGGGAGCTCACCGGCTATCTCCCGATGATCAGTCGGGGATCTTCTCCGCTAAGGCGGAGAAGATCAAGACATAAGGGTTGGGGTGAGGGGTATCTCAGAAGCCAGAATGAGGGGACATACGACCCTTCAGATGCCATAAAATCACCTGTCTCACGCCCTCCCAATTAAGTAAAACCTCATCGTTCCAAAAACGAATCACGGTAAATCCCTGACGTTCTAGAAAATTTGTGCGCTGCTGATCATAAGCCACCTGCACCGAATGCTGGCCGCCATCCAGCTCAACAATCAGCTTCGCCTGCCAACACGCAAAATCGGCAAAGAAAGGCCCAACCGGAAATTGTCGCCGAAACTTAAACCCCGCCAAGCGGCGATCGCGCAGTTGCAGCCACAAGGCTAGTTCTGCCTCGGTCATATCAGATCTTAAACGGCGTGCCTTAATCAGCGTGATTGCACTCTTCATCAGTCAAGATTACCGCCACCAGCACCGTCGATCTCCCGGCTCCTGCCAAAACTGCGCACCCCATCCAAACCAATCGTTATATCACCTGAGAAAAATTCATAAGCCGGTGGATTCCCAATTGCCGGGCATCTGGTTATGATGCTGCATCGCATAAAATAGACGTCCAGACGGAAAGATATCTAAACATCCAATTTTACCGGGAACTCTTCACCTGCTTCGGAGCCAATAATGAAAACGATAAAAACCTCACTGCTCGCCCTCAGCCTGCTGACCAGCCTGCCCCTGCTGGCCGCTGAAGCCACGCTTGCCCCCGTTCCTGACGCTATTGCCCAGCATCAAGGGCAGATCCGCGTCGCGGTGATCCGTAACCTGGGTTCCGATGACAACACCACCCAGTTTTTGGCCGGAGCCATCCAGGAGGGGCGCAAGCTCGGTTTCAAGGTCGATACCTTCCTGAGCAACGGTGATGACGCGCGTTTTCAGGACTTCGTTAACCAGGCCATCAGCCAAAAGTATGACGGCATCATTCTTTCTCAAGGCCGCGCGCCCTATTCCACCGATCTGGTCAAGCGCATCGCTGCAGCAGGTATCGCGGTGTCAGCCTTTGATACCGACGTTAGCGGCGAGATCCCCGGCGTCACCGTTTCCCAACAGGATGATGCCTCGCTGGCCAATGAATCCTTCGGCCAGTTGATCAAAGACTTCGACGGTAAGGCCAACATTATCAAGCTGTGGGTTGCAGGCTTCCCGCCGATGGAGCGCCGCCAGGCCGCTTACCAGCAGTTGCTCAAGCAAAATCCGGGCATTCATGAGTTGGAATCGATCGGGGCGGTTTCCTCCGACGTTCAGGGCGATACCGCCAATAAAGTGGGGGCGGTGCTAGCCAAATACCCGAAAGGTAAAATCGATGCCATCTGGGGCACCTGGGATGCCTTCAGCCAGGGAGCCTATAAGGCGCTGCAAGAAAATGGCCGCACCGAGATCAAGCTCTACAGTATCGATATCTCCAACCAGGATCTGCAACTGATGCGCGAAGCCGGTAGCCCGTGGAAGGTCAGCGTCGCGGTAGATACCAAGCTGATCGGAGCCGTCAACCTGCGCCTGATTGCCAACAAACTGGCGGGTGAGTCAACTCCTGCCACCTATCAGTTTAAAGCCGCCGCCATCCCGCAAGCCTTGCTGGTCAGTCAGACCGGTCCAATCAACGTAGCCTCACTGGGTAAAATTATTCCAGGCTGGGGCAGCAGCGAAGATTTCATCCAGCCTTGGTTTGCCACCTTGCAGGCCAAATCCGGTAAATAATGCTGTTTTAGCAAGGGGCTACAGACGTAGCCTCTTTTTTTTAAACAATTTTTCCGTTGCCCTCTTCTCTGCACCACAAAATAAGCTACTGTAGTTGCATTGACGTAATAACTGTATGCATCAACAGGTTTGGTTATGAAGGGATTCCCCCCACTGATTAAAATATTGCTGGCAAGCTCGCTGGTGCTGACCATTGGCCGTGGCGTCACGCTGCCCTTTATCACCATTTACCTGACCGAGCACTTCCACCTGCTGCCGAAAAGCGTGGGCATTATCTTGGGCGTCAGCCTGACTATCGGTATCATCAGCAGCTTTTATGGCGGCTATCTGGTCGATCGCTTTAATAAAAATCCGCTGATCCTGCTCGCCATCCTGCTATTTTCGCTGAGCTTTTTTGCTATCCCATGGGTCACGCACCCCGCTGGTGTTATCCTGGTACTAGCCATCTTGCATACCGCCTATGCGGTGCTCAGCATCGCCATCAAGGCCTGCTTTGCCAGTTGGTTGCCGGTAAACCAGCGTATCAAGGCATTCTCGATCAACTATACGCTGGTGAACGTTGGCTGGGCCGTCGGCTCATCGTTGGGTGTGATGGTAGCCGGTTACAGCCCACTGCTGCCGTTCTACCTGTCCGGTGGGTTGGCGTTACTGACTGTGATAACCCTGAGCTTCCGCCTGCGCAGCTATCCATCGCCACCGATAGAAGACACTGGCAACACTCCACCGTCGGTTCTCAACTTCCGCCAGACGTTGAAGGTGCTACGCGGCGATCGACGGCTGATTTATTTCACCCTTGGCAGCACGTTAGGCGCGGTGGTGTTTGGCCAATTTACCGGCTATCTGTCGCAGTATCTGATCATCGTTAGCGATGCCGAATTTGCTTACAAAGTGATTGGCGTGGTGATGATCGTCAACGCCTGCATCGTCATCGCCCTGCAGTATCTGCTGAGCCGCGGTATGCGCCAGGACAACATGCTGCGCTGGCTGATGCTGGGCACGCTGTTCTTCGTCCTGGGGCTGATCGGCTTTATGCTGGCAGGTATTTCGATATGGCTATGGGTGCTGGCTATGGCGGTTTTCACCCTGGGGGAAATCATCGTCATTCCGGTCGAATATATGTTTATCGACTTTATCGCCCCGCCTCACCTGAAAGGCAGCTATTACGGAGTGCAGAGCCTGAGTAATCTGGGGGGGGCCATCAACCCGGTGATGTGCGGTTTCCTGCTGAGCTATGCGCCACCGCCGGTCATGTTCCTGGTGTTGATCGCCGCTGCGTTGTTTAGCCTGCTGTTCTTTTTCCTCGGCCATCGTTTGGCGGAACAGCAAAAGCCGCTTGCCAGCCTAAGCAACACGGAATAGCCTGGCCCGCTACACTTAAGGTGGGCCGTAATCTTGCCAAAATGGCATGATAGGCATAGCGAGAATTCATGATGCGTTTTGTGGCGTAGCTCACAGTTTAATTGTATGATGAATACGTCAACATCAACGAGAATGCACTATGGACAACCTATTTAACCTGTGTTGGAAATATGTCAGGGCGATCGTGCTGATCTACCTCAGCCTGTTCGCCGGTAACGCCATTGCGGCGCTGCTGCCGATCGCCATCCCCGGCAGCATTATCGGGATGTTGATCCTGTTTGCCCTGCTCTCCTCACAAATTCTACCGGCCAAATGGGTCAAGCCTGGCTGCCATCTGTTTATCCGCTATATGGTGCTGCTGTTCGTGCCAATCGGCGTCGGCATCATGAAGTATTACGACCAGATAGTTGACGATCTGGCTCCGCTGATCGTGTCTTGCCTGATCAGTACGCTGCTGGTGTTTGTGGTGGTTGGCTATACTTCACATTACTTCCACCGCGAGCGTCCCATCCTCGGTAAAGCAAAAGATGCGGGGGATGAGCAATGATGCAAAATATCTGGTGGTCCTTGCCGCTGACCCTGGTGGTGTTTTACGCGGCACGCAAGCTGGCACAAAAGCTCCACATGCCGTTGCTGAACCCATTATTGGTCTCGATGGCGGTGATTATCCCGCTGCTGTTGCTGACCGGCATTCCGTATGAACGCTATTTTCAAGGCAGCAAAATCCTCAACGATCTGCTGCAACCGGCGGTGGTCGCCCTTGCCTTTCCGCTATACGAGCAGATCCATCAGATCCGCGCGCGTTGGAAATCCATCATCACCGTCTGTTTTATTGGCAGCATGACCGCAATGATCAGCGGCGGTGCCATTGCCCTGCTGATGGGGGCCAAACCCGAGATTGCCGCTTCGATCTTGCCCAAATCGGTGACGACTCCGATAGCCATGGCGGTAGCCGAGTCGATTGGCGGCATCCCGGCTATCAGCGCTGTGTGCGTAATTTTTGTCGGTATTCTGGGGGCGGTTTTTGGCCATTCGCTGCTTAGCCTGTTGCGGATCAACACCAATTCATCGCGCGGTTTGGCAATGGGTACCGCCTCGCATGCGTTGGGTACGGCACGCTGCGTAGAAATGGATTACCAACAGGGCGCATTCAGTTCTCTGGCTCTGGTTATCTGCGGGATTATCACTTCCCTGACCGCTCCGTTTGTGTTCCCGATACTGCTGCGGCTGTTTGGTTAACGGCTAAAAACCTGCGATACATCTCGCATTTATATATTTCATTGCAGTTGTTTCACTAAAAAATAGATACAAGTCACATTTTGTTGTGGGCCGGTTGCCTAGAATGTTAACCCGTTAACTTGTGGAGAGACTTCCTTATGCATTCTCGCTTTCACTCCGCCTACAGCGAATTGCCTGCGGCCTTGCAATCCGCCCTGCTGCCTTATTTAGATGCGCCTGATTTCGCAGCCATGTTCAAGGCCGAGCAGATTGCGACGATCAAGAATCAGTGCGGGTTGGATGACGATGCTCTGGCTTTTGCTCTGCTGCCATTGGCAGCCGCCTGCTCGTTAACGCCGATTTCACATTTCCACGTTGGGGCTGTCGCACGTGGCGTCAGTGGCAACTGGTATTTTGGTGGCAACATGGAATTCCGTGGTGCGCCTATGCAACAAACCGTGCACGCAGAACAATGCGCTGTCACGCATGCCTGGCTGCGTGGCGAAGCCAAACTGGTTGCGGTTACCGTCAACTACTCGCCTTGCGGCCACTGCCGCCAGTTTATGAATGAGCTTAACAGCGGCACCGAGTTGGAGATCCACCTGCCTGCACGGGCAACCGCCACGCTGGGTGATTACCTGCCTTACTCCTTCGGCCCGAAAGATCTGCAAATCAGCGAGTTGCTGATGGATCCGGTCGATCACGGTTTCCAACTGACGCTGGATGATGAACTGGCGAAAGCGGCCCTGGATGCCGCCAACCGCAGCCATGCTCCTTACAGCACCGCCCATAGCGGCGTAGCGCTGGAAGCCGAAGACGGCAAAGTTTATGCAGGCCGCTATGCAGAAAACGCCGCGTTTAACCCTAGCCTGCCGCCATTGCAGGCCGCACTGATCCTGATGAATGTCTCCGGCGGTGATTGCCAGAAAGTACGCCGTGCCGTATTGGCCGAAGCGGAAGGCGCAATCCTGACCCAGTGGGATGCCACCCGCGCCACCCTGGCGGCCTTGGGCTGCGAAGACGTCCAACGCGTCACCTTCTGATCCCTCAGGCGGAGCCACCGTGCTCCGCCGCAATCCGGCTAAAAAACCAGCAACAAGCGACAATCCCTCATTATTTACCAACAAATGCTGTACATATTTTGCCGATCTCTTAGGATCGGCAGTAATAAAGCTTACCCTAGGCAAAGAGTAAAACTGATGGAACTGGAATACGAAAGCAAACGCCCTCTCTACATCCCCTACGCTGGCCCCATCCTGTTGGAGTTTCCGTTACTGAACAAAGGCAGCGCCTTTTCCGAAGAAGAACGCAGTAACTTCAACCTGCACGGCCTGCTGCCAGAAGCGATAGAAACCATCGAAGAACAGGTAGAACGCGCTTACCGTCAGTATCAGGATTTCAAAAACGATAACGACAAGCACATCTACCTGCGCAATATCCAGGACACCAACGAAACGCTGTTCTATCGCCTGCTGGATTCGCACCTGAGCGAGATGATGCCCATCATCTATACGCCAACCGTAGGTGAAGCCTGTGAGCATTTCTCTGATATCTATCGCCGCGCGCGTGGGCTGTTTATCTCCTACCCGAACCGCGATCGTATCGACGATATGCTGCAAAACGCCACCAAGCAGAACGTTAAGGTGATTGTAGTCACCGATGGGGAACGCATCCTTGGCCTGGGCGACCAGGGCATCGGGGGCATGGGTATTCCAATCGGTAAACTCTCTCTGTATACCGCCTGTGGCGGCATCAGCCCGGCCTATACCTTGCCGGTGGTGCTGGACGTGGGCACCAACAACCCGCAGCGCCTGAACGATCCGCTCTATATGGGGTGGCGTCATCCGCGTATTTCTGGCGACGAATATCACGCCTTTGTGGAAGAATTCATCCAGGCGGTGAAACGCCGTTGGCCGAACGTGCTGTTACAGTTTGAAGATTTCGCCCAGAACAACGCCACGCCGCTGCTTAATCGCTATCGTGATGAGCTGTGCTGCTTTAACGACGATATCCAAGGCACCGCCGCCGTGACGCTGGGCAGCCTGATTGCCGCCAGCCGTGCCGCTGGCAGCCAATTACGCGATCAAACCGTTGCCTTCCTGGGGGCCGGTTCCGCAGGTTGTGGTATTGCCGAGCAGATCATCGCCCAGATGAAATCCGAAGGGTTGAGCGAAGAAGAAGCCCGCTCTCGCGTGTTTATGGTTGACCGTTTTGGCCTACTGACGGATAAGTTGCCGAACCTGCTCGATTTCCAGAGCAAGCTGGTGCAGAAAAGTGCCAATCTGGATCAATGGCAGGTGGAGAGCGATGCGATCTCCCTGCTGGAAGTAGTACGCAACGCCAAGCCGACCGTGCTGATCGGCGTCTCTGGCCAGCCAGGGCTGTTTACCGAAGAGCTGATCCGTGAGATGCACCAGCATTGCCCGCGTCCGATCGTGATGCCGCTGTCCAATCCAACCTCCCGCGTGGAAGCCCGGCCAGAAGATATCATCAACTGGACCGACGGTGCCGCACTGGTTGCCACCGGCAGCCCGTTCTCACCGGTAACCTATAAAGACCAGTTGTTCCCGATTGCCCAGTGCAACAACTCCTATATCTTCCCGGGGATTGGGCTTGGCGTATTGGCTGCAGGGGCAAAACGGGTCACCGATGCCATGCTGATGGCCGCCAGCCGTGCCTTGGCAGACTGCTCTCCTCTGGCTACCGATGGCCACGGCGCACTGCTGCCGAATATCGATGATATTCAGGGCGTTTCCAAATGCATCGCGATGGAAGTGGGTAAAGCCGCTCAGTTGCAAGGTGTAGCAGTGGTGACGTCGGAAGAAGCGTTGTCTAAAGCCATTGAGCATAACTTCTGGCGCCCACAGTACCGCATCTATAAACGCACGTCGTTCTAAGTTCCTTACTGGGCCTGTCAATCAGGCCCGGTTCTCACGCCCAGACAAGAATATGCTGAAAAATGCAGCGTAATACCTGCGGTAAACGGCTCATTGCTTGCGTCTGCCGGGCAGGTAAAGTAGCCTTGAGTCTTACTTTAGCCCTCGTTCGCGCAAGGCATCAACATGTGGAAACGCCTGATAATTAGCCTGTTCATCATCATTTCGGTGCTGATGCTGTCGGCTATCGCGCTCGATCGCTGGATAAGCTGGAAAACCGCGCCTTACATTTACGAAGAAATGCAAACGCTACCACACCGTCAGGTGGGGGTGGTGCTTGGTACCTCCAAATATTACCGTACTGGAGTGCTTAACCAATATTACCGCTACCGTATTCAAGGGGCGATCAACGCCTATAACAGCGGCAAGGTGAAGTACCTGCTGCTAAGCGGCGATAATGCCCAGCAAAGCTACAACGAGCCGATGACCATGCGCCGCGATCTACTGGCCGCTGGCGTTGCGCCTAGCGATATCGTGCTCGACTACGCCGGTTTCCGTACCCTCGACTCCATCGTCCGTACGCGCAAGGTGTTCGATACCAACGACTTCATCATCATCACCCAGCGATTCCACTGCGAGCGCGCCCTGTTTATCGCCCTGCATATGGGCATCCAGGCGCAATGCTATGCGGTACCTTCGCCAAAAAACATGATGACGGTGCGCGTACGCGAGATCTTTGCCCGCCTGGGAGCCTTGACCGATCTGTATATCCTCAAGCGTGAGCCCCGCTTCCTTGGTCCATTAATCCCGATATCTGCAATGCACAAGGTGCCGGAAGATGCTCCGGGTTACCCGGCGGTGTCGCCGGAGCAGTTAGTAGAGCTGGAGCACAAGCTGGCGGCAGAAAAGCTTAAAGCCCAGCAGCAGAAGAAAAGCTGAGTTTGACCTCACGCTTCAGCGATCGCCCCTCACCCTAACCCTCTCCCAAAGGGCGAGGGGACCGTACGTGCCACAGATTAACTCCTGCGTCTGACCACAACACCGAATGCGTCATGGCCACAAATAAACTCCTGTCCCTGAACGCAGCTCCGTTCTGCCCCCTCTCCTTTTTGGGGAGAGGGTTGGGGTGAGGGGGAACAGCGACGAATGGAATAACAGTGAGATGGCATATCTGCCGTGTTACATAGCAAAAGCAAAACGGCCAGCAGATGCTGGCCGTTATCGTAAAGCGCAAAACAGACTTACTTTTTCTTGGCGTACTTCAGGGAGTCCAGCGCTACCGCGAAGATGATAATGCTACCCTTGATAATGTACTGCCAGTAAGGGTTCACGCCGATATAGGTCAGGCCGTAGTTAATGACGGTAAAGATGATCACCCCGGTCACCACGCCCAGCACCGTACCTACCCCACCGGCGAACGACACCCCGCCGACCACACAGGCCGCGATGGCATCCAGCTCATACATAAAGCCGAGGTTGTTGGTGGCACTACCGATACGACCCGCCTCCAGTAAACCGCCAAAGGCATAGAACACCCCGGACAGCGCATAAATCATGATCAGGTTCAGCGGAACGTTGACGCCAGAGACTTTCGCCGCTTCCGGGTTACCACCGATGGCGAAGATATTCTTGCCGAAGCGGGTTTTATTCCACAGCACCCAGACAAAGGCGATCGCAATAATGGCGTAGAAGGTGATATATGACAGCTTGAAGTCACCGAATCGCAAGAACCCTTGGGCAAAGGTGGAAAATTTCGGATCGAAACCGGCCACCGGCGAAGCCCCCACGTAATCGTAATACAGGGAGTTAATCCCATAAACGATGATCATGGTGCCCAACGTGGTGATAAACGGCGTCACGTTGAGATAGGCGATAATCAAGCCGTTGACCAGGCCAATCACCGCGCCCACGGCGCAAACCAGCAAGATCACCAGCGGGATCGACCAGGTTTCCATCTGCGGGAACACTTTGTTGACGTTATCCATCGATTGCAGCAGGGTCGCGGCAATTACCGCTGCCAACCCTACCTGACGCCCGGCGGAAAGGTCAGTCCCCTGCGTGACGATCAGCCCGGCCACGCCCAGCGCAATGATAATACGCACCGAGGATTGGGTCAGGATATTACTCAGGTTCATCAGGCTTAAAAAGGTCGGGTCCTGGATAATAATAATCGCCAGTAACACCAACAGGACCAGATAAATGCCACCTTCTTTAAAATAGGTGAACAAGGTTTTTTTATTCAGTGCGCTCATAATTACGATCCTTAAAGATGCAAGGAGGCTAGCCGCAATATTTCATTTTGCGAGGTCTGTTTGGTATTCACAATGCCCGCAACCTGACCATTACTCATCACCAATATTCTGTCGGTAATTCCCAAAAGCTCCGGCATTTCGGAAGAGATTATAATGATCCCCTTGCCCTTCTTCGCCAATTCGGTCATTAACTGGTAAATTTCAAACTTGGCCCCCACGTCGATACCGCGCGTTGGCTCATCCATCATCAGGATTTCCGGCTGTGTCAGCAGCCAGCGGCCAATGATCACCTTTTGCTGATTACCGCCGGAAAGCGATCCGATATTGGTATGGTGGCCCGGCGTTTTCACCCGCATGGCATCGATCACCCATTGGGTGTCGCTTTTCATCCGG